>Ga0209148_1000426_pt1 | contig 46846 bp, 37 predicted proteins | sample AraplaCol_mMF_r2_2_FD_184288 | JGI IMG/M metagenome (GOLD analysis project Ga0209148, IMG submission 184288) | Arabidopsis root microbial communities from North Carolina, USA - plate scrape CL_Col_mMF_r2 (SPAdes) (version 2) | ecosystem: Host-associated > Plants > Roots > Endosphere | place...
AGTAGGCCTGGCCCACTGCCAGCACCGGGTACGCGTGGCTGCGGCCGTCAGCGGCGTGGTGGACGAGGCTGGGCTGGCCCTGGCGTGCGCCTCGCGGTGGCGTGGTCACGTCCACGCGCATGCTGTAGGGGGTGATCCAGCGGGCGCCGAGGCTGCTGCGGTCGAAGGCGTCGAGGTCGCTGGCGTAGGTGCGAGCCCATTCGATCGGCAGCGGCGCTGACAGAACGAAGTCGGTGTGGGTGAAGCTTTCATCCCCAAGAGAGAGACTGATGGAGCCGCCCTTGCGCACCGGCGCCGGACCGTTCTTGATGCTGCACCCTCGCCCGTTCGCAGGCGCCTGCTTGCTGATGTGCCCCAACTGGTCACCGGGCTTGTCCTTCTGGGCAACCGCCCCTGCCTGCGGCGGCACGATCGCGGCCCTCCTGCCCTTCTTCTTCAGCAGCGCATCCCGCAGCTTGTGCAGCAGCCACATGATGCTGGCCTGGGCCTCCTTGTCCGCCAGCCTCGACAGTTGCCCCCGCAACAGCCGCTTGAAGTCCAGCATCTGCGTGATCACGCCATTGACCCTGCTCGCAACCCCATCGGGCAGCTGGCTCGCGGCAGCCTTCGCCACGTAGTTCGCCGACTGCTTCGAGTAGCGCACCGCAGCACCCCACATCCGGCTCCACGTGCTCTGCGTCTTCGGGTCGTGCACCGTGGTTTCCGGCGACACAGACGTGCCCACCGTGAACAGATCCTTCTGCCCCAGAACCCGCCGCAGGATGTCCACCAGGTTGTCGATGATCTTGTCCGCAAGGTCCGCGCAGCTCTTCAGGATGCCGTCGAGCTTGGCGATCGCGCCATCGATGAACTTGTCCAGCTCGCCCATGATGGTGGCGTTCAGGTGGCCGACCAGTGTGGTGACGATCGCCTCGCCCAGGTTGGAGGCTGTAGTCGTCAATTGCTGCCTCACAAGATGCAGCGTCGGCCTCAGGCTCATCCGTGCCGCAGCCATGCTCGGAGGAATCGGGATCAGCCCGATCAGGTTGATGCCCAGGCTCACCCAGTTCAGGAACGCGTCGACGCTGTCCTTGGCCTTCTTCTCGACGATGTTGATGATGTCCAGGAACACATCCACCAGCGCCATGATGTTGCCGACGATCGGGATGCTGCCCAGCACCATCGTCAGCCGCTCCAGCGTCACGTAGCCGCCGCTGAACGAGCGCAGCCACTCGTCCACCGCCTTGCTCGCAGCGGCGACGTCCTCCTTCACGATCGTGTTCAGCGGCGCCACCGCCGTCTGCGGTTCGCGCTCGGTTGCCTGCGGCTTCGAGGCCGCCTCCTGTTCTGCCATTTTTTCTTTTTCTCTCGAACTCTCGTTTCAGGTTGGGTGGCCCACGGGGCCACTGGGGACGCTGAGATGGTCAGCCTGCGAAGCCCGGCGTCCGGCCTGTGGCGACGGGGTTCGCAGCCGCGGTGGCGATGCCTGGCTGCTTCATCCCGCCGGAAGCGATGCCGCTCATCACGCCGGTGATCGGCACGCCCATCGGGCCGAGCTTGGCGCCGGCCGCCTGGATCGCCATGCCGGTCGCCGCTTGGCTCGCCTGGCCGAGCAGCGCCTTGGCGCCACCCTGCTGGATCGCCTGCGCCGCGCCCACGGCCTGCTGCGCAACACCGGCCGCCTGGGTGACCTGGTTAAGCGCGCTCGCCGCCTTGCTGCCCATGCCGGCCACGCCAGCAAGAGCGCCTGCTGCACCGCCAGCCGAACCGGTCAGTCCGGCTGCGTTGCCCATGAGGCCGGAGATGCCAGAGATACCGGACACCCCGCCACCCGCTCCGCCCGCACCCGCCCCGGTCGCGCCCTTCGCCTTCCAGTCTTCGGGCGTGCCGTAGTAGCTGCCCTCGTCCCATGGGTCGCGAGGGTCCTTGCCGAACGTGACCTTGGCGGTGCCGATGGGCAGGCCCGATACCGTCGCGAAGCCGTTGCGGTCGAAGGTGCCCGAATGCGTGCCGCCTTCCGAATCGACCACGTTGAAATCGCCCTGTGCCACGCCCTGGCGCTTTTCGCCGGTCGGCTTGATGTACTGGTGATAGAGGTCGAGCTGCCCCTTGGGCACCGGCTGCGGATTGGGCAGCGCGGGCTTGCCGTCGTTGGCCGGTCCCACGAGGCTGTGGACCGCAGCGTGCTCGCGCCAGGTGCCGGCAGTGCCGTGCTCGATGCCGCCCGAACTCCAGCGGCTGTAGCTGGAGCCGCCGTTGATCACCACTTCTTCCTTCGCGTGGATGGTGATCTTGTTGGCTGTCTGCGTGATGTTGAGCTTGGCCAGCACGTTGACGCTGTCCTTCAGCGCCTTGATGTCGATGTCCGCGCCCGCCGCCACGAGCCGCATGCCGGCCTTGGCGGCGAACATGCGGATCGCGCTCTGCACGCTCACCAGCATGCTCTTGCCCGCGCTCACGCTCGTGTGGCCGCCGCTGGTGAGCGCGGTGTGCTCGTTGCTCACCACATGCGTCGAGCCCTGTGCCACGGTCTGCAGGCCCTTGGCGCTGGCCAGCGTCAGGTGCGACTCCTGGAACTCGGGGAACTCGCCCTGATCGCGATTGCCGCCCTGGCCCTTGATGGCGTCGTTCTGCTCCTTGATGCTCGCGGTGACCTCGTCCTGGTCGCCCGTTTCATGAGCCTGCGCGCCCTGCGCCAACCCGCTCAGGCCTTCGTGCATATCGCGGGCCTGCGTGAGGCGGCCCACGGTCTCGCCCATGTCGGTGGCATGTGCCTGGGCATTCGGCCGGGCCTCGGTGGTCACCAGCAGACCCTTGCCCGAGCGCAACACGCCATGCCCGTCGGTGCGCAGCTCGAAGCCCTGTCCGCGCGGCTCCTTGCGCCCTGCGGTGTCCTCGATGCGACCGATGTGCCCCACGCTCAGCTGGCTGGACTGGTGGTCGCTGCGCAGCTGCGCCTGGATCTTGCCCTGGGTGTCGTCCAGCACGAGGTGGTTGCCGCGCCCGCCGCCGAGTTCGCGGCTGCGAATGCCCGACAGGTGCTTCTGCCCGGGCAGTTCCCACGACGGCATGGTGTCTGCGTTATGCACGCAGCCGACCACGATCGGGTAGTCGGGGTCGCCGTTGAGGAAGTCGACGATCACCTCCATGCCGACGCGCGGCACGCTGGTCATGCCGAAGGTGGCGCCGGCCCACGCGGTCGACACGCGCAGCCAGCAGCTGGAGTTCTCGTTGTCCTGGCCCAGGCGGTCCCAGTGGAACTGCACCTTGATGCGGCCGTACTGGTCGGTCCAGATCTCCTCGCCCGAAGGTCCCACGACCATCGCCGTCTGCGGGCCCCGCGTGCACGGCTTGGGCGTGGTACGCGGCGCCCGCCATGCATAGCTGGTGGGCTGGGCCTCGAAGGCGAAACGCTGCACGGAGCCTTCGGTGCCTTCCGCGCCTTCGCTGGCCTGCAGGTTCTCCTGCAGGTGGTAGCTCACGCCGACGAGCAGGTACTGCTGGTTCTGATCGGCCTTGGGATGGCCGGTCAGCCGAAGGGTGTGGCCGGTGGCCAGCTCGCGCAAATTGGCGCGGCCGGTGGCGCGGCTGCGCTGGCTCAGCTGTTCTTCGTTGCGGATGCGCGCATAGGTCTCGCCGTCGCCGTGCTGCACGAAGCCGCCGGGCCATTCGTAGTTCTCGTAGGCATCGTGGTCGTGCCCAGGAGGCATCTGCCGCAGGTGCGAGAGCTCGGCCTTGGGCTTCTCGAAGTCGTAGTCGTCGTTGTAGTGATGGCCCGAGCGCACCTCCTCGGCGATCTCCCATGCATAGATGCGCTCGCGCTGGCCCATGCCGGATTTCTCCAGCGGGTGATAGCGAACCTCCTCGCCGCCGGGCAGCGGGCTGTGGGAGTTGGCGATGTCGTCGGCGAACACGAGCACCTGCTGGCTGGCCTCGTGCCGGAAGTGGTAGTAGATGCCTTCGAGCTCGCACAGGCGCGAGATGAAGTCGAAGTCGCTCTCGTGGTACTGCACGCAGTAGTCCCAGCGCCGGTAGTCGCCGCGGCTGAGCTTCTGCTCGACGGGATGGCCGTAGCGCCCGAGCACTTCCGTGACGATCTCGGGCACGCTCTTGCCCTGAAAGATGCGGAAGTCGGTGCGCCGCGTGGCCAGCCACAGCCAGGGACGAAGGCGCAGACGGTAGAAGGAATGGCGCGAATCCTCCTGCTGCAGTCCGAATCGGGTGGCGATGCCACCCAGGTAGCGCACGCCGCCTTCGGTTTCCACCACCACGTTGCAGCTCTTGCCGAGCAGACTCTTCGGATCGATGGCATTGCTGTTGCCCAGCAGCTCGATGTCGAAGGCGTACAGCTGGCTCAGCGCTTCACGGCCTACCAGCTGGCGGAACTGCAGCGCCTCGCCGGCGGGCGTCTCGATGCTGACGCGCCGGCTCATTGCGGCGCTTCGGCTTGCAGATAACACAAACCGATTAATTGAAATTCAATGGGTACGAATATCGTTTTCAAATTGAGCGGCATATCCGCCTCCCTGACGCATATTTTCACAATTATTCTAAGTGTTGGTTTATCGTAAGAACCAATGCGAGAAATAGACGATTCTCCAAATCGGCATAAAGTTGCGATCCGTGGCTGCCATTTTCAAAGTCACGCTGCTGAGATTCGAATGAATTACGGCACCCGAATCAACCAACGGGCAATTGAGGGCGTGCCCCGTCTGCCGGCACATTCCGCGCAAAGGATCTGATCGTGGTCGGCGGTCTGGTGGAAATACTCAGAAACCAGCCTGAAATCGCGCTATTCCTCGTGCTCGCCATTGGCCATGCGGTAGGCCAGATCCGCTTCGGCCCCATTCAGCTTGGCGGCATCTGCGGCACATTGATTGCCGCCCTCGTCATCGGTCAGCTCGGCATTCATGTCGACGACAGCGTGAAGAACGTGTTCTTCATGCTTTTCATCTTCGCGCTCGGCTATGCGGGCGGGCCGCAGTTCTTTGCCAATCTCGACGCCAAAGGGCTGCGGATCGGGCTCCTGTGCCTCGTCGAAGTCGTGACGGTGCTCGTGCTGGTGCTCGGCGCCACCTTCCTCCTCTCGCTCGACCAGGGCACCGCCGCAGGGCTGATGGCGGGCGCGGCCACCGAGTCGGCCGTGGTCGGCACGGCGACCGACGCCATCTCCAGGCTGGCGCTGTCGCTCGCAGACATCCGGCAGCTGCAGGCCAACGTGGTCACCGCCTATTCCATCACCTACGTCTTCGGGCTGATCGCGATCGTGGTGGTCACGAGCCAGGTCTTTCCGCTGCTGCTGCGCGTGGACCTGCGCGCCGAGGCCGACCGCCTCTGGAAAACGATGGGCGGCGGCGACTCCGACCCCGACGCCGCCAGCGCCACGCCCGAAATGATCGGCCGCGTGTTCCTGGTCACAGTGGGCCGGGGCCGAACGGTCGGAGAGCTGAGTTCGATCTTCGCAGGGCGCGCCAGCATCGAGCGCGTGGTGCGGCGCGGACAGAGCCTGACCGTCGAGCCCACGCTGCGGCTGCAGCCCTTCGACCAGGTGCTCGCCATCGGACGGCGCAGCGTGCTCGTGAACGTGGCTGAGCTGCTGGGCCGCGAATTCGCCAACACCACCGCCTTCGATGCCGTGGTGGAGACCACCGAAGTCGTGATCAACCGGCACGAATGGTTCGACCGCGAACTGCACGAACTGCAACATGCCCCGCTTCCGCCCGGAGTGCAGATCGTCGGCCTGAAGCGGGACGGCAACGCCATGCCGCTGCTGCAAGACGTGAAACTGCGCCGCGGCGACGTGCTCAAGCTCTACGGTCCGGTGCTCGACGTGACCCGGGCGCTGCCGCTGATCGGCGACCGCGTCGTCGAATCCACGCACAGCAACATCAGCTACGCGGCCATGGGCATCCTGCTGGGCGTGTTCATCGGCGGCTTCAGCGTCAGGCTAGGCGGCATTCCGTTCTCGCTGGGCACGGGCGGCGGAGCGCTGGTCACGGGCCTGCTCTTCGGCTGGTACCAGGCGAAGAATCCGCACCGGCTGAGCGTGCCGCCCGAGGCGCTTGCGCTGATGAAGGACCTGGGCCTGGCCACCTTCATCGCGTGCGTTGGCCTCGCCTCCGGACCGCAGGCGCTGGCGCTGGTGAAGAAGTTCGGCATCGCGCTGCCGCTGGTCGGCGTGGCCATCGCATTGGTGCCCGCCACCATCTCGCTGTTCGTCGGACACAAACTGCTCAGGCTCGAAGCGCCCGTGCTGCTCGGCGCCATCGCCGGCCAGCAATGCAGCACACCGGCACTCAGCGCGGTGCAGAACGCCGCGGGCAACGCAACGCCGCTGCTGGGCTACACGATCACCTATGCGATTTCCAACGTGGTGCTGCCGCTGATGGGCCCGCTCATCGTGGCCCTGGCCGGGCTGGTGGCGCACGCGGCGAAATGACCCTGGACGAAGTCGAGACACCGAAAGGAACCTGACCCATGGAATGGCTGCACGAACTCTTCAAGAAGTCGCCGGAGATGGCACTCTTTCTCTCGCTGGCGGTCGGCTACTGGATCGGCAAGATCAAGTTCGGCAAGTTCCAGCTCGGCGGCGTGGCCGGCTCGCTGCTGGTGGCGGTCCTGGTGAGCCAGGTCGGCGTGCAGGTGGACGCCGGCGTGAAGGCCGTGCTGTTCGCCCTCTTCATCTACGCGGTGGGCTTCGAGAGCGGGCCGCAGTTCTTCAGCTCGCTGGGAAGGCAGTCGGTCAAGGAGATCATCCTGGCCGCGGTGATGGCTGCCACCGGCCTGGCCACCGTGGTGGTCATGGCCAGGCTCTTCGAGCTGGACAAGGGCCTGGCTGCGGGAGTGGCCGCAGGCGGGCTCACCCAGTCGGCCATCATCGGCACCGCCGGCGACGCCATCGCCAAGCTCGGACTCGATGCCGCCGAGACCGCGCGTCTGCAGGCCAACGTCGCCATCGGCTATGCGGTGACTTACGTGTTCGGCTCCTTCGGCGCGATCATCGTGTGCGTGAACATCCTGCCGAAGTTCATGGGCCGCACCATCCGCGACGACGCCATCGCGGCCGAGACCGCGCAGCAGGCCGGCGTCAAGGTGCTGGGTCCGGAGCAGCAGGAAGCCGCGCCTTCGCTGGTCGGCCGCATCTACGAGCTCGTGGCCGACCCCAAGCGCACCATCGCCGACATAGAGAACGCCAACCCGGCCACCACCATCACCATCGAGCGGGTGAAGCGCGACGGCAAGTTCGTCGAGGTGAGCCCCGAGCTCGTGCTCCGCCAGGGCGATATCGTCCTGGCCGTCGGGCGGCGCGACGCGGTGGTGGCCAGTGCGCCGCTGCTGGGCAAGGAGGTCTACGCGGTCGACGGCATGGAGCTCACCATGCAGAGGCGCGAGATCGTGCTGACCAACAAGGAGTTCGACCGCAAGACAGTCGACGAGATCCGCAAGGCCACCGCAGGCGGCGTGCGCCACGGCATCTTCGTGGTGCAGATCAGCCGCATGGGCAAGGTCCTGCCGATGAAGCCCGACACCGTGGTGCAGAGCGGCGACCTGGTGTCGATCTTCGGCGCCGAGCAGGACGTGAAGCGCGTGGCGGCCATCGTCGGCGACGTGATCGTGCCTAGTGCGAAGACGGACTTCGTCTATCTCGGCGCGGGCCTCGTCGTGGGGCTGCTGGTCGGCCTGCTGAGCGTGAAGATCGGCAGCATCCCGCTCACGCTGGGCGCGGGCGGCGGCGCGCTGCTGTCGGGCCTGCTCTTCGGCTGGTACCGCGCGAAGCGGCAGACCTTCGGCGCCCTGCCTCCCAGCGCCGTGCAACTGTTGAAGGACCTGGGCCTCGCGGGCTTCGTCGTCGTGGTGGGCCTGTCTTCGGGATTGCAGGCAGTGCAGACCATCAGGCAGCTGGGCCTGACCATCTTCGGCGTGGGGGTGGTCGTGACCGTCGTGCCGATGCTGCTGACCATGCTGTTCGGCCGCTACGTGCTGCGCTATGGCAACACGGCCATCTTCGCGGGCGCACTGAGCGGCTCGCGCAGCGCCAACCCGGCCTTCGGCGAGGTGCTCGACAAGGCCGAGAACTCCATTCCCACCGTGCCCTTCGCCATCACCTATGCGCTGGCGAACGTGTTCCTCACGCTGCTCGGGCCGCTGATCGTCGCGCTCGTTTGAGCACGGCGCGTCTTCCTCCGTTTCCCTTCCATCCATCCCTTCAGACAGGAGCATCCAATGGATTTCAGCGACGTGAAAAAACTCGGCGGCCTGAGCCCCTTCGAACTGAAGGACGCGCTCATCCAGGTGGCCCGGCAGAGCGACCGGCTGATGCTGAATGCGGGCCGCGGCAATCCGAACTTCCTGGCGACCACGCCGCGCCATGGCTTCTTCCAGTTCGGCCTCTTCGCGATGACCGAGAGCGAGCGCTCCTACATCTACATGGAGGGCGTGGGCGGCTTCCCGCAGCGCGAGGGCATCGAGGCACGCTTCGAGATCTTCACCAAGGCGCACGAGGGCGAACCCGGTGTGCGCTTCATCGAGGCAGCCGTGTCGTACGTGCGCGACCAGCTGGGCCTGTCGGCCGGCGACTTCATCTACGAGATGTGCGAGGCCATCCTCGGCTGCAACTACCCGGTGCCCGACCGCATGCTGCGCCTGAGCGAGATCATCGTGGGCAAGTACATCCACCAGGAGATGATCGGCACGCACCCCTTCGTGGGCACCTTCGACATGTACGCGGTGGAAGGCGGCACGGCCGCCATGACCTACCTGTTCAACAGCCTGCGCGAGAACCTGCTGCTGCGCGCCGGCGACACCATCGCGCTGGGCATGCCGATCTTCACGCCGTACATCGAGATCCCGCACCTGAACGACTACCAGCTGATCGAGGCGCTGATCGACGCGCCTTCGGAAAACGGCTGGCAGTTCACGAAGAAGGAGCTGCAGAAGCTGCTCGATCCGAAGGTCAAGGCCTTCTTCCTTTGCAACCCGAGCAACCCGCCGTCGGTGAAGATCAGCGACGAGGTGCTGGGCTACATCGCCGACATCGTGAAGCAGCGGCCCGACCTCATCATCCTCACCGACGACGTGTACGGCACCTTCGCCGACGACTTCCGCTCGCTCTTCGCGATCTGCCCGCACAACACGATCCTGGTGTACTCGTTCTCCAAGTATTTCGGCGCGACCGGCTGGCGCATGGGCGTGGTGGCCACGCACGAGGACAACATCATCGACCGCAAGATCGCGCAGTTGCCCGAGGCGCAGCTGAAGGAACTCGATGCGCGCTACAGCTCCATCACCACCGAGCCGCGCAACCTCAAGTTCATAGACCGGCTGGTGGCCGACAGCCGCACCGTGGCGCTGAACCACACGGCAGGCCTCTCGACGCCGGTGCAGGCGCAGATGGTGATGTTCTCGCTGTTCTGCCTGATGGACGAACCCGAGGCCTACAAGAAGTCGATGAAGCGCATCGTCCTGCGCCGCAAGGAAGCGCTGTACCGGGAACTCGGCCTCCCGCTGGAGCTGGACCCCAATTCGGTGAGCTACTACCACCTGCTCGACCTGCAGGAAATCGCCACGCAGATGCATGGCGAACAGTTCGGCAAATGGATCGTGACGAAGCTGCAGCCGAACGAAGCCCTCTTCCGCATCGCCGAGGAGACCAGCATCGTGCTGCTGCCGGGGCGCGGCTTCGGCGGCAAGCACGCGTCGGGGCGGGTGTCGCTTGCGAACCTCAACGAATACGACTACGCCAACATCGGGAGGTCGCTGCGCAAGCTGGCTTCGGAGTATTTCGAGATCTTCGAGAAGGAGAATCGGAGCGACAAAGCTGGAGCGAGTTCCAAGGCGAAAGCCGCTGTTGCCAAACCCGCGAAGCGAGGAAAAAAGTAGTGCCTTGACGCTCCGGCGCTTGCGCCGGAGTAGCCCCCTTCGCATACGATCGAGATTACAAAAGAGGGATCTCGAAGGGGCGAGCATGATCGTAGGCATAGACTTGGGCACGACCAACAGCCTGGTGGCCGTGTGGCGAGATGGGAAGTCCGTTCTGATTCCCAACGTGCTGGGAGAGTATCTGACGCCGTCGTGCGTCAGCCTTGACGAAGATGGCACCGTCCTCGTCGGCAAGGCCGCCAAGGAGCGACTGCAGACACATTCGGACCGAACCGCCGCAGTTTTCAAGCGCCACATGGGCAGCCACAAGACGGTGCGGCTCGGCAAGCGCGAGTTTCGCCCGGAGGAACTGTCGGCATTGGTCTTGCGTTCCCTGAAAGCCGACGCCGAGGCGATGCTGGGTGAGCCGGTCGTCGAAGCAGTCATCACCGTGCCCGCATATTTTTCGGACGCACAACGCAAAGCTACCCGAGCCGCCGGTGAGCTTGCCGGCCTGAAGGTCGAGCGCCTTCTGAACGAGCCCACCGCTGCCGCCCTTGCTTATGGGATGCACAACATGGGCGCCGAGACACGCTTCCTGGTATTCGATCTGGGCGGGGGCACCTTCGACGTGTCTATTCTCGAGATGTTTGAGGGCGTAATGGAAGTGCGCGCCTCGGCCGGCGACAACTTCCTGGGAGGCGAAGATTTTGTCGAATCGCTGATCGCGCTCTTCTTCGAGCGCAATTCACTGCCGGCCAACCTGCGTACCGACCCGCAATTCATGCATCGGCTGGCCGCGCAAATCGAGGCAGCCAAGCGGGCGCTGAGCACGCAGGCCACAGCCGAGGTCGCTGTCGCGCACAACGGAACCCTGTACCGATTGAACCTCGACGAAACCCTGCTCGAGCAAGCTTGCGCCGCTCTTCTCAAGCGCCTGCGAACACCGGTCGAACGCGCACTGCGCGATGCAAATCTGCGTGCGGCCGAACTCGATGCAGTGGTGCTCGCGGGCGGCGCCACGCGCATGCCGGTGGTACGGCGGTTGGCTACCACGATGTTCGGACGCTTTCCGGCCATCGACTTCAATCCTGACGAGGTAGTGGCACTGGGTGCCGCCGTGCAGGCCGGTCTCAAGGCCAAGGATGCTGCCTTGAGGGAAGTGGTGATGACCGACGTGTCGCCCTATTCGCTTGGTGTCGCGGTGAGCCATCGGCTGAGCGGCAATGCGGTGTCGCACGGACACTTCGATCCGATCATCGAACGCAACAGCACCGTGCCGATCAGTCGCTCGAAGACCTATGTGCCGGGCCACGAGGAGCAGGCAGCCATCGAGTTGCAGGTGTACCAGGGCGAGTCGCGCATGGTGCGCGACAACGTACACCTAGGCAACCTCGAGGTGCCACTGTCGCGTGGCCCGATCGGTGAGTCAGTCGTGGATGTACGGTTCACATACGATATCAACGGACTGCTGCAGGTCGAGGCTACAGTCCAGAAGACACAGCAGACCTTCAGCCTCCTGATCGAAGGCAATCCCGGCCTCTTGAGCGATGCCGAGATCAAGGAACGGCTGCAGGCCCTGAGCGAACTCAAGATCCACCCGCGCGACCGCATCGAGAACCGAACGCTGCTCGCGCGCGGCGAGCGTGTGTATCAGCAGCTTCGAGGCGAAATGCGTGAATGGCTGGGCATGCGCATCACCGAGTTCGAACACGCGCTGGCGACACAAGACAAGCGGCTCATCGCTTCGGTGCACCGTCAGTTCCAGGAACAGCTCGAACACATCGAACGCGACAGCCACTTGGCCGACTAGAGCCTTTGAACTCCATGCAAGGGATCGCGAAGCTTGCTACAGCTCGCGCTTGCAAGGTGCAAGCCTTGTGGCGTCCCGGTGTCTCGCAATCACTCCCTCTCGACCAGAAGCGCCCACATCTATGAACGGAATTCCGGATTTCCTGTCCGCGATGGGCCTGCGCCTCGACGCCGACGAACGTGCTGTACGCCGCGCCTATGCGACGGAACTCAAGAAGATCGACCAACAGACACAGGTCGAAGCGTTCCAGCAGTTGCGCGAAAACTATGAAGCCGCGCTGGCATGGATTCAACGTAAGCAGCGGGTCGAACAGTCCACCGAACATGAAACGTCACCAGAGCCTGCCGAACCCGAGGAAAGAGCACTTCCGGCGGAAGATGTTCTAGGCTCGACGCCGAGTCCCTCCTCCCAGGAGAACGTACACGACATCGTGGCTGCCCTCAGGCGACAGCTTGAGGAGCATCCACTGGACTCCATCGATACGGCCACCCGCGTGCTCAAAGACAAGCTCGAAGACCCACGCCTGCTCGATATGGACGCGCGCTTTCTGTTCGAAGCGCATGTCGCCCACATCCTGGCTGGTGGTTGGCAGCCCGGTCACGAGCACCTGTTTGGAGGAGCCTGCGACGTCTTCGAATGGCACCAGGACGGAGCCCGGCTGCAACGACTCGGCCAGGCAGGCCACATCGTAGACAACGCGATCGTCGAGCAGCACGCGCAGGCCGCGCTGCCTCCTGCGGAACACGCTCTACAGCTACGCTACCTCGAACTGCTGCGGCGCATTTCCCACCCTGACGAAGAGGTCGTCGCCTTGGGGCTGGATCCGGTCATGCGCGCCGCCAGCCTGTTCCCGAATTGGGTCCGACTGACTTCGAAAGTCGACAACATAGCGGCCTGGCGCGAAGTCGATGTCAACGCTGCCCGCTCGACCTTCCTTGAGAGCCGCAGCACCGTTTCGACCGGTCCCAGTGGAACACTCCAACCGGCGAAGCTGGTGGCATGGTTCGTGATTTTCTTCGTCGGCATCTTGCTCTTCGCGCTGCTGCAGGCATTCGCAAAATGGCGGAGTACGCGGGAGCCTGTCACGGAGCCGCTGACGGTATCGCAGGCTACCTTGCCGTCGGCGTCGCGGCCCGCATCGCCCCGGGCAGAAATACCCACGCTGCCTCCGCGAAGCGTCACGGCGCCTCCAGCTGCCCATGCACCTCAAGTCAGCACATCTTCCGCCACCGAGTACATCCTGCCTCCGCGCCCCGTATACCCGCCGATTTCGAAACGGCTGGGTGAACAAGGCAAAGTTGTTGTCAAGGTACTGGCGGATGAGAACGGTGCGGTTATCGATCTCGGTATAGCCGAGAGCTCGGGATTCGAACGACTTGATGCGGCCGCCATCGATGCTGCGCGTGCAGCGCGTATCGCTCCGGTGAAGGACAAGAACGGGAACGCGATGCCCGGCTGGTACAAGATGCCGATCAACTTCGCGCTGAATGACACGGTCATGCAGGCCGCGCCCAGGAAGTGGGGAGACATGATTGCGGCTGCCATCAAGCACAACATCGTCTTTGTAGCGGACACGCCGGGCAATCCCGTCGTGGAGTACAAGCTTGACTTGGCGCCTGACGGCAGGATCACAAACGTCGCTCTGTCCAAAGCCAGCGGCGTTTCCGAATGGGATGCCGCCGCGCTGCGCGGCATTATCAAGACTGACTACCTGCCATTGCCACCCGATCGGAGCAAGGTACCTTCGCAGATGATCCTGACGCTACGCCCCAAGCCCGGATGACCACCCTGCTCTGCGCCACTCTTCCTGTCTCGGCCGGGCAACGCCATGCACGTCGGCTAGGCCGAACAGTGCGGCACTGCTCCAAGTGATTCGAGCCCCGCATCATCGCCCCTATGTGCTAACCGAAAGATAGACACAAGATGACATTGCCCGATATCCCGCACCTTTTTGCCTATGCCCTAGCCGGTGGCGGCATTGGCGCCTTCGTGTTGCTGCCATGGAGTCGCAGCATTCCGCTCGATCTGCATAGAGCATGGGCGTTTGATCACCAGAACTACCAGCCCTTTCTGACCGAAACAGCCCAACTCGACCTCTCGAAAGCCACAAGGATCGCAATCATCATCGGTGCGGCGCTGATGTGCCTTGGTATGGCACTCGCACTGGGCGCTTCGCTCGACACCGCGGCGTTGTGCATGCTGTTGCTAGGCTGGCTGCTGCTGACCGTAATCAATCTGCGGCATGAACTGCTGCCCGATCGGATCATGCTCGCACTGCTCTGGCTCGGCCTGCTCTATCGGGCATCGACAGGCCCGGCCTCTGACTACGTGCTCGGTGCAGCCTCCGGCTACCTCGCGCCTTGGCTCGTAACAGCGATAGTGCGCTCGAAGACCGGACGCGACATCGTCGGCTATGGCGACCTCAAGGCTTTTGCCGTGGCCGGAGCCTGGTTCGGATGGGCGGCATTGCCTACCCTTTATGCGACCTTCCTGATCACAGTGCTGCTAATGATGGGCGTATTCGCATTGCGGGGAGCTCATCACCGCAAGACGATGCCAACCGCGCCGGCCCACATGGCAACAGCAGTCGTGGCCGCACTGGGCTTCAGGCTTTTCTGAGCGCAGCGGGTCGAACATTGAAAGTCGACCGCCGCGCTTTTCACATCTATCAATGAGCGTCCTGACGACCTCATTGCCGTCAGGCTAGTTTCAAGCTGGCTTGCGCGCTGTGAGCCACTGCGCCGGGGTCAGCGCTTCTGCCACGACGCGGACTTCGCCGATGTTGCCGAAGAAGCCGTCGGCGCGAGCACCATCCCATGAGCCACCGCCCACAACCCACGGCGAAGTGGCCGAGAGCGTGGCCAGGCCCGGGATGGCCGAGGCATTGCGCAGCACCGGCGCTCCTTCGACGTACATCGTGGTGTCGTGCGACACCGGGTCGTTCACGATGGCGACATGTACCCAACGGTCGGCGATGACCTCGCCCGACCAGTTGGCTTTGGGAGAGCGGGTGCCGGCCGGACTCGGCGTCACTTCCCACTGAACTTCGCGCAGGCTCGATATGGCGAACAGCATCGGAGGCGATTCCGGGTCTCCGCCCGAATAGCCAGCCAGGTCGCCACGCCGGCCATCGCGCGTCATGATGTTCATCCACGCCTGGTTGGCACTGGTCCAGCTCTTGTCGATCTTGATGAACGCTTCGATGGTGTACCCGTTCTCCAGCGTCTGCGCATTGATCGGCGCCGAAGCTTCGGTGAGGAAGTAGCTCAGGCGCGGCGTGTTCTTGTTGGTGTTCAGGAAGCGCACCGAACCCGGCGCGGCCGAGAGGTAGTGGCGGTCGTCGGTCCAGACGATGTCGCCATCGGTCGCGCCCACCACCCCGCCCTGGTTCAGCGCATCGCGGTGCAGCGGGTTGTTGCCCGTGACGTCGGCGATGACCGTGCCCGGCACCACCGGCTGATTGAGCGATCCGCCGAAGAAGCGCCAGTGCGCCAGCGTGTTCGCGACCTTCGGGTAGTCGTCCGAATTCGCGGCCGGGCGCTGTACGAGCGCGGTGGGCTCCTTGTAGTTCGCGAGGATCATCGCGCGGGCCTTGTCGACCAGCGAGCCCTCGATGGTGGCGCTTCCCGTGCCGAAGCTCTTGTTGAAGCCCGAGAAGCGCTGGGCGAAGTCCATGTCGATGGTGAAGGCCTCGTTGGCAGTGGTGAGCACCGCCTGGTCGAAGCTATTGAGCGTGGCCGCCGGTTTCTGCGGCACCCACGGCGAGAAGGACAGCACCTTGATCTTCTTGTTGGTCAGGTCGAATTCGTACAGGCGCATCAGGCCGTTGCCGCCCTGGTAGGCCATCTGGTAGTCGACCACCATCTCCTCGACCTTGCGGCCGAAGTCGTTGATCTTCGTGAGATGCGCGGCACCGTGGTGGTGACCGTTGAGCGTCATGAATATCTGGTCGTTGTCCCGGATCAACTTGTCCCACAGCATCTTGCCGTAGTCGGTTTCGAGCGGACTCGTGCCGTCGGCCGCGATGTTGAGCAACTGGTGGTTGACCAGGATAACCGGCAGCGTAGGGTTCTTAGCGATCACCTGTCGGGCCCATGCGATGCCGGCGTCAGAGATGCGCCACGACAGCGACAGCACCATGAACTTCTGGCCCTGCGCCTCGAACACGTGGTACTCGTGGAAGCCGCTTGCGTCGCGCCCGCCGAAGGTGGCCTGCTTCTTCGCGCGCTCGGTACCGAACCACTGGATGTAAGGTTCGTTGGCGGGAGTGCGGTCCTTGTCGGTGCCGCCCGAGGGATCGACGCTGTAGTCGACATCCCGCAGCACGTCGTGGTTGCCGGCCAGCACGCTGTAGGGCAGCTTCGCATCCTCGAGGATCTTCATGGCGGCGTCGGCCACCTTCCATTGGTCAGACTTGCCGACCTGGTCGACCACGTCGCCGAGATGGATGGTGAAGGGAATATTCAGCCCCTTGGCGTTGTCGGCGATCCACTTCGTCTGCGCGGCGAAGGGAGCGCTGCCGAAGCGCTTGTTGTACTGGTCGCTCTCGGCCGCCGTGGCATAGCGCGCATAGAACTGCGTGTCGGGCATCACCGCGATCGAGAAGCTCGAAATCTTGGCAGCCGGTGCTGCCGGGGCGGGTGCGGGTGCAGGTGCGGGCGCTGCCGTCGGAGCTGGCGCAGGCGCAGGTGCCGGCAGGGCAAGAGCAGGTGCACCACCACCGCCACCTCCGCAGGCCGCCAGCAAGGCGCTGCTGCCACCGACCGTCAGAAGCGAGGCGCCGAGCTTGAGCACCTGGCGGCGCGGGGCCGTGCTGCTGCCGATGTTGCTGTCGTTGTTCTGTTCGGGAAGGTTCGAGGGCGCAGGCGAAGGGAGGCGCGGCGTGCTCGCGCCACGCGATTCGTCGGAAACGGACATGGGAAATCAGGAGAAAAGGTTACGGGAGCGCGCAGCGTAAGAATCCGCGGTGACCAGGGCATGTAAGGCCCATGACACTTCGTCACCGGACCTCAGGCCCTGCTCGCCCGCTCCATCCCATCCAGCTTCATCACCCGCCATGCGCACACGCTGCCGAGCACGGCCAGCAGGGCCGCAGCCGCGAACATCGTGCGGTATCCAACGGCCTGCGCGACCGCGCCTCCAAGCAGAACACCGAGCACGCCGCCGAATCCGTAGCCGATGACCGTGAACAGCGCCTGCCCTCGCCCGCGCAGGTGACCGGGAAAGCGACGCGACACCATGGCGATGCAAGTCGTGTGGTGCGCCGCGAAACTCAGCGCATGAAGCCACTGCGCCACGATGAGCGCGGCGATCCATCCGCCCAGGCCGGCGGTCAGCCCCAGCCGCGCCACGGCTGCGATACCGCACACCAGCATCCAGCGCGGCATCGGCATCAGGCCGATGAGTCTGCCCTGCAGGAAGAACCACACGATCTCCGCGACCACGGAGAGCGCCCACAGCAGCCCGATGGTGCTCTTGCCGTAGCCGATCGAGTCGAGGTAGAGCGAGAAGAACGCATACACCGAGAAGTGCGACATCACCTGGAAGAAGAGCGACGCGAAGAACCACTGCACCGCCCGGCTGCGCAGCACCGGCCCGATGGGCTCCCGCACGGTGCCGTGCGCCGCAGGAGGCTCGCGCACGTCGGGCAGCTTCATGGTCGCGATCAGCACGATGGCCAGCGTGCCCGCCGCCCATGCCGGAAAGTGCTTCATGCCGAAGCGGTCGAACCACTCGCCCGCCACGAACACCGTGAGCAGGAAGCCGGCCGAACCGCACAGCCGGATGCGCCCGTAGCGGCCCCAGTCGCCGGCCACGAGCTGCGCCATCGCTGCTTCGGTGAGCGACATCATCGAGCTGGTGTGGGTGAACATCACGAGCAGCACCAGCGCGAGCCACCAGGCACCGCCGTTCCACCACAGCCCGAACGAGCTGGCCAGCGCCACCGCCGCGCTGAAGCGCAGCAGCTTCACGCGCTGCCCCGTGTGGTCGCTGAGCGCGCCCCAGGCATAGGGCGCGAACACGCGCGTGATCGACTGCACCGAGGCCAGCAGGCTGATGGTGAAGATCGGCAGCCCCAGGTCCTTCAGCCACAGCGGCAGGTAGGGGTTGAAGAAACCGATGTGCGCGAAATAGCTGGCCGACAGGCCAGCGAATGCCAGCAGGTGGCCGCGTTTGGCAGCGGCCACTGGTGGCGGGGCGGACACTAGAGGAAGGACGCCTGCGGCGACGCGGCTTCTGTCTTGCTGCCCGAGCTGGGGGTGGCCTGCGGCACGTCTCCGCACTGCGCGCGATTGCGCAGCACGTGCTCGATCACCACCAGCGCCAGCATGGCTTCGGCGATAGGCGTCGCACGGATGCCCACGCAAGGATCGTGGCGGCCCTTGGTGACGACCTCGACGGGGTTGTTGTGGATGTCGATGGACTGGCGCGGGCTGATGATCGAGCTGGTGGGCTTGATCGCGATGCTCACCTCCAGGTCTTGCCCGGAGCTGATGCCGCCAAGGATGCCGCCCGCGTTGTTGGTGACGAAGCCGGTGGGCGTGATCGAGTCGCCGTGCGTGGTGCCGCGCTGGGTGACGCTGTCGAAGCCGGCACCGATCTCCACCGCCTTCACCGCATTGATGCCCATCATCGCGTAGGCGATCTCGGCGTCGAGCTTGTCGAAGAGCGGCTCGCCCAGGCCCACAGGCACGTTCGTGGCGGTAACGCGAAGGCGCGCGCCGCACGAGTCGCCCGCCTTGCGCAGGCGGTCCATGTAGTCTTCGAGCGCGCTCACGTCGGCGATGGGGGCGAAGAAGGGGTTGTTCGGCACGTGGTCCCAGCTCTCGAAGGGAATGGCGATCTCGCCGATCTGCGTCATGCAGCCGCGAAAGACCATGCCGTACTTCTCGGCCAGCCACTTCTTGGCGACCGCGCCGGCGGCGACCATGGGCGCCGTCAGCCGCGCCGAGGAGCGCCCGCCGCCGCGGGGGTCGCGAATGCCGTATTTCTTGAAGTAGGTGAAGTCGGCGTGGCCCGGTCGGAACTGCTGGGCGATCTGGCCGTAGTCCTTGCTGCGCTGGTCGGTGTTCTGGATCAGCAGGGCGATGGGCGTGCCGGTGGTCTTGCCTTCGTACACGCCGGAGAGGATCTGTACCGTGTCGGGCTCGTTGCGCTGCGTCACGTGGCGGCTGGTACCGGGGCGGCGACGGTCCAGGTCGCCCTGGATGTCCGCCTCGCTGAGTTCCATGCCCGGGGGGCAGCCATCGATGACGCAGCCGATGGCCGGGCCATGCGACTCGCCGAAATTGGTGACCGCGAAAAGATTGCCGAAGGTATTGCCGCTCATGGCCGGGATTATCCCGCCAAAGCGCTCCCCCTCTCAGTCGGTCGTGCTCTCCAGACGCTTGGACAGGGCCGACACCTGCAGCTCGATGGCGAAGAGCCGTTCGTTCAGCACCGCCGTCTGGAGCCGGATCGCCTCGATGATGGCCTTGGTCTGCGGGTCGGCCGTGCTGTCGCAGAGTTCGGCCAGGTCATGCAGCTTCTTGCGCAGTTCGTTGCTCATGGAAGGCTCCGGTGATCGCGTCGAGGGAACCCCAGTATGGGGTTTGGAAGGCGCTGCGGCAATGCGGCGGCACCCGGGTCCGCTTCAGCCAGCCGCCGGGCTCAGCCAGCCGCCGGGCTCAGCCAGCCCTGCAGCTTGACGAGCGCGCCGCTCCAGCCGTGCTCATGCGCATCGCGTGCGGCTTGGTCGAAGAACTGCTCGTGGATCAGCACCAGCTCGCAGCCATCGGCATCGGGCTCGATGCGCAACGTGACGCGCGACTCGCGCTCCGGCGTGCTGTGCCAGGCCCAGCTGAAGACCAGCTTGCGCTCGGGCACGACCTCGAGGTACGTGCCGCTCACGTCGTGCGTCTCGCCGTCGTCGGCCAGCATCGCCACGCGAAAGCGGCCGCCCACGCGCAGGTCGACCTCGGCAATCGGCACCGAGACGATCTCCCCGGGCCCGAACCAGAGCTTCAGCGCCTGCGGGTCGGTCCACGCGCGCCAGAGCTTGTCGGGCGAGACGCGGTAGTGCCGTCGGAGGGTGAGCGAGGGGCGTCCGGCGTCGCCGGCGGAAGGTTTCTCCATTCGGTCTCCTCCTGGTGATAGAGAAAGCGCGAGAGCGCGTCGAGGCGCCCGTTCCAGAACTTCTCGTACCGCGACAGCCACACGGCGGCCTCCTGCATGGGCCGGGGCGAGAGTTCGCAGCGCACGATGCGGCCCTCCTTCGTGCGGGAGATGAGGCCGGCGTCTTCCAGCACGCGCAGGTGCTTCATGAACCCCGTGAGGGACATGTCGTGCGGCTCGGCCAGCTCGGTCACGCTGAGGGTGCGTTCGCCAAGGGCTTCGAGCACGGCGCGCCGGGTGGAATCGGAAAGCGCAGCGAAGACTGCGTCGAGCGCTTCGGCGTCGGGTCGGGCTGTTGACTGAACCATGCGGTTGAGTATCAAAAAGGTCCGGGAGGCCGTCAAGTCGTGCTTCGAGCCATGCGACCATGTTGCCCATCGCCCAATCACGAACAGACAGAGGAAGCATCCGATGACCGAACTGCGCCAGCCATATCCTCCGATCGAGCCCTACGAAAGCGGCATGCTCGACGTGGGCGACGGCCACCAGATCTACTACGAGCGCTGCGGCACGCCCGGTGCCAAGCCGGCCGTGTTCCTGCACGGCGGGCCCGGCGGAGGCATCTCGCCGGAGCACCGCCGGCTGTTCGATCCCGCGCGCTACGACCTGACCCTGTTCGACCAGCGCGGCTGCGGCCGCTCGCTGCCGCATGCAGGCCTGGAAGCCAACACGACCTGGCACCTGGTCGCCGACATCGAGCGCCTGCGCGAGCGCGCCGGCGTCGACAAGTGGCTGGTGTTCGGCGGCTCGTGGGGCTCCACGCTCGCCCTCGCCTACGCCCAGAAGCACCCCGAGCGCGTGAGCGAACTGGTGCTGCGCGGCATCTACACCGTGACCCGTGCGGAGCTCCAGTGGTACTACCAGTTCGGCGTGTCGGAGATGTTCCCCGACAAGTGGGAGAAGTTCCAGGCGCCCATTCCCGAGGCCGAGCGCGGCGACATGATCGCCGCCTACCGCAAGCGGCTCACCGGTGACGACCCGGTCGTGCGGATCGAGGCGGCACGCGCCTGGAGCGTGTGGGAGGCCGAGACCATCACACTGCTGCCGAGCCCCGGGCTTGCCCAGTCCCACGCCGAAGATCATTTCGCACTGGCCTTCGCACGGCTGGAGAACCACTACTTCGTGCACGACGCCTGGCTGGAGGAAGGCCAGCTGCTGCGCGACGCGCATCGGCTGCACGGCATCCCCGGCGTGATCGTGCACGGCCGCTACGACATGCCCTGCCCCGCGCGCTACGCCTGGGCGCTGCACAAGGCGTGGCCAGAGGCGGAGTTCCACCTGATCGAAGGTGCGGGGCATGCCTATTCGGAGCCCGGCATCCTCGACCGGCTGCTGCGCGCGACCGACGGCTTCGCCGGCCGCTGAGCCGCTCGTCCACGGCCCTGCGCGGGAACGCTTTATGCGTGCTGCACTGCAACACCCACCACCTGCGAAGGAGCGCCCCATGCTGGACCGTACCGCCACCCAGTTCTCCCACGTGAAGCCCGGTGACACCGAATTCGTGTCGGGTGGTTTGCGTGACTTCTTCCTCTATCGCGACCTGGGCGTGGCGGAGGCCACCAACGGCAAGGTGATCGCGCATCTGGTCAAGGCCAACATGGCACCGGAAACGGGCACCGGCTGGCACCGCCATGAGGCGGACTTCCAGATCGTGATCATGGTCAAGGGCTGGGCTCGTTTCATGTACGAGGACAAGGAAACCCTGGTCGAGGCCGGCGACGTGGTGCACCAGCGCCCGGGCATCCGCCACTTCCTGTTCGACTACTCGCCCGACATGGAGTACCTGGAGATCGTCTCGCCCGCGGACTTCAAGAGCATCGACGTGGAGCCGGTGTGCGAGGTGCCGGCGCCTACGCCCTGGAAGTGAAACCGGGTCTGTCGCCCGGAAGACGGCGGGCCTGAAGCCGAGGGCAGGAAACCTGTCTTCCACCTGACCTCCACGGTAAAGAAGGCGAGCTGTCTCCTCAGCCAGACACCAGGGGCAAGCAAGCCACAAACGAGAGTCATTCGCAGCCAGAATCCCGGCCGGTGGTGCTTTTGTCCGCACCTTCCGAGATTCGACGATGACCAGCACCTCACTTCCCTCGCGTCGCCGCACGCCGGTCGCACTCGCCCTGATCGGCCTGTGCGCCTCTCCCCTTCCCGCCGCCTTCGCCCAGCAGCAGCAACAGCAGCCGCCACGACAGGAACAGGCCACCCAGTCCTCCCCCGCTCCCGGCACCTCGGTCCCCGGCACGCTGCGTGAAGTGCAGGTCCAGGGCGCCCAGGACAAGGACAGCTTCGGCGCCAACGCGTCCTCGCTGAACCGTCTGCCGGCCGACCTGCGCGATGCGCCGCAATCCATCACCGTGATCAACCAGGCAGTGATGCAGTCGCAGGGCGCGACCTCGCTGGCGAGCGCGCTGCGCAATGTGCCGGGCCTCACGATCGGCGGCGCCGAAGGCGGGCAGATCGGCACCAACATCAACCTCAACGGCTTCTCGGCGCGCACCGACATCTACCTCGACGGCGCACGCGATCGCGCCCAGTACTACCGCGACACCTTCGCGCTCGAGTCGGTCGAGGTGCTGATGGGCCCGTCGTCGATGCTGTTCGGGCGCGGCTCCACAGGCGGCGTGATCAACCAGGTCACCAAGAAGCCTTCACTCACGCCCTCTGGCGAGGTCTCGGTGTCGGCGAGCACCACCGGCCTCGTGCGCTCCACCATCGACGTCAACCGTCCGATGTCCGACACCTCCGCCTTCCGCATCGCGGCCATGGGCCAGCAAGGCGACGCCAGCACGCGGGAGCAGACGAAGCTGAAGGACTTCGGCCTCGACGCCTCGCTGAAGTTCGGCATCAACACGCCCACGCAGGTCACGCTCTCGGCGCTGGTGCAGCACAACCGCGACCAGCCCGACTACGGCCTGCCGCCGCTGAACGGCCATCCGGTGAAGGTCGACCGCGACACGGCCTACGGCTTCAAGGACGACCGCACCATCTCCGACATCCAGGCCTTCAGCGCGGTGGTGCAGCACAAGCTCACGCCCGATACCTCGATCCGCAACCAGACGCAATACAACGACGTGACCACCGATGCGCGCGAGACGGCGCCGCAGAGCATCGGCACGCTGTCGGCCAAGGGCGTGTTCACGCCCTTTTCCACTGGCACCACGGCCGTGCCGGCGGCCGCGTTCTCTGCGCTGCCGCTCGACACGCTGTGGGTGCGCCAACAGAGCCATGACCGCAGGATCCGCGACAAGTCGCTGTTCAACCTGACCGAGCTCAACACGAAGTTCGCCACCGGCTCCATCAAGCACACGCTGCTCGCGGGCCTGGAACTGGGCCACGACACCTACGCCAACCAGGCCTACTACCGCAACGGCAGCTGCGCGGGCGTGGCGCTGAACCCGGCCGGCGGCACCAGCGGCTACGCGACCTGCTCGCCGCTACTCGCGCCCTACCAGGGCGACACGCCAGCCACGGCGCCTTCGCTGCCCGGCAATCTGGCCACCGCACACGCGACCACCGTGGCCGGCTACGTGAACGACACCATCGAGCTGACCCCGCAGTGGAAGCTGGTGGCCGGCGTGCGGCAGGACCACTACAGCGCACGCATCTACAACACCATCCCGACCGCGACCACGCTCGCCACAGAGAGCCAGACCGTCGACTTCACCAGCGTGCGCGCCGGCGCGATCTGGCAGCCCACGCCCGAGCAGTCCTACTACGTGTCGTACAGCACCTCGTTCAACCCCTCGCTCGAGCAGCTCGTGGCCACCACCGGCGCCACGCAGCCGCTGCCGCCGCAGAAGAACAAGGCCTACGAGCTCGGCGGCAAGTGGGACTTCAACGACGGCAATCTGTCGCTGACCGCCGCGGCCTTCCAGATCACGCAGACCAACGCGCGCTCGCAGAACAGCGACGGCACCTACAGCGCGACCGGCACCGTGCGCGTGAACGGCGCGCGCGCAGGCGTCGCGGGCCGCGTCACCGACAAGCTGCAGCTCTTCGGTGCCTACACGCACCTGGACGCGACCATCGTCGACGGCATCGCACCCGGCACGCTCGGCAAGGTGCCCGCCAACACGCCGAAGGACGCGGCCAGCCTCTGGGCCACGTACGCGATCACGCCCGAGTGGGAGATCGGCGGCGGCACCACCTACAGCGCGAAGCGATTCGCCAACAACACGGACCTGGTGCAGGTCGGCGGCTACGTGCGGCTGGACGCGATGCTGGCTTACCATCAGCCGAAGTACGACATCCGGCTGAACCTGTTCAACCTGGCCAACCGGCACTACTACGACGCGCTGATCCCTTCGGACGGCGGCCGCGCGGTGCCGGGCTCGGGCCGAGCCGCCACGCTGTCGTTCACCTACCGGCTCTGACGGGGCCTCGCAAGCGCCTCGAAGCGCATCGGAAAGAAAGACACGCCATGCTGGTCTGCATTCCCGGCATCCTCGACCGCGAGGCGCTCGCGGCGGTCCGCTCGCGCCTCGAAGCCGCGGGCGACGCATGGGTCAATGGCCGCGTCACCGCGGGCCACCAGGGCGCGCCGGTCAAGTTCAACCAGCAGATCGACGAAGGCTCGCAGGTCGCGTTCGAATGCCAGTCCATCGTGGCGAGCGCGCTGGAGCGGCACCCCACCTTCATCAGCGCCGCGCTGCCCAACCTGCTGTATCCGCCGATGTTCAACCGCTACGGCGAGGGCATGCGCTTCGGCCTGCACGTGGACGGCGGCGTGCGCATCGACCCGCGCACCGGCCGCAAGCTGCGCACCGATCTCTCGGCCACGATCTTCCTGTCGGAGGCCGACAGCTACGACGGCGGCGAGCTGCAGATGGAAAACACGCACGGCATGCAGACGGTGAAGCTCGCGGCCGGCGACATGGTGCTCTACCCCGCCACCAGCCTGCACCAGGTGACGCCCATCACCCGCGGCGTGCGGCTCGCGTGCTTCTTCTGGGTGCAGAGCCTCGTGCGCGACGCGGGCGACCGCGCGCTGCTCTTCGACATGGACAACGCCATCCAGCGCCTCAACCAGAGCGGCGCCGACGAGTCGGCCCGCCGCACGCTGACCGGGACGTATCACAACCTGCTTCGCAAATGGAGCGACACCTGAGTTGCCTGAACTCCCGCAGCACGCCGGGCGGACAGCAAGTCAGACCACGATCGTGCGGCACCACGCATAGACGCTGCGCGGCTGCCGCTCGAAGATCTCCGGAGAGGTGATCTTGATGGCGTCGAACGGCGCCACCTTGAAATTGACCGCCGAGCAGTGCGCCACCAGCCGGGCGCGGCCATCGGCATCGGCTTCCATCACAAGGCCCACATGACCGTAGTTCTCGCCGCTCCCCGCCTTCGGGTAGACGACGAGAGCGCCCGGAGTGGCCCGGGCTAGCCGTTCGAAGCGCACGCCGGCGCCCATGGCATCGGCCCAGATGCTGTCGGTGTAGATCCATCCGGCGGCATCCGTGTAAGGCGCCGGATCACTCTTTCTGCCGAAGCCGAGCGCCCAGCACACGAAACCCGAGCAGTCGCAGGCGGGAACCACCAGCGCCGGATCGTGCACGTCGAGTCCCGCCGCCTGAGCCAATGGCTCCAGGGCGTGTTGCTGCGCCACGGGAAGCGTCGGCCACAACTGGCCGACCGGCAACAGGCTCGTCGGCGATGCCGCGGCTGCGGACCGCCCACCCTCTCCGAGCCAGTAGACAGTGCCCTGCCCACAGGCCGAATGCGCACGCTCCAGGACATCGTCAACTCGGTACATACGGCTCCTTTGGGCTCTTCTTCCGAAAATAACCGGGGCGCCGCCGGATGGCGATACCGCATAAGCGCTATGGATCGACGGCAAACGACGGCAAAGAATGGAGTCATACACTGCGCCCGAACAGCCTGGAGTGGGAATGAAAATCCGCGTGCTGATAGTCGAGGACGAGCCGGAATTCATGCGCCGGTTCTCCACCGCCGTGCTGGCCGACCCAGGACTTTCACTGACGGCATCGGTATCGACCGGTGCCGCGGCGATGGCGCTGCTGGCGGCCCAGCCTCCGGACGTACTGCTGCTAGATCTCGGCCTGCCGGACATGGATGGCACCGAGCTGATCCGCCACATCGCCATTCACCACCCCGCATGCGACGTGCTCGTGGTGACCATGTTCGGCGACGACCAGCATGTGATCGCCGCGCTGGAAGCCGGTGCGACCGGCTACCTGCTCAAGGACGCGGGCGCCGACCGCATCGCAACAAGCATCCATGAGCTGCACGCAGGCGGTTCACCCATCAGCCCCGGCATCGCGCGCCGCATCCTGGCACGGATGCGCACGGCCACAAGCCCACCGCGCAACGAGAGCCCGCGGGATGCGGTGCTCACGCCGCGAGAGACGGAACTGCTGCGCCTCACGGCCAAGGGCCTCAGCTTCGACGCCATCGGACAGCTCCTGCAGATCTCGCCCCACACCGTGGTGGCGCACGTCAAGAAGATCTATCGCAAGCTGGCGGTGCACTCGCGGGGGGAGGCTGTCTACGAGGCCAGCCAGATGGGACTGCTGTGACATGGTCGGGACTGCAGCGCCTGCTGCTGGCGCTGATCGCGCTGGTCATCGTCGGCGGCACCGCTGCCGCCTCCACAAGGAGCATCGGGCAGGCGGATGAATCCGTCGCATCGCCGCAGCACGCATTGCGCCTGGACGCCTCCCAGCTCACTCCGCCCGCGCCCGATGCCCCGTGGCAAAGCGTGGAGCTGCCCAGCGTCGCGCCGCACCCCGGTGCGGTCCCGCAGGGCCCCGCCTGGTTCCGCATCGACTTCCGGCGCGAGAGCGCATCGCCCCGGCCCTGGGCCGTCTATCTGCCGTACCTGTACGGCGGCGGACAGGTCTGGCTCAACGGCCAGCAGGTGGCCAGCGTGCCGGAATCGACGCCCCAGCTGCGCGTGCGGTGGGAGCGCCCGCATCTGCTGCCCTTGCCCGACAACATCCTGCGCGACGGCGCCAACGAGCTGATGGTGCGTGCGGTACCGGCGCAGGGCGAACACAGCCTGCGCTTCCCGCGCGTGGACATCGGCCCCCTGGTCGCACTGAACGAAGCGAACGACCGCCGCGAGTTCTGGGTGCGGACCACACCGCAACTGACCGTGCTGGCGTGCCTGATCGTCTCCGCATTCGTCCTGTTCATCTGGTGGAGGCGCCCGCGCGAAGTTCTCTATGGGTTGTTCGGGCTCGCGACCGTGTTCTGGGGCATCCGTACGCTGACCTTCGTGATCGAGGCGGTGCCGGTGGAGCGCTGGCATCTCTGGCGGCTCGTCTACCTGGCCGCCACCGGCGGCTTCGTGGTCGTCATGGCGCTCTTCGCCATGCGCTTCGCCGGCCTGCGGCATCGGGGCCTCGAATACGCGCTGGCGGCGTACTGGCTGATCGGCCCGGTATGGCTGCTGCTCGCCGGCCCGGCGGGCGAGCCGCTCGTCAACCGCGTGTGGAGCGGCGGGCTGATCCCCATCGGCAGCGGGATCATCGCCGTCTCGTTCTGGGCCGTATGGCGCCAGCGCACATGGGCTTCGGCGGTGATGCCGATCGTGCTCACGCTGGCAACGCTCGCGGGTGTGCACGACTACCTGATCGCGTGGGATACGGCGCTCGTCGAGCGCCTGCTGCCGGGCTGGTCGGGGCATCGCCTCTTCATGCTGCACCACGCCGCCAATCTTCTGCTGCTGACGATGGGTGCGCTGTTGTCGTTGCGCTTCACCAGGGCGCTTGCCTCGCTGGAGCAGCTCAACGCGTCACTGGAGTCGCGCGTGGCCGACCGCGAGCGCAGCCTTTCCGAGAACTACCTCCGCCTGGCGGCGCTGGAGCGGCAGAACGCCGCCGCCGAGGAGCGGCAACTCATCATGCGCGAGATCCACGATGGTCTCGGCTCGAAGCTCTTCACTTCGCTGTCGCGCGTGGAGCGAGGCGACATGGATCGCACGCAGATCGAGGAGTCGCTGCGCGCCTGCATTGCCGACATGCGGCTCGCACTGGACGCACTCGCGCCGGAAGACCACGACCTGCGCACCGCCCTGGGCGACTTCCTGTTCCGCTGGCAGGGCGAACTCGAAGCGGCGGGCGTACGAACCTCGTGGACCATCGACATGCCCGAGGACGCTGCGGGCGTGCCGCCCCACACGACGCTGCAGATACTGCGCATCGCACAGGAGGCGCTGACCAACGTCGTGAAGCATGCCCAAGCGCGGCAGGTGAAGCTTCGCCTGCAGCAGGCGGGCGGGCTGTTGCGGCTGGAGATCCAGGACGACGGTCTTGGCGCCGGCACCGGTCCGGGCGGGCAAGGGCGCGGCGTCGTCAACATGCACGCGCGGGCACAGCGGCTCGGCGGCACCTTCGAACTGCGCCGGGACGCGCATGGAACCTGTGTCGTGCTGAGCGCACCTCTCGCCTCCTCGGCCGCCTGAGCCGACGACACCTCCACGCGCCGCGCGGCCATCCCGCGAACACGCGATGGCCAGGCCCGAAGGCGGTATTCCAGGGCCGCACTGCGACTCCTACATTGGTGCCCATGCCCGAGCATCACATTCCAGAGGAGAAGAAGCCCATGGCCCCGCAATTCACGCCCGCCGAGGAAACGCTGTCGAAAGTCGGCCGCTGGCTGCTGGCGATCGCAGTGGCCACGCTTGCGGCGCTGATCCTCTGGATGTCCGGGTGCTGTGACCGGCTGCCGCTCCATGGCAGAAACGGCCTGACGCAACACGCCGGGGAGCGAGTCGCATGAACTTCCTCGGCGATCTGCAGCCTTCGGCCACGCTGATGTCCATCGTGAGCTGGCTCTACCTGGCGACCAACTCCGCGCGCGCCTTCACCTACCTGCCGCAGATCGCCGCCGTCTGGCGCTGCACGGACGGCGCGCGCGCCATCTCGCTCGTGACCTGGAGCTCCTGGGTGCTGGCGAACCTCACAGGCGTGATGTACGGCGCCTGGGTCGTGCGCGACGGTCTCTTCGTCGCGATCTCGGCCATCAACCTCGTGTGTTGCGCCACCGTCGCATTGATCGCCGCGCGCCGCAGGGGCCTGCTCTAGCTGCACCGCGAGACGTCCGCATGAACCCGCTTCAGCACATGCTCCGGTTTCTCGGCCTTCCCGTTCCCGTGCAGGTGCAGGTGCAGGTGCAGGAGGCCGTGCGAGGCAGCCGCGGGAGCAGCGCCTTCGACGGCACTCCGCTTCCGGTGCGCTCACCTCCATCGGCGCTGCAACCTTCCGTCGAGCAGGCCCTGGCCGAACTCGTGCGACGGAACCAGTTGCTCGAGGACTCCAGCCAGGCGAAAGCCTGCCTCTTCGCCGCTGCGCTTCATGACCTGCGGCAACCACTGCAAGCCCTGATGCTGTTTTCGGAGGCGCTGTCGAGTGCCGATCTCGACGCCGGCCAACTGCACCTGCGCATCGGCCAGATCCGCCAGTCCGTCGACTTTCTCGACCGGCTGCTGACCGGGATGCTGGACCTGGCGCAGATCGACGCTGGCGGCACACGGCCCGCATGCGCCGACCTGCCGCTCGACCCGCTGTTCGACGAGTTGCGGCATCACTTCCGCGCCGTCGCCGAGTCTCGAGGGTTGCAGCTGGTGGTGCGCCCCACCAGTGTGTGGGCGCGCTGCGACGGCGTCATGCTCACACGGATCCTCAACAACCTGGTGAGCAACGCACTGCGCCATACACACCATGGGGGCGTGCTCGTGGGTGCGCGGCGGCATCGGGAAGGCGTTCGCATCGATGTCTGCGACACCGGCATCGGCATTCCTGCGCAGCATCAGGCACGCGTCTTCAAGGCGTTCTACAGAATCGACTCCCCCGAACGGCCAGCCGCGCACGAATGCGGCCTGGGACTCGGGCTGGCCACGGTGCAGCGGCTGGCCGATCTGCAGGAAGCGAGGGTTCGGCTGCGGTCACGGCCCGGTCGGGGCACGGTGATGTCCGTCGTGCTGCCGGCCTCGGGCGGTCATGCGCACAACCTGTTCGGCAACCGGCGCGATAGCTGAGCTCTTTAAACTTGCCCCGCTCACCAAACCGAAAACAACCGAGGAGAGAGAACTTGCGTATTCAAACCGCCCGCCTGACGGCCGGCGTGCTGCTCGCGTGCGCCGCTTTCGTGGCGCAAACCAGCCAAGCCGCATCGCCGACCACCACCCCGTCCACACCTTCCACTCAGGCCTCGACCGCCAGCTCGCTCGAAGCCGAACAGGACGCCGCCTTCAAGGCCGCAAAAGCCGTGCAGAAGGTCGGCCCCGTCGACATCACGCTGCGCGACCAGGCCCACCTCCACCTGCCCGCCGGCTACGTGTGGGTGCCGACGCCCGCCGCCGCGCAGCTCATGCGCAGCATGGGCAACCGCACCGACGACACCTTCATCGGCGCGATCTTCCCCGCCGACGACGCCGACTGGATGGCGGTGGTGAAGTTCGTGAAGGAGGGCTACATCAAGGACGACGACGCCAAGGACTGGAACGCCGACGACCTGCTCAAGAGCCTGAAGGAAGGCACCGAGGCCGCGAACGAGGAGCGCGCCAAGCGCGGCATCCCGTCCATCGAGGTCACGGGCTGGGCGCAGAAGCCGCAGTACGACGCCTCCTCGCACCGCCTCGTGTGGTCGGCCCTGTCGAAGCGCAAGGGCAGCACCGACGGCAACCAGGGCGTCAACTACAACACCTACGCACTGGGCCGCGAGGGCTACCTGAGCCTGAACCTCATCACCAACGCGAAGGACCTCGACAAGTACAAGCCCGACGCGAGCAAGCTCCTCGGTGCGATCCAGTACGACGACGGCAAGAAGTACGCTGACTTCAACTCGTCAACCGACAAGGTCGCCGCCTATGGGCTGGCCGCACTGGTGGCCGGCGCGGCAGTGAAGAAGCTTGGCCTGTTCGCGGTCATCGCGGCCTTCCTCGCCAAGTTCGCGAAGCTGGCGGTGGTGGCCGGCGGCGCGGCGCTGTGGGGCATCGCGAAGCTGTTCAAGCGCAACGGCTGAGGGCCGCGGCGTTCAGCTTCCCTTGAAACTGGGCGCGCGCTTCTCCACGAACGCGGCCACGCCCTCCCGGGCGTCGGCGCTGCCTGCACGCTCGCGCAGCAGCCTGTGTTCCAGCGCAAGGTGCTGCTCGAAGGGCCGGCCGGCCGCGCCCGCGCAAAGCTCCTTGATGCCGGCGAAGGATGCGCTCGCACCACGCGCGAGCCGAGCCGCCAGCGCTTCGGCAGCGGCCGCGAGTTCGTCGTCCGGGTGAAGCGCATCGACCGCGCCCCACGCAAGGCAGCGCTGGCTGTCGATGGCATCGCTGAGCATCATCAACTGCTGCGCGCGCACCGGCCCCACGCGGCGCGCGAGAAAGTACGAGGCACCCGCATCCGGCGACAGCCCGATGGCCGCATAGCCCGTCCGCAGCTTCATCGATTCGGCGGCGAGCACGAAGTCGCCGCACAGTGCCAGCCCCACGCCTGCGCCGCCAACGGAGCCGTTCACCGCGACGACCAGCGGCGCAGGGTTGTTCGACAGTCGCAGCAGTGCAGGGTGCAAGCGGTCCAGGATCTCATCGACCAGCGCCGGCAGCGCTTCGCCAGCCGCCACGAACTCGTCGATGTCACCGCCGGCGCAGAACACGCGGCCCTCTCCGGTCAGCAGGATGACGCGCGGCTTGCCCGCCAGCACTTCGTCGATGGCCCGCACCAGCGCGTGGCCGCTGCGAACCCCTATCGCGTTGGCGCGCTCCGGCCGCTTCAGCACGATGCGGCCGATGCCCTCCTCCACGCCCCAGGCGATGCCTTCGGCGGTCTCCATGCTCAGATGCCCGTCAGGCCGCCGCTGCACATCAGCGTCTGGCCGCTCACGTAGTCCGACTCGGGTGCGCACAGGAGGTACACGGCCCCGGCCGCTTCCTCGGGCGTGCCGCCGCGCCCCAGCGGAATCGACTGCTCCATCATCGCCAGCAGCCCCGGGTTGATGCCCACCTTGATCTCGCGCCCCTCGATGTTCGCGGTGGAAGCCTCTGCGGTGCTCGCGGTGAGCCGCGTCTGGATGAAGCCGAAGGCCACGCAGTTGACCGTCACGTTCATGCGGCCCCACTCCTTGGCCAGCGTCTGCGTGAGCCCCACGATGCCGGCCTTGCCCGCCGCGTAGTTCGCCTGCCCCGCATTGCCGAAGAGCCCCGCCACGGACGAGATGTTGACCACCTTGCGCACCACGCGCCGGCCCGCCTCGGTCTCGGCCTTCGACAGCGCGCGGATCACCGGCTGCGCCGCGCGCAGGATGCGGAACGGCGCGGTCAGGTGCACGTCGATCATGGCGTACCACTGCTCGTCGGTCATCTTCTGCACGACGCTGTCCCATGTGTAGCCGGCGTTGTTGACGATGATGTCGAGCCCCTTGAACTCGCTCACCGCCGTGCCGACGAAGCGCTCGGCGAAGTCGGGCGCTGCCACGCTGCCGGTGCATGCCACCGCCTGGCCGCCGGCCGCACGGATTTCCTGCACCGTTTCCTCCGCCGGCTGTGCGTCGAGGTCGTTGACGACGATGCGCGCGCCTTCCGAAGCCAGCTTGAGCGCGATGGCCCGGCCAATGCCGCGGCCCGAGCCGGTAATGAGTGCGACCTTGCCGTCGAGCTTGGGTGTCATGTCCGAGTTCCTTCCTTGTTGGTGTGAGTTCTCAACGCAGCGCGACCAGCGCTTCGCCGGCGATGCGCGTCTGCCCGTATTGATTGGCGCTGTGCACTTCCACGCGTACGCAGTGCTCGCCTTCGTACTCCAGCTTCTCGACCACGCGGCCGCTGCAGCGCACCGCATGCCCCAGGTGCGTGATGCCCTGGAAGCGCACGTCGAAGCGCCTCAGCTGCGACTGCGGTGCCCACTGCGTGAGCAGCCGGCCCAGCCAGGCCATGCCCAGCATGCCCTGCGCGAACACGTCGGGCATGCCCGATCTGCGCGCGAAGTCCGTGTCGATGTGGATGGGGTTGTGGTCGCCGGAGGCACCCGCGAACAGCGCGAGCGTGGTGCGGTTCACGGGCGGCAGCTGCAGCGCGGGCAGCTCGTCGCCGACGTTCACGGTGTCGTAGGTCGGTGCATTCATCGGTGCGGGTTCCTTCGTCAATGGCGGCAGACGATCACCGCGCGCAGCTCGGCGACCAGCTCGTCGCGCTGGTTGGTGGCGCGCGACGTCTTGACGACGAACTCGAGCGCGCCGTTCTTCTTGTCGTAGATGTCGGTGATGGTGGAACGCACCGTCACGGTGTCGCCCACGCATGCGGGCCTGTGGTAGCTGAAGCCCTGCTCGCCGTGCAGCAGCTTCGACAGCGGAATGCCCAGGTCGGCCAGCAGGCGGTCCGACGCCCCCGAGTCCAGCTCGGCCGCGAACAGGAATGTCGGCGGCGCGGGCAGGTCGGGGTAGCCGGCGTCGCGCGCGGCGGCGGCATCGGTGTAGACGGGGTCGGTCTCGCCGATGGCCTTGGCGAAGAACTGCAGCCGGCTTCGCTCGATGGGAAGCACCGAGGGCGGCAGCTCGTGGCCGATCCATTTCCTGTCGATCATCTGGCGGCCCTTTCTCTCAAACCCGCTCGTAGAGCGTGACCACGCAGGCGCCGCCCAGCCCCAGGTTGTGCTGCAGCGCAATCCGCGCGCCCTCCACCTGCCGCTTGTCGGCCGTGCCGCGAAGCTGCTGGACCAGTTCCGTGCACTGCGCCAGCCCCGTGGCGCCCAGCGGATGCCCCTTCGACAGCAGCCCGCCCGACGGATTGGTGACGACCTTGCCGCCGTAGGTGTTGTCCCCATCCACCACGAACTTCTCCGCGCCGCCCACCGGGCACAGGCCCAGCGCCTCGTAGCTCAGCAGCTCGTTGTGCGCGAAGCAGTCGTGCAGCTCGACCACGTCGACGTCCTGCGGTCCGACGCCGGCTGCGTCGTACACCTTCTGCGCGGCTTCCTGCGCCATGCTGAAGCCGACCACCTCGCGCATGTCGCGGCTCTCGAAGGTGATGGGGCGGTCGGTGGTCATGGCCTGCGCCTTGATGCGCACGCTGCGGTCGAGCCCGTGGCGCTCGGCGAAGCGCGGCGAGCACACGATGGCCGCCGCCGCGCCGCAGGTGGGCGGGCAGGCCATCAGCCGCGTCATCACGCCGGGCCACATGACGGGCGCAGCCATCACCTCCTCCTCCGTGACGACGCTGCGGAACAGCGCCAGGGGGTTGTTCGCCGCGTGGCGGCTGGCCTTGGCGCGGATCTTCGCGAAGGTCGACATCTGCGTGCCGTACTGCTGCATGTGAGCCAGCCCGGCGCCGCCGAAGTAGCGCAGCGCGAGCGGCACCTGCTCGTTGCCGACCAGTTCGTCGGTGATGTTCTCGAAGTGGTCGAAGGGGCTGGGCCGGTCGTTGAACACCGCGCCGAGGGCGCCGGGGCTCATGTGCTCGAAACCCAGCGCCAGCACGCAGTCGGCCGCGCCGCTGGCCACCGCCTGGCGCGCCAGGAAGAGCGCGGTGGAGCCGGTCGAGCAGTTGTTGTTGACGTTGACGACCGGGATGCCGGTCATGCCCACCTCGTACAGCGCCCGCTGGCCGGCGGTGGAGTCGCCATAGACGTAGCCCACGTAGGCCTGCTGCACCAGCTCGTAGCCGATGCCGGCGTCCTTCAGCGCGGCATTGGTCGCCTGCGCTGCCATCTGCGGATAGGGCTGGTTCGCGCCAGGCTTGGTGAAGGGGATCATGCCGACCCCGACCACGTGAACGTCTTGACTCATGAAAGGCTCCTTGGAAGTTCGAAAAGAAAGGAAGTTGGACGGGCTCAGGCCACGCTGCGCTGCCGGCCCTGCCAGAAGGGCTCGCGCAGCTTGGTCTTCAGCACCTTGCCGGCGCCCGACAGCGGCAGCGCGTCGACGATGGCCACGCTGCGCGGGCACTTGTAGCCGGCGATCAGCGTCTTGCAGTGGGCGATCAGTTCCTGCGGCTGCACGCCCTGCCCCGGCTTGAGCACGAGCACCGCATGCACCGCCTCGCCCCACTCGTCGCTCGGAATGCCGATGACGGCGCAGGCCGCCACCGCGGAATGCTGGTTGATGGCGTTCTCGACCTCTGCCGAGTAGACGTTCTCGCCGCCGCTGATGATCATGTCCTTCATGCGGTCGACCACGAAGATGAAGCCGTCGTCGTCCATGTAGGCGCCGTCGCCGGTGTGCATCCAGCCGTCGCGCAGTGCGGCGGCGGTCTGCTCGGGCTTGTTCCAGTAGCCCTGCATCACATTGGGCCCGCGCACCGCCACCTCGCCGACGGTGCCGCGCGGCACCTCGTTGTCGTCCGCATCGACCACGCGCACCTCCATGCACACGCTGGCGCGTCCGGCCGAACGCAGCTTGCCGCGCTTGCGGCCTTCGGCCGTGTGGAAGTACGCCGGGTTGAGCGTGGCGATGGGCGACAGCTCCGTCATGCCGTAGGCCTGCACGAAGCCTACGCCCGGGAACGCCTCCATCGCGCGGTTGAGCACCGCCTCGGAAATCGGCGAGGCGCCATAGGTGATGTTCTTCAGGCTGCTCAGGTCGCGCGGCTGCCGCATAGCGGGGTGGTCCACCAGCATCTGGATCATGGTCGGCACCAGCAGCATGCTGGTCACGCGGTCGCGCTCGATGGTGTCGAGCACGCGCTCGGGCGTGAACATCGGGATGATGGCGTGCGTGTTGCCCGTGAACCAGTGCGGCGTGGCCAGGCCCATGTCGGCCAGGTGGAACATCGGCGCGGCGTGCAGGTAGCAGCCGTCGGCCGGTGCCAGCCCTTCGGCCTGCGCCGCGAGCGCCGAGCTGCAGATGTTGGTGTGGCTGAGCATCACGCCCTTGGGAAAGCCGGTGGTGCCGCCGGTGTAGAAGATGCCGGCCAGGTCCTCGCCGCGGCGCACGGCGTCGGGCACGGGGGCTGCGGCGTCGATCAGGCCTTCGTAGCTGTGCATGCCGGCGGGCACGGGGCCGTCGCCGCAGTAGACGACTTCTCGCAGGCTCTTCGACTGGCCCCGCATCTGCTCGACGACGCCGCGGAAGGTCTCGTCGACCAGCAGGATGCCGGAGCCGGAGTCTTCCAGCGAATACAGGATCTCCGCGGGCGACCAGCGGATGTTGCAGGGGTTGAGCACGCCGCCGCCCCAGGGCACGGCCAGCTGGTACTCCAGGTAGCGGTCGGAGTTGAGCGACAGCATGGCCACGCGGTCGCCCGCGCACATGCCCAGCCGCTGCAGCGCGCCGGCCAGGCGCGCCACACGGTCGGCGAAGTCGCGGAATGTCCGTGCGCGGCCGGCGAAACGCACGGCGATGGCATCGGGGCGCTGTTGCACGGCCCGGTGAAGGCCCTGGGTCAGGTACATGGGTTTGTCTCCGTCTCGTTCTTGTGCAGGCGCATGGTAGAAATCCGGCCGCCGCCCGGCGATTGCACTTCGCTTCGATCGCATGGCAGAAAAGGTCAATCGACAGACACATGCTCCAGCCGCCCGTCACCATTCCGATCGCCTTCGTCCTCGGCATGCTCTCAGGCATCCGTGCGCGCCCGGGCGAGGCGCTGGTGGACGTCGACAAGGCGCTGGAGGACGCGGGCATCGCCCCCGCGCTGCTCGACGAAGCCGCCGCCCGGATCACCGCCGAGCAGTACGTGGCCCTCTTCGCGCTGCTGATGGAGCGCATGGACGACGAGGCGCTGGGCTTTCTCACGCGCCGACTGCGCTGCGGCAGCTTCGCGCTGATGACGCGCTCCACGCTGGGCGCACGCACCTTCGAGGTGGCGCTGCGCCGCGTGGCACGCACCTTCGACCTGCTGCAGGACGATCTCTCGCTGGTGCTGCTGCACGACGGCCCGCTGGCCGGCTTCGGGCTGCGGTTGAACATCCAGCCGCCCATGCACCAGAACTTCCTGCACGAGCTGATGCTGCGGGTGTGCTGGCGGCTCTTCGCATGGCTTCACGGCGGCCGTCTGGCGGCCCGGCGCTTCGACTTCGGCTTCGAGTCGCCGCCCTATGCGAACGGCTACGCGAAGGTGTTCCCGGGCCCGCTGCAGTTCGGCCAGCCGCTGTCTGCCGTGTGGTTCGACGCCGCCGCGCTCGACACGCCGGTGCACCGCGACGCGAAGGAGATCCAGGCCTTCCTGGCGGCCTCCCCGGCCAACGTGATCCTGCCCCGGCTCGCCGAACAGGCGGTGAGCGCAAAGGTGCGCGCGGTGCTGCAGCAGCACCGCCCGGCCTGGGCCGACCTTGCGACCACCGCGGGCGTGCTGCACATGTCGGTCAGCACGCTGCAGCGGCATCTGGCGACCGAGGGCACCTCGTTCCAGGCGCTGAAGGACCAACTGCGGCGCGACCTCGCCATCGTGCGGCTCAACACCAGCACCGTGCCGCTGGCGGCGCTGGCCGAGGAACTGGGCTTTGCCGACAGCGCGGCCTTCCAGCGCGCCTTCAAGGCATGGACCGGCGGCGCGCCCGGCTCGTACAGGCGGCGCCAGCAGGCTGATTGAGTTTTCAGGACTTTCCGGAATTACAGCCATCCGCGCGACAATCCGGCGCATGGCCAACTCTTCCGATCTCCCACCCCTCAACCGCCAGTTCGTCGCCCACTTCGGCGAGATGGGCAGCAAGTGGGGCATCAACCGCACAGTCGGGCAGATCTACGCACTCATCTTCCTCTCGGAGCGCGCGCTCAACGCCGACGAGATCGCCGAAATGCTCGAGTTCTCGCGCTCCAACGTCAGCATGGGCCTGAAGGAACTGCAGGCCTGGCGGCTGGTGCGCCTGCGGCACCATCCCGGCGACCGTCGCGAGTACTTCGAGGCGCCATCCGACGTGTGGGAAATCTTCCGCGTGCTGGCCGAGGAGCGCCGCCGCCGCGAGATCGAACCCACGCTCTCGATGCTGCGCAACGCCCTGCTCGAATCTCCCACCAGCGACGCCGAACGTCACGCGCAGGAGCGCATGCGCGAGATGCACGACCTGATCGACCGGCTGATGAAGTGGTTCGACGACGTGCAGCGGCTCGCGCCCGAGACCGCCATGAAGCTCATGGGCATGGGCGCGACCGTGACGAAGGTGCTGACGCTCAAGGACCGCATCTCGGGCGGCTCGGCGTCGAAGAAGAAGGCCGCCGAGTAGGCCGGCGGCCTTTCCATCTCTATCTCTACTACCGCTAGAGCCGCTCCTGCCCTGCGGACGGCTCCGGCGTTTCGAGCTTGGCCTTGCGGACGGCCTCGTCGTCCATGAGCTCGTACCACATGGCGTTGAGCACTGCGAATGCGGCCGCCAGCGGCAGGCCGAGGATCCAGGCGAAGTACCACATCTTTCGTTCCTCCTTGGTTGTCAGTAGGCGTGGCCGCTCTCGTCGCGGATCGCCTGTTCGTCGACCTTGCCCCACAGCACGCGGTAGACCCAGCTCGTGTAGGCCACGACCAGCGGAATGAAGACGGCCGTGACCACCAGCATGATGAACAGCGTGAGATGGCTCGAGGACGAGTCCCACACCGTGAGGCTGGCGCGCGGGTCGATGGAAGACGGCAGGATGAACGGGAACATCGAGGCGCCCACGCTGAGGATGATGCCGGCGATACCCAGCGCCGCAGCCAGCAGCGAAAACACCGGCCGGCGCAGCGCGAGCCCGAGCAGCGCACCGAGCGCGCCGACGAAACCGGCCACGGGGGCGGCCAGCGTCCACGGATGGGCCGCATAGTTGGCGGTCCATGCACCGGCGTGCAGCTCGACCGTCTTCAGCATCGGGTTCGACGGCCCCGTCGCATCGATCACGCTGCTGATGCGGAAGCCGCCGATGCTCGTCGCCAGCAGCACGCCGGCCAGCGCATAGAGCGCGATGGTGAGCACGGCGGCGACCATGCCGTAGCTGCGCGCACGCTCGGCCACCGGCCCGGCGGTCTTCAGCAGCAGCCAGGCAGCACCGTGCATCACCAGCATCGCCACAGACACCAGCCCGCACAGGATGGCGAACGGATTCAGCAGGCCGAAGAAGCTGCCGTCGTAGAAGATGTGCATGTCGGGGTTGAAGCGGAACGGCACGCCCTGCAGCACGTTGCCCACGGCCACGCCGCAGATCAGCGCGGGGACGAAGCCGCTGAAGAACAGCACCCAGTCCCAGCGCGAGCGCCATTGCGGCGACTCGCGCTTGCTGCGGAACTTGAAGGCCACGGGCCGCAGGATCAGCGCCGTGAGGATCACGAACATCGCCAGGTAGAAGCCCGAGAACGACACGGCGTACAGCTGCGGCCAGGCCGCGAAGATCGCGCCGCCGCCCAGGATCAGCCACACCTGGTTGCCCTCCCACACCGGGCCGACGCTGTTGATGACGACGCGGCGCTCCACGTCGTTGCGCGCGGCGAAGGGCAGCAGCATGCCGCTGCCCAGGTCGAAGCCGTCGGTCACGGCGAAGCCCACCAGCAGCACGCCGATCAGCAGCCACCAGATGAAGCGCAGGGTGTCGTAGTCGAGGAGTGTGTGGAGGATCATGCTGCGCTCCCGGTGGAAGGCGAAGGAATGGCCGCGCCCGCGTGGGCCGGCGGAATGTGCGAGAGCGTGTCGCCCTCGTCGGGCGCGTGCTCGGCCTGCGGGCCCTTGCGGATGGCCTTGAGCATCAGCTTCATCTCTATGACCAGGAGCGTCGTGTAGATCGCGATGAAGCCCGCGAGTGTCAGCAGCAGCGTCTTCGCACCGAGGTTCGACACCGCCACCGCGGTCGGCAGCACGCCCTCGATCACCCACGGCTGGCGGCCGAACTCGGCCACCAGCCAGCCCGACTCGATGGCGATCCAAGGCAGCGGGATCGCGAACACGGCGAGCTTCAGCAGCCAGCGGTGGCTGTCGAGCCTGCGGCGCGCCGAGAGCACGAAGAAGGTCGCGGTCAGCGCGATCAGCAGCATGCCGATGCCCACCATCACGCGGAACAGCCAGAACAGCGGCGCCACCTGCGGCACGGTGTCCCATGCGGCCTTGGCGATCTGCTCGTCGGTGGCCTGGCGCGGATCGTCCACGTAGCGCTTGAGCAGCAGCGCGTAGCCCATGTTGATGCCGTTGTCCTCGAAGTCGCCGCGCACGCCCTGCGTCACCTTGTCGGGGCCGCCAGCCTCGCGGATCTTCTGCAGCGCGTCGTAGGCCTTCAGGCCTTCACGGATGCGCACCTCTGCACGCTTCACGAGTTCGTCGATGCCGGGCATCACGGTGTCGAGCGAGCGCGTGCCGATCAGGCCCATCACGCCGGGAATGTGGATGGCGTAGTGCGTCTCGCGCGCCTCCTGGTCGGGAAAGCCGACGACGGTGAAGGCGGCGGGTGCGGGCTGGGTCTCCCACATGGCCTCGATGGCGGCGAGCTTCATCTTCTGGTGTTCGCCGGAGAGATAGCCGCTCTCGTCGCCGAGCACCGCCACCGACAGCGCAGCAGCCAGGCCGAACGAGGCTGCGACCGTCATCGAGCGCTTCGCGAGTTCAAGGTGGCGCCCCTTGAGCACGTACCAGGCGGAGACACCGAGCACGAACACGGCCGCGCACACATAGCCCGCCGACACGGTGTGGACGAACTTGGCCTGGGCGACCGGGTTGGTCAGGACCGCGGCGAAGTCGGTCACTTCCATGCGCATGGTCTGCGGATTGAAGGCCGCGCCCACCGGGTTCTGCATCCAGCCGTTCGCGATGAGGATCCACAGCGCCGAGAAGTTGGAGCCGATGGCCACCGCCCAGGTCGAGATCAGGTGGCCCACCTTCGAGAGCTTGTCCCAGCCGAAGAAGAACAGCCCGACGAAGGTGGCCTCCATGAAGAAGGCCATCAGACCCTCGATGGCCAGCGGCGCGCCGAAGATGTCGCCGACGTAGTGGCTGTAGTAGCTCCAGTTCATGCCGAACTGGAACTCCATCACGATGCCGGTGGCGACGCCCATCGCGAAGTTGATGCCGAAGAGCACGCCCCAGAATTTCGTCATGTCGCGCCAGATCACGCGGCCGGTCATGACGTAGACCGTCTCCATGATGGCGATGATGATCGAGAGTCCGAGCGTCAACGGCACGAACAGGAAGTGGTACAGCGCCGTGACGGCGAACTGCAGGCGCGATAGCGCGACGATGTCTAAGTCCATGATGTGGTTCTTCCTTCTTTACTTTTCTTTCCCTGTTCGGCGGCTTTGCGGTTCAGTCGGGCCGCAGGCTGCGCAGCGCGGCATCGAAAGCCTCGCTGCCGCGGTGCAGGTCGGCGACGATGCGGCCCTGGTCGACACGCACGAGGCGGTCGGCGAGCGCGGCCTCGCGGCGCAAGTGGGTGGCGATCAGCAGGGTTCGGCCTCCTGCTTGCTGGGCGAGGCGCTGCAGCACGTCGTGTGCGGTCGCGGCGTCGAGCGCCTCGGTGGGCTCGTCGAGCAGCCACAGGGGCACGTCGCGCAGCAGCAGCCGGGCCAGCGCGAGGCGGCGCGACTGGCCGCCGGAGAGGCCGAGGCCGCCTTCGCCGAGGCGGGTGTCGAGGCCGGTGCCCAGGGCACGCACCTCGTCTTGCAGTCCTGCCGCCTGCAGCACGGCATGCAGTTGTTCGTCGGTGGCTTCCGGGGCTGCGAGGCGAAGGTTGTCGCGCAGGCTGTCCTGGAAGAGTTCAGTGCGCTGGGTCAGCAGGCAGGCAGGCTGCGCGAGAACGCTGCCGCACCGGGGCGCGATCTCGCCTGCGATGGCGGCGAGCAGCGTGGACTTGCCCGCGCCGCTCGCCCCGATGAGCGCGACACGCTCGCCTGCGCGCAGGGTCAACGAGGCTTCGGTGAGGACCGGCGTGCCACAGTCGCCATGGGTCACGGAGACTTGCTCAAGTCGCAGTGCGATTCCGGAGCCTGGGGAGTTCGTGATTTCACCGGGCTCGTCGGCGGCGCCATCCATGCGGGGAGCAAGTCGCCGTACCGCCAGCCAGGTACGGCCCGCGTCGAGCGCACCGCGGCGCAGGGCTGCGAAGGGCTCCGTCGCCGTGAGCGCCACCAGCAGCGCGAGCGCCGCCGCCGGTGCGCCGATCACGCCCTCGCCCACCAGCAGGCCGACGGCCAGCAGCACGCCGACGAGCGTCAGGGTGCCGGCGCTGCCGTAGGCGAACCCTGCCGATGCCTCGAGCCTGTTAAGCGCGAGGTCGGCCTTGGCGAGTTGCGCATCTGCGGCCATCAAGGCCTCGCGCTGGGCATCGATGCGGCCTGCCATCACGAGATCGGTCTGCCCCGCCACCAGATCGACAGCGCGGGCACGCATCGCCTCGATGGCATGGGCGCGCCGCACGGCCGGCCGGCAGGCACGCCTGGCGACGATCGACGCGATGCCCCAGCCGACGGCCACCAGCCACAGCGCCAGCGCGAGGCCCATGGCCACATGCATGAAGCCGAGCACCGCGCCCGCAAGCAAGGCAGCGCCGAGCGCCGCGGCCGCCGGCACGAGCAGGCGCAGATAGAGCGATTCGAGCGCGTCGATATCGGCGGTCAGCCGGAACAGCAGACGCGCCGGACGCATCAGCAGCCGGCGCGCCGCCTCTGCTCTGGACCAGCCGCGGAACAGGCGCACGCGCATGTCGGCGAGCACGGCGAAGGTGGCATCGTGCGTCACCAGACGCTCGCCATAGCGCGATGCGGTGCGGCCGAGCGCGAGCAGGCGGATGCCGGCAGAAGGCATGAACACGTCGAAGGTGAAGGCCGTGGCGGCATGCAGGCCCGCCAGCGCGGTCGCTGTGATGAACCAGCCGGACAGGCCCAGCAGTGCCATGCCCGCGAGCACCGTGATCGCCGCGAGCAGGCAGCCCAGGAGCAGCCACCGCGGCTGCGTGGCGAGGAAGGGGCGCAGCACCAGGCGCAGATCGCGCCAGTTCGTGCTCGGGCAGGAAGTCTTGTTCATGCTGCCTTCTCCATCGCTTCTGCGCTGCCCAGGCTCACGGTGCGGTCCATGCGCGCGGCCAGCGCCCGGTCGTGCGTCGCGACGATCAGAGTCTTGCCGCGGGCCAGCGCCAGCAGCGCATCGGTCACCCGCTCGGCGGTTTCGGTGTCGAGGTGCGCGGTGGGCTCGTCGACCAGCAGCAGGTCGGCATGCGGATGGACCGCGATGCGCGCGAGCGCGAGGCGCACGGCCTCGCCGCCGGAAAGGCCCTGCCCGCCCTCGCCCAGCGAGGTGGCCGGATGCGCCTGCGCCACCGACTGCAGCGATGCGAAGCGCATGGCTTCGGTGACACGCCGGGTGTCGGCATCGAGGCGGCCCAGGGCTACGTTGGCCTCGACCGAACCGGCAAAGACGTGCGGCGCCTGCCCCATCCAGCCCATGCGCTCGCGCAGGGAGGCCACCGTGCGGCCGGTGAGCGCAACGCCGCCGATGGATATTTCGCCGCGCGTCGCCGGCACGAGGCCCGCGATCATCGACAGCAACGCGGTCTTGCCGCTGCCGCTCGGGCCCGTCAGCGCAACGTGCTCCCCGGAGGCGATGCGCAGCTGGCAGCCGTCGAAGACTTCCTGCGGCTCGCCGGGCCAGGAGAAATGCAGGTCGCGGATGACGACGGCCGGCGCTCCAGCGTGAGCATTCGTCGTCGCGCGTGTCAGCGAGGCGCTCGCGCCGGGCAGAGACAGTTCGTTTCGCTGCAGGCGATCGAGCGCCTCCAGCGCGGCCTCGCCGGCGGCGCGGTCGTGCCAGACCATCGACAACTCGCGCAGAGGCTCGAAGAACGCGGGAGCCAGCAGCAGCACGAACAGGCCCTCGCCCAGGCTCAGCGTGCGCCCCCAGGTGCCGAAGCCGATGGAGCCGAGCAGGTGGAAGCCGACGTAGGCGGCCACCAGCGCCACGCCCAGCGCCGAGAAGAGTTCGAGCACGGCCGAGGAAAGGAACGCAATGCGCAGCACGGCCATCGTGCGGCGGCGCAGCGACTGGGCCGCATCGCCCAGGCGCCGGGCGGTGATCTCGACGGCGCCCAGCGAGCGCAGCGTGGCGAGGCCGCGCAGCCGGTCGAGCAGGAAGGCGTTCATGCCGCCGAGCTCCACCATCTGCGCCTCGCTCGCGGCCCTGGCACGCCATCCGACGATGGCCATGAAGATCGGGATGAGCGGCGCGGCGGCCAGGAGAACCAGCGCAGCCACCCAGGAGAAAGCGGCCACCGCGCACATGATGAAGATCGGCACCACCGTCGCGCGCCAACGCGCGGGCTGGTAGCGCACGAGGTACGGCACCAGCGCTTCGGCCTGCTCGGCGAGCACGCTGGCAGCCAGACCTGAATGCGCGCGACTGCGATCGAGCGGCGAACCGGCAGCCAGCGCCAAGGCGGTCTGTGCGCGCAGCGCGGTGAGCTGCGCGCGTGCACGGGTGAAGGTCCGGCGGGCACCCCAGGCCTCGCAAGCCGCCCTCGCCAGCCCGAGCAGCAGGATCGCCGCGGCAGGCCAGGTGACGGCCGCGAAGCCATGCCCCGAAGCCAGGCCCTGCACCGCCATCGCCAGCAACGCCGCCTGTGGCAGCCAGAACAGCGCGGCCGCGCCCTGCACCACACCACCCGCGTCCAGCGACGCGGAAGCCCGCAGCGGCGATCTGGGTGGCAGGTGCTTGGTCATTCCTTGTTTTCGTGAATTTTCAGTATTTACTGAAATTTCCACAATCATACCGGAGACGGAGGCGACTGACGAGCCCGCAGACTGCCCTCTCCCGCACGGGAGCGCAACAGGTTCAGGAGGATTTGGACGGTGCGCCTGCGCCGGCGCGCCCGCTCCTTAATGAGAAACGACTATTCCGCTGACCAGCAGCGCAGCGAACAGCGCGAACACTGCGCGCCAGGAAGCGGGACGCGCCTCCACCCAGCGGTACAGCAGCGTCCCCGCGACCACCGACAGGCCGAAGGTCGCGGCAAGCCCCGCCGCGTCGAACCACGAGCCATGCGGCCCCGCGTTCGCGACCGCCGCGTTCATGGCGAGCAGTACCGGGAAGTGGATGAGAAACAGCGAATACGACATCCGCCCCAGCCGCACGAGCGGCATGGCCGCCACCGGCCAGTGCTTCGGCGACAGCCAGTTGCGGCGTTGCGCGACGGCGATCAAAAGCGCGGTGACCAGCGCCGTCGCGATGCGGCTGCGCCAGTCGATGGCGAGCGCTCCCGCCCCGATCAGCGCCAGCAGCGCGATGCCGCTCTGCCAGATGCTGAACCGCGTCGCGCGTCCGATCCAGAACACCAGCATGCCCAGCCCGTAGGTGCCGAAGAAATAGAAAGCCGTGTCGTCCAGCCCTGCATTGCGGTTGAAGAGCACGAGCGAAGCCACCGCCAGCCCGAAGACCAGCGCCACCGGCAGCCATCGCGCGCGCAGGCCCTGCGGCACGGCGCCGCCGGCGCGCTGCAGCATCGACGGCAGTCCGACGAGCACCAGGGCCAGCGCGAACAGCTGGAAGTCGATGGCCACGTACCAGACGCCCGTGGAGAGCGACTCGTAGCCAAGCAGGTCCTGCAGCAGCAAGCCATGGGCGACCAGCTGCCCGAAGGTGGGCGACGCCGGCACGACCTCTTCGTCGAGCCACGGCCGAACGACCGCAGCGACGATCACGCACACCGTGAGCGCGGCGAGGTAAGGCATCACGAGCCGCCCATAGCGCTGCAGGATGCGCGCCACCGGCCGCTCCACGCGCAACGTTCCATCGGGTGCGAGGCTGGCGGCCGCCAGGAACCCGGCGATCACCAGGAACACCTGCACCGCCAGCCGCCCGTCCTCGGAGAGCCAGCCGAAGAAGTCGGGCGCGAGCGTATACGCACCGGCCGGCATCGGGCCGTAGCGCGACAAGTGATGCCCCACGATCACCGCGCAGGCGATGCCCTTGGCGGCATCGAGCAGCGGCATGCGCCCCGCGGAGGGAGGGGACGGAGCCGGCGGAGAAGATGGAGAAGACGGCGGCGCGACCGCGACGGGCGCGACGCCGTTCGCTAGCGGGGTCACAGCGCGAGCCGCTGTCTTGCCTCCTGGTATTCGCGCTTGAGCTTCTCGATGAACGCACCGGCGGTCGCCACCTCGGTCACCGCGCCGATGCCCTGGCCCGAGCCCCAGATGTCCTTCCAGGCCTTGGCCTTGCTGCCTTCGCCACCGCCGAAGTTCATCGTCTTCACGTCGCCTTCGGGCAGGTTGTTCGGGTCCATGCCGGCCTTGACGATGCTGGGCGCCAGGTAGTTGCCGTGCACGCCGGTGAAGAGGTTGGAGTAGACGATGTCGTCCGAGGTGCCGTCGACGATCGCCTGCTTGTAGTCGTCGCTCGCGCGCGCTTCCTCGGTGGCGATGAACGCGGTGCCGATGTAGGCGAAGTCGGCACCCATGGCCTGCGCCGCCAGCACTGCGCCGCCGGTGGCGATGGAGCCCGACAACGCGATCGGGCCGTCGAACCACTGGCGGATCTCCTGCACCAGCGCGAACGGGCTCTTCGTGCCCGCATGGCCGCCGGCACCGGCAGCCACGGCGATGATGCCGTCGGCCCCCTTCTCGATCGCCTTCTGCGCGAACTTGTTGTTGATGATGTCGTGCAGCGTCACGCCGCCGTAGCTGTGCACCGCGTCGTTCACGTCGGTGCGCGCACCCAGCGAGGTGATGACGATCGGCACCTTGTACTTCACGACCATCTCCATGTCGTGCTCGAGCCGGTCATTACTCTTGTGCACGATCTGGTTGATGGCGAACGGTGCAGCGGGCTTGTCGGGGTTGGCCTTGTTGTAGGCCGCCAGTTCCTCGGTGATCTCGGCGAGCCAGTCTTCCAGCTGCGCCGCAGGACGTGCGTTGAGCGCCGGCATCGAACCCACCACGCCCGCCTTGCATTGCGCGATCACGAGCTTGGGGTTGCTGATGATGAACAGCGGCGAGCCGATGATCGGCAGCGGCAGGTTCGCGAGGACGGGGGGCAGTTTCGACATGATGCTTGTCTCTTGAAAGTTGTGTTGAATGCGGGATCGGGCAGCCGAACGCAGAAGGAAGACAAAAACTACGCAAAGGTCGCGAAAGGACCCGAAGACAAATTCTGGTTTTTCTTGTGCGACTTCTGCGTAACCTTTGCGACTTCTGCGTTCAGCCGTCCGTATTCAGAAAGCCTCGAGCGCCAGCGC
>Ga0209148_1000428_pt1 | contig 46613 bp, 48 predicted proteins | sample AraplaCol_mMF_r2_2_FD_184288 | JGI IMG/M metagenome (GOLD analysis project Ga0209148, IMG submission 184288) | Arabidopsis root microbial communities from North Carolina, USA - plate scrape CL_Col_mMF_r2 (SPAdes) (version 2) | ecosystem: Host-associated > Plants > Roots > Endosphere | place...
CCTGAAGGAGATCATTCCATGCGTTCAATCGGACATTTCATCGGCGGCAAGGAGGTCAAGGGCACCTCGGGCCGCACCGCCGACGTCTTCGAGCCGATGACCGGTGACGTCCAGGCCAAGGTCGCGCTGGCGTCCAAGGCCGAGGTTCGCGCCGCCGTCGAGAACGCTCGCGCCGCACAGCCCGAATGGGCCGCGACCAACCCGCAGCGCCGCGCCCGCGTGATGATGAAGTTCGTCGAGCTGGTGCAGCGCGATTACGACAAGCTTGCCGAGCTGCTCGCCCGCGAGCACGGCAAGACCGTGCCCGACGCCAAGGGCGACATCCAGCGCGGTCTCGAGGTCGCGGAATTCGCCTGCGGCATCCCGCATCTGATGAAGGGCGAGTACACCGAAGGCGCGGGCCCCGGCATCGACATATATTCGATGCGCCAGCCGCTCGGCGTCGTCGCCGGCATCACGCCGTTCAATTTCCCGGCGATGATCCCGATGTGGAAGTTTGCGCCCGCGATCGCCTGCGGCAACGCCTTCATCCTCAAGCCGTCCGAGCGCGATCCCGGCGTGCCGATGCTGCTCGCAGAGCTGATGATGGAAGCGGGCCTGCCGGCCGGCATCCTCAACGTCGTCAATGGCGACAAGGAAGCGGTCGATGCCATCCTCGACGACCCCGACATCAAGGCGGTCGGCTTCGTCGGCTCCACGCCGATTGCGCAGTACATCTATGAGCGCGCCGCCCAGACCGGCAAGCGCTGCCAGTGCTTCGGTGGCGCCAAGAACCACGCCATCATCATGCCGGATGCCGACATGGACCAGGCCGTCGACGCGCTGATCGGCGCGGGCTACGGCTCGGCCGGCGAGCGCTGCATGGCCGTCTCCGTTGCGGTGCCCGTCGGCAAATCCACCGCCGACCGCCTGATGGACAAGCTCATCCCGCGCGTCGAAAGCCTCAAGATCGGAACCTCGATCGATCCGTCGGCCGATTACGGTCCGCTGGTGACGCGCGAGGCGGTCGAGAAGGTCAAGAGCTACATCGACATCGGCATCAAGGAGGGCGCAACGCTCGCCGTCGACGGCCGCGGCTTCAAGATGCAGGGCTATGAGAAGGGCTTTTATCTCGGCGGCTCGCTGTTCGACAACGTCACGAAGGACATGCGGATCTACAAGGAAGAGATCTTTGGGCCCGTGCTCTCGGTCGTGCGCGCGCACGACTACAAGGAAGCGCTGGCGCTGCCATCCGAGCATGATTACGGCAACGGCGTCGCCATTTTCACCCGCGACGGCGATGCCGCGCGCGACTTCGCGGCCAAGGTCAATGTCGGCATGGTCGGCATCAACGTGCCGATCCCCGTGCCGATCGCCTATTACACCTTCGGCGGCTGGAAGAAGTCCGGCTTTGGCGATCTCAACCAGCACGGTCCGGATTCGGTCCGCTTCTACACCAAGACCAAGACGGTGACCTCGCGCTGGCCGTCCGGCGTCAAGGAAGGCGCGGAGTTCTCGATCCCGCTGATGAAGTAATCCTCTCGGTCGTCATTGCGAGGAGCCCGTGACAAGATTGCGTAGCAATTTTGCACTGGTGCGACGAAGCAATCCAGCATCTTTCCGCGGAGGCAGTCTGGATTGCTTCGCTTCGCTCGCAATGACGAGAAAAATGAGCCGCCCAGCATGCAGTTCGCTCTGAATGAGGATCAGGTCGCGGTTCGCGACATGGCGTTGGCGTTTGCGGCGGAGAAGATCGCGCCGCACGCGCTACGCTGGGACGAGGAGAAGCACTTTCCCGTCGATGTGATGCGCGAGGCGGCCGCCCTCGGCATGGGGGGGATCTATATCAGAGACGATGTCGGCGGCTCTGCCATGTCGCGGTTCGACGCGGCGCTGATCTTCGAGGCGCTGGCGACAGGCTGCCCGACCACTTCGGCCTTCATCTCCATCCACAACATGGCGAGCTGGATGATCGATGCCTTCGGCAACGACACCCAGCGCCATCAATGGTTGCCAAAACTCTGCTCGATGGAGCTGATCGCGAGCTACTGCCTGACCGAGCCGGGCGCCGGCTCGGACGCGGCAGCGCTGCGCACGCGCGCGGTACGCGATGGCGATGACTACATCCTCGACGGCCAGAAGCAGTTCATCTCCGGCGCCGGCGGCACTGATCTTCTGGTCGCGATGGTGCGCACCGGCGGTGATGGCCCCGGCGGCATCTCGACCCTCGTCATCGATGGCAAGACGCCGGGCGTCTCCTTCGGCGCCAACGAGCGCAAGATGGGCTGGAACGCGCAGCCGACCCGCGCGGTGATGTTCGAGAATGCCCGCGTACCGCTTGCGAACCGGCTGAGCGAGGAGGGCGTCGGCTTCAAGATTGCGATGGCCGGCCTTGATGGCGGCCGCCTGAACATCACGGCTTGTTCGCTTGGCGGCGCACAGACTGCGCTCGACAAGGCGCGTGCCTACATGAAGGAGCGCAAGGCGTTTGGAAAGCGTCTGGACGAATTCCAGGCGCTGCAGTTCAAGCTCGCCGATATGGCGATCGAGCTCGAGGCCGCACGCACCTTCCTGTGGCGCGCCGCAGCCGCATTGGATCGCAAGGATCCTGATGCCACCATGCTCTGCGCGATGGCCAAGCGTTTTGGTACCGATGTCGGCTTCGAGGTCGCCAACCATGCGCTGCAGCTGCACGGCGGCTACGGCTACCTCAGCGAATACGGCATCGAGAAAATCGTGCGCGACTTACGCGTGCACCAGATCCTCGAAGGTACCAACGAAATCATGCGGCTCATCGTGGCGCGTAAGCTGATCGAGGGCGCGCGATGAGTGCGGCGGAGGAGGGCGATCTGATCGTTCGCCGCGAGGGCGCGGCGGGCGTGATCCGGCTCAATCGTCCCAAGGCGATCAACGCCATGACGCTGGAGATGTCCGAGGGCATCGACGCGGCGCTGGACCGCTTCGAGACCGATCCTGGTGTTGCCGTTATCATCCTGGAAGGCGCAGGCGAACGCGGCCTCTGCGCCGGCGGCGACATTCGCGGCCTCTGGGAAAGCTCGCGCGAGGGCGGCGATCTCGGCGCGCGGTTCTGGCGCCAGGAATACGTCATGAATGCGCGGATCGCGAAGTATCCGAAGCCGTATGTCGCATTCATGGATGGCCTCGTGATGGGTGGCGGCGTCGGTCTATCGGCCCATGCCAGCCATCGTGTCGTCACCGATCGCACCAAGCTGGCGATGCCCGAGGTCGGGCTCGGCTTCTTCCCCGATGTTGGCGGCACCTGGCTGCTGTCGCGTTCGCCCGGCGAGATCGGCACCTATTTCGGCCTGACCGGCCAGACCATGAATGGTCCCGACGCAATCCATGCGAAGTTCGCCGATGCAGTCGTACCGGTGGCCAAATGGCCGGAGCTGCGCGAGGCGCTGACGAAGGTCCGTAAAGGCGCCACTGCTGCCGACATCACCAGGCTCATCAACGATTTTGCCACGGGCGAGACCGCGGGGCCGGTCGCCGCCAGGGAGCCTGTCATCGACGCGCTGTTCGGCTTCGATCGAATGGAAGATATTTTTGCCGCGCTCAAGCGCGACGGCTCCGAGTTCGCGCTGGCGACGCTGAAGACGCTCAACGAAAAATCACCGCGCGGCATGGTGGTGACGCTGAAACTGTTGCGGCTGGCGCGCATCGCATCAAGCCTCGAAGAGTGCCTGATCCGCGAATATCGCGCCGCCTGCGAAGTCTTCCGTAGCGATGACTTCCGCGAGGGCGTGCGCGCAGCCGTCATCGACAAGGATCGCAATCCGAGCTGGTCGCCGCCGCGTATCGAAGATGTCACGCCGCAAATGCTGGCGCCGTATTTCGCCGAGATCGGTACTGACGAGCTGAAGTTCAACTAACAACGTCATTCAAGCGGAGGAAACGACAATGGCCACGATCGCATTCATCGGTCTCGGCAACATGGGCGGCCCGATGGCTGCCAATCTGGTCAAGGCTGGCCACAAGGTGGTGGCATTCGATCTCGTCGAGGCCTCGCGCAACCAGGCCAAGGCCGACGGTGCCAGCATCGCGGAAAGTGCGCCCAGTGCTGTGAGAGGCGCCGACGTCGTCGTCACCATGCTTCCCGCCGGTAAGCATGTGCTGAGCGTGTGGAGCGAGGTCGTTCCCGCCATGAACAAGGGCACGCTGATCATTGATTCTTCGACCATCGACGTCGAGAGCGCAAGGGCCGCGCATGCACTCGCCGCCAAGAGCGGCGTGCTCTCGGTCGACGCGCCTGTTTCCGGCGGCACCGGCGGCGCCAAGGGCGCGACGCTGACCTTCATGTGCGGTGGCGAGGAGGGCGCGTTCGCGGCAGCCAAGCCCGTGCTGGAGAAGATGGGCAAGAAGATCGTGCATTGCGGCGGCGCCGGCGCTGGGCAGGCCGCAAAAATCTGCAACAATATGATCCTCGGCATTTCCATGATCGCGGTGAGCGAGGCCTTTGCGTTGGCTGAGAAGCTCGGCCTCTCGCATCAGGCCCTGTTCGACGTCGCCTCGACCTCGTCGGGTCAGTGCTGGTCGCTGACGACCTATTGCCCGGTTCCGGGCCCGGTGCCGACCTCGCCGGCCAACAACGACTATAAGCCGGGCTTCGCCTCGGCGCTGATGGTGAAGGACTTGACCCTGGCACAGGACGCCGCGAAAGCCGCCGGCGCGGCGACGCCGCTCGGCAAGCATGCGCAGGAGATCTATCAGTCTTTCGACGCAGCCGGTCAGGGCGGGGTGGATTTTTCCGGAATTATCAAGCACGTTAGGGGGCTAGCCGGGAAAGCCTAATGACGACATTTCAGGACGCGCGCGCGTTTCTGCTTCATCACCGCACGGATTACGAGACAGCGGTCAGGGATTTCCGCTGGCCCGATCCTAATCCCTTCAACTGGGCGCTCGACTGGTTCGACACCGAGCTAGCGACGAACGCGGAGAGCAAGAATCGGCCCGCGCTCTGGATCGTCGATGCCGCGCAGGACAAGCAGACAAAATTGTCCTTTGCGGCGCTCTCGAAGCGCTCCAACCAGGTCGCCAATTTCCTCCGCGCGCAGGGCTTGAGGCGCGGTGATCATCTCCTGCTGCTGCTCGGCAATGTGGTTCCCTTGTGGGAGACGATGCTGGCAGCGATCAAGCTCGGCGTCGTCGTGATCCCCGCGACCACGCTGCTCACCGCTGACGAGCTGCGCGACCGGCTCGATCGCGGCAAGGCGAAGGCGGTGGTGGCGGCACAGGATCAGGTCGCGAAGTTTGCCAGTCTTGGCGTCGAAGGCGTGGTGCGGATCGTTGCAGGCGAGGCATCCGACGGCTGGCTCGCCTATGACGAGGCGGCGAAAGCGTCGGAGAGTTTCGCCGCCGATGGCCCGACCAATGCCGAGGACCCGATGCTGCTCTATTTCACCTCGGGCACGACGGCAAAGCCAAAGCTCGTGCGGCACAGCCAGCGCAGCTACCCCGTCGGCCATCTCTCGACCATGTACTGGATCGGGCTGAAGCCCGGCGACGTCCACCTCAACATCTCGTCGCCCGGATGGGCCAAGCATGCCTGGAGCTGCTTCTTCGCGCCGTGGAATGCCGGTGCCACCGTGTTCGTGGTCAATCAGCCGCGCTTCGACGCCAAGGGTCTGCTCGCCACGATCGGCCGCTGCGGCGTTACCACGCTGTGCGCGCCGCCCACCGTTTGGCGATTGTTCATCCAGGAGAACCTGGCCTCGTTCAAGGTCGCCTTGCGCGAAGTCTGCGGCGCTGGCGAACCGCTCAATCCTGAAGTGATCGACCAGGTGCAGGCCGCGTGGGGCCTCACCATTCGCGACGGCTACGGTCAGACCGAAACCACCGCGCTTGCCGGCAACTCGCCGGGCCAGAAGATCAAGGTCGGCTCGATGGGCCGGCCGCTGCCGGGTTATCGCGTGCAAGTCAGCGATGCCGACGGTCATTCGGCCAGGGAAGGCGAGGTGGCGCTGCTGCTCGGCGCCAACAGGCCCGCCGGCCTGATGCAGGGCTATCAGGGCGACGACGGCAAGCTCTCGGGCGCCGAAGGCGAGCTCTATCGCAGTGGTGACGTGGTCTTCGAAGACGAGGACGGCTATCTCACCTTCGTCGGCCGCTCCGACGACGTGTTCAAATCCTCGGACTATCGCATCAGCCCGTTCGAGCTCGAGAGCGTGCTGCTCGAGCACGAGCTCGTGGCGGAGGCCGCGGTGGTGCCAAGCCCCGATCCCATCAGGCTCGCGATCCCCAAGGCCTTCGTGCTGTTGACCTCGGGCGCCGAACGGACGCCCGAAACGGCGCTCTCAATCTTCAAGCACCTGCACACGCGGCTGGCGCCGTTCAAGCGTATCCGCCGGCTCGAAATCGTCACGGAGCTGCCGAAGACGATCTCTGGCAAAATCCGCCGGGTGCAGCTACGACGGCTCGAACGCGATAATGATCGCGACGACCCGCTGCGCGGCCGGGAATTCCGTGAGGAGGATTTTCCGGAACTGCCGAAAACGAGAAGTGAGACCTGAAGCGACATGAACGAAATCTGGAAGAAGCCGCCGATCACGCGGGAGGCCTATCAGGCCATGGTCGGCAAGGAGATCGGCGTCTCGTCCTGGCACTTGATCGATCAACCCCGCATCGACACCTATGCCGACGTCATCGAGGATCACCAGTTCATTCATGTCGATCCGGAGCGTGCCCGGAAGGAGACGGAGTTCGGCACCACGATTGCGCATGGCTTCCTGACAATGTCGTTGCTGTCAGTGATGTCCTACGAGGTGATGCCGGTGGTTGCGGGCGCCACGATGGGGGTGAACTACGGTTTCGACAAGCTGCGCTTCATCTCCCCGGTGCGCTCCGGCAAGCGCGTCCGCGGTCGTTTCGTGCTGGCGGAAGCCAAGCTGCGCAAGCCCAACGAATTCCAGACCCGCACCAACGTGACCGTGGAGATCGAAGGCGAAGACAAGCCTGCGCTGGTCGCGGAGTGGCTCGGTCTGACTTATTTCGCCTGACTTGAGACGCCGTTGCCGGGCTTGACCCGGCCATGCATCGCTGCTCAAAAGCTGACCAAATCGCGCGGCGTCACCCTCTCCCCTTGTGGGAGAGGGTGGCTTCGCGGAACGCGAAGCCGGGTGAGGGGTATCTCTCCGCGAGCTCCGCTGTTGATAGATACCCCTCATCCGGCGCTTGCGCGCCACCTTCTCCCGCAAGGGGAGAAGGAAGAAAGGAAGCACAATGGCAATCAGGTTCGACGGACGCGTCGCCATCGTCACCGGGGCGGGCAATGGTCTCGGCAAGGCCCATGCGCTGGGCCTTGCGAGTCGCGGCGCGAAGGTCGTCGTCAATGATTTCGGCGGCGCGCGCGACGGCACGGGCGCCTCGCTCTCGCCGGCGGAAGCCGTGGTCGAGGAGATCCGCAAAGCCGGCGGCACCGCGATGGCTGACGGCGCCGACGTCTCGAATTTCGAGCAGGTCACCGCCATGGTCGAGCGCGCCACCAAGGAATGGGGCAGCGTCGACGTCATGTGCGCCAATGCCGGCATCCTGCGCGACAAGTCGTTCGGCAAGATGGAAGCGGCCGATTTCCAGAAGGTGCTCGACGTGCATCTCGTCGGCACCTTCTATTGCTGCAAGGCGGTCTGGGCCGGCATGCGCGACCGCAACTATGGTCGCATCGTGCTGACGACCTCGTCCTCCGGCCTCTACGGCAATTTCGGCCAGGCCAATTACGGCGCGGCGAAGTCGGGCATGGTCGGTCTGATGAACGTGCTCGCGGAAGAAGGCCGCAAGAACAACATCCGCGTCAACATCATTTCGCCGACGGCGGCGACCCGCATGACCGAAGAGCTGCTGCCGCCGCAGGCGTTGCAATTGATGAAGCCGAACGCGATCACGCCGGCCGTCGAGTACATGCTGAGCGAGGACGCGCCGACCCGCACCATCATGGGCGCCGGCGCAGGATCGTTTGCCGTGATCAAGATTGTCGAGAGCGAAGGCATCAATCTGCCGGAATCCGACTGGACCCCGGATGCGATCGCCGCGCATTTCGCCGAGATCAGCGACATGTCGAAGGCCAAGGCGCTGGCCGGCGCGTTCGAGCAGACGCAGAAATATGTCGCGCAGGCAGCAGTGCGGGCGGGGATCAAGCTCTGAGCGACGTCGCCGTCATCGGTGCCGGTCCCGCCGGGCTGATGGCGGCGGAGGTGCTGGCGCATGGCGGCGCTCGCGTTACCGTCTACGACGCGACGCCGTCCGCCGGCCGCAAATTCCTGATGGCCGGCCGGGGCGGGCTCAACCTCACCCATAGTGAGCCGCTGGCGGATTTCCTCCCGCGCTACCGCGAGGCGATGCCGCACTTGCGCGCCGCTGTCGATGCGTTCACGCCGGACGCGCTGCGCGACTGGAGCGCCGGCCTCGGGCAACTGACTTTCGTCGGCAGCAGCGGGCGGGTGTTTCCGAAAACGTTCAAGGCTTCACCCTTGCTGCGCGCCTGGCTGCGCCGGCTCGATGGATCAGGCGTGCAGTTCGCGTTTCGGCATCGCTGGACTGGTTGGGACGCGGAGGGGCGGCTGCAATTTCAAACGCCTGATGGCCCGCTTGCCGTCGCTGCCAACGCAACGGTGCTCGCACTCGGCGGTGCGAGCTGGCCGCGTCTCGGCTCGGATGGCGCGTGGGTGGATTGTCTCGCCGCGAAGGGTGTTGCTATCTCCAGGCTTCGGCCCGCGAACTCCGGCTTTACAGTCGCATGGTCCGATGTGTTCCGTGATCGTTTCGAGGGCCAGCCGCTCAAGGGCGTGGCGCTGACGATCGGTTCGCACACCGTGCGCGGCGAGGCGATGATCACCCGCAGCGGTATCGAAGGCAGCGCGATCTACGCGCTGTCGGCCGAGCTGCGCGAGGCGGTGTTGGGACTCGGGCAAGCGACCTTGACGATCGCGTTGCGGCCCGATCTCGACCAGGGCGCGCTGATCACGCGACTGTCAGGCACGCGCGGCAAGCAGTCGCTGGCAAATTTTCTCCGCAAGGCGGCGCAATTGTCGCCGGTCGGCATCGGCCTGATGCAGGAGGCGGCCATTGCCTCCGGGCGGCCACTGGCCGCGTTCTCGCCGGCGCAGCTCGCGCATCTGGTGAACGCGATTCCGGTTCAGCTCACCGGCGTCGCGCCGATCGATCGCGCTATCTCAACGGCAGGCGGGGTGATGTTCGACGAACTCGACGATCACTTCATGCTGCGCAAACTGCCTGGCGTGTTTGTGGCGGGCGAAATGCTGGATTGGGAGGCGCCGACCGGCGGCTATCTGTTGCAGGCCTCGTTTGCGACGGGGGTGGCGGCGGGCAGGGGTGTGTTGGCGTGGCTGAAGCGTTCCTAGAACGCCGTCGCCCTTCGAGGCCGCTGAAAAAGCGGCCACCTCGGGGTGACGGCTGCGCGAGAGCGTCAACCTTGCGAAGGTCCACAGAGAGCGTCATCCTGAGGTGCGAGTGGCGCGATGCCAAAGCATCGCGCCGGGAGCCTCGAAGGATGCGCGGGTGCCGAACCGCCTACCGCAGCTTCCCGCGCGCCGCGACCGGCAGCGTGCCGATGATCTCGTCGCCGCGGACCATCACCACCTCGTCCATCATATTCACGACGACACAGACGTGGTTCGGCACGATGCGGACGACGTCGCCGACATTGGGCCGCGTGTTGCTGCGGGAGAGATCGAGGAAGCCGTGCTCCTCGGCGAATTTTGCGATCTTGGCTTCGGGATGCTCCAGGATCAGCCCGTGGCCGTCGAGGCCGCCAGTGTCCGTCGTCAGCGTCTTCGAGCCGGCATCGAGAATGCCGCGCTCGGGCGCGGCGCGGCTGACCACCGTCGAGTAAATGTGTAGTGCGCAATCGTCCCAGCTGGCGACGCCGGCCGCGACCTGCATGCGGTCGTTGTAGATATAGGTGCCGAAACGGTGCTCGGTGCCGCCCTTGAGCTTGCCGATATTGACGAGGTTCGGCGTGCCGCCTGTCGAGACGATCTTGGCGTCGAGCCCGTGCGCGCGCACACCGGCCAGCGCTTCGTCGTAGAATTTTTGCGCATCGCCCCAACCTGTTTCGGTCGGGTAGAGCATGAAGCCGGCGAACTCGAGCCCCTTGGACGCAGCGATCTCGCGCGCCAGCGCGATCGCTTCCGCCGGCGTTTCGACGCCCGCGCGCTTGCGACCGGTGTCGCATTCGACCACGACCGCGAGCGGACGGCCCGAAGCCTCGGCGGCCTTCGGCAGGCCCGCAACGACCGTCGAATTGTCGGCGGCAACCGTCATCCTGGTCTTGGCGTTGAGCGCGCCGAGCCGCGCCATCTTCTCTTCGCCCAGGAGATTGTAGCTGATCAGGATGTCGTCGATGCCGGCGTTGGCCATGATCTCGGCCTCGCCGATCTTCTGGCAGGTGATGCCCTTGGCGCCCGCCGCGACCTGCATCTTTGCGATGGCGGGGTTCTTGTGGGTCTTGATGTGCGGCCGGTTGGCGACGCCGGCGTCGTCGCAGGCCTTCTGGATCCGCGCAATGTTGCGCTCGACCTTGTCCATGTCGATGACGGCACAGGGCGTGCCATATTCGCGGGCGATCTTGGCGGCGAGGGGTGTGGTCATGGGTTATGCCTGTTCTATCTCTTCGCGAAGCATTTCAAGTTCGAGCCAGCGCTCTTCGGCGGCGGACAGTTCTTCATGTGCCTTGGCGATGGCGGTCGACGTATCGTCGAATTTCTTGCGGTCCCTGGCGTAGAGATTGGGATCGTCGAGCACGCGTTGCAGCTTGGCGATATCGGCGTGCAACGTCTCCATCTTCTTCGGCAGGGTTTCCAGTGCGTGCTTCTCGTTGAAGCTCAGCTTGCGCTTGGACGCGGAGGCGGGCGCGGCGGCGCGCTCCTCCTTTTTCTCGGCGGGTGCCTGCGTCTTGGCGGTCTCGCGCTTCAGGTCGGTGCCGCGCTGCGCCAGCATGTCGCTGTAGCCGCCGGCGTATTCGATCCACTTGCCGTTGCCCTCGGGCGCGATCACTGAGGTGACGACCCGGTCGAGGAAGTCGCGGTCATGGCTGATCAGGATGACCGTGCCCTCGTAGTCGCCGAGCATGTCCTCAAGCACGTCGAGGGTTTCGAGGTCGAGGTCGTTGGTCGGCTCGTCCAGCACGAGGAGGTTCGAGGGCTTGGCGAGAGCCCGCGCCAGCATCAGTCGGCCGCGCTCGCCGCCCGAGAGCACCTCCACCGGCGTGCCGCGTTGCTCCTGCGCGAACAGAAAGTCCTTCATGTAGCCGACGACATGCTTCGGCTTGCCGCCGACCATGACGTGGTCGCCGCGGCCGCCGGTCAGCGCTTCGGCCAGCGTTGATTTGGGATCGAGGCTTTCGCGGTGCTGGTCGAGCGTTGCTATTTCTAGGTTTGCCCCGAGGCGCACCGTCCCGGAATCCGGCTCTGTGCCGCCGGTGAGCAGATTGACCAGCGTGGTCTTGCCGGCACCGTTGGGACCGATGATGCCGAGCCGGTCGCCGCGCTGGATGCGGGTGGAGAAAGTGTCGACGATCACGCGATCGCCATAGGCCTTGGTGATGCCCTTGGCCTCGATCACCAGCTTGCCGGATTGCTCGGCCTCCGTCGCGGCTAGACTGGCGGTGCCGGCCGTGCCGCGATAGTTGCGGCGCTGGTCGCGCAGCGTATGCAGATTGGCGAGCCGCTTGACGTTGCGCTTGCGGCGACCGGAGACGCCGTGGCGCAGCCAGTGCTCTTCGTCCACGATCTTGCGGTCGAGCTTGTGCTGGTCGCGCTCTTCCTCCGCCAGCACTTCGTCGCGCCAGGTCTCGAACGAGGCAAAGCCGCGATCGATCTGCTTGATCTTGCCGCGGTCGAGCCAGGCGGTGGAGCGCGACAGGTTGGTGAGGAAGCGCCGGTCGTGGCTGATGATGACAAGCGCGCTGCGCCGGGAGTCGAGCTCCTTTTCCAGCCACTCGATGGTGGACAGATCGAGATGGTTGGTCGGCTCGTCCAGCAGCAGGATATCGGGCGAGGGCGCCAGCACGCGCGCCAGCGCCGCACGGCGCGCCTCGCCGCCGGAAACATTGGCCGGGCTCTCGTTCCCGGTCAGTCCAAGCTGCTCGACCAGATAGCGCGCCTGGTAGGGATCATCGCCCGGTGCGAGACCAGCCTCGACATAGGCCAGCAGGGTCTTGTGCTCGCCGAAGTCGGGCTCCTGCGGCAGATAGCGCACCGTCGCGCCCGGCTGCACGAAGCGCGTGCCATCGTCGGGCTCGACCAGGCCAGCTGCGATCTTGAGCAGCGTCGATTTGCCGGAGCCGTTGCGGCCGATCAGGCAGACGCGCTCGGATGGCGCGACATTGAGCTCGACGCCTGACAGCAGCGGCGTGCCGCCGAAGGTCAGCTTGATGTCTTTCAATTGGATCAGCGGGGGCGCCATGACTAGCCCTGGCTCGTAGCGGCCTGATCGGCGCGGCGGCGCTGGATCCGGCGCAGCGTCTGGTCGAGCGCCGAGAGGAACGCGGAGCGGTCGCGCGGCGCGAACGAGCGCGGGCCGCCGGTGACTTCGCCGGCCGAGCGCAGATCCGTCATCAGATTGCGCACCGCCAGCGTCATCCCGATCGATTCCTCCGTGAACGGCTTGCCGTTCGGTGCGATCACGTCGGCCCCCGCCTTGACGCAGCGGCTCGCCAGCGGAATGTCCGAGGTGATGACGACATCGCCGGGCCTCGCCCGTTCCGCGATCCAATCGTCGGCCGCATCCATGCCGCTGCCTGCGGCGATGCGCTCGATCAGGGGATCATGGGGCACGCGGATAAAGTTGCCGGCGACCACGCTTACGGGCACGCCATGGCGAAGCGCGACGCGGTAAATCTCGTCCTTCACCGGGCAGGCGTCGGCGTCGACATAGATGCGGGTGGGGGTATCAGTCATTCGCCGCGTGGTACCCCATTCGAGCCGCAAAGGCGAGGGGATTGACCGGTGTTCCCGGGGGCCTACGATCAGCCAGGAAATAACAAGAATAAGGGGAAGCCAAGCCATGCCGAACCGGCTCGAAACCTGGCGCGTCGAGGCTTACAACACCGCCAAACAGTCCGAAAACAAGATGCATGACGACACGGTGGCGCGCCGCTTCGGCTTTTCCGGTGGCCTCGTCCCCGGCGTCGACGTCTTTGCCTACATGATGCACGTGCCGCTGGCGCGCTGGGGCCGCGACTTCCTGTCCCGCGGCCTGGTCGAGGCCCGCTTCATCAAGCCGGTCTATGACGGCGAGACCGCCGATGTCGACGCCACCGAGCACAACGGCCTGCTCACGATCGAGGTGTTCAGCCGCACCGAGCTGTGCGCGACCGGCACCGCCTCGCTTCCGGCGGCAGCGCCTGCGGTGTCATTGGGCGACTATGTCGAGGTGCCCGCGGTTGCCGAGCGCAAGCCGGTCAGCCCTGACGTCTTCGAGGTCGGCAAGTGGCTCGGCACGGCGCCGCGCCGCTGGGCCGGCCAGGACGCGACCGACTATCTCGCCGACATCAGGGAGACCGATCCGATTTTCGCGCGCGAGGGGCTCGGCCATCCCGGTCTGATCCAGCGTGTCATGAACCGCGTGCTCGTCGACAATACGATCCTTGGCCCGTGGATCCATGTCGGCAGCCGCATGCAGCTGCTGTCGCCCGCGCGCACCGGCGACGAGATCGTCGCGCGTGCCAAGGTCACCGCGAACTACGAGAAGAAGGGCCACCGCTTCGTCGAGCTCGACGCGCTGGTCGTCGCGAATGGCTCGACGCCGATCGCACACTGTCAGCACACCGCGATCTACCAGCCGCGGGAGCAGGCGGCGGTGTAGGGAATGTAAACCTGTCACTCCAAAAACGGTGTCATGCCCGGCTTGACCGGAGCATCCAGTACGCCGCGGCTCCTCGGTTCCAGCCGCGCAGTCTCTGGAATACTGGATCGCCCGATCAAGTCGGGCGATGACGGTGTGCATGGGGAGGCAGCGATCGATGAGTTGCAAAGACTCTTACGCCGCCTTGCCCTTCGCGTCCTGGATCGCACGCCACACCCGCTCCGGGGTCAGCGGCATGTCGATGTGCTTGATGCCGTGTTCGGAGAGTGCGTCGAGCACCGCGTTCACCACCGTCGACAGGCTGCCGGCGCAGCCGGCTTCGCCGCAGCCCTTGCTGCCGAGCGGATTGGTCGTGGCCGGCACCGGGTGATCGCCGACCGTCATGTTCGGCACGTCCTCGGCGCGCGGCAGCGCGTAATCCATCAGCGAGCCCGTGATCGGCTGGCCGCTCTCGTCGTAGCGGACGTGCTCCATCAGTGCCTGGCCGATGCCCTGGACCACGCCGCCATGGAGCTGGCCCGCGACCAGCATCGGGTTGATCACGGTGCCGAAATCGTTCACCGCGCTGTAGCGCACGATCTGCACCACGCCTGTGTCAGGATCGATCTCGACTTCGGCGACGTGACAGCCGTTCGGGAAGGACGAGGCGACCGGGTCGCTGGTGTGGTCGACGTCGAGACTGTCGGGCACGCCATCAGGCACGTTGCCATCATGCAGCTTCTTGGCGAGCTCCATGATGTCGATGCTGCGGTCGGTGCCGGCGATGGTGAAAGCACCATCGGCGAATTCGATGTCCGCCTCCGAGGCCTCCAGCATGTGCGCGGCGGCGCGCTTGCCTTTCTCGATGATGAGCTTTGCGGCCCCCACGATGGCCTGGCCGGTTGCAGTGATCGAACGCGAGCCGCCGGTGCCGTTGCCGGTGTGAACGATGTCGCTGTCGCCCTGCACGAGCTTCACGCTCTCGAAGGGCACGCCAAGCTGCGCGCACAGCACCTGCGCGAACGGCGTGGCGTGGCCCTGGCCGTAATCGAGCGTGCCGGTAATCAGCTGCACGGTGCCATCGGGATCGAACACGATCTTGCCGAGCTCGGGGCCTGGCGGTGCGGTGACCTCGAGATAGGAGCCGACGGCGATCCCGCGCAGCTTGCCGGCCTTCTTGCTCTCCTTCTTGCGCTTGGCAAAGTTCTCATGGTCGGAGATCTCAAGCGCCTTGTTGAACACGGCCTGGAAGTCGCCGCTGTCATAAGTGACGCCCGACGAGGCCGGGAACGGCATCTGGTTCGGCTTGATGAAGTTGCGCTTGCGCATCGTCAGCCGGTTGATGCCCATCTCGTCGGCGGCGCGGTCGATCAGCCGCTCCATGTAGTAGTTGGCCTCGGGCCTTCCGGCGCCGCGATAGGCCCCCATCAGAGTGGTGTTGGTCAACACCGTCTTGATGTCGACCGCCATCAGCGGCGTGCGGTAGACGCTGGAAAAGTTCTTGCCGGTGTTGAGCGAAAGCGGGCTGGGCGCAACGCCGGTGATGTAGGCGCCGAGATTGCCGTAGCCGGACAGTTTTGCCGCGAGGAAGTGCCCCTCGGCGTCGAGCGCCAGCTCGGCATGGATCTTCTGCGCGCGGCCGTGGCTGTCGGACAGGAAGCTGGTCGAACGCTCGTCGAGCCACTTCACCGGGCGCCCGAGCGCCTTCGCCGCATACAGGATGCACATGTATTCGGGATAGTTGACGTTCTTCATGCCGAAGGAGCCGCCGACATTGGCGGTGAGGATCCGCACCTTCTCGTTCGGTACCTTCAGATTCTTGGCGAGGTTGGCGCGGTTGCCCGCAACGCCCTGCGTCGGCATCTGGATGGTGTAGCGCTCGGTCTTCTTGTCGTAGGAGGCAAGTCCGACGCGCGGTTCCATCGACACCACGGCGACGCGGGTGTTCTCGATGTCGACCTTGGTGACATGGGCGGCGCTGGCGAAGGCCGCGTTCACCTTCTCGGCGTCGCCATAGTGGTAGTCGAGCGCGACATTGTTGGGGATGTGATCGTAGAGCTGCGGCGCGCCGGGCCGGGTGGCTTCCTCGGGATCGGTCACTGCCGGCAGCGGCTCGATGTCGAGCTCGACCGCTTCGGCTGCGTCGCGGGCCTGCGCCAGCGTCTCGGCCACCACGAAGGCGACGGGATCGCCGACGAAACGCACCTTGTCGGTGGCCAGCGGCTGCCGGTTGGTCTGGAGCAGGGGCGAGCCGTCGCGGGTCTTCAGCGGCAGGCCGCAGGTGAAGGGGCCGTAGCCCGCCGCATCGAGATCCGTCCCGGTCCACACCCCGAGCACGCCTGGCATCGCCTTGGCGGCATCAAGGCCGATGCCGCGGATCACGCCATGGGCATGGGTGGAGCGGACGATCACGGCATGGGCCTGGCCGGGCAGGTTGAAATCGTCGGTGTAGCGGCCCTTGCCGCGCACCAGCGTGTCGTCCTCCTTGCGGCGGACTGGCTGCCCGACGCCATATTTTTGCAGTGCAATAGCGTTTTCGAGCGTGGACGATTTGGTGTGTTCTTGCATGGAATTGACCTGAAAAGCCGGCAATTGCGCGTTTTGGGGGGCGCCTGGGGGACCGGACCCTGCAAAAATAGCCCACGGTCCCGTTCACGACAACGCACGAATGGGCATGGTCCTATGTGATGCGATGTTGCGCATGTCAGCCGCGCTGCTAATGTTTCAGGCGAAAAATCAATTCCGGATCGGCCCTTTAGGGTCGTGGAAAGACAGTTTGTATGAATGACCACACGCGGCTCCGCGACGGCCATGTAAGCCAACATGGGCCGCACGGTGAGCTGGAGGGGTCGATGGCGGCGGTGGCTTTGGCCACTGAGCCTGCAGCTCCCGCGCAAGCGCCGGGAACCGGCGTTTATGCGGCGCTGGACCTCGGAACCAACAATTGCAGGCTCCTGATCGCCTGTCCGACCCACGATGGTTTTCGCGTGGTCGATTCCTTCTCGCGCATCATCCGGCTCGGCGAGGGCGTCTCGGCCACGGGATGCATCAGCGAGGCCGCGATCGATCGCGCCATCGCCGCGCTCAGCATTTGCCGGGACAAGATCAACCTGCGCAAGGCCAAGCGGCTGCGGCTGATCGCCACCGAAGCCTGCCGCGCGGCCTCGAATGCGGAAGGCTTCCGCAGCCGCGTCGCGGCCGAGACCGGCATCGAGCTCGAGGTGATCGACCGCGAGACCGAAGCCTCGCTCGCGATGCTCGGCTGCTCGCCGCTTGTGGACCCCAGAGGGCGTGGCGCGATCCTGTTCGACATCGGCGGCGGCTCGACCGAGCTGGTGCGCATCGAGCGTGACCCGCAAAATCCGGAGCCCCGTATCAAGGCCTGGATGTCGATCCCCCTTGGCGTCGTGACGCTGGCCGAGCAGTTCGGCGGCCGCGACGTGACGCCGGAGATCTATGCCGCGATGGAGCAGGAGGTCGCAAATCACGTTGCGCCGTTCGCAAGACAGCACGGCCGCGATCTCACCGACATGCATCTGCTCGGCACGTCGGGCACCGTGACGACGCTCGCCGGCATCCATCTCAATCTCGTGCGCTACGACCGCCGCCGCATCGACAGCATCTGGATGAACGATACCGACATCACCGCGACCATCAACAAGCTGCTCGGCATGAGCTACGAGGAGCGCGCCGGCAACAGCTGCATCAGCGTCGAGCGCGCCGATCTGGTGCTGGCCGGCTGCGCCATCCTCGATGCCATCAGGCATGCGTTCCCGCTGCCGCGCCTGCGCGTCGCCGACCGCGGCCTGCGCGAGGGCATGCTGGTCGAGATGATGCGCGAGGACGGCGCGCTCAGGAGCTGGTGAGATGGCGAAAGACACCACCGGCCGCTTGCACGTCCAGGTCAAGACCGGCGGCAAGCGCAAGCTGTCGTCGAAGCTGTGGCTGGAGCGGCAGCTCAACGATCCCTACGTCGCCAAGGCAAAGGCCGCGGGCTATCGCTCGCGCGCCGCATTCAAGCTGCTCGAGATCGACGACAAGTTCCGGCTGCTGAAGCCGGGCATGGCGGTGGTCGACCTTGGCGCTGCGCCCGGCGGCTGGAGCCAGATCGCCGCCAAGCGCGTCGGCTCGGTCGACGGCAAGGGCAAGGTGGTCGCGATCGACCTGCTGGAAATGCCTGAAATCCCCGGCGTCGATTTCGCGCAGCTCGACTTCATGGACAACGATGCGCCCGACAAGCTCACGGCGATGCTCGGTGGCGGCGCCGATGTCGTGATGTCCGACATGGCCGCCAATACCACCGGCCACCGCAAGACCGACCAGCTCCGCATCGTTGGCCTCGTCGAGACCGCAGCTGCCTTTGCATGTGATGTGCTCAAGCCCGGCGGGACGTTTTTGGCAAAGACGTTCCAGAGCGGTGCCGACGCCGATTTGCTCGCCCAGCTCAAGCGCGATTTTGCCACCGTGCGTCACGTCAAGCCGGCCGCGAGCCGGCAGGATTCCTCTGAGCGCTATGTGCTGGCGACGGGATTTCGCGGCGAGACGAAGCAGTAGTGTCGCCTCCCGTCATTGCGAGCGAAGCGAAGCAATCCAGAATCTGTCCGCGGAGGAATTCTGGATTGCTTCGTCGCAAGGGCTCCTCGCAATGACGGGAGGAGAGACTACCCCAGCCGCTGATCGCGCATGTCCTGCGTATCTTCCGTCGCTGCCTTGACGGCGGCGCTCGCGGCGCTCTTCGCCGCGCCCTTGCGGCTCGCGACCTCGATCGCCTTGCGGCCGGAGATCTCGTGGCCGGCGTCCGCAGGCATCTGCCAGAAGAACCAGCTCGAGGCAGCCGACGTCAGCGCCACCACGATGAAGGCCGGCATGAACACCGTGGCATTGAGCTCGCTGACGTGGTTCAGCCACATCGTCGTCTCCACCGAGGCGGCGCCGACCGCGACGCCGGCGGAGACGGCGAGCTGCTGGTTGACGCTGACCAGCGTGGTGGCGCGGCTCATCTGCGGGCTGTCGACCTCGGCATAGGCCACCGTGTTGATCGCGGTGAACTCCAGCGAGCGGAAGAAGCCTCCGACCACCAGGATAACCATGATGATCAAGAGCGGCGTCGTCACCGTGAACAACGCGCAGACGCCGAGGAAGAACGCGCTGACGATCGCATTCACCGTCATCAGATTGCGGAAGCCGAAGGCGCGGATGAGGCGCGCCGCCAGCGTCTTCATGCCCATCGCACCGAGCGAGGAGGAGAACGTGACGAGGCCGGAATGGAATGGCGACAGGCCGAAGCCGATCTGCATCAAAAGCGGCAGCAGGAAGGGCAGCGCGCCGATGCCGAGCCGGAACAGGAAGCCGCCGATGATGGCTGCGCGCAGCGTCGGCAGCCTGAGCAGCGAGAAATCCAGCACCGGCGATCCCGTCCGCCGGGCGTGAATGACATAGAGCGTCATCGAGATCGCGCCGCCCGCAACCAGGGCCGCCACCGTGCTCCACGGCAACAGATTGAGGCCGGCGACCGACAGGCCGAAGGCGATGCCGGCAAGCCCGATACCCGCGAGCACCATGCCGTAGAGATCGAACTTCTCCTGCGTCTCGCTCTTGATCGGATCGATGAACTTCAAGGCCATGAAGATGCCGAGTAGCCCGATCGGGATGTTGATCAGGAAGATCCAGTGCCACGACGCATAGGTGGTGATGAAGCCGCCGAGCGGCGGGCCGATCACGGGGCCTATCAAGGCAGGGACCGTCACCCAGGCCATGGCGTTGACCAGCGCGCTCTTGTCGACCGAGCGCAGCAGCACGAGGCGCCCGACCGGCGTCATCATCGCCCCGCCCATGCCCTGCAGGATGCGCGCGATCACGAAATCGGTCACCGAACCCGACAGCGCGCAGCCGACCGAGCCGATCATGAACACGCCGACCGCGATCGCGAACACCATGCGCGCGCCGAACCTGTCGGCGGTCCAGCCGCTCGCGGGGATGAACACGGCGAGCGACAGCAGGTAGGACGTGATCGCAAGCTTCAGCGTCAGCGGGCTGGTGCCGATGTCGGCCGCGATCGCCGGCAGCGAGGTGGCGATCACGGTCGAGTCCATGTTCTCCATGAAGAGAGCGGTGGCCACGATCAGCGGGATGATGCGTTGCTTGTCGACCATGACGGATTGGTAATGAAAATCAGAAGGGAGGGTGGACGTGCGGCTTATCACCGCCGCCCGGCGGCGACCATTGTGGATCAACGCATAGCACCTAAATGCTGTGCTCGCTCCTTCGTCGCTTGGGGGGCGCGCCGCTCGGCGTGCGCCCGGAATGACGGCCGGGTGGGCCGCCGCGGAGCAATCCCCGCTGAATTTACGTAAAAAGCCTGTGCATGGCTGGCCAGCGGTCCGATTTGCTTTGATTCGTCACGCGGACATGCTATCGACCCGCGTCAACCCCACCGATGGGCTCCGATTCTCAAGGCGACGCCGCAAGGCACGCCGAGGGCGGCGCTCATCCATAATCGTTTGCGGCACGGCCGCAGGAAGGAGTTGGCAAATGGCCACGGTGCAACTTCAGGGCATCCGCGAAGCCTTTACGTTCGACGACGTGCTGTTGAAGCCGGGCCTGTCCGACGTCATGCCCGGCGAGGTCGATATCCGCTCCCGCGTCACCCGCGCCATTCCGCTCAACATCCCGATCATGGCCTCCGCCATGGACACCGTCACCGAGGCCCGCATGGCGATCGCCATGGCGCAGGCCGGCGGTCTCGGCGTCATCCACCGCAATTTCGATCCTGAAGGCCAGGCCGCCCAGGTGCGGCAGGTCAAGCGCTACGAGTCGGGCATGGTGGTGAACCCGCTCACCATCAGCCCCGAGGCCACGCTCGACGACGCGCTCAAGCTGATGAGCGATCACGGCATCTCCGGCATTCCCGTCGTCACCGGTGCGAGCAAGGCGACGCCGGGCAAGCTGGTCGGCATCCTCACCAACCGCGACGTGCGCTTTGCCACCGACCGCAGGCAAAAAGTCTCCGAGCTGATGACGCACGAGAACCTCGTCACGGTGCGCGAGAATGTCAGCCAGGACGAAGCCAAGCGGATGCTGCACCATCACCGCATCGAGAAGCTGCTGGTGGTCGACGATCAATATCGCTGCGTTGGCCTGATCACCGTCAAGGACATCGAGAAGGCCGTCGCCCATCCACTCGCCTGCAAGGACGCGCAGGGGCGCCTGCGCGTTGCCGCCGCGACCACCGTCGGCGACACCGGCTTCGAGCGCACCGAGCGTCTGATCGATGCCGGCGTCGATCTCGTCGTCGTCGACACCGCACACGGCCATTCCCGCCATGTGCTGCATGCGGTGAACCGCATCAAGCGTCTCTCCAACTCCGTTCAGGTCGTCGCCGGCAACGTCGCCACATCAGACGGCGCGCAGGCGCTGATCGATGCGGGCGCTGATTGCATCAAGGTCGGCATCGGCCCGGGCTCGATCTGCACCACGCGCATCGTCGCCGGCGTCGGCGTGCCGCAGCTCACCGCGATCATGGATGCGGTCGAGGCTGCGAAGAAGTCCGACATCCCCGTCATCGCCGATGGCGGCATCAAGTTCTCCGGCGATCTCGCCAAGGCGCTCGCCGCCGGCGCCGACATCGCGATGGTCGGCTCGCTGCTCGCCGGCACCGACGAGACGCCGGGCGAAGTGTTCCTGTGGCAGGGCCGTTCCTACAAGGCCTATCGCGGCATGGGCTCGGTCGGCGCGATGGCGCGTGGCTCGGCCGACCGCTACTTCCAGCAGGACATCAAGGATTCGCTCAAGCTCGTGCCTGAAGGCATCGAGGGCCAGGTGCCTTATAAGGGCCCGGTCGGCAACGTCATGCACCAACTCGCCGGCGGCCTGCGCGCCGCGATGGGCTATGTCGGTGCCAAGGACATGAACGAGCTGCACGCCAAGGCGCAGTTCGTCCGCATCACCGGCGCGGGCCTGCGCGAAAGCCACGTCCACGACGTCACCATCACGCGCGAAGCGCCGAACTATCCGGGCGGCGGCTAATTTCGCACTGCTCTCTCCATCGTCATTGCGAGGAGCTCTTGCGACGAAGCAATCCGGTGCTTTTCTGTTGACGCAACTGGATTGCTTCGCTTCGCTCGCAATGACAGAAAAGTGGAGGAAGCCATGTCCCAAGCCAAACGCATCAATCTCGCCGCGCGTCCCGTCGGCGAACCCAAATCATCTGATTTCCGCATCGAGGAATTCGCAGTGCCGACGCCCGGCGCAGGCGAGGTGCTGCTGCGCACGATCTGGCTGTCGCTCGATCCCTATATGCGCGGGCGCATGAGCGATGGTCCGTCCTACGCAGCGCCAGTGCCGGTCGGCGGCGTGATGGAAGGCGAGGCGGTGAGCGAAGTCGCGGCCTCCAATAATCCTGACTTCGCCAAGGGCGACATCGTGCGCGCGCGGACCGGCTGGCAGACGCATGCGATCTCGAACGGCAAGGGCCTCATCAAGGTCGATCCCAAGCTCGGTCCGATCTCGACCTCGATCGGCGTGCTCGGCATGCCCGGCATGACCGCCTACACGGGCCTGCTCGACATCGGCAAGCCGCAAGCTGGCGAGACCGTCGTCGTTGCCGGTGCGTCAGGCGCAGTCGGCTCCGCCGTCGGCCAGATTGCCAAGCTCAAGGGTGCGCGTGCGGTCGGTATCGCCGGCGGCAAGGACAAGTGCGACTACGTGGTGAAGGAGCTCGGCTTTGATGCCTGCATCGATCACCGCGATCCTGATTTGGCGGCGAAGCTCAAGGATGCCTGCCCTGGAGGTATCGACGTCTATTTCGAGAATGTCGGCGGCGCGGTGTTCGAGGCGGTCTTCCCGTTGCTCAATCCCTTCGCGCGCGTGCCGGTCTGCGGCCTGATCGCGCATTACAACGACACCGAAGCCAAGCCGCCGAAATGGGCCGCATCGATGATGCGCGCAACGCTGACCAAGCGGCTGACCTTCCGCGGCTTCATCGTCTCCGACTTTGCCTCGCGCCATGGCGACTTCCTGCGCGACATGTCGGGATGGGTCCGCGATGGCAAGGTGAAGTACAAGGAGTTCGTCACCGAGGGCCTGGACAGCGCTCCCGGCGCCTTCATCGGGCTCCTGAAGGGTGCCAATTTCGGCAAGCAGCTGGTCCGGGTCGGGCCGGACAAGGCGTAACGCCAGGACTTGAATTCAAGGCCGGCGCGTCTCCAGGAGGCTTGGAGCGTCCTGGAGTTGCTCCTGAAGTTGCTCCTGGAGTTGCACTGGCGCCACACCCCGGGCATCACTGGTTAACGAATAGTTACCAATCGGCCACACCTGCCCGTAAAAGGCGCAGTGTGTGACCGAGGGCTCATTGACGCCAAGGTGAAGGCATTGAATCATCGCGCATATTTCAGGTGCTGCGATGTTAGAGATCGGTATTTTCTGCGTAATCCTTCTGGCTGCCGGCTATTGGGCGGCCATGTATGTCATGGGCCGCCATGACGATGTCATCCATGGCAAGTTCGTGCACAGCGAGGAGGAGGGCGACTTTACTGCTCCCGCGATGCCGACACCTCCGCCGCGCTTTCCCAAGCCGTCGGTCAGGACGGCCGAGCGCGTGGTCCCCGCAAATGGTCCAGCGCCGCAGCCGGTGAGCAGCGATGCGCTGCAGTCGTTGCTGGCTGCGATCCAGCAGGATCTCAAGAGCGTCGCTTAGTACAGGCGCTCAGACGCTGCCGCGTTCAACCAGGAACAGATCGACGGCCAGGCGCTGCTCGGCACGCGGTGTGCCTGACAGCCGTGCCAGCAGCAGCTCGCCCGCGATGCGTCCCATCGCCGCGGCATCGAACGAGATGGTGGTGAGGCCCGGCGTGATCTGATCGGCAACATCGTTGTCGCCGAAGCCGATCACGGCGAGATCGCGCGGCACCGAGAGCCCGCGCGCACGCGCTTCGATCAGCGCGCCGGTCGCCAGCAGATCGTTGGCACAGAACATCGCATCGACGCGGTCGCCGCGATCGAGCAGGGCGGTGAACGCGGCGCGGCCGTCGACGAGCCCGGTGATTTCGCCGACGCTGATCTCGTGAACGATCGTAAGCCCCAGTTGCGCCGCCGCCTTGCGAAAGCCGTCGCGCCGGAGCGCGCCACGGCCGCTGCTGCGGCCAATGAAGGCGACGCGGCGATGTCCGGCCTCAGCCAGCCGGCGTGCCGCCATCGCGCCGGCATCCGCATTGGGCAGGCCGACCAGCATGTCGATGGGATCGCGCGGATACGCCCAGGTCTCGATCACGGGAATGCCGAGCTCGGCAAGCGCGGCGCGATTATCCTCGAGCTCGATCACGCCCGTGAACATCACCGCCGCCGGCCTGATGCCGCGCAGTGACTGGATCATGGCGACCTCCTTGGCATAGGAGTAGGAGGTCTGGCCGACCAGCACCTCAAAACCCTCAGGCTCGAGCGTTGCGGCGAAGCTGCGCACCGCGAGGCCGAACTGCTGGCTGAGAATGTTGGAGACGAAGGCGACGACCACGTTGGACCGGCCCGAGCGCAGCGCGCGCGCATGCGGGTTGGAGGCGTAGCCGGTTGCCTCGATCACTTCGAGGATGCGCTCGCGCGTGTCGCGATTGACCTTTTCAGGATGGCGCAGCACCCGCGACACCGTGATCGGCGACACGCCGGCACGCTCCGCGACCTCTTCGATGCGCGGCGGCCGTCCGGTCGCATTGCTGCGTCCGGACGGCGCCGGAATGCGCACCACGTCGTCGAAGGTCGGCTTTGCCGGATCGGTCATCGATTCCAAAGGTTAGTCGAAGTCGGCGGTCTCTCCAAAGCTCAGGGCGTCACCTCGTCGCGCGAAAGCGCGCGACCGACCTGGACCAGGCAGTCGCCGCTCTGGCTGTCGGTGTGCAGGCGCTGCGAGATCACGATGCCGTCGGCGGGGAAGCGCAGCACCTCTTCCGCCAGCTCCGGACGCTCGAAATCATGGTACCAGCCGGCGATGTCGCCCGCCTTGACCCGCGCGCCGACCGTGACCGCAGGCTCGAACCAGCCGCGCCGTGTCGCGAACACTGCCTGCGCGTGGCTTTGCAGCGCCAGCAATTCGGTGGCGCGTTCGACCGGCGCGTGCGGTCCGAGCACAGGTGCCTGAACTAAACCTAGCGCGAGCAGCAGGCGATCGACGGCGCGCGCAGTGAACGCCATCGTCTGTGGCGTGACGGTGCCGCCACCGCCGAATTCGCCTGACAAGCCGATTGCGCCGGCGCGCGCGGCGGCGGCCATCGAGGTCGGCGCAGCCGCGCCGTTCTCGGCGACGAAGGCGAAGGGCATCCCGAGCCCTTCCATCAGGCGCAGCGCATGGCCGAACATCTCGGGCGGTCCCTGCCGTTCGATCAGCGCGCACGGCACATGCGCCATCGAGGTGCCGCCGGAATGGATGTCGAAGACGACGTCGTGGCGCGGAAACAGCTCATGCTCGAGGAAGTGCGCAAGGCGGAACGTCGGCGTGCCCGAGGCATCGCCCGGGAAGGCGCGGTTGAGATTGCCCTCGTCGAGCGGCGAGCGGCGGCGCGCCGCCATCACCGCCGGCAGATTGGCAAAGGGCAGAATGGTGATCTCGCCCTTGACGGAAGCGGCATCGAGCCGGCGATAGAGCCGCGTCAGCGTGATCTCGCCCTCATACTCGTCGCCGTGATTGCCGGCCATCAGCAGCAGTTTCGGGCCGGCACCGTTCTTGATGCGGAAGATCGGGATCTTGAGCTGGAAGTAGGGCGAGCGATCGATCGAGAAGGGAATGCCGAGATGGCCGGACCATTTCTGGTCCTTCTCGAAATCGATCTCGTGGAAAAGTCCGGTATGCATGGCTTGCCTCGCGGCCGCACCGTCACCGGTGCCGGCTAAAATGTGGAAAGGGCGGTGCTTCGCGGTTTACCTCTCCCCAGCGGGGCGAGGTCGGATTGCGAAGCAATCCGGGTGAGGGGCGGCCGCACTCAATGAGACTCTGACCCCTCACCCGGATCGCATCTTTCGATGCGATCCGACCTCTCCTATGAGAGAGGTGAACCCGAGTTCTTGGCGCGCATCGATTTGATCAAAACGCATCTCGTTTAGAGCAAGGCGACCGCGGTCATCTCGACGCGCAGATCGGGATCGGCAAGGCGGGCTTCGACGCAGGCGCGCGCCGGCGGATGGGCCGGATCGATCCAGGCATCATAGACCGAGTTCATGGTCTCGAAGTCGGTGATGTGAGGCAGGAAGACGTTGACCGCGATCAGCTTCGAGCGATCGGATCCGGCCTCCTTGAGCAGCCCGTCGATTTTCGCAAGCACCTGCTGCGTCTGCGACACGATGCCCGCCTTGCGGTCATCGGCGACCTGGCCGGCGATGTGCACCATGCCGCCGGCGGCGACAGCCTGGCTCATGCGCGAGCCGACGACAAAACGTTTGATCATTTTCGAATTCTCCTCGTGAAGGCGGCTCCCGCAGAGATCGGGGGAGCCGGTCTGAGCTTACAGCGTCGGCAGCGTCTGCTCTTCCTTGAACCATTTCAATTGCAGCGCGCCGAGCTTGCCGTTGAGCTTGTTAGTGAAGATATCGGTGTTGATCCAGTTGAGCAGGTTCTGCTCGCCCTGGCGCACCCCCACATGGGCCGGCGACTGGCGGATCAGGAATTTCAGCTCGATCTCCTTGGCCGGGTTCTGCTCCTGCGCCTTGATCGCGATGGCGCTGTTCTCGGCGAAGGTGTCGGCCTGTCCGGCGAGGAATGCGGCGAGTGCGGCCGGCGTGTCCTCGAAGCGCACCAGCTTCACTTTCGGCGCGTTGTCGGTGAGCCAGACATCGAGCGTCGTGCCCTTGGCGACCGCCACGGTGCGCCCTTCGAGATTGTCGGGCTTCTTGCCGGTGGCAGCCGGAATCGACTTCGCACCGTAGACACCGAGATTCACCACCGCATATGGCTGCGAGAACATCACCTGCTGGGCGCGCTCCGGCGTGGCGCCGAGGCCAGCGATCAGCATGTCGATCTTGTCGGACAAGAGGCTCGGGATGCGGGCGGCGCCGGTGACTGGGACCAACTCCAGCTTCACGCCCATGTCGGCCGCGATCAGCTTGGCGAGATCGGCATCGAGACCCGCGATCTCGCCCTTGTCGTCCTTGAATCCCCACGGGGCCGCATCCGTGAGGATGCCGACGCGCAGCTTGCCAGAGCCCAGCACGTCCTGGAGCTTGTCGGCTTGGGCGAGGGTGGGGGCAGCGAGCACGGCGACCGCTGTAGCTGCGATCGCAAACAGGGATTTCAATGGTCTCATGACACTCTCCTGGTGAAGTATGGGTTGACGATCATTTTGCGGAAGCGATGAAGCTTGCGAGCTCGGGGGTCTCGGGGTTTGCGAACAGCTTTGCCGGCGGGCCCTGTTCCCAGACGCGGCCCTGATGCATGAAGACGATGCGGTTGGCGACGTTGCGGGCAAAGCCCATCTCGTGGGTGACGAGGATCATCGTCATGCCCTGCTTCGCCATCGCCTCCATCACCTTCAGCACTTCGCCGACGAGCTCCGGATCGAGCGCCGAGGTCACCTCGTCGAACAGCATGAGGTGAGGGGCCATGGCGAGGCACCGGGCGATCGCAACGCGCTGTTGCTGGCCGCCGGAAAGCTGCTCCGGCCAGGCATCGATCTTGTCGGCAAGCCCGACGCGGGTGAGCACGTCCTGCGCCAGCGCCCTCGCGCCTGATTTCTCGATGCGGCCGGTGAGCAGCGGAGCGAGGGTGATGTTGCGCTCGACCTTCAGATGCGGAAACAGGTTGAAGGCCTGGAACACGATGCCGACGCGTTGACGGAATTTCTTCAGGTCCGGCATCTTGGCGTGGACTTTCTGGCCCTCGACGCGGATCTCGCCGGAATCGACGCTCTCCAGCGCGTTGATGCAGCGGAGCAGCGTCGACTTGCCCGAGCCCGAGCGGCCGATGATGGTGACGATCTCGCCTTCCTCGACATCGAGCGAGACGCCCTTGAGCACCTCGACCTTGCCGAATGTCTTGTGCACGTCGCGGATTTCAACGAGAGCCATCGAGGCGGGCCTCCAGGGAACGGGACCAGAGCGTAAGCGGCAGGCACAGCGCGAAATAGATCGCGGCAACCAGCGCGTAGGTGAGCAGCGGCTGGAACGTGGCGGCGCTCACCACTTGTCCGGCGCGGGCAAGCTCGACGAAGCCGAGGATCGAGGCGAGCGAGGTGCCCTTGATGAGCTGCACCAGGAAGCCGACGCTCGGCGGCAGCGACAGCCGCAGCGCCTGCGGCGCGATGATGTGTCGGAACTGCTGCCAGGCGGAGAGGCCAAGGCAGGCGCCGGCTTCCCACTGCGCCTGCTTCACCGCCTCGAGCCCGCCGCGGCAGATCTCGCCGAGAAAGGCCGCGGTGTAGAGTGTGTAGGCGACGGTGACCGCGAGGATCGCGGGCACCTGGATGCCGAGGAAGACGGGCATGCCGAAATAGAAGAAGAACAGCAGCCCGAGCAGCGGCACGCTCTGGATGGTCTGGATCAACCCCGCCATCGCCCAGCGCAGGCCTTTGAAGCGGCTGATGCGGCCCATGGCCAGGCCAAGCGCCAGCGGTGCGCCGAAGGCAAGCGCAAGCACGACGAGTGCGACGGTCCAGCGCAGGGCCGCGAACAGCGAGACGAAATCGATGAGGGTGAAGGATCGCATCGCTTCCCCTCAGCGCCGTCGCGGCCAGCGGAAGGCGGCCGCCGCGATGATCGCGAACAGGGCCTTGAACGCCATCGCCATCGCGAAATAGACCACGCAGATCACCGCGTAGACCTCGAAGCTGCGATAGGTGCGGCTCTCGATGAAGCCGGCGACGTGAAACAGCTCGTCGGCCGCGACCTGCGAGGCCAGCGAGGTGCCGAGCAGCAGCAGCACGAACTGGCTGGTCACGGCCGGATAGGCATTGCGTAGCGCCGGCGGCAGCACGATGTGGCGGAACACCTGCCAGCCTGACAGGCCGAGACATTGCCCGGCCTCGACCTGGCTGCGCGGAATGGAATCGAGCCCCGCGCGGATGATCTCGACCGAATAGGCGCCGAAATAAAGCGACAGCGCGACCGCAGCGGATTCGAACGCCGGCAGCTTCAGGCCGAAGGTCGGCAGCACAAAGAAGATGATGAAGATCTGGATCAGCGACGGCGTATTGCGGAACAGCTCGATATAACCGCGCACCATCAGGCGCAGCGGCGTGACGCGCCCCTTCAGCGCAACCGCGCCGGCGACACCGATCAGGAGCCCGCATATCGCCGAGATCACCGTCAGCTCGAGGGTGACGATGGCACCGTCGATGAGCTGGTTCTGATAGCGCCAGAGCGGCAGGAAATTCATCGCGCTTAGCTCTCAGCCGAACTGGGTGGGGAGGCCGCGTGTCACGACACCGTCGGCATCGAGGTCGAAGATCACGCGCCAGCGGTCGAGACAGGTGCAGGGATGCGAGATGCCGAAGGCGATAATGTCGCCGACCGCGAGCGGGCTATCGGGCACGACGGACAGGAAAGCGTGCTGGTCATTGAGACGGGTCACCGACAAGCGTGCGGCGAGCCCGTCCTGTTCGACGCCGTCGCGAAAGACGCGCAGCGGCACCGGCAATCCCTGGTCGAAGGAGGCATCACGCATGCCGAAGCCTACGATCGCAAGCCCGGCTTCGGGGCGCGAGAGCACCTCGGCCCATAACGTCAGTGCCGGACGAAAGCTTGCCGCTGCGGCGTGATGTGCACCATCGATGAGAAGACCGCCGCGCCGATCGAGCTCGGCGAAGGCGCGGGCGTAGATGCCGTGATCGGCGAAGAACAGTGCGCCGGAGCGCAGCACGACGGTCGCGTTGCCGTCAGCCCGCGCGGCTGGCGCAAGTACGCGGGCCACGACATCGAAATAGGCCGAGCCGCCGGCGCTGAGGATCAGGGGCAGGCGCGGCGCTGCGGCGCGCACCATGGCGAAGGCCTCGACGGTGCGTTTCATCAGCGCCGCGATCGCGCGCTGCGTCTCGTCGGCGTCGGGCGTTGCGACGGCACCTTCGTAAGCGGCGACGCCGCCAAGCACGAGGCGGTCGGCGGCAAGCACAGCGGCGATTGTCGCCTCGACGGCGGAACGGTCGCGCGCGCCGGCGCGGCCCGCACCGAGCTCGACCAGCACGGACAGCTCGCGCCTGTCGGCGATGCGCGCCGCCTCGGCCAGTGCTGCGACCGCCGCGGGTGAATCGGCGAAAGCATGAAGCTCGAGATCGGGGTGGGCGCTCATTAGCGTGCCGAGCCGCCGTCCAGCCGCGAGCCCGCCGATTTCATTGGCGAGCAACAGGCGCCTTTCGCCATGGCTCAGCAGCACCGCGGCCTGCTGGATGTTGGCAACGGTGGTGCCCCAGGCACCGGCCTCGCGCAGCGAGCGCGCAAGCTCGGGCGACATCGGCGTCTTGGCGTGGGGAGCAACGGCAACCCCGGCGCCCCTGCACCATTGCAGGAAGAGGTCGCGATTGGCGGCGAAGGCGGTCTCGTCGAGGGTGAGGGCGGGAAGGGCAAGATCGCCACGCGAAGGTCGCCAGCCTTGGCTGCCGATGTCCTCAACGGCAATGCCATCGACCAAGGGAATGCCCCGTGTCGTCGTGGACAGGCGCTGGTATTCCCACCGGGACAAAAACTGCATCGTCGCTCCCTCGCGCGGCTCAGGACCGCTGGAGAGAACGATATGCGCTAATGACAACGTTGTCATTAGCCAAAATCAAGCTTTTCGAGGCCAAATTTGGTGCAATGAGGTAATAACGTAGGGAGAATTGCCCGCGGGTTGAACTAGTGCTCGCCGCCCATCTGGGCGAACAGCTCTTCGATGTCGATGTCGGCCTGACCCGCGGCGCGGACGTGCCGGACTTCAAAACTGTCTGACGCGAAGCGGTACTCGACGAGGCCGGTTTCCTTGATCGCGATCCGGTCCTGGCGGGCGTCGTTGATCTTGAAGCCGACCGACGGCGCCCAGACGTGCCTGATGTGGCGGAACGTGAAGTCGCGGCGCTGGTGCACGTGACCGCTGGCGATCAGTCGGAGATCGACGCGCGCGAACATCTCGATCAGCCGCGCACGCGCCGGCTGCGGCACATAGCGGATCGAGGTCTCCGGCGTCTCGGGGTCATCGGGCAGGTTGAGAAACAGCGGCTTGTGGATGAACAGCGCGACGGGCCTGCCGTTCGAGCGCGAGATCTCCGCAGCGAGCCAGTCGAACTGCTCGGCCTCGAACGCGAGCCCTGAATTCATCACCAGCGAGTTGAGGCCGATGAAGCGCCAGCCGGCGGCTTCGAACGACCAATGGTCCTCGCCGATGATGTCGCGGAATTGCTGGCGGTGCGCCTCAGTGACCGGCGGCTTCGGCGCCGGCCCGAGCGCGGTCGGGTTGTCGCCGATGTCGTGGTTGCCGGGGATGTAGCGGCAGGCGACGGGCAGGGCATCGTGCAGGCTCTTCGCGAACGCGACATCGTCGCGGCTGCTCGGGCCATCGAACGACACGTCGCCGGTGTTGATGACGAGATCGGGCCTGCTTGCATCGATGTGCTCGCTGACGGCCTGGAAATTCGCGATCAGGCCGGGAAAGCGGCGGCCGAGATGCGTGTCGGAAATCTGCGTGATGCGAAATTCGGACATGGGCGAAGTATCATCTCGCCAAACGTCGGAACGATGACATCAGCGCAAAATTCGCGATGAAACAAAGTTTAAAGCGGACAGCGTTGAAGCAGGTGATGAGAGATCTATCCGCCGTCAAAGCAAATCCGCCCGGCGGATTTGCCATCGCGGTCTTTCAGCGCGAACGGACAGCGCAGGCGTTCCAGCGCCTTGCCGGCGTCTTCGTTGCCCAGCGCTGCCGCGCGCTTGTAATAGGCGATCGCGGCCCTCGCATCCTTCGCGCCGGCGCGGCCAGCTTCGGCATAGGCGCCCAGCCGCTCGAGCGCGTCAGCGTGATCGAGCGCCGCGGCCTTTTCGAACAGCGCCTTGGCGGCGACATCGTCTTTCGCCCCGCCATCACCGTCCTGGGTCATCAAACCAAGCTGATACATGGCTTCGCTCGAATTCGCCTCGATGGCTTTGGCGTACCATTTGCGCGCCATCTCGAAATCGGTCTTGCCGCCGAGCCCGGCGCCGTAGAGCGAGGCGAGATTCGTCATGCCATCGACATCGCCGGCATCAGCCGCTCTCTCGATCAGCGACCGTCCCTCGGCGATGTTCTTCTTGAGGCCGTTGCCCCTGATCAGGAGCACGCCGAGCCCGGTCATCGCGGCCGCGCTGCCGGCATCGGCTGCTTTACGATACGCATTGGCCGCCTCCGACATCTGCCGATTGAACTCATAGGCGCGGCCGAGCTCCATCCAGATCCGGCGCGGTGCACCGGGGATCGCTGCGGCCGCCTTGCAGGCTTTCAGCGCCGCGGGAATATCGGCGTCAGCGATTTCGAGACTGCCTTTCACGTCAGCGGGCTTGTCTGCATCGGTGGGATGCGCGGCAAGCCGGTCGCAAGTGGCGGTGTCGGTTGCTGCGACGGCAGGCAGCAGGGGGCAAAGGATCGCCGCGAGGGAAAGCGCGGCCGTTGCGCGAAATCCGGCTCTGGGCATCACGGTCACAGCACGCGATAGCGGATCGTGTAGGCGTCCTGCAGTGCGACCGCGCCCGCCACGGGCAAGGCGATCCGGTCGGCGAGATGCCAGGGCCCGAACTGATCGGTGCGATGCGGCTCGGCGGGCAGGCGCAGACGGAACTCGAACGTGCCCTTGCCCGGCAGGTTCACCACCAGCACACGGTCGGCGGTGCGATGGTTGAGGGCGACCGCGCCGCGCAGCACCGGGCGGCCGTCAGAGAGTTCGCTGACGCCGTCGACCAGCGCGAGGGTCTGGTTGCGGTCGGTGTGCAGCTCGATCTGGGTGTCGGTCGACACCGCCGTCAAGATTTCGCGCGGCATCCGAATCTCGAACTCGACCGCCGGCTTGGACGGGTTGAGGCCGAGAAAAGCGAGCGCGGCGTGGCGCATGTCGAAGGCAACGAAGGCGAGCAGGGCTGCTGCCGCGAGCACCGCCAGTCCGTGCCTGACGACATCGCGCCAGGTGCGGTAGGCCAGGCGGAAATAGACCGTCATCGCCAGTGCGACCGCGAGCGCCGCCGCGACGCCTGACAGCGCCGACATCCAGATGCCGAGCTGGCCGTCGGCGGAATCGGCCCAAAAGCTGGACAGGGTGTTCATGGCGGTTCGCCTCGATGGCCCGCAATGGGGCAAAATCGCTTTAACAATCGGTGGTTGGTCGCGGAATCGGGAACGCTGGTTCAACTCCTCGATTGTCAGCGCGAGAAGTCGCGGCTAATGACGGTCCGCGGCACGCCGCCCCACGGGAAAGTTCCGATGTCCGTTCAAATGGTTTTGCTGCCTGTCTTCGTGCAGATCGGGCTCACCTTCGCGCTGCTGATCGGCATGGTGTTCGGGAGGCGGAAGGCGCTGGTCTCGGGCGAGACCAAGATCCGCGACATTGCGCTCGGCGAGCCGAACTGGCCGAAGGGCGCCACACAGATCGCCAATTGCTACCGCAATCAGTTCGAGCTGCCGGTGCTGTTCTACGCCCTGATCGCGCTGGCGCTGCCGCTCCGCCATGCCGATCTCTTCATCGTGCTGATGTCCTGGGTGTTCGTGGTGACACGCTTTGCCCATGCCGGCGTGTTTATCACCTCGAACGATCTCGGCCGCCGCTCCACGGTCTGGCTCGCCGGCGTGCTCGTGCTGCTGGCGATGTGGATCTACTTCGCACTCAAGATTTTGTTGCTGATCTAGGCGCTTGTTCGCCGATCCTGATCTGAAAGATTCAAATGACTCCCGCTGCCCGGCTGTCCGCAGCCATCGAACTGATCGACACCATCGAGAAGGACCGCGTGCCTGCGGCGAAAGCGTTGAAGGAGTGGGGCACCGCGCACCGCTTCGCCGGCTCCGGCGACCGCGCCGCCATTGCCGGCCTCGTCTGGGACGTGCTGCGCCGCTATGCCTCGAGCGCCTTCCTGATGGACTCCGATACCGCCCGCGCGCGCCTGATCGGCATGCTGCGCCTCGAGCGCAACATGGACACCGCGACCATGGCCGCGATGTTCGACGGCAGCCGGTTTGCACCGGAGCCGCTGACCGAGGCCGAGCAGGCCGCGCTCAGCCATCGCTCGCTGAAAGACGCGCCCGCCGCGATCGCCGGCGACTATCCGGAGTGGCTCGATTCCCATCTTGCAAAAGTCTTTGGCGAGGACCGCGCCGCCGAGGCCGTTGCGATGGCGAGCCGGGCGCCGCTCGACCTGCGCGTCAACACGCTAAAATCCAATCGCGACAAGGTGCTGAAGGCGCTTGCTCATCTTCATGCGAAACCCACGCCCTGGTCGCCAAACGGCCTGCGCATCGAGCTTTCGGCCGATGCGCGCAACCCCGGCATCCAGGCCGAAGAGGACTTCATCAAGGGCGGCATTGAAGTGCAGGATGAGGGATCGCAGCTCGCCGCGCTGTTCACGGCGGCCAAGCCGGGCGAGCAGGTGATCGACCTCTGCGCCGGCGCCGGCGGCAAGACGCTGGCGCTCGCCGCCCTGATGCAGGGCAAGGGCCGCCTCATCGCCACCGATCGTGACAAGCGGCAGCTCGCGCCGATCCACGAGCGCCTGTCGCGCGCCGGCGTCCACAACGCCGATGTCCGCACGCCCAAGGGCGAGGCCGATCCGCTCGCCGACATCAGCGCCACCGCCGACCTCGTCGTCATCGACGCGCCCTGCACGGGAACCGGCACCTGGCGCCGCAACCCCGATGCGAAATGGCGCATGCGGCCGGGTGCGCTGGAGATTCGTCTGAAGGACCAGGCCGAGGTGCTGGAGCGTGCGGTTCCGTTGGTGAAGACAGGCGGCCGCGTCGCCTACATCACTTGCTCGGTGCTGCCTGAGGAGAACGGCGAGCAGGTGAGGGCCTTCGTCGCCAGGCATCCGGAGTTTGCGGTGGTGCCGCCGGAGCAGACCGCGAGCGTGCTCTGGGATAAGGCCGAGGCGTTTGCGGACGCCGCGCTGCAATCGCCCGAGGGCTGGCTGATGACGCCAAGGCGCACCGGGACGGATGGGTTCTTCGTGTCGGTTCTGAAGAAGGTGAGCTAACCCCCAAAACAAAAACCCCGCGAACCGGATCCCGGTCGCGGGGTTTCTTGTCTCAACGCTCTGCCGGTACGTCCGTGGTCAGAAGCGTCTGCGCGGCCACTAGCCGGCGCGGAGGTTGTCGGCCGAGGACTTGCCGCTGCGGCGGTCCGCGACGATGTCGAACGAAACCTTCTGGCCCTCGTTGAGGGTCGACAGGCCAGCGCGCTCGACGGCGCTGATGTGAACGAAGACGTCCTTTGCGCCGTCATCCGGCTGGATGAAGCCAAAGCCCTTTTGGTTGTTGAACCACTTCACGGTGCCCATTGCCATAGTCATTTCCTTTTCAATTGACGATGCACTCAGGGGGACTGAGACGCGAATAACCGCGCCCTTCGTCCCGATTGGTCGATTTTGGAGAAATACCTGAAACGTGCTCGCCCATTGGAAATGAGGCGTCGCGGCCCAGTCGTTCGGCCAAGGATCGATGGTTCACAATCTAGCGAAATATTGGGGCCAGAGCAAGGCAGTGCCCGCTGACGGCGAGCCGCCGACACTTTGCTATTTTGCGCTGCAAAACAACGAGGTTCCCATCAATCCACGATGAAGAGCGTCGCGCCCACCGCTGTCGACGAGCGATGCGCGGCATCGCCGAAATCCGAGACCTGGTAGCTCATCCCGGGCGTCAGCTTGAACTTGCGCCCGTCGCGCAGCTCGCTGTCGAGCTCGCCCTTGAGCACGTACAGCACGTGCCCCCGATCGCACCAATGATCGGCAAGATAGCCCGGCGAATACTCCACCATCCGCACGCGCAGATCGCCGATGTTGAGCGTGCGCCACAGCGCGTGCCCGGTCTCACCGGGATGCCCTGTGGCTTCGACCTTGCTCCAGTCGGTGACGGTGAAGGGCGAGGTGGGGAGCTTCATGGGGAGGGTCCTGTTTCAGAGCCGGCGGAGGTTGTTAGCGCAAGCTGTTCCTACAGTCTCCGTCATTGCGAGGAGCTCTTGCGACGAAGCAATCCAGAACTGCATCCGCGGAAAGACTCTGGATTGCTTCGCTTCGCTCGCAATGACGGGGAGAGCCGTCAATGCGGCAGATGGTGCGCCGATCCCTGCACGATCAGGCCCGCATCATTGACCCGCAGATATTCGCAGATCTTCTTGCCCCGCTCGTTCTGGTAAAACACCACCACGCTGTCCGGGCTGACGAACACGTCGATCAGCGAAAAGTGCAGCTCCGGCAGCAGGGCGAGCGCCTTGCTCCAATAGGCCCGCAAATCGTCTTTGCCGCGCACGGTGCCGCTGGCATCGAATCCCATCTTCGGGATGAGGTCGGACGTCATCACCGTGGCGTCGTCATAGAGTCTGAGCACACGCTCGACATCGCGCGTATTCCAAGCCTCGACCCAGGTGCGGCCGAGCGCGGCGAGCTGTGAAGGCTGATGAAATTGAGACATGGCATTCTCCCTGATCGGCCCCTGGTTCATGGCGGGGCAATTAGGTCAATAATACTTACCTATATCCATTTGTCCATGCCCAAAGAAGCATGTGGGCGCCCGCAGACGCGCGGTTGCGGGCCGGGGGCTCATCGCGTATCTGCTTGCCATGACAGCAGCACAGAACGACCGCTCCGCGTCGACGCCCTCGGTGGCCTCGGCGCACGACAAGATTCTCATCGTCGACTTCGGCAGCCAGGTGACGCAGCTGATTGCGCGTCGCGTGCGCGAGGACGGCGTCTATTGCGAGATCGTCCCGTTCAACAAGGCCGAACAAGCCTTCAAGGAGATGAAGCCGAAGGCGGTGATTCTCTCCGGCGGCCCCGAGTCGGTGCATGAGGCCGGCTCGCCGCGTGCTCCGCAGCTGATCTTCGCCTCCGGCGTGCCCGTGATGGGCATCTGCTACGGCCAGATGACCATGGCCGAGCAGCTCGGCGGCACCGTCGAGGGCGGCCATCACCGCGAATTCGGCCGCGCCGATGTCGAGGTCAAGGCCGACAGCAAGCTGTTCGAGGACGTCTGGTCGTCAGGCAGCAAGAACCAGGTCTGGATGAGCCATGGCGACCGCATCACCAAGATGCCGCCGGGCTTCTCCGTCGCCGGCACCTCGCCGCACGCGCCGTTCGCGATCATCCAGGACGAAGCGCGCAAATATTACGGGTTGATGTTCCACCCCGAAGTGGTGCACACGCCCGACGGCGCCAAGCTCATCCGCAATTTCGTCCGCAAGATCGCCGGCCTCACCGGCGACTGGACCATGCGCGCCTTCCGCGAGGAGGAGATCGCAAAAATCCGCGCCCAGGTCGGCAAGGGCAGGGTAATCTGCGGCCTTTCCGGCGGCGTCGATTCCGCCGTCGCGGCCGTGCTGATCCATGAAGCCATCGGCGACCAGCTCACTTGCGTGTTCGTCGATCACGGCCTGATGCGCCTCAACGAGGCCGAGCAGGTCGTCGACCTCTTCCGCCACCACTACAACATCCCGCTCGTGCATGTGGATGCGTCCAAGCAATTCCTCGGCGAGCTCGAAGGCGTCACTGATCCCGAAACCAAGCGCAAGACCATCGGCCGCCTCTTCATCGAGGTGTTCGAGCAGGAGGCCAAGAAGATCGGCGGCGCCGATTTCCTGGCGCAAGGCACGCTCTATCCCGACGTGATCGAGAGCGTCTCGTTCACCGGCGGTCCCTCGGTCACCATCAAGTCGCACCACAATGTCGGCGGTCTCCCCGAGCGCATGAACATGAAGCTCGTCGAGCCCCTGCGCGAGCTGTTCAAGGACGAGGTCCGCAAGCTCGGCCGTGAGCTCGGTCTCCCCGAAATCTTCGTCGGCCGCCACCCGTTCCCGGGCCCGGGCCTTGCCATCCGCTGCCCCGGCGACATCACCAGGGACAAGCTCGACATCCTGCGCAAGGCCGATGCCGTCTACATCGACCAGATCCGCAAGCACGGCCTCTACGACGAGATCTGGCAGGCTTTTGCCGTGCTGCTCCCGGTGAAGACCGTCGGCGTTATGGGCGATGGCCGCACCTACGACTATGTGGTTGGCCTCCGCGCCGTCACCTCCACCGACGGCATGACCGCGGACTTCTACCAGTTCGACATGAAGTTTCTGGGCGAGACCGCAACGCGCATCATCAACGAGGTGAAGGGCGTGAACCGGGTGGTGTATGACGTGACCAGCAAGCCGCCGGGGACGATTGAGTGGGAGTAGGGGAAGTGCTCATTCAATCCGTAATACAGCGATGAGGCGGCGCCGCCTAGATCATGGGATTTGGGGTATTTATCCATCGATCGGACTCGATCTACGATGACAGCCCTGCTGAACGATATCAGTTTCCCAGTCAGTATCTCCGCCGCGTTGAAGCCTGCGTTGGCGATTGGATAATCTACTACGAGCCGAGCAAGGTGGCTGAGACACGCGGCTACTTTGCGATTGCTCGGGTTCAGCGAGTTGTTCCCGATTCCGATGCTTCGGGAATGTATCTCGCGCTGATCGAGCCCGGGACCTATCTCGATTTTGCCAATCCTGTCTCTTTCAACGGGCCAACTGGTCCTGTTGAACGCGGGGTCCTGAATGAGCAGGGGCGAATTTCTGGTCGCGCTCAGTCGGCAGTCCGCCCAGTCTCTCCCGAAGATTTCAATAGAATATTCGAACTTGGTTTCGCGGAAGGGGCGCCGCTGTTGCCCCGACTGGATGCGGATGTTCGGCTGGCTCAACTCGATGAAGCAGAGCAGGCGCCCTTCATACTCGAGCAACAAAGAGATCGCGTCAGCCTTACCGTATCCAGAGTTCTGCGCGATCGCGTATTTCGTCGGATTGTGCTGCGTGCCTATGATGAGCGCTGCGCCATTACCGGATTGAAGCTTATCAACGGAATGGGGCGCGCAGAAGTTGCGGCGGCTCACATTCGGCCAGTGGAGGCAAACGGGCCAGACATTGTTAGCAACGGGATTGCTCTCTCAGGTACGGCTCACTGGATGTTCGACCGTGGTCTGATCACCCTAGCCGACGATCTGGAAATACTCATCTCGCGTCAGACAAATGACCTGGAAGGAGTCCGATCGATCATCAATAGGACCGGTCGTGCTCTTGAGCCGAGAAGACCGTCTGATCGGCCTCATCCGCACTTCTTGAAATGGCACCGCGAGAACTGCTTCAAGCAATGAGTCGGATTGATGGGCACCGCTTCGCTCCACCCGTCCTCAGAGCCCGTAGAATGGGTAGAGCACAGCGAAACCCATCGCGATCCAAAACACCATTGAGGGTCTCTGTACCCATCCGGCCGATCGGCCCACTGACACCCTCCGGGCAATGGGTGCGCACGGTCGCCGGACAGAACCGCTTTGGCATGGGTGACCGCGTCTAGCGGCGTATCTCCTGCGCAATCTCCCACATATGACCGGACGGATCGGCAAAGGCAGCAGTACGACGACCCCAGGGACGATCGATGGGGCCGTTCACCAGCGCCACGCCGTTCTGCCGGAGCCTCGCGCAGGCTTCATCGACGTCGGCGACGCGGATGGTCATGAGCATGCGAGGCCCGGCGCTTGATGGAGCCGGCACCACCGGCTCCACGAGCTGCGGCGCCTCCGTCGCCTGCAGCAGATTGACCATGACGCCACCGAGCCCGATCACGCTGCACACGGCATCGGAATAGATTGCTCTCGCGTCGAACACGGACTCGTAGAATGCCCGCGTGCGCGCGAGGTCGTCAACGAAGAGCGTCACGCATTCGAGATTGTTCAAGCTTTTCATTCGAGGGCGCCTCGGTTGATTGGTCAGTCTGTTGACGAAGGATAACCACGTATCTGGAAACAAAGAAGCAGATTGCCTTCCTCCCTCCGCTACAGGAATCAACGCGATCCCGGATGCCACTCCGGCAATTTGGGTATGTCGGGATCGAGATGGTCCCACGCATAGCCGCGCGAGCAGAAGAGGGCGACCGATGGCTTGAACGTGCTGGCATCGTCCAGCGTGCCGACATAGATGCCGATGAACTCGGGCTTGTCATCCGGCTTGTTGTAGATCGGCGAACCGCAGTTCGGACAGAAGCCCTTGCGCTTGACCGCGCCGCCGTCCGCGCTCCGGGCGATCTCGCGCACGTCGCCGGTGATGGAGAGGGCATTGCGCGGAAACACGAAAACCGAGCTGTGACCGGTCCCGGTATCGCGCTGGCAGTCGCGGCACTGGCACTGGAAGCCGCGGATCGGCTCGGCCGTCATTGTGTAGCGAACCGCGCCGCAGGCGCAGCGTCCCGAAGAGTCCATGTCCGCCTCCCGAAAGACAACGATGCCGACGAATCCTGATCATATCGGCATGGATGCGCGAGAGGACAAGCTATGGGGCCGGCTGTCACCCGTCGGGCAATTCAGCGCGTGGCGTCGCTTGCGAAACGTTACATATGGGCGTATGTAAGAAGCTGCTATGTCCCATATCAGCATCCGCGATTTACAAAAGATCTCCGCTGACGGCATCGGCGCGTTGCCCGGTCCGACGCCCGTGAAATCCGGCGAGCGGACGGTCGGTCTGCTCATTCCGCTCAAGGCGACGGATCCGGAGCGTCTGGCCGCCGTGCTCGGGCGCGCGGAGCGGCTGGCCAAGGGACGCGATGTGGCCAAAGACGATGCGGCGCTGGCCGGATTCGGCGAGGTCGACCCGGTCGATTGGTCGGTTGCCGCGGTGAAGGCCCTGACCCGCAAGCGGAAGGCGTGAGAGCGCCGTCGTCCACGCTCGTCATCGACGCGGCCATTCTGGTCGCCGCGGTTCGCGGTCGAAGCGCTGGCGCGCTCCTGGCCGCTGCGGCAAGCGCCGTCCTCGTAACGACGGATCGTGTCGTTCAGGAAGCGCGCCGGCGTGTTGCGCTCGGGTTGAAGCGCCCCGATTTGCTCGACCTGCTCGACGATCTGGCGGAACTGCTGACCATCGTACCCGTCGCGTCGCTGGAGCCCATCATGTCCCGATGCGAACAGACGCTCCGTGATGCCGTACCGAGCCGCAAGGGATCGATGCGCGACGCTCATGTGCTCGCCTTGGCCTGGAGCGTCGAGGCGGATGTCTGGACCACCGATCGCGATTTTGCCGGGACGGGCGTTGCGACCTGGTCGACGCCAAATCTCATGCGGGGTCTCGCCGAAGTCCGGCCATAACCCGCGATCCTGCCAAACCGCAAGATCGGTCGAGCGCATCACGGCCATTCCGGCCTAACTCATGCCGCCACGACAGGAGGAACGATGACGGCGGCGCTGCAGAACTATCAGGACCGGATGCGGCGGGTGCTGGACTATATCGACCGGCATCTCGACGCCGATCTGGATCTGGAAACGTTGAGCGGCGTTGCCGCCTTCTCGCGGTTTCATTTCCATCGGCAGTTCACGGCGACCTTCGGGTTGTCGGTGCATCGCTATGTCCAGCTGGCCCGCATGAAGCGCGCGTCCTACCTGCTGGCCTACAGCGACGCTGGCAGCGTCACCGACATCGCGATGGATGCCGGTTACGATGCACCTGACGCCTTCGCCCGCGCCTTTCGGCAACGGTTCGGGCAATCGCCGTCCTCGTTCCGCAACTCTCCCGAATGGGAGCCGTGGCTTGTGGCCTTCGGGCCTCTCGATAGCGCGAGGAGCAAGCTCATGAAGACCTATACCACCGACGACGTGACGATCCGCGATGTGCTCCCCACACGGGTGGCGATCATGGAGCATCGGGGCGACCCGGCAACGCTCGGCGACACCGTCAGGCGGTTCATCGCCTGGCGCAAGGCCGCCGGGCTGCATCCCAGGACAAGTCCGACCTTCAATGTCTGGCGCTCCGAACGGCGCCCTTCCTCACCCGCCGCTTACAGCACCGATCTTTGTGTCGGCACCGACCGGCCGATCGAGGCCGATGGCGAAGAGATCAAGGTCGGCGAGATTCCCGGCGGGCGCTGCGCGGTACTGCGGGTGGTCGGCTACACCGACAATCTGGAGCCTGCCGCGCTCTATCTCTATCGCGACTGGCTTCCGGCCAGCGGCGAGGAGGCGCGCGACTTCCCGATCTATTGCCAGCGGCTGAGCTTCTTCCCCGAGGTGCCTGAGCACGAGACGGTAGCCGACGTGTTCCTGCCGCTGAAATAGGGCGCTTCCCACGTCAGCGCGGTTTCGTCCCGCGCGTTGGCTTGTCATCAGCGTGGCCGCGCGATTTGCCGGCCGTTACCTGGCGGCCCTTCACGTGATCGATGAAGGCGCGCAGTTTCGGCATCATCTGATGGCGGCTGGGATAGTAGAGAAACACGCCCGGTGTCGTTGGCGCGAACGCCTTCAGGACCTGCACGAGCTTTCCTGTCTTCACCAGATTGGCGGCAATCGGCGCGGGGACTTGCGCAAGTCCCATGCCTTCCACGGCCGCGCCAAGCATGGTCGGAAAGTCGTGCGCGATCAGCGGTCCCGAGACCATCGCTTCGACGGTCTTGTTGCCGTCGACAAGGGACCAGGGCGCGATCGACCCGTTGCTGCGGCGAATGCGCAGGCATGCGTGCTGGCGCAAATCATCGATCCGTTCGGGCCGCTTGTGGCGACGGAGATAGTCGGGGCTGCCGACGACCGCGAACGGGAAAGGGGGCGTCAGCCGCACCGCGATCATGTCGGTGGCGACGAACTGGCCCATCCGGACGCCGGCATCAAACCCTTTCGCCGCGAGGTCGACCAGTTCCTCGCCTGCGGCGATCTCCACCTCGACCTCGGGATAAGCCTGGCAGAAGGATGCGATCAGGGGCTCCAGCAGGATCGGCACCACCGCGCGCGGTACGGTGAGGCGCAATAGTCCTGATGGCCGCCGTCCAAGATCGCGTGCAACGTCGCCTGCGGCAACGAGCTCCTCGAAAGCGGGCTTTGCGCGCGAGAGGAACTGGGCGCCGGCCTCGGTCAGGCCGACGCTGCGGGTCGTGCGTATGAACAAGGCTGCGCCGACACGCGCCTCAAGCGCGCGGACCGCCTGGCTGATCGCCGAGGGTGTCACGCCCAGTTCTGCGGCGGCTCGGCGGAAATTGCGGTGCTGGGCGACGCTCAGGAACGCTTCCACACCATCGAGCGCGCCTTGCCTGACTGTGAAGTTCTGCTTCATAGCCCGTCAACATTATCCCGAATAGTCGCTGGCGACAATCGATCCTATGTCTGGTTCGCAGATCAGGAGCATCGCCGATGGCGGACATTTGCGACGTCAGAATCATCTCGGAGAAACAGAGGTGACCGCCGTGCTCCGGGAGACGAGACCGATGAAAGTGATCCGCAAACTTGTCGTCATGCTCACCCTAACCCTGATGGGAGCGACTTCCATGACCGATTCATCCGTTGCCCAGGCGCAAGCCACCCCGCAAGCCTTCTCGCCCATAATCACCGGGGTGATGGTCATCCTGACCGCAAAGGCGGGTGTCACGCGCGAGCAGGTCATGGCCGTCATGCCGGCCGAAATCCAGCAGACGGTGCAGCTCTATCTCGGTGGGAAAATTCGCGAATGGTATTCGCGTGGCGATGGACGTGGGGTCGTTTTCGTCGTCGACGTCAGGGATGTCGCCGCTGCGAAGGCGATCATGGAAGACCTCCCATTGGCCAAGCAGGATCTGATGGACCACGAGTACATCGCCATCGGTCCGCTTTTGCCGCTTCGGCTGCTGATGGCCAATCCGGAACGTCGGCAATAAGGGCGAGGCCTGGATGGAGGACGGCCGATGACATCAGATGCTGCTCCCGCTGCGATCATCCCGCGGCATCACGCCTTGAACAGCCTGCTCTGGACCGTCCCCCTCGCGGCACTGTGGATCTGGTTGCTCTACGCGCAACCAGTGCTTCTGCAGAGCGGCTTTCCAGCGCTGGCCGCCCGGCTGGCGACCTATGGACTGATCGGGCTCGGCACGTGGCTCGGCCTTGAACGCACGGACCTCACGCCGGGCCAGCAGCGCACGACTTGGCTCGCGATCATGGTGCCCTTCACGCTGTGGGTCGCCTTCGCCTGGTCTGCGGCGATCAACGGTATCTTTCGCACGGGCTACTCTCAATTGCCGTTGTTGCCAGCGGCGATCTTCCTGCCGGTCGTCATCGGCGCTCCGCTGTTGCTGTTGTCGAGGCGGGTGGGTCAGTTGCTCGATGCGATGCCGACGAATTGGCTGGTCGCTCTTCAGCTCTATCGCGTCATCGGCAGTCAATGGCTCGCGTACTGGCTGCTTGGGCAGCTGCCCGGCCTGTGGGCGCTGCCGGCAGGGTCAGGCGATGTGCTGACCGGCCTGTTCGCCGTGACGGCGGCGACTGCATTGTCGACCGGTAGGGCTGAGGGGCGCAAAGCGGCGATCTACTGGAACATCTTCGGCCTCGCCGACTTCGTCGTCGCGATCACCTTGGGGATGATGATCACGCCCGGCCCGTTCCAGCTGATCGTTCCCCAAGGTCCGACCATCGGACTGGACAGTTATCCCAATGTGCTCACGCCGTCTTTCGTGGTGCCCGGCTCGATCCTGCTGCACGCCCTGTCGTTGCGCCAGCTGCGTCGCCGCAGCCGGAGCGGGGCCCGCGATGTCGCGATCTGATCGGAGGCTAAAATGACGACAGAAACTCTCTTCCGGACGCACCTCATCCTTGGTTATGTCGCGTGGCTGCTCTGCTTCGGCGCGTATGTCTGGCCTCGACTGAGGGTGATGGACAGGGTCGATGCGCACCGTGCCATCGCCACTCTGCACAGCTTCCGCTTCTTCGGGCTCGTCTTCATCCTTCCCGGCGTCGTGAGCCCGGAGCTGCCGGCCAGCTTCGCCAATTTCGCCGCCTGGGGCGACTTTGCGACCGGGGTGCTCGCCATGCTGGCGCTGCTCACGGTGAGGATACGCCCATTGTTCTGGCTGTTCGTCGTCGCCTTCAATCTCGCAGGGGCGGTCGACATCATCGTCGATTACTACGACGCCATCCAGGCCGGCCTTGCCGCACATGCGGAATGGCTTGCCTCAACCTATGCGATTCCGATCATCTACGTGCCGCTGCTGATGATCACGCACATCACCGCCTTCTATCTTCTGGCACGCCCTCGGGTTGGCGCCGACGCGGTGGCGCTGGCCGGCGCGGCTTGAGCCGGCCCCGGCCTCTCGCCGGCGGTACCAGCGATGCAGCGGAGCGCGGAACCGTCGCGGAGCTCTTCCTGCCGCCGAAGTCGGGCGCCCCGAGGTCCCGCTCTTCGCATGAATATAAAAGTTGACTTATATTAGCGAAGACCGATATTCCTCCTCGCGCTCAACGACAGGGGAGGACGCAATGGAGATCGACGTCGCCAGGGCATTGGGACTCGTAACGCGCTCGGTGCGCAATTTCGAGAAGGACGGGAGGCCGGCCAGCGCGGTGACGTTGACCAGGCTCTACGACACTGATGTCGATGACCTCTGGGATGCCGTGACGAGCAAGGAGCGCATTCCGCGCTGGTTCTTGCCGGTCGAGGGCAACCTTCAGGCCGGTGGAAAGTACCAGTTGAAGGGCAATGCAGGAGGCACCATCACGGCCTGTACGGCGCCGACGCATTTTGCAGCGACATGGGAATTCGGCGGGTCCGTCAGCTGGATCGACGTCAGGCTCGCGGCGGAACGCAGTCAGGCGCGGTTGACGCTGGAGCACACCGCGATCATCGAGGATCACTGGAATCAGTTTGGTCCGGGCGCTGTTGGGATCGGCTGGGATCTCGCCATTGCCAGTCTGGAGCGATATGTTGCGACGGGAGCAGCAGTCGACCATGCAACGGCCGAGGAATGGATGGGCTCTCCTGGGGGCAAGGACTTCATGACAAATTCCGGCGAGTATTGGCGCGCAGCGCATGTCGCAAGCGGCGTCGATGCCGATACTGCGAAGCAGCGGTCGGACCGCACCATCGCGTTCTATCGCGGCGAGATGCCGGCCGTTGTCGCACATCCGGGCACGGGAAGCTGATGCACGTTTTCGAGGTCCTCGCCGATCCCGTGCGCCGTCGCATCCTCGAGCTGCTGGCGCCGGGCGAGATGGCATCCGGTGAGGTCGTCGAAGTCATCGGGGCTGAGTTCGGCATCACGCAAGCGGCCGTGTCGCAGCATCTCAAGGTGCTGCGCGAGAGCGGCTTTGCGACGGTTCGCGCGGACGCACAGAGACGGCTCTATCAGGTTGACGGCGCGGGGCTTCGCGCGGTGGATGCGTGGATCGGTCAGTTCAGGACTTTCTGGGAGCCGAAGCTGGACGCTTTGGCGACCGAGATTGCGCGCGGCAAACGGCAGCGTCATCGCGCGCCGATCACAGGACGTAGCGGGAAAAGGGCTTGAGGACATTGCAGAGGAGTGGCGAGGGGCCGCCACGTCACCATCATTTCTGCGAAAGCTTCTCGAACTTCTTCACCAGCCGCTCCCGCTTCAGCCGCGATAGCCGCTGGAGCCAGAACATGCCGTCGAGCTGATCGATCTCGTGCTGGTGGCAGACGGCGCGCAAGGCCTCCGAGTCCTCGGTAAGCGTGTTGCCGTCGAGATCCTGATAGCTGATCCGCACGCGCGCGTGGCGCTGCACCTCGTCATTGACGCCGGGCATCGAGACGCTGCCCTCGCGGTGCATGATCATCTCGGGCGAGGCCCATGCGATCTCGGGATTGACGTAGGTCTGCGGGCCCTCGATGGCGTCGAGCTCGAGCACCACGACGCGGAGGGGCACGCCGATATGCGGCGCCGTGATCCCGATGCCGGGCGCGGCG
>Ga0209148_1000431_pt1 | contig 46429 bp, 37 predicted proteins | sample AraplaCol_mMF_r2_2_FD_184288 | JGI IMG/M metagenome (GOLD analysis project Ga0209148, IMG submission 184288) | Arabidopsis root microbial communities from North Carolina, USA - plate scrape CL_Col_mMF_r2 (SPAdes) (version 2) | ecosystem: Host-associated > Plants > Roots > Endosphere | place...
GCCGGTGACGAGGTAGTAGAGCAGGGCGCCCAGCGCGAAGTAATCGGTGCGCGCGTCGGTCCGGTAGCGGCCCGCGGCGTCGGGGAAGAATTGCTCCGGCGCCTGCCAGGCGGCCGTGCCGGCGTAGGAATGGGCGGCGCTGTCCGTCAGCGGGCGGTTGGTGCCGAAGTCGGCGAGCTTCAGTACGCTGCCGCGCGCGTCGACGAGCAGGTTGACCGGCTTGAGGTCGAGATAGCGCCAGCCGTATTGGTGGACTTTCGCGAGCGCGCCATTGACCTGGGCCGTCCAGGCCAGCGCCCGGTCGACGCCGGGGCCATCGCCGCGGCTGCGCCACGCCGCGAGGTGGGCCGCCAGGTCGCCGTCCAGCAACTCCAGCGCCATCGCGGGCAGGCCGTCGTGTTCGCCGCTGTCGAGCAGGCGCACGATGTGGCGCCGGTCCCAGGCCTGCAGGCCGCGCAGGAACGCGATCTCCGCATCGAAGCACGTGCGCCAGACCGCGCGCTGCGGCGGCAGGGCCAGGTCCATCTGTGCACGATTGACGAGTTTGATGGCGGCCGGCGTGCCGTCCAGCACGGACTCCGCCCGCCAGACCCGGCCGTAGCTGGCGCCGCCCAACGGTGCCAGCAGGCGCCAGGCGCCCGCCGTCAATGTGATGATGTCGCCTGCTTCGATGTCGCCTGCTTCGACCATGTGTCCTCCCGCGCCGGCGGCCGGTTGCCGCTTGCGGGGGAGTAGCGGGGGGCGGGGAAAAGTGGCGTCGACGTTCCGCGCGGCGCCGTGTTAATCTCGACAATATTGCCGGGTTTGAAAATAACGCGAAAGGAAGTCATGTCGAAATCCGCCCTCAGCGCCAAGGTCTTTGCCGTCTACCTGTTCATCGTCGGGCCCGTGCTGGTGATCGTGCCGAACCTGCTGCTGTCGCTGTTCGGCATCGCGCCTGCGAACGAGGTCTGGATCCGCGTCGTTGGCCTCCTCGCGTTCTGCCTTGGCGTGAATCTCTGGATTTCGGCCGACTTCAGGCCGTTTCTCGTCGCGTCCGTCTACACGCGCAGCCTCGTTTTCGTCGTGTTTCTCGTGTTCGCGGTCAAAGGCCTGGTCAGTCCAATGATCGTGCTGTTCGGCACGATCGATCTGTGCGGCGGGCTCTGGACCTGGTTTGCGCTGAAGGCCGATGCGCGATCGTCCGGACCGGCGCTGGCGGCGCAGCACTGACGGGGCGCGGGCAATAAAAAAAACCGCGCACAAGGCGCGGTTTGCAGCGTTCGATGCCGCGCTCAGCGGTGCCAGCCGCCGCGATCGTGGTCACGGTCCCCGCCGCGGTCGTGGTCCCAGCCGCGATGCCAGCCGCGGTCGTGATCGTAGCCGCGGCCACGTTCGACGACGACGACGTCCGGACGCGCATCATAATAGTAGCGCTGCGGCTCGACGTACACCGGGCGCGATTCGACGTACACCGGGCGGGACTCGACGTAGGTCGGACGGGATTCGACGTAGGTCGGTGCCGACTGGTAATAGCCACCGGAATAGCCGCCCGAGTAGCCGCGATTGCGGTAGTAATAGTCGTCGTTCGTGCGGGCGGAGTTGCCGACCGCGGCACCGATGACGCCGCCGACGATGGCGCCGTTGCGGCCGCCCACGCCACCGCCGATGGCGGCGCCGGCCAGTGCGCCGACGACCGTGTTCACACCCCGATCGTCAGCCATCGCCGTGGAGGACACGGCAGCTGCGGCCAGGAGCATGGCACCAATGCATTTTTTCTTCAACATGGCTTGTTCCTTGCGCCTCAACGGGGATCGGGATGATCACGACTACGCCAGGCATGCAAGCATCATAGATCGGGTGCCGGATGGTGCCACGGGTTAATACAGATTATTACATGTGCTTCTGGGTCGGTAACATAATCGACGGGAATGTGTTCCGCCCCTTGCAGTCGGCGCTGGCTGCCCCATCTTGTAAGGATTATCGACTGACCTGACCCACCATGGCGCGCCGACGTTCTTTCGTTTCCATTCTTGCCATCCTCGTGCTGTTGCATGCTTACATCGGCCTGCGCCTGTTGCCCGCGCTGGACGCGGGCCCGTTCGGGATGGTGGCGGGGACGGTGCTGCTGGCCGTTTCGGCCGCGCTCGTGCGGATCGGCCTCGTTGCGCCGAGCCTGCGCCGCACGCGCTGGTCGGAACCGCTGACGTGGGCCGGGCTGCTGGCCATGGGTTTCTTTTCGTCGCTGTTCGTGCTGACGCTCGTGCGCGACGTGGCGCTGCTGGCGATGGCGCTCGGCGGCGCCGGCGGCACGCGGTTCACCCATGTCAGCGCCGTCGCCGTGCCGCTGCTGGCGCTGGCCGTCACGTTCGTCGGCTTCATCAACGCCCGCCGCGTGGCGCGCGTGGTCAGGGTCGAGGTGCCGATCGACGGCCTGCCCGAGGACCTGCACGGCTATTCGATCGCGCAGATTTCCGACATCCACGTCGGCCCCACGATCCGCCGTCCTTACCTGAACGCGATCGTCACGAAGGTCAATGCGCTCAAGCCGGACGCCATCGCCATCACGGGCGACCTCGTCGACGGCACCGTGCAGCGCCTGGCCCTGCACACGGAGCCGCTGGCGCGGCTGTCCGCACCGGATGGCGCGTTCTTCGTCACCGGCAACCATGAATATTATTCCGGCGCCGAGCAGTGGGTGGCCGAGGTGCGCCGGCTGGGCCTGCGCGTGCTGATGAACGAGCACGTGATCCGGCGCCGGGGCCGCGCGACGGTGATGATCGCCGGCGTCACCGACTACACGGCCCACCATTTCGATCCCACCCACAAGAGCGATCCGCACCAGGCCGCCGCCGGCGCGCCGGACGGCGTCGCGGTGCGCGTCCTGCTGGCCCACCAGCCGCGCAGCGCGCCGGCTGCGGCCGATGCCGGTTTCGACCTGCAATTGTCCGGCCATACGCACGGCGGCCAGTTCTTCCCGTGGAATCTGTTCGTGCCGTTGCAGCAGCCGTTCGTGGCCGGCCTGAACCGTGTGCGTTCGCTGTGGGTGTACACGAGCCGCGGCACCGGCTACTGGGGACCGCCCAAGCGCTTCGGCGCGCCGTCCGAAATCACGCTCGTGCGCCTCGTTCCCGGCCGCGTGTGACGGCCCGCCGGCCGGAAAAATATATGTACGCCAATATATTTCCACAAACACAGTGGGATGCGTTATCGTTTTGGTTTTGTCATCGACCAAAGGATTGCACGCATGAACCGCCGTCTCCGTCTTCCCGCCTTGAGCCTGATCGCCGCCGCCTGCATGCTGGCCGGCACGGCGCACGCCGCCAATCCCGGCAATGATCCGGCCGCGCTCGCCAAGGTGCGCGATACGGCGTTGCAGAGCGATTATGCCTACGAGCGGCTGGAGGACGTGACGGACCTCGTCGGCCCGCGCCTGTCGGGCTCGCCCGGCGCCGCCGCCGCGGTGACCCAGGTCGCCGACGCGTTGCGCAATCTCGGCGCCAAGGTCACGCTGCAGCCGATCAAGGTGCCGCACTGGGTGCGCGGCGAAGAGAAGGGCGCGCTCGTCGACTACCAGGGCCGGCCGGCCGGCGTTACGCAGAAGGTCGTGCTGACGGCGCTGGGCGGATCGGGCGCGACGCCCGCCGCCGGCATCACGGCGCCCGTGATCGTCGTGCGCACGTTCGAGGAACTCAAGGCCCGCGCGGCCGAGGTCAAGGGCCGCATCGTGCTGTTCGACGTACCGTTCGACCAGAACATGGCGGACCGCGGCCTGGCCGGCACCGCGTACGGCCAGGCCGTCGCCTTCCGTGGGGCCGGCCCGCGCATGGCGGCCGAGATGGGCGCGGCGGCGGCCCTCGTGCGCGCCGTCGGTGGCGCCGCTTATCGCATTCCGCACACGGGCGCGACGCTGCTCAAGGACGACGCGCGCATCCCGGCGGCGGCCGTCACGATCGAGGATTCGCTGCTGATCAGCCGGCTGTCGAAGCGCGGTCCCGTCACGATGCACCTGACCTTGACGCCGCAGATCCTGCCGGACGCCGACAGCTATAACGTGATCGCCGACTGGCCGGGCACCGACAAGGCCGACGAGATCGTGCTCGTGTCCGGCCACCTGGATTCCTGGGACCTCGCGACCGGCGCCAACGACGACGGCTCGGGCGTCGTCAGCGCGATGGCGGTGATCGATACGCTGCGCAAGCTGGATTATCACGCGCACCGCACGATCCGCGTCGTGGCCTGGATGAACGAGGAGAACGGCGGCCGCGGCGGGCATACCTATGACGCCGTCAACAAGAAGGTCGCCGATAAACATTTTGCGGCGTACGAGGACGACGGCGGTTCGGGCCGTCCGTTCGGGCTGCACGCGGGCATCAGCCTGGCGGGCGCCAAGTTGCTGGCGCCGCTGCAGGCGGCCCTGTATCCGATGGGCGCAGGTGCGTTCCGCCGCGACGACGTCGTCGGTTCCGGCGACCTGCACGACCTGGAAGATTCCGGCGTGCCGAGCTTCGAGCCCTGGATCGATTCTTCCGATTACTTCAATTATCACCATACCCCCGCCGATACCTTCGATAAAGTAAACCCGGAAAACCTGCGCCGCCACGCCGCCGTGATGGCGACGACGGCCTGGTTCCTGGCCAATCTGGACCAGCCGCTCGGCCGGGCCAACGTCGCGACCGAGGCGAAGGCCGCCAAGTAGCACGGTCGCCAACAGACGCGCCGGGGCCGCAACAAGGACGCGACACGGGTCACCACGGGCCAACACGGCCGCCAACGGCCCAGCACGGGCCAACGCGGGTGTAACCGGGTGCAACGCAGCCGCAACGCAGGCGCAACGGGGCCAGCCGGCAGCAGTGCCGGTCGGCGTCGTTCGACGCAGCGACGCTTGGCCTGCTCCCCGGCCGTGCTCATCGGCTGGGCGCCCCGTCTGCCGCGTCCGTCTGTGGCCTCCGTCTGATGCGTCCGTCTGCAGCCTCCGTCTGCCACGTCCGCTTTCGCGTTTCCATTCCTCCGGCCTGGCGCCGCGTCTGTTCGGACGCGGCGCCAGGCCGTTCGCGTTATCCGGCGTCGATGCGTCGGATCGCGCGCGCGTGGCCGCGGAACGGACGGCCGTACACGGTCTGGATGCCGCTGGCAAAATTTTGGCCCCAGACCAGTTGCGGCCGCGTCTCGTGCGGTTCGTTCGACCAGTACCAGACGCGATCGAAGCGCTCGCGCAGGTTGGCGAACAGCAGGGCAAGTTCGCGCCGCGTCGGCAACTCCCCATCTTGCGTGGCCGCCCACTCGCGCGCGGCCGGCCAGCTGACGTCGGACGTTTCGTCCGCCAGCAGCACGAGGTGGTAGTCGGACTCGCCGTTCTTGCCGAGTATCAGGCCGGCATAGGCTTCGCCTTCCTTCAACATTTCTTGGATCCTCAGGTAATCACCCATTGCGCAACCCTTTCGTCATGACTTCATGTCTTGCGGTCTTGTATGACCATCGATCGCCGCGCTTGGTTGCGACGTTCGATACGACCTAGCTCATAACGGAGTGCGCAGCAGTGGTTTTCGACCTTTCCGCCGACACTGTTTAAAGGCAACTGTTAAATGGGGCCGCGGAGCTGCGCCCATCCCGGGATCAAGAGTTTGCAATTGCAAATCAATAAGCTGTTGATTCTCCTGGGGAATATTGTTTATTAGTTCGTTACGATGGGAAATTTTTTTTCGAAAAGGTTGAACTTAGGCAGTTTCCTTCCATCAAAGGGTTATCTTCACTTTTTAACGCAAGGAATTTTTTCCGATGAAAAAACTGCTGACCTCCGCTTCGAACGCCCGTCTGAACACCCTGCTGTGCTGCAGCGCCGCCGTCCTGTTGTCCGCAGGCGGCAGCGCCTTCGCGATGACCACGCCGGCCACCCCTTATAACTATTATGTGTCGCCGACGGGTTCGGATACGGCAGCCGGTACGAAGGCCGCGCCGTTCAAGACCCTGGCCCGCGCCGCCAAGGCCGCGACCCGCGCCGGCACCACCGTCTGGGTTGCACCCGGCACCTACGCCGGTGGCATCAAGACCACGTACAGCGGCACCAGCACGGCCCGCATCTACTGGGTGTCGACGACGAAGTGGGGCGCCAAGATCGTCCCGCCGGCCAGCTCGACCAACAACAATGCGTGGGACAACCGCGGCAACTACGTCAGCATCATCGGCTTCGACGTCGACGGCACGAACTCGGGCAGCGGCACGAAGTGGACCCACGGTATCTACACCGGTGGCTCGTACGGCATGATCGCCGACAACCACATCCACAACATCGCAAAATCCGTGACCTGTACGAGCGCCGGCGGTTCGGCGATCGGCGTGGACAGCTATTACCACGGCGTCAAGACGGACGTGGTCGGCAACGTCGTCAACGACATCGGCCCGGCCGGTTGCACCTACGTCCAGGGTATCTATTTCAGCACCTCGGGCTCGATCAAGAACAACCTCGTGTACCGCGTGGGTGCGGTGGCGATCCACCTGTGGCACGACGCCAACAACGTGGTCATCACGAACAACACGGCCGCGGCATCGAACTTCGGCATGGTGATCGGCGGCGGCGACTTCTATTTCACGACGGCCGGCGCAAACAACGTCTACGTCGCGAACAACATCGTGTACGACAACAAGTACGGCATCTCGGAACAGGGCACGACGGGCAAGCAGAACGTGTACAAGAACAACCTCGTGACGAAGAACTCGACCTATAACATCTCGCTACGCAATGGTCTCGTTGCAACGGCGACGGTGAGTTCGGACCCGCTGTTCAAGGGTTATTCGCGCACCGCGACGACGCCCGACCTCCACCTGACCACCAGCTCGCCGGCAATTGGCCGCGGTATCGCGACCAATGCCTACCCGACCGACCTGGACGGCAAGCCCCGTAACGCCACGACGGGTTACGACATCGGCGCCTACCAGCACTAAACCCAGCGCGCACCGGGCCATCCCGGGGCGATGCAAACGGCCCGCATGCCTCTCGGTATGCGGGCCGTTTGTTTTGGATCGGCCGAGCGTCAATCGTCGAGGGGCATGGTGATTTCCGGCCCGTCCGCTCCGGCCCGGTTCACGGCCGTGCTGACCTTGTACCAGTCGAACGCGTCGGCCGGCACGGCGGCGTGGCGCGCCAGTTCGATCGCCTGCTGGGGCGACAGGTCCGGATCGAGCCACAGCGTCGCGTCGTCGGCGTCCAGCACGACGGGGCGGCGGTCGTGGATGTCCAGCATGCCGCCCGAGGCGTCGTCCGTGACGATGACGAAGCCCGCTTCCGCCCGGTTTTCCTCGAACGGACCGAAGTTGGCGACGGCCAGCATGAACAATGGCCGATGATCCTTGCGGTGGATGTGCCAGGGCTGCTTGTGACCCTTTTCTCCCGTCCATTCGTACCAGCCCTCGGCCGGCACGATGCCGCGCCCGTTCTTGGCGAGCCGCGACCAGTAGCGGTTGGCCAGCTTTTCCAGGCGCGCGTTGATGACGATCGGCACCTTGCCTTCGGCCCACCTGGCGCGATAGCTCCAGAACACGTCGTCCACGCGGTGCTCGCCGTCCTGCACGTGCATGACCGGCCGATACGTGCCCGGCGCCGCGTTCGGCGTCGGCCTCGCCTCGCTGTCGAACACGGCGTCGGTCCAGCCGATCAGGTTGGCGTAATGGCGCGCCGTCTGGCTTTGGTCGAATCGTCCACACATGGGGCGATGGTAGCGCAGATGGGCGGGGGCGGTTGTTCGTTAGCGCGGATCCCGGCCCAGGCACTTTTCCTGATTATTTTTACCTTTCCACTAAACAATTTCTAAAACGCACGGATACCTTGTGATCGGTGGTGAGCCGGCTTGACCTGGGCGCCCGCCGCCCAACAACACCAACAAGCCTGCCGCGGCAGGCGTCTACACAAGGGATGGCGATTCACGGGCACCGACGGCAATCGCTCCCCACAGCAATTGCGCCAGCAGGTGCGGCGCGACATCCGAACTCATGTTTCTCTCCAGGCCGTCATGGCAGGCGGCGTGTTCTTCCAGGGCCATCGCGTCGTGCCCGAAGTCGGGTCTAATCATTATTGCGACGCGCGTTTGCACGGCCGCTCCAAGGCTTGTGCCGCGCTCGCCGGATTCAGCAAATGTCTTAAATAAGAAAGTTTAATACAAGACAATTGCCCGCAATTACAGACGGAAATTTGTAAAAACCTCATCAATTGTTTCCATGAGCGTTTATTCAGTTAGTTACAACAAGTGAATAAATGAATCGCCGCTCGCCCGCAATTTCGAAACCTCCACATTGACCTAAATCATAGTAAGAGTAGATAAAAAATAAATGTTGCTGAAGTAGCGATGTGTGAACTTTTTGCACTGGAATTGTGACAGACTTATCAGCCATTTCGTCTGGCAAATAGCTCCTGGGCACATCCCGTCGCAAGACCTCAACCTGAAGGAAGCCATCGCGATGATTGAAACGGACCCGAATCATTTCGACGTCATCGTGATCGGAGGCGGGCCGCTCGGCCTGTCGAGCGCCTACCATCTGAGCAAGCGCAAGGTCCGGACGCTGGTGCTGGAACAGTTCACGTTCATCAACCAGCTGGGCAGCTCGGCCGGGGTGTCGCGCCAGTTCCGGATCCCCTATCCGGACGCTTACATGGTCAAGCTGGTCAAGCAGTCCATGCCATACTGGGATGAGCTGCAGGCGCTGACGCCCGTGCCGCTGCGGGACAAGGTCGGCACCTTATGGTTCGGCGATCCCGCGGTGCAGTCGACCGAAGGCAATATCAAGGCGGCGGAAGCGGCCTTGCGCGAGCAGGAGGTGGCGTATGTCCCGCTGACGCAGGCCGAGCTGGAACAGCAGTATCACTTCCGCAACCTGCCCGAGAATTACGTCGGCCTGTTCCAGGAGGACGGCGCCAGCATCGATCTCAAGGCCACCCAAAAAACCCTGTACGACTGGAACCGCGATTCGCCGTACGTCGAATTGCGGGAAGAGGCGCCCGCCACGCGGATCCGCCATGTGCACGGCAAGTACGAAGTGACCACGCCGCTCGGGGTGTTCGTCGCCGAAAAGCTCGTGCTGACGCCGGGCCCGTATGCCGACGACGTGTTCGCATTGCTGGACTTCAGCGTGGCCGCGACCTACTGGAACATGGCCTCCGCGTTTTATCGGATCACCGATCCGACCATCCGCTACCCGACCTGGTTCGTGTTCCAGAATCCGGTCGGCGACAACGGCAACCAGTTCTACGGCTTCCCCGAGGTGAGCTGGAACTATCCCGGCTATGTCCGCGTCGCTTCCGACTTCGTCATGGCGCCGCTGGCGTCCGCCGGCCAGCGCACACCCGTGCCCAACCCCAGGGAGCTGGACTATACGGCCGACTGGGTCGGGCGCTACATGACCGGGCTCGAGCCGACGCCGTGCTACACCTCCACCTGCCTGGTCGCGCTCAGCAAGATCGCCAACAAGGAATTGCTGATCGACTTCGCGCCGCCGTCGGTGCCGAACCACCGCAACGTCGTCATCTGCACCACCGGCTGGGCGGGAAAATTCGTGCCGCTGATCGGCGCCATCCTGGCCGACCTGGCGCTGGACGGCCACACGCACTTCGACATTTCCCACTTTGCGAACGGCAACCAATACTTCACCTCACGCAGGAAGAGCGACCAATGACCACCAAGACCTACGCGATTTTCGGTGCCGGCGCAGCCGGTTTGTACACCGCCTGGCGTCTGTTGAGCGGCAAGAGCGAGCCGCGCAGTGGGCCGTCGAAGCTGCTGGAAGAAGGCGATACGCTGCACTTGTACGACTGGGGCAACTATCATTTCCGGCACGGCGACGGCGGCACCCGTGCGCCCGGCGCGCGCGTCTGCACCTGGCACTACCGCAACGACCCGGGAAATGCCTACGTCGAACTGGGCGGGATGCGGTATTCGTACTGGGACCGCCGGCAAAAGGATACGACCACGGTAACGCAGCCCGGCCACCGGCTGGTCACGACCGTCGTCGAGCAGCTGGGCCTGGACAAGTATGCGGTCCCGTTCAACGAATCGACCAATCCGCTGTTCTACCTGCGTACCAAAAACATGTATCTGGACGGGATCACGTCGGCGCAGCCGGCGCCGTATGCCGTGAATAAATACGGTAACGCCTCGTCGCCGGACAACGGATTCACCGTGGTCGAAAACATCGCGGTGACCCAGACCTCCGGTCCGGTCACGCGCCGCCAGTGGGACCAGTTCTACCAGAACGGCCGCATCACCGCCGACATGCCGTCCACGTCCACGTTCGAAAAGGGCGACCTGCTGAAAAACATCGGCTACTGGAATCTGATGTACGACCAGCTGGGTTCGGAAGGGTTCGACTATACGGCGGACGGCAACGGCTATACGTCGAACGTCATCAACTGGAACGCGGCGGTGGCGGTGGGTGCGAACAACGAGTTCGCGCCGGGCACGCCGTACAAGACGCTGACGACCGGTTATTCCGGGATGTTCCAGGCACTGTTCGACGCCATCGTCAAGTTGGCCCACGAGAAGGGCGTGCACCTGGATTACGTGCCGAACCACCGCTTGCACTCGATCCTCGAGGTCGACGGCGCGATCCACTACGGCATCGCGACACGCGAAGCGCCGGACAAGAAGAACAGCAGCCACGTGTGCGCCGCGGCGTGGCTCGCCATGCCGCGCCATGCGCTCGAACTGGTGGCGCGCGCCACCCGCTACGAATCGACCGCCGGACTCGACGTGCTGAACGACGACAAGGTCCAGCTGTACCTGGAGTCGAGCATCCTGCAACCTTCGTACAAGATCGGCATGTTCTTCGAGCGCGAATGGTGGCTGGACGCCGGCACGCCGTACGCGCCGCAACTGGCCGGCTACGAGGTGACGCCGGCCGTGGTCGAGGCGCTGCGGACGGCGCATTTCGCGCCCGACTACCTGGACGCGATCGCGGCGTCGCCCGTGCTGGACACCGCCTATGCCAGCGTCGCCGCGTTCGTCGGTGACGTGGAGCAGTTGCTGGGCGAGCGCCTGACGTTGAAGCAGCAAAACGAGCTCGTCGCGGCCGCCGCCCGCCAGACCATCGGGCCGAGCGTCACCGATACGCCGATCCGCCAGGTCGTCTATTTCGGCAACAATGCGACCAACCGGGACGGCAAGCCGGTCTACGGCCTGCTGGCCTCGTATGACGACGAAGCGTTCACCGATTTCTGGAGCGGACTGGAACTGAACCCGAACGAGCTGCGCCGGGTGCCGACGACGCGCGATACCCAGCCGCTGACCGGGCCGAGCCCGGTTCCCGACCGCATGATGAAGATGCTTCTGCGGCAACTGGCCGAGGTGCATTTCGGGCCCAACGCCGACATGACGGCGGTGCCCATGCCGCTGGAGGCGCGCTATATCGACTGGTCGCTGCCGCCGTTCAACGCCGGTTATCACGCCTGGGCCGCGCATTACGACATCGGCGACGTGCAGCGCAAGATCCGCAAGCCGTCGCAGCTCATCGCCGGCAAGGACGCCAATCTGTTCATCGTCGGCGAAGCCTATTCGAACGACCAGGCCTGGGTCGAGGGCGCGTATTGCACGGCCGAGTCGGTGCTCAACGACTTCTTCGGCGCCGTGCCCCTGATCGACAACGAGCACTATCCGTTCATTTGCTCGGCCAGGGGCGAGGGCGCCTGAACGACGATGCGCGGTACGAGGCTGCCGGCGCGAATCGGCCCGGCTCACTGAACGACCTATTGGAGAAGTCATGCGTTCTGCACAAATGCGACGCTTCCTGCGCCCGGGCGGCGCGGCGCGAGCGGACAAGGCCTTGCTGGAAATGGCCCCGGAAGGGGAGGAGTTGTCGTTGCGCGAACGTGTCAGCTTCCTGCTGCACGTCGACGCGGAAATCGAGCATTGCCTGATGGTGCAATACCTGTTTGCGGCGTATTCGCTGGGCGGGCCGCAGGTGCCGGAACACCGCCGCGAGACGGTGCGCGGCTGGCAGGAGACCATCCTGGGCATCGCCAAGGAGGAGATGGGACACCTGGTGACGGTACAGAATGCGCTGCGCCTGATCGGCGCGCCGCTCAATTTCGGCCGCGAGGATTTTCCGTGGGACGTGCCGTTCTATCCGTTCCCGTTCACCCTCGAACCCCTCACGGTGAAGTCGGTGGCCAAGTACGTGTATGCGGAATCGGCGGTGGACTGGAAGGGTGCGCTGGCGGACGAGATCGGGCATCTCGTCAAGCAGGAGGTGCAAAGCCCGCACCGGGTGGCCGAACTGTTCGGCGCGCTGCTTCCGCTGATTCAGAAACTGCCTGAAAGCGTGTTCCAGGCCGGGACGCTGCGCAACCAGGCCGACTTCGACGAATGGGGACGCGGTTACCACGCCGGGCAACGCGGCAATACCACGGCGCACCATGCGCGCAATACGCCCGACGTCCTCGTCGTCCCGCTGGCCTCGCGCGGCGATGCGATTGCCGCGCTCAAGGCCGTGGCCGAGCAGGGCGAAGCGCCGGGGCCCGACGCGGACGACGAACGGTCCCACTTCAGCCGTTTCCTGAAGATCTACGAAGGCATGAAGGCGGCGGAGCGCGAAGGCTGGTCGCCGGCGCGGCCGGTGGCGACCAATCCGTACGTGTCGCTCGATCCGGACCTGGAGCAACCGGGCGATGCCGCCGCGGCCGAGGGCGCCGCGCTGATCGTGAACCGCGAAGCCATCCTGTGGGCGCGCCTGCACAATGTGCGCTACCGCATGCTGCTCACGTTCCTGCACCACAGCTTCCTGCTCGACGGCGGCGCGGACGCCACCGCCGCCTTCTCGCCGCGCGGCGCCGTCATCAACGCGACGTTCGGAGAGATGTACAACCTGCGTGCCCTGTCCGGCCTCTTGATGCAACTGCCGCTGGACCCCGCCAACCCCGCGGCCGGCAACGCCGGGCCGCCGTTCCAGATGCCTTACACGCTCGACTTGCCGGAGGGGGAACGCAATCGCTGGCAGTTGTATCTCGACCTGCTCGACGCCGCCGCGGGCCTGGTCACGGAACTGCGGGCTGTCGCGGATCCCGGGCGCCGGCATTTCCTTGCCGCGTTGTCCGACAGCGACGAGCAGCTGCGCGCGACGGTACGGCGCATCCTGGCCCAGGTCTACTGAAGGAGTTCCCGATGACTATCCGCGAACTACGCATACTGCCCCCGCTGGCGATCGGCCGACTGGGCGCGTCGCCCCAGCCGCTCGAGGCGTTCGACCTCAAGCTGCCGCCTGGCCGGCCGCTGGATTTCCGTACCATCGTGCCGCAGGAATCGTTCGAGATCGACCCCGAGAGCGGCGAGATCGTCCGCGCCTACGTGCCCGAGCGAATCACCTTCAAGGACGCGGACGGCTGGATCCGCCCGGTGGCGCCATTCCTGGAAGTGTTTGCGCTGACCGACGAACGTCCCGACGAACTGGTGCCCTTCACGCTGGACCTGCTGGCCAGCGAACGGATCGACCTGGCGCACCTGCGCTGGGAGGTCGAGGTGGCCAACATCAAGCTGTTCCGGCGCACCGGCGACCCGGGCGACAGGATCATCGCGCGCCCGCCGGCGTTGACGGACCACCGCCGCCAGCCCCTGCACGGCGCGTGCGACCACTTCCTGCCGGGGCGCAGCCTGCCCCTCGGTACGGTGCAGTTCATCCGGCCGACGCCGGCATTTCCCCAGATCCGGCTGCGCTTCACGCCGGCGGCGGGCAAGGTGTACGGTTCCAGCCTCACGCGCCACGATCCGGTCACCGGCAAGCAGGTGCGCGACCGCATCATCCGCGACGAGGCGCTAATCTTGTACGACAAGGCCAAGGGTGGCTGGCACGGCTACGAAGAGGCCCAGGGCGGACCGACGCTCACCAATCCGGCGCAGATCTTCGCCGGCTACGACAAGCAGGATCCGAACGCGCGGGACAAGAGCTTGCGGGTGAGCTGGGGCTACCTCGACGATGAATGCGACGGCTACGTGCGGATCGTGATGCGCCGGCACGACGGCACGGAACTGGCCGCGCAGGCGACCATCGGCGCCGGCCCGCCCGCGTTCGCGCCGGACACGCTGCCGATCCGCGTCGTGTCCGACGAGCTGGAACAGATCCTCTACGGCCCGCGGGTCCACGAGGACGAGGTCTCGATCGACGAGGCGGAAGCGATCGTGCGCCGCGCGCTCGAGACGATCCGCCTCATGAACACGGCGGTCATGAACGGCAACAGCGTCAACGGCCGCGAGGACGTGGCCAGCACCATGGTGCGCCAGGACAGCGGCGACTTCGCGCGCTATTTCGAGCCGATCGCCGCGCCGGCGCTGGTCGACAACCTGGCCCTGCGCGCGCTGCACGAGCGCGTCGTCAGCACCCTGGCGGCCGGCGGCGCCCCCTGGTTCGCCGAGGCCCTGCGGCGGCCCGAGGAAATCGGCGACCTCGGCGCCGGGGCGCGGCGCAAGATGCCGGCGCTGATGCGCGGCGCCGATGGCCGCGGCCTGACGCTGACCCGGCGCCAGATCGACATCGTCGTCAAGGCAGCCGCACGCGCCATGTTCGGCGCTTCCGCCGTCTCCGGACGGCACAGTGAAAAGCACGGGAAGGACAGCAGCGATGAGTGACAAGATCAAACCGGCGAACATGGCAGCCCAGCTGCATTATCGCGGGGCCGGCAACCCGTTTTCGGTCCTGCCGCGCACCGCGATCTCGAATTGCTTTCCGGGCCTGGAATTCGACTTCCGCAACGTCTGGCGGCGCGCGATCGAGGGCATCGTCCTGGTCGAAAACAACAACTACGTCGTCGCCGCGGAATCCCCGGCATACGAGCACCTGGTGGGCCACCGGCTGCTGTCCATCGACGGCCTGCCGACGATGGTCGTGACCACGGGTCCGGTCAGCCCCGGCGGGGATTCCCAACGGCTGGGCACGACGGCCAATCCGAACGCCGTCTCGTTCATGGAGTGGTCGAACTCGATCGCGCGCCTCGTGGACAAGCAGGGCCTGCAGGTCGAATGCCGCTTCACGGCGATGCCGTCGACAACCGAGGTGATCGCGTCGGAGCAGAAGGAACAGCTGGTCTTGACGATGACCCTGCGTAAATTCTTCGAAGGTGACAGCGCGGCGTTCGCGGCCGGCCTGGTGCAGCCCGGCGAGCTGACGCAGGGCTTGTGCGCGCCGTGGCAGAACGATTATCGGGAATGCGCCTGCTACTACTGGGCCGCCAGCCGTCCCGACTACGTGAACGTCGAACCGACCGCCGATGGCCTGAGCCGGGGCGACATGTGGTTGTCGAAGGCGCGCACCGGAACCTATGTGCCGGACAACCGCACCGACCCCCGGCTGCTGTCGTACGACGACCTGTTCGCGGACTGGCAGCGGCAGCTGCACTTCATCATCGGCGGCAAGGACGCCGACGCGTCGTGAGCGGGCCCGCCCGCATCCTGGCCAGGCGCAGCATGCGCGACTCGCGGCCGCAAAGCCGCCAGCTGCACCTGAGCGAGCACGAAGGCGGTGCCCAGCTGCTGGTGGCGAACGGCAGCCGCCTGTACCGCCTGGCGCCCGCGCAGCGCGACGCGTTCCGCGCGGCCCTCGAGAGCATGGACGAGGGGCGGATCGCGGCGCTGATCACGTCCAGCGGCCTGGACGCGCCGGTCGCCATCGACGACACGCCGCTGGCGCCGATGGCGCCGCACGCGCTGTCGCTGGCCATCGCCCAGAAGTGCAATCTCGGGTGCACCTATTGCTATGCGCAGCAGGGCAGCTTCGGGGGGACGGCCACGGCGATGAGCGAAGAGGTCGCGCGCCTGGCCGTCGACCGGCTGCTGGCGGCGGCGGCGCCGGGCAGCCGGGTCAATCTCGCGTTCATGGGCGGCGAGCCGATGAGCAACCGCGCCGTGCTGCGCGCCGCCACCGTGTATGCGGCCGCGGAAGCGGCGGCGCGCCAGGTGGACATCGGCTTTTCGCTCACCACCAACGGGACGCTGCTGCGGCCGGACGACGCCGACTTTTTCGAGGAGCACGGGTTTGCCGTGACGGTGAGCCTGGACGGGCTGCCCGCGCAGCACGACCGCCTGCGCCCGTTCAAGAGCGGCAAAGGCTCGTTCGACCGCATCATGGAGCGGGTGGCGCCGCTCCTGGCGCGCCAGCGCCGGGCCCAGGTGTCGGCACGCGTGACGGTCACGCCCTTCAACCTGCAGCTCGTGGACAGCCTCGATTACTTCGTGGCGGCCGGCTTCCACAGCGTCGGCTTTTCGCCGCTGCTGCGCGCGCCGAACGGCGCGGACGAACTGGGCGCGGAGCGGATGGAGGACATGCTCGAAGGGATGATCGCGTGCGGCCTGGCGTTCGAGCGGCGGGTGCTGCGCGGCGAACGCTACCCGTTCCTCAACATGGTCAACGCCCTGCGCGAGCTGCAGCGCGGGACGCACCGGCCCTACCCGTGCGGCGCGGGCGCCGGATATTTCGGCGTGTCGGCCAGCGGCGACGTGTCGGCCTGCCATCGCTTCGTCGGCGACGAGGACGCGCAGTTCGGCACGCTGGCGGACGGCATCGACCGAGGCAAGCAGGCCATCTGGCTCGCGCAGCGGCACGTGCACGCGCAGCAGCCCTGCGGAAACTGCTGGGCGCGCTACCTGTGCGGCGGCGGCTGTCACCACGAAGTGCTGGCGCGCGGGCGTACGGCCTGCGACTACATCCGCGGCTGGCTGCACTACACGATGCAGGCGCACGACAGGCTGAGCCGACTGGCACCCGGCTGGGCGGCCGGATCGCATGGCGACTAGTCCGCCCGACACCGACGTCGTGATCCTCGGCGCGGGGCCGGCGGGCAGCTGCTGTGCGCTGCGGCTGCTCCAGCTGGGTTATCGCGTGACCCTCGTCGAGCGTGCACGCTTTCCGCGCGCGCAGATCGGCGAATCGCTCACGCCCGGCATCGCCGACATCCTCGATCTGCTGGGCGTCCGTGCCCAGGTCGATGCCTTGCCCCGCAGCGCGGGAGCCGCCTGGCTCGTGTGGGAGCACGCCGATCCCGCGCCGCGCGCGGCGGCGCACGGCAACGTCATGGTCGACCGGGCCAGCTTCGATGAGGTCTTGTTCCAGGCGGTCGCGCAGCGGGGCGGCCGTTGCCTGCAGGGGGCGGGCATGACCGCGCTGTCCGGCACGCCCGGCGCCTGGCAGGTGCGGCTCGCGACCGCGCACGGCATCGACACGGTCGCCGCGCGGTTCGTGGTGGATGCCACGGGACGGCGCAACACCGATGGCGCCCTGCGCACGGCGAGCGCCGCGCCGCTCCTGGCGTTGTGGACGGACCTGGAACGGGGGCCGTGCGCGAACCTGGTGGAGGCTTGCCCGGACGGCTGGCTGTGGGGCGCGGCCCGCCCCGACGGGCGCTTCCGGATCATGGCGTTCGGCGACCCGGCCGGCGTGCGCGGACAACGTCCCGACCGCTGGCTCGCGGCGCAGCTCGCGCGCAGCCGCCTGTTTCCGATGGCCGTCGGGGCGGTGCTGCCGGGCGCCGTGCAGGCATGCGCGGCGACGCCGGCGTTCAGCGAAGCGGCCTGGCAGCCGGGCGTCGTCCGGACGGGAGATGCTGCGTTCTGTATCGATCCACTCTCGTCCAGCGGCGTCGAGAAGGCGCTGCGCTGTTCCCTGCAGGCGGCGGTCGCGGTGCATACCGTGCTGGCCGACGCCGCCGACGAGAGCCTGGCGCGCACGTTCTACGAGCACAGGCTGGCCGAATCGATCGCCACGCATCGCGCCTGGGCACAGCGTTATTACAACATGGCGTGGCCGGACGATGCCAGCCCGTTCTGGCGCGCCCGGCGCCAGGATTTTGCGATCACGCCGAAGAGCGGCTCCACGTTGGCGCGACTGGTCGCGCATACGCCCGCGCCGGCACGTGCGCCCGCGCCCGAACCCGGCACGCTGTTGCGGGGGGAGGTGCGCCGCTGCGATGCGCTCGACGTCATCGACGAGCCTTGCGTCGTGGACGACCGCATCCAGCTGCGCCGCGCCATCGCGCACCCGAACCTGCCGCGTCCGGTGGCATTCGTCGAGGGGGCCGAGATCGTGCCGTTGCTGGACGTGCTGGCCGCGGTGCCGCGGCTGGAGACCGCGGTCGAGCTGTGGTCGTATCGGATGCCGCCGGCCAGGGCGGCGCGCATTGCCGCCTGGTTGTGCGAACAGCGGCTGGTGCGCGCGGTCGGGTGAGCGGGCAGCCGGACAGGCCGGCCGCGATCTGCGCGCCGTCGGCGGCAGGAATGTGCGGGAATAAACCGATGGTGCCCGGAGCCGGGATCGAACCGGCACGCCATCGCTGGCACGGGATTTTAAGTCCCGGGTGTCTACCAGTTTCACCATCCGGGCAGCGCGCAGGATTCTAGCACAGCCAGGCCGGATCAGGGTCGAAAATGCAATGTCGACGGGGCCGGCGGCGGCCGGCGTTGCGCCGATCCGAACGGGCGGACGATCGCGGCGGCGATCGCCATCAATCGATGCGGCGGGCGCGGCCCCAGCCGCCGGCGCCCCGGCCGGGTCAGCATGCGCAGCGCGACGTCGAGCGGCACGCCGTCCTCGCGCAGGAGGCGGGCGGCCCGCACGGTGCCATGGTGCCGGCTGGCGTCCAGCACGGCATTGATGACCATGGCGGAAATGCGGTCGTTGCGTCGGTTCATCGGTCGTTCTCCCACTGCTGAGGTCGCTTTATGGTGCGCCGTTCCGGCCGGCGCTGCCATGCGGTGCGCTTCAACCCGCGGCGCGCATGGTGTAGCATGCGGGGCGATACGCCCGCGGCCGCCACCGCCGCGGCAGGAACCTGCAAGGAAAACCATTGAATATCACGATCAACGAAGAACTCCGCTCTTTCATCGATCCTCTCACACCCGTCGAATACGCGGCGCTCGAACGCAGCCTGCTGGCCGACGGCTGCCGCGATGCGCTCGTGCTGTGGCGCGACGTGCTGATCGACGGGCATAACCGCTACGACATCTGCCGCAAGCACGACATCCCGTTCCGCACCGTCGCCAACGACAAGTTCGATTCGCTTGAAGACGTCATGCTGTGGGTGATCGACAATAATCTCGCGCGCCGCAGCGTGTCCGATTTCCAGCGCGGCATGCTCGCGCTGCGCAAGAAGGAAATCGTCGCCGCCCGTGCCGCCCAGCGCGCCGCGCAGCAGCCTCCGGACGCGGTGCCTGAACAGGCGGCACCCGAGCCGGCCGACGATTCGTCCGATCCGCCTTGGAGCACGCGCGAGGACGTGGCCAAGGCCGCGCGCGTGTCCGCGAACACGCTGAGCCAGATCGAGCGCATCCGCAAGACGGCGGCGCCGGAACTGGTCGACGCCGTGCGCAGCGGGACGATTTCCGTCAGCGCGGCCGCCAGCGTCGCGTCGCTGCCGGCGGAGGCGCAGGTCGCCGCCGTCGCCGGCGGCCGCAAGGAATTGCAGCAGGCCGCGCGCCAGGTGCGCGAGCAGAAGGCGGGCACCAAGCCGAAAAAGGACACCGTGTCCGATTCGCCGGAAGACCAGGTCAAGGCCTTGCGCAGCCAGGTCGGCGAACTCAAGGACCGCGTCGCCACGCTGCTGACGGAAAACGAAGTGCTGCGCCAAAAACTGGCCGCGCTCGGCGCCGCCTGATCCTCGAGGAGTCTCCATGACGATGTTCCGCCCGATCCCGGTCGCCGTCGCCTGTGCCGTGTTGTTCGCGCTGGCGCAACCCATCCATGCGCGGGCCGCGGCCCCTGTCGCTGCAACGGTTCATGCCGCGTTCACGCCTGCCGAACTGGCGCGCATGAAGGCGGCGGCGCGGCGCGTGACCATCATGCGCGACAAGTGGGGCATCCCGCACGTGTTCGGCAAGACGGATGCCGATGCCGTGTTCGGGACACTGTTCGCCCAGGCGGAGGATGATTTCAACCGCGTCGAGCTCAATTACATCAATGCGCTGGGGCGGCTGGCCGAAGTCGAGGGCGAGAAGGAGATCTGGCGCGACCTGCGTATGAAGCTGTACATCGATCCTGCCGACATGAAGGCGAAGTATGCGGCGAGCCCGGCCTGGCTGAAGAAGCTGATGGATGCGTATGCCGATGGCCTGAACTGGTATCTCGTCACGCACCCGCAGGTCAAACCCAAGTTGATCACCCGCTTCGAGCCGTGGATGGCGCTCGCGTTCAGCGAAGGCAGCATCGGCGGCGACATCGAGACCATCGATCTGAAAGCGCTGGAAGCGTTCTACGGCAAGCAGTTGGCGGCGCCGGTCGCGCTGGCCGACCTGGGCGATGCGAACAAGGGATTCGATCCGGAGCCGCGCGGTTCGAACGGCTTCGCCATCGCGCCCGGGCGCACGGCCGCCGGCCACGCGCTGCTGCTGATCAATCCGCACACGTCGTTCTATTTCCGCCCCGAGATCCACATGGTCAGCGAGGAGGGCCTGAACGCGTATGGCGCCGTCACGTGGGGGCAGTTCTTCATCTACCAGGGGTTCAATGAACGCATCGGCTGGATGCACACGTCGGGCGGCGGCGACGTCATCGACGAGTACCTCGAGACCGTGAGCCGGCGCGACGGCAAGTATGTCTACCGCTATGGCGACGCCGAACGCACGGTGCGCGAAAAGACCATCACGCTGCCGTACCGCACGGCCAACGGCATGGGCAGCCGTACCGTCACGGCGTACTTCACGCACCACGGGCCCGTGATCCGCGCGCAGGGCGATAAATGGGTGGCCGTGCGCATGATGGCGGACCCGATGCACGCACTGATGCAGTCGTACGGCCGCACGAAGGCGCGCGACTATGCCGCGTTCTACAAGGTCATGGAACTGCGCACGAATTCGTCGAACAACACGGTGTATGCGGACGCGGACGGCAATATCGCCTACTTCCACGGCAACTTCATCCCGCGCCGCGATCCGCGCTTCGACTGGACGAAACCGGTCGACGGCAGCGATCCCGCCACCGAGTGGAAGGGGCTGCATGACGTCAAGGAAACGATCACCGTGTTCAACCCCGAAAGCGGGTATGTCTCGAACACGAACAACTGGCCGTGCACGGGTTTTGGCGCGAGCAGCCCGGACTGCGCCAATTATCCCGCGTACATGTGGTCGCTGCCGCAGAATCCGCGCGGCCTCCACGCGGAACGGGTGCTGCACGACGCGCACGACCTCACGCTCGACGGCCTCATCGCCAAGGCCTACGACAGCTACCTGACGGCGTTCGAGCCCCTCGTGCCGGCCGTCGCGCGCGACTGGGAGGCGTTGCCGGACGGCGATCCGCTGAAGGCGCGCCTGGCCGACCAGGTGGCGCTGCTGCGCGGCTGGGACCTGCGTTTTTCGACGGCGTCCGTGCCGACGTCGCTGGCCGTGTACTGGGGCCAGGACATGGTCGGGCAAGCGTCGGCCCGGGCGAAGGCGCGCGGGATGCCCGTGATCGACTTCGCCCAGACGGCGCTCACCCCGCGCGAGCGCCTGGACGCGCTGGCGCGCGCCAGCGACAAGTTGCAGGCCGACTTCGGGAGCTGGAAGACGCCGTGGGGCGAGATCAACCGGTACCAAAGGCTGTCCGGCGCCGTCGACCAGCAGTACGACGACAGCAAGCCCAGCCTGCCGGTCGGCTTCACGTCCGCGCACTGGGGCTCGCTGGCCTCGTTCGGCATGACGGCGCGGCAGACGACGAAGCGTATCTATGGCGACCGCGGCAACAGCTTCGTCGCGGTCGTCGAGTTCGGTCCGCACGTGCGCGCGAAGAGCATCCTGGCCGGCGGCGAGAGCGGCGATCCCGCGTCGCCCCATTTCACGGACCAGGCCGCGATGTACAGCCGTGGCGAGTTCAAGGACGTTCTCTACGCCAGGGCAGACATCGAGAAACAGCTCGAGCGTAAATATCACCCTGGCGAGTGAGTCGCCGGGGTACGCACTTATACGCAGCGCAAATCCGGTCGTAAATACCGGTTTTGACAAATATGCAGTCTGCATTTCCCGGTTTACTGGGAGCGACCACACGGCTGTCCAACCAACCAAGGAGTGCATCGTGCGTATCCAATCGTTGCCGCTGTCTTTGCTGAAACCGCTGTGCCTTGTCGCGATGCTGTGCGCCGCGGCCGGTGCCCAGGCGGGCATCACGGCCTACGCGTCCCAGAGCGACTTTTTGAGCGCGGTCTCGGCGCCCGGCGTCGACACCTTCGACGACCTGGCCGTCGCACCGTACGGCGACACGGTCTACCGTACCGCCGCCGCCTACAACTACCAGGCATATTCGGCCACGGGCATCTGGTGGGCGGGCGGCCCGACGGATTTCTGGCTGTCGAACAATCTCCGCTACAACCCCATCGTGTTCTCCAACTTCAGCGGCGGGGTGAGTGCCTTCGGGGGCAACTTCTTTGCGTCCGACGTCGCGGGCCAGTTCGTTCCGGACGGCACCGTCGTGCTGACGGCCGTCGACGGCCGCACGCTCACGTACGACCTCGCCGGCGCGACGACGTGGTCGTTCCTCGGCTTCGTGTCGACGCCGCCGCTGTCGTCCGTGACGTTGGGCACCGACGGCGGCGCGTACTGGCCGACCGCGAACAACGTCGTGCTGGCGGTGCCGGAACCGGCGACCTACGGCATGCTGCTGGCCGGGTTGGGGCTGTTCGGCCTGGCCGCGCGGCGGCGCCGACGGCCGGCCCACGCTGGCGCCGCCGCAGGCCGGATTGCTATAATCGCCGGATCGTACAACGGCATTTCAGGGCAGGGCAGGGCAAGTGGCAAAACTCTATTTCAGGTATTCGGCAATGAACGCCGGCAAATCGACGTCGCTGCTGCAGGTGGCACACAACTACGAAGAGCAGGGTCAGAAGGTCCAGCTGTACACGGCCGCCATCGACGACCGCTACGGCGTCGGCCAGATCACGTCGCGCCTGGGCCCGCAGCGCCAGACCGACGTGTTCGACAAGGACACGAACTTCCTGGACAAGGCGCCGGACGTCGCTTGCGTGCTGGTGGATGAAGCCCAGTTCCTCACGCGGGCCCAGGTCGTGCAGCTGCACCAGTTGGCGCAGGTGCGCGGCGTGCCCGTCATCTGCTACGGCCTGCGCAGCGATTTCCGCGGCGACCCGTTTCCCGGTTCGGCCTATCTGCTGGCGCTGGCCGACGACATCGAGGAGATCAAGAACATCTGTTCGTGCGGCAAGAAGGCGACGATGAACATCCGGGTCGATGCGGAAGGGCGCCGCATCCGTGAAGGCGAGCAGGTCAGCATCGGCGGGAACGAGAGTTACCGCCAGGCCTGCGGCCGCTGTTTCTACCTGGGCTGACGCGGCACGACCATGTCCTGGCTGGCAGCTTGTCCCGCCCATCTGCCCGCCTGGGCCTGCGGCCTGGGCGGGATTCTGCTGTACCTCGTGCCGTCGCTGGCGCTGGCGTTCCTGATCTGGATGGTCACCAAGGCGCACCCCGTGTTTTTCCTGTTCAGCGCCGTCGGCACGTTTTGCCACGAGCTATCGCATTTCTCGGTCGGGCTGCTGCTCGGCGCCGAGCCGGTCGGCTTTACGATCATTCCGCGCCGCAATGGCCGCACGTGGGAACTCGGGTCGGTTTCCTTTGCCAACCTGCGCTGGTACAACGCGGCGCCGGCGGCGCTGGCGCCGTTCCTCGTGCTGCTCGTCCCTTTGAGCGTGGCGTGGTGGCGCACGCGCGCCGCCTGGCATTTCGGTCCGGCCGACCTGGCGCTGACCCTGCTGCTGGGGCCGCAGTTCCTGTCGTTCTGGCCGTCGCCCGTCGACTGGAAGTTGTCGCTGCGCAGCTGGCCTTATCTGATGATCATCGCGGCGGCCGGCCTCGCCACGTGCTGGTGTCAGACCGGTTTGTTTCGATTTGTAAAAGCGTAGGCGCGCGTCCGCCGTCAAGACTTAAGCTCGGCTGAAACGCGTGCATGCCGGCTCTGCGCCGCTGCGCTATCCTGTAGAATGGGTTGTATCCGCCGCTGCGTCGGCGCGACCGTCAGCCCTCCCGCCTGGCAGTCGCCATTGAATATCCCGTCCGGAGAACCTAAAGAATGAAGAAGCAGATGTTGATGGTCGCGCTGGCGTTTGCCATGTCGGCCCACGTGGTCACGGCGCAGCCGGAAAAGGTCGCCGCCGTCCAGACCGACAAGGCCGCCATCGTCCAGCTCAAGCCATCCGCCGCCCAGACCCAGGCCGCCCTGTGGGCGTCGCGCGTGCTCGCGCGCTACCACTACAAGGCGACGCCGCTCGACGACGCGATGTCCGCGAAGATCTTCGACGCCTACTTCAAGGCGCTCGACAGCGAGAAACTGTACTTCACCCAGGCCGACATCGACAGCTTCGCGCCCGTCCGCACCAAGCTGGACGATGCGATCAACAACGAAGACCTGACGGTGCCTTTCCAGATCTACAACGTGTACCAGCAGCGCTTCTTCGACCGCATGGCGTACGCCCGCGAGCTGTTGAAAGGCAAGTTCGATTTCAACACGGACGAAACCCTGCAGATCGACCGCGAGAAGGCCGCGTGGGCGAAGAACGAGGACGAAGCGAAGGACCTGTGGCGCAAGCGCGTGAAGAACGACTGGCTGCGCCTGAAGCTGGCCGGCAAGGACGACAAGTCGATCCGCGACACGCTGGACAAGCGCTACGAGGGCTACCAGAGCCGTCTCAAGAAGCTGAACAACGAAGACGTGTTCCAGATGTTCATGAACGCGTACGCGATGGCGATCGAGCCGCACACGAACTACCTGGGCCCGCGCTCGGCCGAGAATTTCGACATCGCCATGCGCCTGTCGCTGGACGGCATCGGCGCCGTGCTGCAGTCGCGCGAGGACTACACCGTGATCCGCGAAGTCGTCCCCGGCGGCCCGGCCGACAAGTCCGGCAAGCTGAAGGTCGGCGACCGCATCGTCGGCGTCGCCCAGGGCAACGGCCCGTTCACGGACGTGATGGGTTGGCGCATCGACGACGTCGTGCAGCTCGTGCGCGGCGAGCGCAACTCGACGGTCCGGCTCGACGTGCTGCCGGCCGACGTCGGCCAGGACGGCAAGCACACGACGATCTCGCTCGTGCGCCAGAAGATCAGCATGGAAGAGCAGTCGGCCAAGAAGAAGATCATCGAGGTCACGGACAACGGCGTGAAGCGCCGCATCGGCGTGATCCAGCTGCCGACCTTCTACCAGGACTTCGAGGCACGCCGCAAGGGCGACAAGGACTTCAAGAGCGCCACCCGCGACGTGAAGCGCATCCTTGGCGAACTCAAGAAGGAGAAGGTCGACAACGTCCTGATCGACCTGCGCAACAACGGCGGCGGCTCGCTGATCGAAGCCGTCGAATTGACGGGCCTGTTCATCGACAAGGGCCCGGTCGTGCAGCAGCGCAGCGCCGAAGGCCGCGTCGAGGTCGAGAGCGACACGGATGCCGGCCTCGCCTGGGACGGTCCGATGGGCGTGCTGATCAACCGCGGTTCCGCATCGGCGTCGGAAATCTTCGCCGCCGCGATCCAGGATTACGGCCGCGGCGTCATCATCGGCGAGCCGAGCTTCGGCAAGGGCACCGTGCAGACCTTGATCAACCTCGACCGCTTCTCGCAGGACAGCAAGCTGAAGTACGGCGAGCTCAAGATGACGATCGCCCAGTTCTTCCGCATCAACGGCGGCACCACGCAGCTGCGCGGCGTCACGCCGGACATCAAGTTCCCGGTCACGTCGGACGACGACAGCTTCGGCGAAGCGTCGTACGAGAACGCGCTGCCATGGGTGCAGATCAAGCCGGCGACCTATATGCCGTCCGGTGACCTGAAGGAGCTGTTCAATCCGCTGCAGAAGAAGCATGACGTGCGCGTCGCCAAGGACCGCGACTTCCTGGACATCGAGCAAGACATCGCCGAAGCCCTCAAGCTGCGCAAGGACAACGTGATCTCGCTCAACGAAGCGGTGCGCCGCAAGGAGCGCGAGAACCAGGAAGCCAAGGCGCGCCTGCGCGAATCGCGCCTCGCCGGCAAGGACAATCCGGACGAGCCGGTGTCCGGCCCGGGCAGCAAGGAACTGCGCGGCAAGGTCCCGACGCCGACGAGCCCCAGGAAGACGAACGTCGCGCTGAAAGGCGCCGCGGGCGCCGACGACGGCCTGCAGGGCGACGAGCGCAGCCTGACGGTGGAACTGGCCGCCGAGAAGGCCGCCAAGAACGCCAAGGACGTCTATCTGCAGGAAGCGGCCCACATCCTCGCGGACGAGGCCGGCATGCTCAAGGCGGATACCCGGATGGCATCGCGCGCCATGCCCTATTTGTCAATTTTGAAATAACACGGCGACCGATGGATTGTTAATTATGTACTAGAAATTCCCGGCGTTCTAGCCGGGAAGGATGGCAGAAGGCGAGGCCCCCCACGGGGCCTCGCCTTTTTTTGATGCCGATCAATTGAAAATTGTGTTTTTTATAGCTGTGTTACATTGGTTTTGCAGTTAAATTAAAAATAACTTTTCACACTGAGCAAGGAGTTCATTATGTCAACTCGTTACCTCGTCGCGGCGGCTCTCCTGTTCGGGAGCACATGCGGGGCCCAAGCGGAAGTGGTCTCGGCAGCTGCCCAATCGGGTTTTCTGTCCGGATGGACCGGCGGCAATGGCGCGGACGTCGTCAGTTCCGGTGTCCTGGCGAACGGCGTCAGCCTGGTCGGCGGTGCGGCCTATGGCAGCGGTAATCTCGCCGAGGCGCTGTATCAAAAGGCGAGCGCAAGCGTCGGGACCGGTACGGAAGTCAAATTGTCGTATTCGAAAGGTATCGAAGGCACGTATCTGTTGAGCACCAGCAACGCCAAGCTGGCGGCGATGCTGGGTAACGGCATGTCCGTGGTGTCCACGAGCGATGGCAAGGTCGTCACGCCTGGCCAACTGGGGGCACCGGGCGGCAGCGGCGGTGCGGCGGGTGGCGGCGGCGCATCGGGTGGCGGTGGCGGTGGCGGTGGCGGTTCGTCCGGCGCCGGCGCGGCCGCCGGCGGCGGGTCCGTCAAGGGCGGCGGATCGACGGGTGTGGGCAACGGCGTCGACGGCGCGCCGTCCGGCAATTATGGCAATTCAAGTAATTCGGGTAGTTCGGGTAATTCGACCAACGGCGCCACGGTCATCACGCCGGCCGCGGGCGGCCAGACGGGCGGCGCCATCGTCGAACTGCCGATCCCGGCCAGGAACGCCGATGTCGGCGGGGTGGATTCCGGCATCGGCGCCGGCCTGCCGGTCACGCTGCCGGCTGCAACGGCCGTGCCGGAGCCGTCGTCGATCGCCCTGTTGTTGGCCGGCATGCTGGGCGCGACGAGCATCGTTCGCCGCCGCAGGCACTGACCCGCGGCGCCCGACCATTCATCGCCCCCGCCCGTGCGGGGGCGATGCTTTTGGGGGACGCCCCCTTTGTCGCCCAGTGATTTCAGGTACAATCTTTTGAACGGTCGTGCTTTTTTGGCCGGCACAACAAAGGAGACGATATGGACCTGACCTACACCGGCGACGACCTGGCTTTCCGCGACCAGGTCCGCGCCTTCCTCGAGGCCGAGCTGCCGGCCGACCTGCGCCACAAGGTTCAACACCACCTGCGCCTGCACAAGGACGATTACGTCCGCTGGCACCGGATCCTGGCGCGCCAGGATTGGGTCGCGCCCGGCTGGCCGCGCGAGTACGGCGGCCCGGACTGGACGCCCGCGCAGCGCCACATCTTCGACGAGGAATGCGCCCGCGCCGGTACGCCGCCGGTCCTGCCGTTCGGCGTGAACATGGTCGCGCCCGTGATCATGGCGTTCGGCAGCCAGGCGCAAAAGGACTACTACCTGCCGCGCATCCTGTCGTGCGAGGACTGGTGGTGCCAGGGTTATTCCGAACCGGGCGCCGGTTCCGATCTCGCGTCGCTGAAGACGACGGCCGTGCTCAAGCGGGACGACGAGGGCGAGCACTACGTGGTGAACGGCCAGAAGACGTGGACGACGCTGGCCCAGCATGCCGACATGATCTTCTGCCTCGTCCGCACCGACCCGACGGTGCGCAAGCAGGAGGGCATCTCGTTCCTGCTGATCGACATGCATGCGCCCGGCGTTACGGTCCGTCCGATCATCATGCTGGACGAAGACCACGAAGTGAACGAGGTCTTTTTCGACAATGTGCGCGTGCCGGTGTCTAACCTCGTCGGCCAGGAAAACAAGGGCTGGACCTATGCCAAGTATTTGCTGGGCCACGAGCGCACGGGCATCGCGGCCGTGGGCCGGTCCAAGCGCGAACTGGCCCGGTTGAAGGAACTGGCCCGGCGTGAGCAGAAGGATGGCCGGCCGCTGCTGCACGATCCGCTGTTCGCGGCGAAGGTCGCCGACCTGGAGATCGAACTCATGGCCCTCGAGATGACCGTGTTGCGCGTGCTCGCGGATGCCCATAAAGCGCCGGGCCCGGAAGCGTCCGTGCTCAAGGTGCGCGGCACGGAGATCCAGCAGCGGCTGTCCGAGCTGATGGTCGAGGCGGCCGGTCCGCTGGCGCTGCCGTTCGATGCGGCCTACCTCGAAGGCGAGCGCGACCACAGTGTCATCGACGACGACTTCGCCGCGCCGCTGCTGCCGCATTACTTCAATGTCCGCAAGACGTCGATCTACGGCGGATCGAACGAGATCCAACGCAACATCATCTCCCAGATGATCCTGGGACTGTGAGGAAAGACATGGACTTCAACTTCAAGGATGAGCAGCTGCAACTGGCGGACGCCCTCAAGCGCTGGATCGCGCGCGACTACACGTTCGAGGCCCGCCGCGCCATCGTCGGCTCGCCCGCCGGCGTGTCGGACGCCGCCTGGGGCACCCTCGCCGAGCTGGGCCTGACGGCGCTCCCGCTGCCGGCCGCGCACGGCGGCTTCGACGGCGATGCCGTCGACATGTTCGTGGTCATGCAGGAACTGGGCCGCGGGCTCGTCGTCGAACCGTATGTCGCGACGATGCTGGGCGCCGAGTTCCTGCGCCGCGGCGGCGCGCATGGAGAATTGCTGGACCGCGTCGCCGGCGGCGAGCTGAAACTGGCGTGCGCGCTGGGCGAGCGCCAGTCCCGCCACGACCTGCGCGACGTCGCCACGCGCGCCGTCCAGGAAGACGGCGGCTGGCGCCTGAGCGGCGAAAAGAAGGTCGTGCTGCACGGCGCGCAAGCCGGCGTGCTGGTCGTGTCGGCACGCAGCGGCGGCGCCCAGCGCGACGAGGCGGGCATCACCCTGTTCGCAGTCGAGGCGGACGCGCCGGGCGTCGTCACGCGCGACGTGCGCATGCTGGACGGCCAGCGCGCCGCCGACGTGCTGCTGCGCGACGTGCGCGTGGACGCCGCCGCCGTGATCGGCACGGCGGGTCACGGCTGGGACACCCTGGAAGCGGCGGCCGACTACGGCGCTGCGCTGCTGTGCGCCGAGGCGCTCGGCGCGATGGACGCGCTGTTCGCCACGACGCTCGATTATCTGAAGACGCGCCAGCAGTTCGGCGTCCCGATCGGCAAGTTCCAGGCCCTGCAGCACCGCATGGCCGACATGTACGTGCACCTGGAGCAGGCCCGTTCGATGGCGCTGCTGGCCGCCGTGCGCCTCGCGGAGGAAGCACGCGCCGCGGACGACGGTAAGGCGGCGGCTACCGCGCGCCGCCGCGTCGTGTCGGCCGCCAAGTACCGCGTGGGCCAGGCCGCGCGCTTCGTCGGCCAGCAGGCGATCCAGCTGCATGGCGGCATGGGCGTGACGGACGAGCTCCCGGCCTCGCACTACTTCAAGCGCCTGTCGACGATCGAACTGACGTTGGGCGACTGCGACCACCATCTGGCCCGCTTCATCGCGCAGCCGGGCTTTCTCGACCAGGAGGCGGCATGAAGGACCATTGGTATTTCGAGGATTTCGAGCCCGGCCAGGACATCGACCTGGGGCTGCGCACCGTCACGGAGGACGAGATCGTCGCGTTCGCACGCGACTACGACCCGCAACCGTTCCACGTCGACCGGGAGGCGGCCGCGCACTCGATCTATGGCGGCGTCGTCGCCAGCGGCTGGCACACGTGCGGCATGATGATGCGCCTCGTCGTCGACGGGCTGCTCGCCAGATCGTCGAGCATGGGGTCGCCCGGCCTCGACGGCGTGCGCTGGCTCGCGCCCGTGCGCGCGGGCGACACCCTGAACGTGCGCTACCGGACCGTGCAGGTGAAGGCGTCGGCCTCGAAGCCGGACCGCGGCGTCGTCTGGTCGAAGTGGGTCGCGATCAACCAGCATGGCGCGACCGTGTGCACGGTCGAGGGCATGGGCATGTTCGGGCGCCGGCCCGGCGGGGAGATGCGCGATGGCTAAGGCATTGCACGAAGTGAGCGGCCTGGATGCGCTGAAGGCACTCGTGGGCGCGGAGCTCGGGCGCTCGCGCTGGTTCGAGGTCGGCCAGGACCGCATCGCCACGTTTGCCGACGCCACCGACGACCACCAGTGGATCCACGTCGACCCCGACCGCAGCGCGCGCGAATCGCCGTTCGGCACGACCGTGGCCCATGGCTTCCTCACCCTGTCGCTGCTGCCGTCCATGCTGGCCGACGTGCTCGTGATGGTCGACGCGAAGCTCGTCGTGAATTATGGACTGAACAAGGTGCGCTTTCCCGCGCCGGTGCCGGCCGGCAGCCGCGTGCGCGGGGCGATCGTGCTGGCGGCGCTGGATGAAGAAGTGGGGTCTTGCCAGCTCACGCTGGCCGTTACCGTCGAACGCGAGGGCGGCACGAAACCCGTGTGCGTGGCCGAGTTTCTCGTGCGGCGTTACGGCTGAATACTGGCCCGCTGCCCGCGCATCGTCGTCCCCGCGGAGGCGGGGACCCAAGTTGCGCGCGTTGTCGCAGTGCATGCAAAGCTTGGGTTCCCGCCTCCGCGGGAACGACGGATGATGCCAGGCGCAGTGCATGCAAAGCTTGGGTTCCCGCCTCCGCGGGAACGACGTTGGGCAGGCGCTATGCGGGGCTGTCCGCGCCGCCCAGGCGGAAGCGGTTGCGTCCCTCGGCCTTGGCCTGGTAGAGCGCGGCGTCCGCGACCTGGATCAGGTCGGCCGGGATGCTGTGCTCGCCCGGCACCATCGAGGTGATGCCCATGCTGGCCGTCAGGTGCGGGGCCGTCGGCGACGCTTCGTGCGGGATGGCCATGTGCTCCAGCTCCGCCATGAGCCGGTTCGCCACGCCGGTGGCGCCGCGGTTGTCCAGCTGCGGCAGCAGGATCGCGAATTCCTCGCCGCCGTAGCGCGCCACGAGGTCTTGCGAGCGCGCGGCCGCGCGGCACATCGCGGTCGCGAACCGGATCAGCGTGGCGTCGCCGGCCTGGTGGCCGTAGTGGTCGTTGTACAGCTTGAAGTGGTCGATGTCGACGAGGATCAGCGCCACCGGCAGGTCCGCCCGTCCGCAGCGGCGCCACTCGGCGTCGAGGCGCTCGTCGAAGGCGCGGCGGTTGGCCACGCCCGTCAGCGCGTCGGTGAGGATCAGCGCGCGCAGGGCGTCGCGCTGGCGCTTGACGGTGAGCTGGGTGCGCACGCGCGCCCGCACGACGGCCGCGTTCACGGGCTTGCTGATGAAGTCGGCGGCGCCGGCGCCCAGCGCGCGCGTCTCGTCCTCGGGCGATTTCAGCGCCGTCACGAAGATCACGGGGATGTCGCTCGTCTCGGGCGACGCGAGCAGCGCCTTGCAGACGGCATAGCCGTCCATGCCGGGCATGACGGCGTCCAGCAGGATCAGGTCGGGCTGCTGGGTACGGGCGATCTCGAGCGCGCGCGGACCGTCCATCGCGAACAGCACTTCGTGTTCGTCCTGCAGGGCGCCGTGCAGGATCTGGATGTTTTCCATCGCATCGTCGACCACCAGGATGCGGCCGTTCAAGGCCATGTCGGTCCAGCTCATGCATCCTCCTTCATGTCCAGTAGCACGCGCACCAGCTGCGCCGCCTGCTCGAACCGCAGCGTCGCCACTGCGTCCGCCAGCGGCGCCACCTTGCCGGGCACGAGCCGGGCGAGGGCGGGACGCAGCGTCTCGAACTGCGCCATCGCTTTCATGTTGTTATTGTGAAGCAAATCGAGCAGCAGCGCCAACTCCCGCCGCAGGTTAGCACTATCTTCCTCCGGGCCGGCCGGCGCGGAGGGGTCCGGGGCCGGTTCCGCGGCCGCCGGTGCCGGGGCGGGCAGGTCGCGCGCCGCGTCCAGCACGATCCGCAGCGCCGCGTCGAGGCGGGCGAGACGCAGCGCCAGCGCGGCCGCGTCCTCGCTGCGCAGTGCCTGCTCGAGTTCCAGCGCCTGTCCGGCCACGTCCGTCGCGCCCAGGTTGGCGGCGACGCCGCGCAGGCGGTGCGCGGCCTGGCCTGCGCCAGCGCGGTCGCCGGCGTCGAGGAGGGCGCGGATGTCGGCCACGGCGCCGCCCTGCGAACGCTCGAAGCGCTTGAACAGCGCGGCGAAACTGGCGAAATTGCCGCCGAAGCGGGGTAGCGTCGCCTTCAGGTCGATGCCGGGAATGTGGGCCGGCACGGCCAGCCCTGCCGCCAGCGCGGACCCGGCGGCGTCGTGCGTGGGCGCCGCCGGTCGGCCCGTGAGGCGGCTCAGCATGTCCACCAGTTCGTCCACGTCGATCGGCTTGGCGAGGTAATCGCTCATGCCGGCGGCGCGGGCGCGGCGCCGGTCCTCGTCGAGCGCGTTCGCGGTCATCGCGATCACGGGCAGGCGGTCGAGGCCCATCGCACGGATCGCCGCCGTGGCTTCGAAACCGTCCATCACGGGCATCTGCAAGTCCATCAGCACGGCGTCGTACTGCGCCGCGTTCTCACCCAGCATGCTGACCGCGATGCGGCCGTTGGCGGCGAAATCGACGCTGGCGCCCGCGTGCACGAGCACGTAGTTCGCGACTTCCTGGTTGAGCAGATTGTCTTCGACGACGAGCACGCGCATGCCGGCAAGGCGCCCGCTCAGCGGCGCCGCGCGGTGCGAGGCCGGGGCCGGGGCGCCGCTGTGCAGTTCCGCCAGCACGTCGGCCACGGCGCCCGGCGTGAACGGCTTCGCGAGGACGGCGCCGATCCTCAGGTCGGCGGCCACCGCGTCGACGCGTTCGCGTTCCGGATCGGCCGCCAGCAGGGCGCAGCGGGGCAGGGCGATGGCCTGGTCGGCGCGTGCGAACGCGATCACGGAGGCGCCGTCCAGGTCGCCCAGCACGCTGTCGATGAACGCGAGGTCGAACGGCCCCTTGGTCCGCAGCAGCGCGAGCGTGTCGGCGCCGCTGGCCGCCGTCTCGACATGCCACCCGCGGGCCGCGAGCAGCCCGGCCAGCGCGGCGCGGCTGCTCGCGTTGTCGTCCGCCACCAGCACGCGCAGCGGCGGCAGGTCGTGATGGGCCGGCGGCGCGGCGTCCGGCCCGGTGCCGAACGCCGCGGCGAAGCGGAACGTGGTGCCGCGTCCGGGCACGCTGTCCACCTGCAGCTCGCCGCCCATCAGGCGCACGAGGCGCCGGCTGATCGCCAGGCCCAGGCCCGTGCCGCCGTACTTGCGGCTCGTGGACGTGTCGGCCTGCGAGAACGCGTCGAACATGCGCTGCTGCTGTTCGGGTGCGATGCCGATGCCGCTGTCGCGCACGGCGAACTCCAGGTCGATCGTTCCGGCGTCCCGGCCGTCGCCGGCGCGGCCCGCCGGTTCGATCGCCAGCACGACTTCGCCCCGCTCAGTGAACTTGACCGCGTTGCTGACGAGGTTGAGCAGCACCTGCCCGAGGCGCATCGGGTCCCCGACGAGGCGGGCCGGCACGTCGGGGTGGATCGCGAACACGGGTTCGATGCCCTTGTTCCAGGCGCCCGTGGCGGACATCGCGGCGATGCTGGACAGGACGTCGTCCAGCGCGAACGGCGTCTGTTCGAGCACGAGCTGGCCCGCCTCCACCTTCGAATAATCGAGCACGTCGTTCAGCATCGACAGCAGCGATTTCGCGGCCATCTGCATGCGCGCGACGTAGCCGCGCTCGCGCCGGCCCAGGTCGGCCTCCTCGAGCAGGCGCGCGAGGCCGATCACGGCGTTCATCGGCGTGCGGATCTCGTGGCTCATATTGGCGAGGAATTCGCCCTTGGCGCTGCTGGCCGCTTCCGCCGCGCGCAGCGCTTCTTCCAGGCGCGACTGCGTGCGCTTCAATTCCGTGATGTCGGCATGCAGCATGTAGAAACCCTGCACGCGGCCTTCCGCGTCGATGTCGGGAATATAGCTGCCCCACGCCTGGATCACCTTGCCGGACCCCTTGCGGTGCAGGCGGCGCTCGAAGAACTGGCGCTCGCCGCGCAGGACGCCGTCGAGGTAGGGCTGCACGTCGGCCATCTGTTCCTCGTCCACGAGCTCGCGCATGTGGCGCCCGACGATATCGTCCATGTCGCGCTCGAGCCAGTCGCGATAGGGCTTGTTTGCGAAGCGGCAGCGCATCTCGGCGTCCCAGTAGCCGACGAGGGCGGGCAGGTGGTCGGTCACGGTGCGGATCATGCGTTCGCTTTCTTCCAGCCGGCGGCTGGCGGCGCGCAGCGCGGCGGCCGTCTCGACGCGGGCCGTGATGTCGCGGATGGTGCCCTGCACGATGCCGCGGCCGCCGATGTCCACGCTGTTGAGCAGCACGTCGGCGTGGAACTGCGAACCGTCGCGGCGCCGGTAGATCCATTCGAAGCGGCTGCCGCCCGTGTCGAGCGCGCGCCGCATCGCCTCGTTCCACAACTCGTCCGAGCGGCGTCCGTTCGGCTGGAGCTCGGGCGAGCTGCTGGCCGGCGCCATCGCGAGGAATTCCTCGGTGCTGGCGCAGCCGAACAGGTCGATCGCGGCCTGGTTGGCGCTGAGGAAGCCGGCCCCGTAGGCGATCAGCACGTGGGCGTCGCCCGAGCCTTCGAACAGGGTGCGGAACAGCTCTTCGTTGTCGCGGTTGCGCTGCTCCTCGCGCTTGCGCTCCGTGATGTCGAGCACCACGGCGTTGATGCCGACCAGCTCGCGCTCCGGGCCGTACACGGGATAGTAGCTGCAGATCCAGTGGCGCATCTCGCCCGGTTTCGCGGGGGTGTCGCCGCTGTCTTCGACCTCGATCAGGGGCCGCCCCGACGCCAGCACCTGGCGGTACGGCTTCTCGATGTGGACGCCGCGGTCGCCCAGCAGCTCGGGCAGCGTGCGGCCGATGTGGGCGCTGGCCGGCAGCGCGTTCACGGCGGCCAGGTAGTCGTTGATCATCACGATCTTGAGGCTGCGGTCGACGAACGCGAGACCGACGGGCGCCGTGGCGTACACGGTGGCCAGCATGGCGGAGGAGCGCTGCAGCTCGTTGGTGCGCTCGGCCACGAGCGATTCGAGGCCGGCGCGGTACTGCTGCAGCTCGCCCTCGACCTTGCCCAGCGCGCGCGCGACGGTCGCCGCCTCGCGGATCGCCAGCGGCGGAATCACGAGCGCCTCGCCGCGCCCGAGCGCCGCCGCCGGTTCGGTCAGCGCCCGCACCGAGCGCGCGATCGAGTCGCCGATGCGCCAGGCGGCACCGAGGCTGATGGCCAGCATGACGGCGATCCACGCGAGCGTGGTGGCCGGATCGGGCCCGAGGATCTCGCGCGCGGCGTGGCGCGGGAAGCCGATCGCCACGGACCAGTCGTGGCCCAGCGTGCGCGCATAGGCCGCGTACATCGCCTGCGGCCCGTGGTCGAGCAGCTCGACGAGGCCGACCGGCCTCTTGGCCAGCGCCCGCGCCAGCTCGGGACGCATGGCGTCGCTGATGCCATGCGTCGTATGGCCGCGGAACGCGACGAGCTTCTGGTGGTTGTCGAACACGAGGGCGGTCCAGTGCGGCGGCAAGGTCTGGTTGGCCAGCAGCTCCTGCAGGCGGCGCGGGCGCAGTTCGACGGTCAGCGCGTACGCCACCTTGCCGCTGCGCCAGACCGGCACGGCGACCGAGATCACCCACGGCTGCGTGGCGTCGCCGCGGTGCAGGCCCGACGTGACCGAGTCGCCGGTGCTGAACACGGTGCGCACGTCGGCCTCGTTGCCGCGCGGGGGCAGGACGCTGCCGAGCGTGTGGCGCGTGTCGAGGAGGACGGTGCCGTCCGGCGCGCTGACGGCGACGGCGTAGGCGGGGAATTCGGGGCGCAGCAGGCGGCGCGCGGCCGCGTGGAAGGCGGCCAGGTCGCCGTTCGCCAGGTTGGCCTGGTTGGCCAGGGTGCGGGCCGCCGTTTCACCGTTCGCGAGGTCGCGGTCGACGGCCGCCGCCAGCGCGCGCGCGATCATTTCGGCGTCCTGGGCGATGTGCGCCCGTTCGCGTTTGTCGGCGTCGGTGGCGAACACCAGGTACCCGATCAGGATCGGCAGGGCGCACGCCAGCACGAGCGTCACCAGCTTGGCGCGAATGGAAGGTAGCGAACGACGTTGTAACAACTGCACTGCAAGCTCCGCGAAGGATGCGCAGCACGAGCGGCGCCAACGAGCATGGTAGCCGAGCGGCCGCCAAGCACTCAACCATATTGTGCCAGTTCCAGCCTCCCGATGGCGTTCCAATGTAGCCGCTGCAGATTCGGGGTTAGCAGATTCGGGGTCAGAGCCCGGTTTGTGGCAATTGCTCGAAACCGGGCTCTGACCCCGAATTTTGGCAACAAAATTTCCCGTCTTGCATGCCATAAAGATATGGAGTCGCGCCGGCGAGACGTTTTGCGCTACGTAAAGTCATTCTCTAGGTTAATTTTTCGTTCCTCTGGCATACAATGCAGGACTAGTCCTACATTGATCGAAGAGGTGGTATGGCGCGGCCTGAAAAAGTTCGACTTGGCGAAATCCTGGTGCAACAAAAGCTGCTGTCGGAAGACCAGCTGAACCAGGCCCTGGCCGACCAGAAGCGCAGCGGCCGCAAGCTGGGCCGGGTGTTCGTCGAGAGCGGCTTCGTCACGGAAGAGCAGATTTCCGGCGCGCTCGCGCGCCAGCTCGGCATCCCCTACCTCAACCTCAAGTTCTACAACATCAACCAGGACGTCGTGCGCCTGCTGCCGGAAACGCAGGCGCGCCGCTTCCGTGCGCTCGTGCTGGAAGACCGCGCCGACACGGTGCTCGTCGGCGTCTCCGATCCGACCGACCTGTTTGCCTACGACGAGATCGCGCGCCTGCTGAAAAAGAGCGTCGAACTGGCCGTCGTCAACGAGACGGAAGTCCTGCAGGCGATCGACCGCATCTACCGCCGCACGGTCGAGATCACGGGCCTCGCGCGCGAGCTCGAACAGGACCTGGGCGACACCACGTCCGTCGACTTCGGCGCGCTGTCCGCCAACTCCGGGCTGGAGGAAGCGCCGGTCGTCAAGCTGCTGCAGTCGGTGTTCGACGACGCCGCCCAGGTGCGCGCATCGGACATCCACATCGAGCCGCAGGACGGCCGCCTGCAGATCCGCTTCCGCATCGACGGCGTGCTGCACCTGCAGACGGAAGCCGACATCAAGATCGCGACGCCGCTGGCGCTGCGCCTGAAGCTGATGGCGGACCTCGACATCTCGGAAAAACGCCTGCCGCAGGACGGCCGCTTCGCCGTCAAGGTGCGCAACCAGCGCATCGACGTCCGTATCTCGACGATGCCCACGCAGTACGGCGAATCCGTCGTCATGCGTCTGTTGAACCAGGTCGGCACCACGTTGCGGCTGGACGCGATCGGCATGCCGGCCGCGCTGGTCGAGCGCTTCCGCGCCATCGTCCAGCGCCCGAACGGCCTCGTGCTCGTGACCGGGCCGACGGGTTCCGGCAAGACGACCACCCTGTACAGCGCGCTGGCCGAGCTGAACTCCGTCGAGAAGAAGCTGATCACGGTCGAGGACCCGATCGAATACCGCCTGTCGGGCATCAACCAGGTGCAGGTCAACGACAAGATCGAGCTGAGTTTCGCGCGCGTGCTGCGCTCCGCGCTGCGCCAGGACCCGGACATCGTGCTCGTCGGCGAGATGCGCGACCAGGAGACGGCGCAGATCGGCCTGCGCGCCGCCATGACGGGCCACCTGGTGCTGTCGACCCTGCACACGAACGACGCCGCGTCGACCCCGCTGCGCCTGATGGACATGGGCGTGCCGCGCTACATGGTGAGCGGGTCGCTGCAGGCCGTACTGGCGCAGCGCCTCGTGCGCGTGATCTGCGAAAGCTGCTCCGAGCCGCACCAGCTTCCGGCGCCGGAACGCGCCTGGCTGCGCGCCGAACTGGGCGACCGGGCCGAGACGGTGCCGTTCTTCCACGGGCGCGGCTGCTCGCACTGCAACGGCACGGGTTACCGCGGCCGGACCGGCGTGTACGAACTGCTGGAGATGACGCGCGCCGTCAACGAGGCCGCGAATCACCCGGACCCGGGCCATTTCCTGAAAGTGGCGCATGCCGAGATGCGCGGCGAGACGCTGCGCCGCAGCGGCGTGCGCCTGGCGATCCAGGGCCGCACGACGGTCGCGGAAGCCATGCGCATCAGTAACCAGATGGAAGACTGATCAGCGCCATGCCGTTCTTCGCCTACAAAGGCCGCAACGCGCGCGGCGAATTGATGCAGGGCGTGCTGGAAGGCGCCGACAGCGGCGCTTGTGCCGACCAGCTGTCCAGCGCCGGCGTGACGCCGCTGGACATCACCCCGACCACCCGCAAGGCCACGACGGGTGGCGCCGACGCCGGCGAAGGCCTGTGGCAGCGGCTCACGCGCCAGAAGGTCACGTCGATCGACGTCCAGTTGTTCAGCCGCCAGATCTACACGCTGTTGAAATCCGGCGTGCCGATCATGCGCGGCCTGGCCGGACTGCAGGAGTCGAGCACCAATAAAAGCTTCGCGCGCGTGATCCAGGACCTGCGCGAATCGCTGGACGCGGGCCGCGAGTTGTCGACCGCGATGCGCCGCCACACCGAATGCTTCACGCCGTTCTACCTGGCGATGGTGCGCGTGGGCGAGATGACGGGCCGCCTGGAAGACGTCTTCCTGCGCCTGTTCGACCACCTGGAATTCGACCGCGACATGCGCGACCGCGTGAAGGCCGCGATGCGCTACCCGACATTCGTCATCGTGGCAATGATCGCGGCGATGATCGTCGTGAACGTGTTCGTGATCCCGCAGTTCGAGAAGGTCTTCAAGAGCTTCCACGCCGAGTTGCCGCTGATGACGCGCATCCTGATCGCGACCTCGCGCTTCACGGTCGACTACTGGCCGCTGATGGCCGGCGCGGCGGCGGCCGCGTTCTTCGGCTTTCGCGCCTGGACGCGCACCGTGGCGGGCCGCCTCACGTGGGACCGCTACAAGCTGCGCTTCCCGATCGCCGGCAAGATCATCCACAAGGCCACGATGGCCCGCTTCGCGCGCAGTTTCGCGCTGTCGATCCGCAGCGGCGTGCCGATCGTGCAAGCCCTCACGGTCGTCGCGCAGACGGCCGACAACGCCTATCTGACGCTGCGCCTGGACCAGATGCGCGACGGCGTCGAGCGCGGCGAAAGCATCCTGCGCACGGCGACCAATGCGCAAGTGTTCACGCCGATCGTGCTGCAGATGATCGCCGTCGGCGAGGAATCGGGCTCGCTCGACGACCTGATGGACGAGATCGCGCAGATGTACGAGCGCGAAGTCGATTACGAACTCAAGACGCTGTCCAGCCAGATCGAGCCGATCCTGATCACCTTCCTCGGTGCGATGGTGCTCGTGCTGGCGCTGGGCATCTTCCTGCCGATCTGGGACCTGGGCAAGGCGGCCCTGCATCACTGATGAGGTTGACCATGGCACGCTTCACACACCGGCCCGGACGCGGCTTCACGCTGCTGGAATTCGCGATCGTCGTCGCCGTCACCGCCGCGCTCAGCGCCGTGCTGCTGTACCGCCTGGACGATTGCCGCCGCGCGGCCGAGGAAGCCGCCACGCGCCAGACCGTCGCCGCGCTGCGCACGGCGCTGCAGGTCGAGGTGGCGCGCGCGCTGGCGCAGGGCCGGACCGACACGCTGGCGACGCTCGCGACGCAGAATCCGATGCGATTGCTGGCCCGCCCGCCGGCGGATTATCTTGGCGAATTTGTACTATCCGGACAGGGGCGCGTGGCCCGCAACGGCTGGGTGTTTGACCCACGCGACAAAATCCTTGTTTATCTCACCCCGGAACGTGAAAGATTTGCTTCAGGTAAATCGGAATTGCCTACGTTCAAGGTAGAATTAACGCGAAATCCTGCGAATGCAGGGACACCTACGATGACCCTTGCCCTGAACGAAGTCGGAGTGCAGGGCGCTCGTTGAAATAACAATCCACGCGGCGTGGACGCCGCTTCCTAACCGGAGAAATGCATGAAAGTGAGTATCAAGAATAACGCGCAGGGCGGCTTCACTTTGATCGAACTGATCGTCGTGATCGTGATCCTGGGCATTCTTGCTGCGACGGCGCTGCCGAAATTTGCCAATCTGGGCGGCGATGCGCGCCTGGCGAGCTTGAATGCCGCGAAAGGTTCGCTGGCCGCGACGTCGGCGATGGCTCACGGCAAGTACCTGGTCAATACCGGTACGGCGCTGACGACACTGCCGATTGAAGGTGCGACCATCACCTACCAGACGACCTACAAATCCGGCTACCCGAAAGCGGACACCGGCCTGGGCGATGCCGCCGGCCTCACGGATGACTACACCGTCTATGGCCCGAACCATGCGAACGACGCCAATTCGGTATCGACGGGCACCGACGAGATCATGATCGTTCCGCGGAGTGTCGCGAGCTCGCCGACCGGCCTCAAGTGCTTCGTGAAGTACAAGGAACCGGCATCGGCAACGAGCGCCCCGACGATCACGCTGGGCACGACGGGCACGCTGACCGCGGCCGACTGCGAATAATCGCGGCCTCGCCCCGGCCTGCACTGACGGCGCTTCGGCGCCGTTTGTCATTGCGGGCCGCTCGTCGCGGCACATCGAATGCGGCGTATTGACCACACCCCATTAGTAGTTCCGCACGGAAAACCGGAAATATTTTCCCAGAGTAAAATTTTGGTATCGAATTTCCGCACTGCTTGAATATAATCAAGCCTTTAGCCCACCTGTCTCGACACCGTCACGGATACCATCGCCACGCATGGGTTTTTTCAGTAAAGCACAGAACAACGCCGCCTGGCTGGCCCTGGTGCCGCAACGTGACGGGATCGCGGCGGCCAGCGTGCGCCGTGGCGGTGCCGACGGCGCGAAGCCGGCCGTGACGCAGGCCACCTTCTTCCCGGGCACGCCATCCGCCGACGCCCTCGACAAGGCCGCCAGGGAGATGCACGGCGCGAATCACCGTTGCACGACGGTGCTGGCCGGCGGCGACTATCAGTTCATGTCGGCCGAATCGCCGGGTGTCCCGCGCGAGGAACTGAAAAGCGCCATGCGCTGGCGTCTCAAGGACATTCTCGACTTCCCCATCGACGAGGCCACGTTCGACGTCCTCGACATCCCGCTCGACCCGAACGCCGGCGTGCGCCCGCAGCAGACCGTGTTCGCGATCGCCGCGCGCAACAGTGTCGTCGCCGCGCGCCAGAAGCTGTTCAACGCGGCCAAGGTCAAGCTGCGCGTGATCGACATCCCCGAGATGGCCCAGCGTAACGTGTCGGCCCTGCTGGAACCGGAAGGCCGCGGCGTCGCCATGCTGTCGATCGGCGAGGACGGCGGCCTGTTGACCGTGTCGTGGCGCGGCGAACTGTATCTGTCGCGCCGCATCGACGTGCCGCTGGCCCAGGTGCTGGATGAGGACCACGACCGCAAGCACCAGAGCTTCGACAAGATCACGCTGGAGTTGCAGCGTTCCCTCGACAACTTCGAGCGCCAGTTCGCGTTCATCAGCGTGGCCAAGCTCGTGCTGGCGCCGACCGGCGCCACCGGCCTGGAAGAATACCTGTCGAGCAACCTGTACACGCGCGTCGAGACGCTGGACCTGGCCACGCTGCTCGACCTCGAATGCGTCCCCGACCTCGCGGACCCGGGACGCCAGCTGCGCTTTTTCGTGCCCATCGGGGCCGCGCTGCGATTGGAGGAAGGCGCCGCATGAGCCAGCAGATCAACCTGTTCAATCCTGCTTTCCAGCCGCAGAAGAAGATCCTCTCGGTCAATTCGATGGCCGCCGCGCTGGGCGTGCTCGTGCTGGCCCTCGTCGGGACGGGCGTCTACGCCAAGGTGCGCGTGATGCGCCTCGAGACCGACGTCGCGCGCGGCGCCGATCGGATGCAGCAGGCGCAGAAACGCCTGGAGGCCGCCGTCGCCGAATTCGCGCCGCGCACGAAGGACAGCCGGCTCGAAGCCGAACTGGCCGAAGCGCAGGCCGAGCACGATGCGCTGCGTCGCGTGGCCGACGTGATCGCGCACGGTGACCTGGGCAATACCCAGGGCTATGCCGAATACTTCCGCGCGCTGGCGCGCCAGAGCGTGGACGGCCTGTGGCTGACGGGCATCTCGATCGCCGGCGCCGGCATGGAGCTCGGCGTGCGCGGCCGCGCCCTCGATCCCGCGCTCGTGCCGGGCTACCTGGCGCGCCTGCGCAATGAACGCGTCCTGCAGGGTATGCCGGTCGGCAGCATGCAGATCGGCCAGGGCACCGCCGTCAAGGTGCGCGGCGCCGACGGCAAGGAGTCGGAAGCGCCCGTGCCGTACGTCGAATTCAGCCTGCAGTCGGCCGCGCCGGGTGCGCCCGCCGCGGGATCGCCCGCCGCGGGAACACCGGCCGCCGGAGGCCAGCAATGAAGCGTCGCTGGCGCCAGTTCACGGCGCGCGTGGAAGCGCTGCAGCCGCGCGAACGCATCATGGCGTTCGGCGCCGCCGTCGTCGTGCTCGTGTTCCTCGCGAATACCTTCGTGTTCGGTCCCTTGGCGCGCAAGGAAGCCGCGCTGCGTTCGACGTTGCGGCAACAGGGCATCGCGCTCGACGGCATCGGCGCCGACATCGCATCCAGGGCGCGCGCGTACGGCAACGATCCGAACGTCGCGCTGCGCAAGCGCCTCGGCGAGCTGCGTGCCGAGACGGCGCGCACGGGCGACGAGCTGCGCACGATGCAGAAGGGCCTCGTGCCGCCGGAGCGCATCGCGCCGCTGCTGGAATCCATCCTGCGCGCGAACGGGCGCCTGAAACTCGTCGCACTCAGGACGCTGCCCGCGACGACGCTGAACGACGGCACTGCGCCGCCGCCCGCCCCGCCGGCCGCCGGCGCACCGGCCGCACCCGCCGCCACGCCGCCCGTCGTGAAGTCGCCCGACCTGCTGTACCGCCACGGCGTGGAGCTGACGGTGCGCGGCAGCTATCTCGACATGGTCGACTACATGCACGCGCTGGAGACGCTGCCCACCCAGCTGTTCTGGGGCAAGGCGCAGCTGGACGCGGAAGCGTATCCGAACGTGCGCCTCACATTAACGCTGTACACCCTGAGCCTGGACCCGAAATGGATGAAGCTGTGATCACGACGACGACCAGGCGCATCGTCGGCGCCGCGTTCTGCGCCCTGTTGTGCGCCGCCGGCGCGGGCGCGCAGGGCCTGCAGGACCCGACCAGGCCGCCCGCCGCCGCCACGCCGGTGATGGGCGGCCAGGCCGCCGCGGCCGGCGGTCCGCAGCTGCAATCGATCCTGATCGGGCGCGCGGCGGGCGGCCGCCACCTGGCCGTCATCGACGGCGAGACGGTGCGGCTGGGCGACAGCTTCCACGGGGCGAAGGTCGCGCGCATCGGCGAGAACGAGGTCGAGCTGGTGCGCGGCGGCGAGCGCCAGGTGCTGCGCCTGTACGCGCAGGCCGCGGACGGCAAGACCCCCGTCCGCACCGCGCGGCGCTGATAAAGGATGAGGATGAACGACAAGCGTACCCCGATGCGGACCGTGGCGGCGATTGCGGCCGCGATGCTGGCGCTGTCCGGCTGCCAGACGGCGCCGAGCACGACCACCTACGACAACATCAAGGGCGAGGTGCGCAGCGGCGCGAGTACGCGTCCGGCCGCGCCGGCCGTCGACGCCGCCGTCGCCGCCGCGCTGCTGCCGCCGGCCGCCGCGCTGGCCACGCAATTGCCGAAGGCGCGGCCCGCGCTGGAAGAGCGCTTCAACGTCTCCTTCAACAACGTGCCGGCGCAGCAGTTCTTCCGCTCGATCGTCGCGGGCACGCGCTACAACATCCTCGTCCATCCGGACGTCGCCGGCACCATCACCGCGAACCTCAAGGACGTGACTCTGCCGGAGACGCTCGACGCGATCCGCGAGATGTACGGCTACGACTACAAGATCGAAGGCACGCGCATCTCGATCAAGCCGCTGACGATGCAGACCAAGATGTTCCACGTGAACTACCTGGTCGGCAAGCGCGCGGGCATGTCCATGACGCGCGTGACGTCGACGTCCGTATCGAATGCGGCCGGCAACAACGGTAACAACCAGAACAGCAATAACCAGGGCGGCCAGAACCCGTTCGGCAACAACGGCAACAACCAGAACAACAACGGCAACAATCCGAACAATCCGAACGGCCAGAACAGCGGTCCGATGGACAGCACCGACGTCGCGACGATCTCCGCCAACGACTTCTGGGGCGACCTGAAACAGGCCATCGAAGCCATCGTGGGTTCGAAGGACGGCGGCCGCAGCGTCGTCGTCAGCCCGCAGTCGGGCGTGCTCGTGATCCGCGCCATGCCGGACGAATTGCGCAACGTCGACGCGTACCTGAAGGCCACGCAGCTCGCCGTCGACCGCCAGGTGATCCTGGAAGCGAAGATCCTCGAGGTGGAGCTGAACGACAGCTACCAGAGCGGCGTCAACTGGGCCTCGTTCGCGTCGATCAAGAGCGGCCACGACAACCGCGTCTCGGGCGGCGTCATCGCGCCCGGCGCCACGCTCACGCCGCTGCCGTTCGGCGGCGGCCAGCCGGGCACGATCACGGACCCGGGCACGGGCCTGTCGGCCAGCAGCGGCTTCTCGCTGTCGAATGCGGCGGGGGCGGCCGGCTCGATGTTCGGCCTCGCCGTGCAGACCGCGAATTTCGCCGCGCTGATCTCGTTCCTCGAAACGCAGGGCACCGTGCACGTGCTGTCCAGCCCCCGCGTGGCGGCCGTCAACAACCAGAAGGCCGTGCTCAAGATCGGCACCGACGAGTTCTACGTCACGGGCGTGCAGACGACGACGAATTCCACGACGACCGGCAACACGGTCTCGCCGAGCGTGACGCTGCAGCCGTTCTTCTCCGGCGTCGTGCTCGACGTGACGCCGCAGATCGACGAGAAGGGCAACATCCTTCTGCACGTGCACCCGTCCGTGAGCCAGGTCTCGACGATCAACAAGTCCGTCAATCTCGGCACGGCCGGCAGCCTGAACCTGCCGCTGGCAGCGTCGGCCACGTCGGAACTGGACAGCATCGTGCGCGGCCAGAATGGCCAGGTCGTCGCCATCGGCGGCTTGATGCGCCAGTCGTCGACGGCGGACGATTCGCAGGTGCCGGGCACGAGCAGCGTGCCCGTGCTGTCGGCGCTGTTCGGCGCGAAGAAGCGCGTGAACCAGAAGCGCGAACTCGTCGTGCTGATCAAGCCGACGATCGTCGAAGGCGTCAACAACTGGAACGACGACCTGCTCGACACCAACCGCCGCATCGAGCAGCTCGACCCGCGCGCGCGGGGGAACCGTTAAATGTACACGGCGCACTTCGGCCTGCGCGAGCTGCCGTTCGGGATCACGCCCGACACCAGCTTTTTCTTCGGCAGCCCGCATTCGCAGGAGGCCTTGAATACGCTGCTGGTCGCGGCGCGCGGCGGCGAAGGGTTCATCAAGATCACGGGGGAGGTCGGCACCGGCAAGACCCTGTTGTGCCGCAAGTTCATGGCGACGCTGGGGGCCGGGTTCGTCACCGCCTACATCCCGAATCCGTACCTGGAACCGCACACGCTGATGCTGGCGCTCGCGGACGAGCTGGAAGTCGGCTACGACAAGGACGCCGACCAGCACGCCGTCCTGAAGGCGATCACGCACCGGCTGCTGCGTCTCGCGGCCGCGGACCAGCGCGTGCTGCTGTGCCTCGACGAGGCGCAGGCGATGCCCGTCGAGACGCTGGAGGCGCTGCGCCTGCTGACCAACCTGGAGACGGAAAAGCGCAAGCTGCTGCAGATCGTGCTGTTCGGCCAGCCGGAGCTGAACCGCAAGCTGGAGCTGCAGTCCATCCGACAGCTGGCGCAGCGCATCACGTTCCACTACCACCTCGGCCCCTTGTCGCGCGACGACCTCGATTACTATGTGGCGCATCGCCTGCGCGTGGCCGGATATGATGGCGCGCGCCTGTTCTCGCGCGGCGCCGTGGGGCGCCTGTACGCGGCCAGCGGCGGCGTGCCGCGCCTCGTCAACATCCTCGCGCACAAGGCCATGATGGTGTGCTACGGCCAGGGGCGCCAGCAGGTCGCGCGCGCGCACGTGAGCGCGGCCGCGCGCGACACGCTCGCGACGAGCCGGCGCCGCGTTTGGCCGTGGGCCGCCCTGCTGGCCGTGCTGGCCGGCGCCGCGGCGGGCCTGGCGTGGGCGCTGAG
>Ga0209148_1000434_pt1 | contig 46127 bp, 39 predicted proteins | sample AraplaCol_mMF_r2_2_FD_184288 | JGI IMG/M metagenome (GOLD analysis project Ga0209148, IMG submission 184288) | Arabidopsis root microbial communities from North Carolina, USA - plate scrape CL_Col_mMF_r2 (SPAdes) (version 2) | ecosystem: Host-associated > Plants > Roots > Endosphere | place...
CGCAGTTCATCCCAGGCGGCGCGATCTTCCGGTGTCGCCAGTTCCAGCAGCTCGCGCAGGCTCAGCGTCTCCACATCGGAGGCTGTCATGTGATAGCGGGAATTGAATTCCCAGCGCGACATATAGGTCTCAAGCTTGAAATCGGGAAGCTTGCTCATGATCTGCGTTTTCCTTTCGTTGTCGCTTGCGCCGCCGCGCGTGCAGCTGCCAGCAATCCGTAGACAGAGGCCCGGCTGATGCCAAGTGCTTCGGCAACGAAAGGCGCGGCGTTGCGGGTCTCGAACAATCCCTTGGCTTCGAGGCTCGCCAGCAGCGCCATGCGGCCGTCGCGGTCGAGTGCTTTTAAACTTGTACTCTGCTCCTGCAGAAACGTTCGGATCTCGAGATTGATCCGTTCGCGCCAATCATGCCGGAACAAGGGCTCCGGCGGTTGCGCGGCCGGCATGCCGAAGGCACTGAGCAAAGCGACGGCGGCATCCAGCTTCGAGAGATCGAGATTGATGCAGAGGAAGCCCAGCTTCTCGCCGTCGGGCGAGCGTAGTACCGCACTGACCGATTTCAACCGGCTGCCATCCTCATGAGCCTTTTCATAGGGGCCATAGGTGTCGGCGGCGTCGAGCAGGTCCGGGTCATGGCCGAGATAGGAAGCATCGCCCGGCTTGCGTCGGGAAAAGGCGTTCCAGATTTTGACGACCCGGTCGCTGGCAAGATCATGGATCACCACCTCGGCATGCGGATCCAACAGGGCCGCCACCGCTTCCGCCACGGGAAAATAAAGGGCGAACGCCTTTTCCGCAGGTTTGGACGATCTAGATTTCATGTCTTGTCAATTAGTCTTATTTAGACAAATTGTCAAATCTCATTCAATTGTGCCTCTCTGCTTTGAGCCGAGGGGCAAGTCCGGGCGTGGCCGATGAGTTTTGTCAGTAGCCTGGCTACCGCTTAGGCCGGCTGTGTCTTCGCGTAGTCCCAGTAGAGCTTGCGGGCGAGCTGGGTGATCGGGCCGTAAGCGAGCTTCCGTTCCTCGATGCCGATGATCGGCGAGACTTTGCTGTAATTGCCACTGGCGAAAGCTTCGTCGGCTTCCAGCACTTCCTCGTATCGCAGGCTGCGTTCTTCGACCGGTATGCCTGCGGCGCGCAGCAGTTTCACCAGGCGCTGGCGGGTGATGCCGTTGAGGAAAGTGCCATTGGGGACCGGGGTGATAGCCGTGCCGTTCTTGATGATCCAGATGTTGGAGGTGGTCAGCTCGGAGACATGGCCGAGTTGATCCAGCATCACGCCATCATCGAATCCGCGCTTGTTGGCCTCGGCGACCGCCATGCCGGAGTGAGCGTAGAGGCCAACGGCTTTCGCCGCCGTCGGCGCTGTCTCTGCTGTCGGTCGGCGAAACGGCGACAGGGTCACGCGAAAGCCCTTCGGTTCCGGTATCGGCGCCAGGGCCAAAGAAAGCGCGAAGCGGGTAGAGGCGGGGTCCGGTGCGACGTCGCCATCCGCCGCCCAGAAAAACGGGCGGATATAGAGATGCGTCCCCGCGGGAAAGCGGCGAATGCCTTCCCGAGCCAAGCGCTCGATCTCTTCAGCCGTCATGGGTGGCTTCAGGCCGAGCGTGTTGGCCGAGCGGATCGCCCGCTGGCAATGAAGGTCGAGATCGGGGGCATAGCCGTCAAAGGCACGGGCACCATCAAAGACAGCCGAGGCGAGCCAGGTTGCGTGGTCCCATATCCCCATGACGGGTGGGTTGCCATTGACCCAGTTGCCATCGATGTAATGCTGCGCCTTGGCGAGATCGACTTCCGCCATGATGCTTCCCTCCCCACGAATACATCCACGAGAGCCGGGTCGTTTTAGACGGAATAGCTATGCGATTTTGTCTAAAACGTGAATCCGTCTCTCCTCAATAAGATAGAGAGCAATCGGGTGCCTGGCATGATTGCCGGTGCCGGTTCTATCCGGCGTGTTGCACCCGAGCGCTTATATCCCGTCTCTTACATGCGATCCGGCGTCTCGATTCCTAGCAGCGATAAACACAGCTCTAGCTGCCGCAAGGTCAGCAGGCAAAGTGCCAGGCGCGAGCGGCGCAGAGCCACATCCGCTTCGCTGAGGATATGGCAGGCCGCATAGAAGCTGCTGAAGGTCTGGCCCAGCGTGAAGGCGAAATCGGCGATACGGTTCGGTGCCAACTCGTCATAGGCACCGCGCACGGCGTCGGGCAGGTAGCCCAGCATCAATGCCAGGTTCCGCTCGGCCTCGGCCGGCGGCAGGATCTCGCCCGGCAGATCGCCCTGGGCCTCGGCCTTGCGCAATAGCGACTTGATGCGCACGGCGGCGTAGAGGAGGTAGGGGCCGGTCTTGCCTTCGAAGCGTGAGAAGCGCTCCAGGTCGAAGACGTAATTGGCGACCGGATTGTTGCTGAGATCGGCAAACTTCAGGGCCGCGACGCCGACCTTGCGGGCGATATCCTCGCGTTCCTCGGTGCTGTAATCGCTGCCGAGCCCATGTTCGGTGAGGCGCTTCTTGGCTTCATCCGAGACCATCTGGATGAGGTCGTCGAGCTTCATGACGCCGCCGGTCCGGGTCTTGAACGGCTTGCCGTCGGTGCCGTTCATGGTGCCGTAACCGAGATGGGTCATCGTCGCCTTGCCGTTGATTCCGGCCTTGATGGCGGCGCGGAAACACTGCACGAAGTGCAGGCTCTGGCGATGATCGACGACATAGAGGATGCGATCGGGGTTCTGGCAGTTGACCCGGTCGATGATGGTGGCGAGATCGGTGGTTGCGTACATGGCGGCACCGTCCGACTTCACCAGGATCAGGGGCGGGATCTCCATCTTGTCGCTTTCCTCGGCGACACGGATCACCAGGGCGCCGTCGCTCTCCTCGACGATGCCTTTCCGCTTCATCTCCTCGACCATCGGCGCGATCAGGTCGTTGACGCAGGCTTCGCCCTTCCAGAGATCGAAATGGACGCCGAGATTGCCGTAATCGCGTTTCATCGCATCGACGGAGATGTCGAAGAAATGCTGCCACAGGGCGCGATAACCGGGCCGGCCTTCCTGCAATTCGGCCGTCGCCTGGCGGGCCATTTCCAGCCGCGCCGGGTCAGCCTTGCAGGCGGCCGAAGCCGTCGGATAAAGCTCTTCCAGCTCCTTCAGCGTGACCGGGCTTTCAGCCGGGAAGGAACCGTTTCTGGTCTTGTCGAAATAGGGCAGCTCGGGGTGGCGAATCTCCAGTTCCGAGATCAGCATGCCCATCTGCAGGCCCCAATCGCCCATATGGACATCGCCGACCGTCTCATCGCCGGCAAAGGAGAAGATGCGGCGCAGCGAGTCACCGATGATGGCGGCGCGCAGATGGCCGACATGCATCGGCTTGGCGATATTCGGTCCGCCATAATCCAGCACCACCATCTGCCGGTCCTTGGCCGGCATGCCGAGGCGCGTATCATTGGCGAGCCGGTTCATCTCGCCGGCCAGCCATTCATCCGTCATCGAGATGTTGATGAAGCCGGGCCCGGCCAGTTGCAGGTCGCGGAAGATTGGCTGCACTTCGAGCTTGGCCAGGATGCGTTCGGCGATCTGGCGTGGCGGCAGCTTGGCGGCCTTGGCGGCAGCGAGCGCACCATTGCACTGGAATTGCGCGAGGTCCGGGCGGTTCGAGACGGTGACCTTGCCATATTCGGCCGGCAGATCGCAGGCCGTGAAGGCTGCGCCGACAATGTCACTGAGCAAGGTGGTAAGCGAAGACATGATGAAACGGTAACCTGAATAAAAGTTCTATAGGATCAGACAGCGAAGCAATCAGAAGGCAGCTTCATCGCCTTCGGCACGTCGGCGTCGGCCGCGGCGACCGCCTTCAGCAGCGGCTTGGCCATGACCTGACAGACCGGCTTCGGCACCGGAGGTGAGGGGGCCCAGCTTGGCGACGATCACCTCGGTGCTCGGCACCGGCCCGGCGATATGGCTGTCAAGCGCGGCACGGATCGACTTCAGATGCTCCGGCGAGGTACCGCAGCAGCCGCCGACGATACGCGCGCCGGCATCGCGGACCAGCCCGGCATATTCCGCCATCAATTCCGGCGTGCCGTTATACTTGATCTTGCCTTCCTCATAGAAGGGAATGCCGCAATTGCCCTTGGCGACGATGATGTCGCCGGGCTCGGCCGCCGCTGCCATCTGCGCGATGGTGGCGGTGAGGTCGGAAGCACCGACGCCGCAATTGGCGCCATAGGCGACCGGCTTCGGGTCTAGCGTGTGGACGAATTTCGCGAAATCGGCCGGGGTGATCCCCATCATCGTCCGGCCGTTGGTGTCGAAGCTGCAGGTGGTGACGATCGGCAGGCCGGCTTTGGCGGCGCCCTTCACGGCAGCGGCGACCTCTTCCTTGGCCGACATGGTCTCGATCCAGATGACATCGACGCCGCCGTCCCGCAGGGCGATGGCCTGTTCCTCGAAGGCGGCAATGCCGTCCTCCTCGCTGAGCGCACCCAGCGGGATGAACAGCTCGCCGGTCGGTCCCATGGAACCGGCGACGATAACGATGCGGCCGGGTGTTGCCTGCATCGCCTTGTCGGCGACGGCGCGGGCGATCTCGGCGGCGCGCTTGTTGATCTCGTAGACCCGGTCCTGGTCGCCGTGCAGTTTGAGCCGGTGACGGGTACCGCCAAAGGAATTGGTCAGGATGAGGTCCGAGCCGGCATCGACGAAGGACTGATGCAAAGCCGTGATCTTCTCGGGGTGCAGGTGGTTCCAGGTCTCCGGCGAATCGCCCGTCATCAGGCCGGCGGCAAAGAGATTGGTCCCGGTGGCGCCATCGGCCATCAGGAACGGCTTATCCTGCAACAGCTGCAGAAAACGATTGGTCATGGCCGCCCTCCTTTCCGGTCCGCTGGAAGCACGCGCAATCCGGTCAAAAATCCTACAAACTGGCCGCAGACTAGGGTTTTGACGCCGGGGCCGCAAGCTCGGTTTCGGCATGACAGTGTTAGTAAACTTCAGCCGTAACACAAAAAACGCCGGGGCGGCGCTTTCCGTCCCCCGCGCCCTTTGTTTAAGTGGTGACGGCTTACTTGCCGGCAAAGGGCTTGCGGAGCACGGTGGTCGCCTGATCCATGGCCCTCTTGGCGGCCGGCGTATTGACCACGGCATTCAGCATGACGAAGTCATGAAGTGTGCTGTTATAGCGGACCGCGGTGACGCAGGCCTGGGCGAGCTTGCGGGCATAAGCCTCGTCTTCGTCGCGCAACACGTCATTCTCGCATCGGGAAGGTCCTTCAACTGCTCGAGCGAGGCCTTAAGTGGGGGGACGATCGGCTGCTTGCGGGCCGCCTCGTCCGGCAGATCGGCCTCCGAGAACCACTTCATCACCGACGCTGTCGCCGGCGATGGCGAGGCGCTTCGGGTCGATATCGAGTTCCGTGGCATGTTCGGCGACATAATCCTGCTCGATCGCCATTGGATACACGGACATAGCATACAATAAATTGATAGCAATTTAATATCTTGCTATCGAGTTTTTGGATTGCTGGAAGAAGCAATAGCACCCGGGCTGAAACATGCCTCAGATTAGGTGAAAGGATCATCGGGCGGTGGGCAGTTGCCTGGAAGGCCGCTCGATCATTTCGCTGTTTTGTCCCGCGGTCGGATCTGGACGAAAGGCATCATGGCGGCCAGCCGATCAGCACAAAGCGGATCGGCGCCAGGCGCCGGACTTGGCAACAAATCTGTTGCAAAATCAGGGTGTTCCCTACGCATCGCTTGGGTGCATTGCGGCAGCCAGCGGCGGCAAAGCCCGGTGGCGCGAAAGGGTAAGGCCCTGTCGCTAAGCCGCTAGAGCCTGTCGCGTCAAGGTGACGAAATGGCGCCAGAGTCGGACCGAGCTCAATTCCTTCGGTTTCCCAATTCCAAATCATTGAACGAGGCGGTTTTATGGCCACGGCAGAACAGAGCAACACGGAACAAAGCGGCGGTCGGCGCGCCCGCGGCGGCGCGGAAGCCCGGCGTCATGCGCGGCAGAAGCCGCCGATCGTGCAGAACCCCTATATCCGCCGGAACATTCCGCTGGTGACGGTGCTGGACGAGGAAGGCCTCGCCCTGATGGAGCACAATGCCGACACCATCCTGCAGGAAGTCGGTATCGAGTTCCGTGACGAGCCGGAAGCGCTCGAGCTCTGGAAGAAGGCCGGTGCCGACGTCAAGGGTACGCGCATCCGCTTCCCGCGCGGCCTGTGCCGCTCGATCGTGCAGAAGTCCGCGCCGCGCGAATATACCCAGTACGCGCGCAACCCGGACCGCAATGTCGTCATCGGCGGCAACAACACTGTCTTCGCCCCGGTCTATGGCCCGCCCTTCGTGCGTGACCTCGACAAGGGCCGGCGCTACGCGACCATCGAGGACTTCCGCAATTTCGTGAAGATGGCGTATATGTCGCCGTCGATCCATCATTCGGGCGGCACGGTGTGCGAGCCGGTCGATCTGCCGGTGAACAAGCGGCACCTCGACATGGTCTATACCCATATCAAGTATTCCGATAAGCCCTTCATGGGCTCGGTGACGGCGCCGGAACGCGCCCAGGATACCGTCGATATGGCGAAGATCCTGTTCGGCGAAGAGTTTGTGCAGAAGAACACCGTTCTCACCAGCCTGATCAATGCCAATTCCCCGATGGTCTGGGACGGCACCATGCTGGGCGCCATGAAGGTCTATGCCCGCAACAACCAGGCGAGCATCACCACGCCGTTCATTCTCGCCGGCGCGATGAGCCCGGTGACCGCGGCCGGCACGATCGCCCAGGTTCTGGCCGAGGTTCTGGCCGGCGCCTCGACGGCGCAGCTCTACAAGGCCGGCGCCCCGGTGATCTTCGGCGTGTTCGCGAGCTCGATCTCGATGCAGTCGGGTGCACCGACTTTCGGCACGCCGGAACCGACCCTGGTGTCGCTGGCTTGCGCCCAGCTGGCCCGTCGCCTGGGCATTCCGTTCCGTACCGGTGGCTCGCTCTGCGGCTCGAAGATCGCCGACGCCCAGGCGGCCTATGAAAGCGCCCAGACCCTGCTGCCGACCCTGCAGGCCGGCACCAACTTCGTGCTGCATGGCGCGGGTTGGCTCGAAGGTGGTCTCTCGGCCGGCTACGAGAAGTTCGTCATGGATGCCGACCAGCTCGGCATGATGCAGACCCTCGCCAAGGGAGTCGATCTTAGCGAGAACGGCCAGGCCCTGGACGCCATCCGCGAGGTGGGTCCGGGCAGCCATTTCCTCGGCTGCGCCCATACCCAGGCGAATTTCGAGACAGCTTTCTATCGCTCGAACATTGCCGACAATAACAGCTTCGAGCAGTGGGAAGCGGAAGGCGCGCTCGACGCCGCCCAGCGCGCCAACAAGATCGTCAAGCGCATGCTGGCCGATTACGAGGCCCCGGCGCTGGATCCGGCCATCGATGAAGCGTTGAATGAATTCATCGCGAAGAAGAAGGCTGCCGTTCCTGACAGCAACGTTTAAAGCGTGAATCCGTGTTTCCGTGATTTGATGGAAGCGAAATTGCTTCCATCAACAAGGATCGCGCTCTAAAAGACACCTGATCTTTTTTGCAAGAGAAGATCGGATAACGGCAAACGGCCCCGGAAGCGATTCCAGGGCCGTTTGTTTATCCAGCTCTTGCGAACTTACTCAGATACCGCCTGCTTATTTCGGCCCTGATCAGGTCGGATTATCGAGGCTGAAGACGCCTTCCTGGTCGTCATAGGAGAAGGTCTCGCCATAGCGGCCCCAGCTGATGATGGCGCGCAGGGTCTGCTCTGCCGCCTGGGTCGTCATATGGTCCTCGAGCTCATCGAGGAAGCGGCTCTTTGGCGCGCGGTGGCTTTCGCGCTCGTCCAGCACCCGGCGCACATGGGCGGCGAGTTGGACATAAGCCAGGAGATGCTTGGCGAAGATCTGCTTGCGCTCATCGACCTCGGAATCGGCGAAGAGCTTGCCTTCCTCGGTCAGATGGATGTCACCGCCTTCCAATTCGGCAAAGCGCATCATCTGCAAGGTTTCCGCTACGGGGAACAGATCGTCGATCTCCATGTGCAAGCTCTCGCCGATTTCCGGTAAATCGGCGCGGCCGTTATAGGGTGCCGCCGCGACTTCCTCGATCAGACCGGAGAGCAGGTTGGTCGAAACATGCGGCAGGATGTTGCCGATGCCCGTGCCCGGGAAGCGCTGCTCGATGGTGCCAGCGCGGGCGGCTTTCTGCTCCGCCCGCTTGGCGGTCATTTCCACATAGATGCGCTCGACCAGGTCACGGAAACGGGGATCCAGGCGGTCGCGCGGCTGCGGGATGTCGACCTTGATCTCGGTGACGACGCGGCCGGGATTGGAGGAGAAGACCAGGATGCGGTCGCACATCAGCACCGCTTCCTCGATGTTATGGGTGACGAGGATCGCCCCCTTCAACGGCAGCTGTCCCTCGGCCCAGAGTTCGAGCAGATCGGTACGCATGGTCTCAGCGGTCAGCACATCGAGTGCCGAGAAGGCTTCGTCCATCAGCAGGATATTGGGATGGACGACCAATGCGCGAGCAAAGCCGACGCGCTGGCGCATGCCGCCAGAAAGCTCGCGCGGATAGGCGGATTCGAAACCATCGAGGCCGATCAAGTCGATCGCCGCCAGCGAGCGCTTGCGGATCTCATCCTCATCGAGGCCGAGTGCCTCCAGGCCGAGCTGCACGTTCTGCAGCACGGTGAGCCAGGGGAAGAGCGCGAAGCTCTGGAACACCATGGCGATGCCGCTGGCGGGGCCATTGACTGGCTTGCCGAGATAATTGACCTCGCCGCCATTCGGCTGGGAGAGGCCGGAGATGATGCGCAGCAGGGTCGATTTGCCGGAGCCGGAGCGGCCGAGCAGGCCGACGATCTCGCCCTCGTTCAAGCGCAGATTGACATCGTCAAGCACCAGCAGTTCGCCGCCATCGGCCTTGCGGAAGGCGCGGCGGATATTCTTCAGATCGAGCAGCGGAGCGGTATTCATACGATGCTCTCCTCTCAATTCTTTGTTTATCGGTTCGCCAAAGTCAGTTCGTAAGCCGGAACTTGCGCTCCGCATACCAATAGAGCGGTCGCCAGAACAGGCGATTGCACAGAAGGACGAAGCCAGACATCACGATGATGCCGAGGATGACCCGGTGCAGATCGCCGGCAGCGGTTGCCTCGGCAATGTAAGATCCGAGGCCATGCGCCTTCAGCTGCGTATTGCCCCAGCTCACCAGCTCGGAGACGATGGCGGCGTTCCAGGAGCCGCCGGAAGCGGTGATGGCACCCGTCACGTAGAACGGGAAGACCGCAGGCAGGGCGATCTTGCGCCACCACAGCCAGCCGCGGACGCCGAGATTGATGCCGACATCGCGCATCTCGTCGGGGATCGATGACGCCCCGGCAATCACATTGAAGAGAATATACCACTGGGTTCCCAGGATCATCAGCGGGCTCAGCCAGACTTCCGGGTTGAGCCGCAGGAAGACGATGGCGGAGACGGCGATCGGGAACAGCAGATTGGCCGGGAAAGCGGCGAGGAACTGTGCTACCGGCTGCACCATGCGAGCAACCTCCGGCCGCATGCCGACCCACACGCCAACCGGGACCCAGATGACCGTGGCCAGGGCGATCAGCACCACGACACGGATCAGGGTGGCAACGCCCAGCAACGCAGCATAGGTGATGTCGCCGAGCGAGATGCTGCCGAGCAACTCGCGGCCGAGATGGGCGAGAACGACGAGGCCGATCAGGCACAGGATGCCGAAGAACAGCCGATCGCCCCAGACCGGCGGCTTGATGTCGTAACGCTGCTGCGTCACGGCGACCGTTCTTTCCGGCAGACGGAAGCGGAAGGACCAGGACAGCAGCATGGTGAAGGGACGGGTGATGATGTCGATCAGATGCGACTTGCGCAGCGCCGTCAGCACCCAGGATTTGGGCGGCTGGCTGCCGGGCAATTGATCGAAGCGGAAACGATCCGCCCAGGCCACCAGGGGTTTGAAGATCACCTGATCGAAAATCAGGATGACGACCAGCATGGCGCCGATCGCATAGCCGATCGCCGGCAGGTTCTGCTGGTCAATCGCCAGCGCGATATAGGAGCCGACGCCGGGCAGCTTGACGGTGGTATTGCCGACGCTGATCGCCTCGGAAGCGACCACGAAGAACCAGCCGCCCGACATCGACATCATCATGTTCCAGACCAGGGACGGCATGGCGAAAGGCACTTCCAGGCGCCAGAAGCGGCTCCAGGAGGTCAGCTGCAGATTGCGCGAGGCCTCGATCAGCTCGGTCGGCACGGTGCGCAGCGACTGGTAGAAGCTGAAGGCCATGTTCCAGGCCTGGCTGGTGAAGATGGCAAAGACGGCGGCGAACTCGACGCCGAGCACGCGGCCGGGTGCGATCGACATGAAGAAGACCACGGTGACCGAGATGAAGCCGAGGATCGGCACCGATTGCAGGATGTCGAGGATCGGCACCAGCACCATCTCGGCGCGCCGGTTCTTGGCCGCCAGCGTCGCATAGGTGAAGGTGAAGACCAGCGACAGCAGCAGGCCCGCCAGCATGCGCAGCGCAGTGCGCGCGGCATAGCCGGGCAGGGCAGACAGGTCGAGCGTCAGCGGTGTCGATTGCAGCTGGGACAGCGGCTCGGACAGGCGACTGCCAGTGCCGATGAAGAACACAAGGGTGGCAAGTACCAGGAGTGCAGCCAGGATATCCCAGGAGCTGATCGCGATGCGGGTGCGGGCGATCGAGATCGGGGCGAGAACGCGATTGATCATGCCACGCCTCCGCAGCGAACGGATGTGATGGCGCGATGCTTGATATCAGCGATGGATCGACGGAAGAACATGCCAGATCGCCTTGCAATGAAGTGCACAAGGGCCGGGCATGAAGAAGACTAGAACCCGACCGGATTATTTCCCTGATAAGGTCGACTGCCGTCGTCCATGGTCGTGTCCTCAAAAAGCGGTCTAAACGTCAGCTGGCTGACAGGCCGCGAATTTCATCGAATGCGTGCAGCGGCTTTCTAACACAGGCTTTTTGCCTTGCCTATCGGAAACGGCGCAGGGCCTGCGGCATAGCGCCTCTTTTCAGCGCTGAGATTGCTCGATGCTGTGGCGCATGATCAGCGGGATCTGGGTGAGGATGAAAAGGAAGGTCAGGCCGATAATGCCGAAGACCTTGAAATCGATCCAGATGCCTTCCGGCTGCGTGCGCCAGACGATCTCGTTGAGCACCGCCATGGCGGCGAAGAAGCAGGCGAAGCGCAAGCTGAGCAGGCGCCAGCCATCGTCATCCATCTGTAACGTGCTGCCCATGACGTAGCGGATCAGGGGTTTCTTCATGATGAGGCCGCCAAACAGGATGGCAGAAAAGAGACCCTGGATGACGGTCGGCTTCATCTTGATGAAGGTGTCGTCATGCAACCAGAGCGTCAGGCCGCCGAAGGTGCCGACAACCAGCAGGGTGATGATCGGCATCAAAGCGAGGCGGCGCTGGACGACATAGAGCAGGAGCGTGGCGATGGCTGTGGCGATCATCAGGGTGAGCGTCGCTGCCATCAGGCCCGACACTTTATAGGCGATGAAGAAAGCCAGGATGGGCCCGTAATCGACCGTGTATTTCAACCATTGGCGCATGGCGCGTCGTCAACTCGCTCTTTAGGGTTTGGCTTGGCTATGCTAAGCCAAGGTCATATTGAAGCCTAGTTAGTGTAGGGCGGTACGATGAGCAACGCGTTTCTGCAGAGGATTTTAGACCGTAACAAGGAATGGGCGCGCCAGACCACGGAGCGTGATCCCAACTTTTTTGCCCGGCTCGCGGAGCAGCAGGCACCGGAGATTTTCTGGATCGGCTGTTCGGATGCGCGCGTCCCGGCTGACCGGCTGCTGAACCTTGATCCGGGTCAGGTCTTCGTCCACCGCAACATCGCCAATCAGGTCTACCAGATCGACGTCAATTGCCTTTCGGTCTTGGAATTCGCTGTTAACGTCCTGAAAGTGAAGCATATTATTGTATGCGGCCACTATGGTTGCGGCGGCGTCAAGGCAGCCATGGAGCGCACCGAACTGGGCCTCATTGACAACTGGCTCAGGCAGATCAAGGACGTTTATGCCGCCAATGCCAGGGTGCTCGATTCCGAGACCAGTGACGACAAGCGGCTCAACATGCTGTGCGAGCTCAATGTGCGCCAGCAGGTCCTCAATGTCTGCCATACTTCGATCGTGCAGAACGCTTGGAAGGCGGGGCAGTCCCTGACTGTGCATGGCTGGATCTACAGCATCCGCAACGGCCGGCTGCACGACCTCGATTTCTGGGTCGACGGGGTCCATGACCTCAACCCGATATATCAGATGCTCAATGTCGAGGAATCGACCCCCAGCTTCTAAACCTGGGCTTGTGATCGGCGCTTCAGTCGCCCGGCACCTGGTTGCCCGGCAGCAGCTCCGATGGATAGCGGTGACCGCTCTGCGGCTCCTCCCAGATGATGGCGCTCCCGTCCTGATAGATGTTGTAGCAGCTCTCGCCGCTGGTCGGCCATTTCGAGCAATATTGCTTGCTGTTGGCGCCCCAGCGCCCGTCCTGGTGCGGGGCGCCTTTCGACTTGTAGGTGGTCCAGCCGTCCGGCGCGAAATAGGACCAGTATTCAGACGTGCCCCAGAAACCATGGGCCGTCTTGCCGGCAAAGATCTGCTTGATCTCAGCGCCGCTCAAGGGACGCGGATCTGCCCGCACTGCTGTTGCCGCGACACACAGGCACAAGGACAGGCATAGGAACCAGAGGAGCGGGAGCCGGGACATGCTGCCAGCCTAAGAGTGGTGCGGTTCCGCCGTCAATCCGGATCGGGGACTGATTCCGGCACGGTGACATCGGCAGGGCGCTTGCGGCCCTGCTGCACTTCGCGGTGTGCGATATAGAGGCTGGAGGCGATGATGATGCCGGCACCACCCAAGACCTGGATGGCGGGCAGCTGACCCCAGAAGGCGTAACCGAAGATCGTTGCCCAGAGGAGCGCCGTATATTCCAGCGGCGCCAGCAGCGAGGCCTCGCCGATTTTGAAGGCGCGGATCATGCAAAGCTGGGCGCCGGCGCTGCAGCTGCCCTGCAGCAGCAGTAACAGCCAATCGGTGACGCTCGGCTCCCGCCATTCGAGGATCGCCGGGATGAGGCCGACCAGCCCGCTATAGAGCGAGGAATAGAAGAGAATGTTGTGGCCTTTTTCCTTGCCGCTCAGAGGGCGCAGCCAGAGCTGGCCGAGCGCGTAGGTGAGGGCGGCGGCCAGTGCCAGGAAGGCACCCCAGCTGATGCCGTTGCGACCCGGCTGTAGCGCGACCATGACGCCGACGAAACCGATGAGAACGGCAGCCCAGCGCCGGGGTCCGACCTTCTCCCCCAGCAGCGGGCCGGAGAGGGAGGTCATGAAGAGCGGGGCGGCGAAGGCAATGGCGATGGCGTCCGCGAGCTGCAGGTAGCGCAGGCATTCGTAGAAACACCAGGTGGTCGCGACCACGAGCACGGCGCGACCAAGATGGGTCCGGGTGAAACCGGTCTTGAAGGGATTGCCGATACTGCTCTCCCGGTTTCGATAGGCCAGGAAGATCGCGGTCAGGATCGGGCAGATGCGCGACAGCACCATGATCTGCCAGGTGCCGTAGCCCTCCGTCAGCAGCTTGGTGACGGCATCGAGCACGGAAAAGCCGAACACGCCGCCGGCCATGAACAGCAGCGCCTTCAGGCTGTTGGACTGGCCGATCGCCGGCGCCGCACTGGTCATCACTCACCCCACACGAAACCCAACGGTCCTTTGCCGAGAGGGGCACGGACCTGTCCATCTTTGTGAATCCAGCCCTAGCATGGCCGGCGCTGGATGAGACAGGCGATTTGCAGGTGCCGTGCATGCAGAACTGGCTATTGGTCAAAAGAAAAGGACCGATTGTACAGCGGCCCTTTGTAGCGATGCAGATCACAGGAGGTCAGGCGTGCCGGTCATGCGCCGTGTCATGGGGTGGGGTATGCTTGATGATCGTCATAGCCCAACGGACGACGGCGAAGAAGCCGAGGACGAAGAGCGGCGCGATCAGCACAAGAACCGCGAGATAACCAAGCGTGGCCCAGTCGTGAGCATGTGCGCTCGCGAGGCTGCGCTTGATGCAATACTGGATGTCGTCCGGGTTGGCGGAACTCAGCAACGCCGGACAGTCTTGGCTGGCGCCGAGCCTGGTGGCCGGATCGGTGGCGACCGCTGCCTTGTGCCAGGCACTCTCAGCCTGGTCATGGAAGCTGAACGCAACCCACCCGAGACAGGCAAGCAAGACGACAAACCAGACCGGTGTCGAACCCGCTTTGCTTTTCATGTCACTTACCGCAGTCCAGGTCCCATAAGCTTGCGCTTCATTTTGCGTCGGATCAACCCGTTCATTCGAAGCAATATGCGGCGGCATCCCTTATCCGCGAAGCGAGCAATTGGCCAAAACAAAAGGGCCGCCCGAAGGGGCAGCCCTTTCGCAGGTGCAATCCGAACGGATCAGGCGCTGAAGGCGAGACCGAAATCCTTGGCGATCTGCTCCGACCAGCGGAACAGATAGTCCGAGAAGCTCTTCAGCACATAGATGTCATAGCTCGGCTTGTCGTCGAGCTGATGCAGCAGGATATTGGCCTTGGCCATGCCGGTCTGGGCGCACTGGCCGGGGCCGAAGACCCGCGGATGCAAATCGAGGCTGATGCCGCGGGCCAGCAGGTCGCGGGCCTTGGGGCCGGTGACGGTGATGACCGTGCGCGATTCCGAGACATCGATCACCGCCGTGTGCTGGCCCTGGAAGGCCTGGCGCAGGGCGGAGACCAGCTCGTCGCTGCGATCCGGGGTAGTAACGACCCACCATTCATTCGGGCCGAGCCACAGGATCGAGGTGCCGCCGCTGCTGTTGACAGTATTGGCCTTGACCGGCAGGTCGACCCCGGTCACCGACTTCACCGCGAAGGTGAAAGTCGCATCGTTGCCGTCACCACGGATATTGATGATGGTGCGGTGAGCGCTTTCGCCCAGCACCACGCCGGCCGTTGCATGACCGCCCTGGCCGGCGCGCGCCGCCAGGCCGAAATGGCTGAGCGCACTGCGGCGCTGATAAGCATCAACCATTGATACGCTTCCCTTCGAGATCGAAGAATTTCGGTTCGGTGATCTTGGCCGGGATGACTTTGCCTTCATAAGGCAGGTAGACCGTCTCACCCATGCGGTTGCGACCGTTCTTGACCAGAGCCAAGGCGATCGAGCGGTTGCAATTCGGGCTGTAATAGCTCGAGGTCACATGGCCGATCATTTCCATCGGCGGCTTGTCCTTGAGATTGGCGACAATCTGGGCGCCTTCCAGCAGGACTTCGTTCGGATTGTCGGTCAGGAGGCCGACCAGATGCTTGCGGTCCGGGCGCTTGGTGTCGGAACGGCTGAGCGAACGGCGGCCGAGGAAATCGGTCTTCGACTTCGCCATGACCCAATCCATGCCGAGATCCTGCGGCGTGATCGTGCCATCGGTTTCCTGGCCGACGATGATGAAGCCCTTCTCGGCGCGCAGCACGTGCATCGCCTCGGTGCCATACGGCGTGATGCCGTATTTCTCGCCGGCCTGCATGATCGCCCGCCACAGATGCAGCGCATGCGACGGCTGGCAGTTGACTTCGAACGCCAGTTCACCGGTGAAGCTGATGCGATAGATCCGCACCGGAACGCCGGCCAGATGCCCGTTCTTGTAGGACATGAAGGGGAAGCTGGCATCGTCGAGCGGAATGTCGGTGGTCAGTTCCTGCAGCAGCTGACGGCCGAGCGGGCCGTTGATGGCCATGACCGACCATTGCTCGGTGACGCTGGTGAAATAGACCTTCTTCTCCGGCCATTCGCACTGATGCCATTCCTCGAGCCAGGCCATGACGCGCGGCGCACCACCTGTCGTGGTGGTCATGTGGAAATGGTTTTCCGAGATGCGGGTGGTGACACCGTCATCGAACACCATGCCGTCTTCGCCGAGCATGAGACCATAGCGGCAACGGCCGGGCTCCAGCTTCGACCAGGCATTGGTATAGACCATGTTCAGGAACCAGGCGGCGTCCGGGCCTTGGATGTCGATCTTGCCGAGGGTCGAAGCATCGACGATGGTGACGCCCGTACGCGCCGCCTTGACTTCGCGGTTGACCGCGTCATGCATGCTCTCGCCCGGCTTCGGATAGTAATAGGGGCGATGCCACTGGCCGACGCATTCGAACACTGCGCCATGCTGTTCGTGCCACTGATGCATCGCCGTCTTGCGGATCGGATCGAGCAGTTCGATCTTGTCGATGCCGCTGAAAGTGCCGAGGGTGACCGGGGTGTAAGGCGGACGGAAGGTGGTCGTGCCGACGGCCGGAATCTCCACATTGCGGAGACCCGCCATGATCGCCAGCGCGTTGACGTTGCTGGTCTTGCCCTGGTCGGTCGCCATGCCCATGGTGGTATAGCGCTTCAGATGCTCGACCGAGCGATAGCCTTCACGATGGGCCAGCATCACGTCAGCGGCCGTCACGTCATTCTGGTAATCGACGAAATGCTTGCCGCCCTGGCCGACCGGCTTGTCGGCCGGAACGATCCAGACCGGGCGCAAGGCCTCTTCAGCCGGCTCGGTCGAGGCGCTGGGCGCCGTGCCGCTCTTGCCGCTGAAGCCGAGCTTCGCCGCACCGTCGCTGCCGGCCGCATGGCCTTCGGCGAGGCAGGCACCGAGACCGAAGACGCCATGTGCGGCGCCGAAAGAATGGGTGTTCTGGCCGGGCAACGTGTCGCCCGGCACGAAGGCCTGGATCTCATCGCTCCACACCACCTTGGCGCGGGTCTGAGAATGCAGATGCACGGTCGGCTGCCAGCCCCCCGAGGACAGGACGAGGTCGCAATGGATGTGGCGAGAACCGCCGGCGACATGCTTGCCATCTGCCGTCAGCGGCGTCACGTCGACGCCGACCACGGCGAGCTTGCCCTTCACGCCGGTGATGGCATGGCCCGCGAGGATTTCGATGCCCTTGGCGCGGGCGGCCTTGACCAGTTCGCCCTGGGGATTGTCGCGCAGGTCGATGACCGCCGAGACGGTGACACCGGCATCGATCAGATCGAGAGCGGTGCGATAGGCCGTGTCGTTGTTGGTCATGATGACGGCACGCTTGCCCGGCGCGCTGCCATAGCGATTGACGAAGGTGCGCGCGGCCGAAGCCAGCATGCAGCCCGGGCGGTCATTGTCGCTATAGACCAGCGGGCGCTCGATGGCGCCGGTTGCCAGGACCACTTCCTTGGCGCGGATCCGCCACAGGCGCTGGCGCGGCTGATTGGCGCCGGCGATCGGGCCGAGATGATCCGTCACGCGCTCCATCAGGCTGACTGAACCATGGTCGTAATGCGCCCAGGCGACGGTACGGGTGAGCAGCGTCACTTCCGGCAGAGCCTTCAATTCGGCAACCGCATCGGCAACCCAGTCGGCGGCCGGCTTGCCGTCGATGGTCTGGGTTTTTTCCGAGAGCAGCGAGCCGCCGAGTTCCGACTGCTCGTCGACCAGGATGACGCGGGCGCCATTGCGGCCGGCGGCCAGCGCCGCGGCAAGACCAGTGGGGCCGGCGCCGATGATCAGCAGATCACAGGCGGCATAGAGCTTGTCGTAGCGGTCGGGATCGGGCTCGGTCGCACCCTTGCCGAGGCCGGCGGCCCGGCGGATGAACTTCTCATAGAACATCCAGGCCTTGGCCGGCCACATGAAGGTCTTGTAGTAGAAGCCCGAGGGAATGAACTTGTTGATGACGCTGTTGAAGGCCTGAAAATCGGTGGTGAGCGACGGCCAGCGGTTTTGGCTTTCGGCCACCAGGCCGTCAAACAACTCGATCTGCGTCGCGCGCAGGTTGGGCTCGGTACGGTTGCCGATGCCGAGCTGGATCAGCGCATTCGGCTCCTCGGCGCCGGCCGAGAGAATGCCGCGCGGACGATGATACTTGAAGCTGCGGCCGATCAGCACCACGCCATTGGCGAGCAGTGCCGAGGCGAGGGTGTCGCCCTGATAGCCGTAATAGGTCTTGCCGTCGAAGGTGAAGCGCAGCGGCTTCGAACGATCGACACGGCCGCCTTGCGCCAGGCGGTTCTTCTGCGCGGTCATGTTACTTCTTCTCCGTATCGAGCTGCGGCGCCGGCTTGCCCATTTCATAGACCGCGAGGATCTCGTGGGTCACTGTATGGCGCGCCACATTGAACCAGCGGCGGCAGCCTTTCGTGTGGACCCAGCGTTCGAAATGGACACCCTTGGTGTTCTTGCGCATGAAAAGATAATCCGCCCATTCGGCGTCGGACATCTGTTCGTACTGCGCCACGGTCGGGCGGGCGATATGGGCCTCGTGGCCGTAACCGAATTCATGTTCGTTACGGGGGCCGCAATAGGGGCAGTTAATGAGAAACATGGCTCTTGCCTCGAGGATCAGTGAGCGACGCCGGCAGCGCCGTGCTCGTCGATGAGATAGCCGGTGGTGAAGCGCTCCAGGGCAAAAGGCGTCGCCAGCGGATGCGGCTCGCCGCGCGCGATGGTATGCGCAAAGACGTTGCCCGAACCCGGGGTTGCCTTGAAGCCGCCGGTGCCCCAGCCGCAATTGATGAACATGTTCTGCACCGGCGTCTTGCCGATGATCGGGCTGGCATCCGGGCAGGTATCAACGATACCGCCCCACTGGCGCAGCATGCGCAGGCGGCTGAAGGCCGGGAAGAGGTCGATCAGCGCATTGAGCTGATCCTCGACGATCGGCGGGCTGCCGGCCTGGGCGTAGGAGTTGAACGCGTCGATACCGGCGCCCAGCACCAGCTCGCCCTTGTCGGACTGGCTGACATAGACATGGACCTGCGGCGACATGACGACGGTGTCGAGGATCGGCTTGATCGGCTCGCTGACCAGCGCCTGCAGTGGATGGCTTTCCAGCGGCAGGCGGAAGCCCGCCATGCCGGCGATGACGCCGCTATGACCGGCGACGACGACGCCGACCTTCTTCGCGCCGATGAACCCGCGCGTCGTTTCGACACCTTGGACGGTGCCGTTGACGATCTTGAAGCCGGTGACTTCGCAATTCTGGATGATGTCGACGCCGCGCTCATCGGCGCCACGGGCAAAGCCCCAGGCGACGGCGTCATGGCGCGCGGTACCGCCACGGCGCTGGAAGCTGGCGCCCATGATCGGGTAGCGCGCATTCGGCGAGCAATCCAGCATCGGCACGATCTCCTTGATCTGCGCCGGGGTGAGGATTTCCGAATCGATGCCGTTGAGCTGAATCGCGTAGACGCGGCGACGCATCGCCTGCATGTCGTGAACCGTGTGGGCGAGGTTCATCACCCCGCGCTGGCTGAACATGACGTTGTAGTTGAGGTCCTGGGACAGGCCCTCCCACAGCTTCATCGAATGTTCGTAGAGATGCGCCGATTCATCCCACAGATAGTTGGAACGCACGATCGTGGTGTTGCGGCCGGTATTGCCGCCACCGATCCAGCCTTTTTCCAGGATCGCGACATTGGTGATGCCGTGTTCCTTGGCGAGGTAATAGGCCGTCGCCAGACCGTGGCCGCCGCCGCCGATGATGATGACGTCATAAGCGGGCTTGGGATCGGGGCTGCGCCAGGCTTCCTGCCAATCAGCATGGTAGTTGAGGGCATTCCGGACCAGAGAAAAGATCGAGTAACGTTGCTTCATGGGAGGTAACCGGGCCATTCGGTTGGGAACTTTTTTCAGAGTGGTCGCATCCTGCCCAAAGGTTAAGGGCGATTCCGACACTCAAGCGCCACCTATTGTCCCGGCTGCGTCTATAGGTCAAGGGACATGTCTCGTTCCGAATGGTGACGTTTCCGCGCATCCCGCGGGAGGCAGGTTTCGCTTCTGAAAATAACCGCTTAGGACCAAAATCGGAAAAGTGCAGCGTCGGTATGAGGCGAACTTTTTTCTTATCTGCGACACAAAGCCCTAGCCAAAGGGCGGGAAATTTGTTCTATATACGCCGCGCAAATGTCTTGGTGGCGGCGGGATAGTCAAGGAGGGCTTGACCGGTTGTCCCGCGTCAGAGGTGTCCGGAGCGATGCCGGTCCGCTGATTGATCCGTCCCGTGAGCGACATTCGCGGAAGAGGACTTCCATGTTCGGGTCGTTGCCGTCGAAGCTGCCGCAGCAGATCGCTTTTCTGCTGGTGCCCAATTTCTCCATGATCGCCTTTACCTCCGCCGTCGAGCCGTTGCGCCTCGCCAATCGCGTCGCCGGCCGTGAACTCTATCGCTGGCATCTCTATTCGCCGGATGGCGCGCCGATCAGCGCCAGCAACGGCATCCAGCTGACGCCGAGCGGCGCGGTGGACCAGATCATCAATTACGAGACGGTCATCCTTTGTAGCGGCATTGACGGCCATCTCTTTGATGATAAAGCAGTTTTTGCCGCATTGCGGCGGGCTGACCGGCAGGGTGCCGATATTGGGGCCTTGTGCACCGGCAGCCATATCCTGGCCCGCGCCAATATGCTGAACGGCTATCGCTGCACCATCCATTGGGAGAATCTGGCGAGCTTCTCAGAGAACTTCCCGGAGATCGAGACTACCTCCGAGCTCTTCGAGATCGACCGCAATCGCTTTACCTGCTCGGGCGGTACCGCGGCGCTGGACATGATGCTGAACATGATCTCGCAGCAGCACGGCCATGAGCTGGCGGCGGCGGTTTCAGAACAGTTCATCCATGAGCGCATCCGCGACCGCCATGACCACCAGCGCATGGCGCTGACGGCGCGCCTGGGCGTGCGCCATCCGAAGCTGATCCAGGTGATCCAGCTGATGGAGGCCAACCTCGAGGAACCGCTGAGCCGCAGTCAGCTGGCGGATGCCGCCGGCCTCTCCAGCCGGCAGATGGAGCGCCTGTTCAGCAAATACCTGCACCGTTCGCCGGCGCGTTATTATGTCGAGCTGCGGCTGAATCGCGCGCGTCTCCTGTTGCTGCAGACCAATATGTCGGTGATCGATATCGCGCTCGCCTGCGGTTTCGTCTCGGCGTCGCATTTTTCCAAATGTTACCGCGACTTCTTCGGCAAGACGCCGCGGCGCGAGCGGGCGACGCCCTCCAACATGCGGGCCGATGCCGACCTGGGCATGCTGGAAGCGGCGGTCAATTGAACAGCTGAAGACGACATCTGGTGGCGTGAGGCGGGAGATGCGGCCCGCCTTCGCTCCCCGTGGTCAGGCGAAGGTGATCAGGCGAAAGCCAGTGTTGCGCCGATCATCAGGCAGGCCAGCAACATGAGGACGGTTGCCATCGTCATTACCCGAATCAACATGCCTCCCTCCAGTCGAGCAAAGCGCTCCGAAGATAGGTTTCCATCGGTTCTGAATAGGCGAAATCCGTTCTGGCGGCTGTGCGCTAACGCACAGCTGGCCCAGATTTGCGGCAGTCGCTTGCTGATTGCATCTCCTGCTACCGCACAGCATGATGCGGGCGCCGTTAACCATCCGTTCTGACGAGTTTTCCGCGATGTTTTCTTCGACCGAAGTCAAAGATATCTTCCCCACCCCGATCTGGGTGGTGGATCTGGCAGAGGACAAGGCCAAGAGCTTCAACGCCGACTTGAAGCGGGTGATCTACGATCTCACCGAGCCGCGCCGCGAAATTCCCATCGGCAGCACTTGGCAGACCGAGCCGATGCTGCAGAAACGGGCGGAATTCGCTGAGTTCTGCCAGCTGGTGCGGCAGGCCGCGAAAGGCGCCTTGTCCTTTCTCCAGGTCGAACATGACGGCTTCGAGATCACCGGCTGCTGGGCCAATATCAATCCGCGCGGTGGCCTCAACTCAGCCCACACGCATCCGAACAATTATCTGAGCGGTGTCTATTACGTCTCGCTGCCGGCAGAAAAGGGCCAGATCGTCTTTGCCGATCCGCGCCCCCAGGCCATGACGATGATGCCGACCACCAAGCAGTGGAACAAATATGTCGGCAACGAAATCAAGCTGGAAGTGAAAGAGGGGCGCTTCGTCCTGTTCCCGTCCTGGCTGGTTCATTCGGTGCCGGTCAATCGCAGCGAAGAGCATCGCATCAGCATCTCCTATAACATCATGTTTTCAAACTATGCCGAAACCATGAGCCCGCCTTTGTGGACCGGCACTGCGAGCCTCAAGCCGCAACGATAGGCGAGGGGGCAGGGGCCACGCCGCAGGAAATCGGGACGGGGCAAAGGCACATGACGATAAGGACAGCAGCAGAGCTCTCGGAACGCCTGGCAGCGCATGGTCTGTTGTTACGGGGCGGGCTTGAGCTCGACCCGGTCACGGATGGCGCTTTGCTGGAGCAATTTCAGGGGAGGCGCCAACTGCTGCTGATCGGCAATGTGGGCTCCGCCATCTGGCCGTATCTGCATCGTTTCATGGCCGATCATCCGGCGGCATCCGATCCGCTCGACCAGTGGACCGAGATTGTCCTGCAGGCGGTTGCCGGTGAAATCGGTGCCGTCAGCCTGTTTCCCTTCGGTGGGCCGCCCTGGTGGCCGTTCCAGCAATGGGCGAAACGGGCCGATGCGGTGTCACCATCGCCGGTCGCGATCCTTATCCATCCCATCTATGGCCTGTGGCATGCCTATCGTGGCGCCCTGCTGCTGGAAGAACCGATCGCCTTGCCGCCACGGTCCGGTGCACCGTCACCCTGTGACAGTTGCATCGAACGGCCCTGCCTGTCCGCTTGTCCCGTCGGCGCCTTCTCAGCCAGCGGCTACGATGTCGATGGCTGCGCCCGTCACGTCAACGGGGCCGCCGGGCACGACTGCCAGACGCGCGGCTGTCTGGCGCGGCTCGCCTGTCCGGTCGGACCGGAATACCGCTATGACTCGGCCCATGCCGCATTCCATATGGCGGCATTCCGGCGCTCGCATCCCTGATCTTTCCGCCAGCGGCTGAGGCGATGGATTCAGGGATACACTCATCACGTTAATATTTAAGCATTTCAACGTCTTGCCGCGGCTTGGCTGTGGAAAACCGCTTGTTCCGACGCGGGCCGCTGCGTTATGACTGCTGCATCTTCCTCGCTTCACCCATGGGGGCTCCCTTGCGTCGTCTTTTTCCGTCCGCCGCTTTCGCAGTCGTTTTGTCGGCGATATGCCCGTCTCTCGCCGGTGCAACAGATGTCACCCTGACCGCCAGCATGGGGCACGGCGGACAGGCGATCACCACGCCGGTCACCTGGAACGTCGTGAAGCTGGACGAAAAGACCGGCAAGCCGTCGCCGACCGGCTCTGCCCAGACCGCGGCGGTCTTCAAATCGGACCTGCCCACCGGCCACTATCAGGTTCTGGCGCAAAGTCAGGGCACGGCCGTCAAGCAGACCATTTTCGTCGGCCAGAGCCCGGTGGCTGAGAATATCGTTCTCGGCATCGCCCATGTCTCGGTGCAGCTGATCACCAGCCGCGGCCGCACGCCGCTCAAGGAGCAGGTCGACTGGCAGCTCTTCACCTATCAGAAGGGCGAGACTGAAAACGGCACGCTGGTCGATAAGGAAACCGGGCCGATCGCACGTTTCTCGGTGCCGGGTGGCGGCTATGTCGTGCGCGCCAAGTACAAGGATATGACGGCGGATCTGGTCATGCCGCTGAATTCCGGCCAGACCTACGACTACATCATCAACCTCTATGCCGGTTATGCGAAGTTCTCGGCGCTCGCCAACAAGCAGCCGGTCAAGCAGAAGGTGACCTATCAGATCGTGCGTGTGCAGCCGGACGATAAGGGCAAGTTTAAGCTGGTGGCCGAGAAGGTTGGGGCGGCCCCCGACGCGATGTTGCGCGAGGGCAATTACCTGGTGATCGCCCGCTATGGCAAGCTGTGGGGCACCGAGAAGCTCTCGGTCCAGAACGGCCAGACCAGTTCGGTCAAGGTCACCCTGCGTGAAGGCCTCGGCGCTCCGGAGCTGGCCCTGGCAGCACAGTAAGAGCCGCTGGCATCAAGTCCCCATAAATGCTGGAAGCCGCCATTCGCTGAATGGCGGCTTTCTTTATGTCCGGAGCCTGCCGGGCCCGGCAAGGCATTGATACCGGCTCAAATTCCAAAATGACAATGGCACATGACTTAATTGATCCGCACCGCCCTTGTCAGCCAACCCGCCCTAATGGTTGAGTGGACAGGATAATGCGTGCGTGCCGCCAGGAGAATCCGGCCTGAACAAAGCCTGCCGGCGGCGCAGGGATCGACAAATGGAGTATCGAAGACATGGCGCGTGAGCAGCGGGTGCGACGTGAACGGCGCAGCGGGGGCAAGTCCCTGAAGCAACTGCCCTGGAAGCAGTACCGCAATCCCTATAAGCCGATCGAAGCGGTGAGCGAGGACCAGCTGGAGGCAATCCATCAGGGCTCCTTGCGCATCCTCGAGGAGATCGGCATCGAGTTCCTCGACGCCGATGCGCGCAAGCTGCTCAAGGAGAAGGGAGCCGACGTCAAGGAGGGCTCCGACCGGGTTCATCTCGACCGCGGCATGATCGCCGAATATGTCGGCAAGGCGCCGTCGCAGTTCACGCTGCATGCCCGCAACCCGGAACACAACCTGACCTTCGGCAAGGACTATATCAATTTCGGCTCGGTCGCCTCGGCGCCGAACGTCTCCGATCTCGATCGCGGCCGTCGCCCGGGCAACTTTCAGGATTATTGCGATCTGCTGAAGCTGATCCAGAGCCTGAACATCGTCCAGTTCACCGGCGGCTATCCGGTCGAGCCGGCGGATATTCCGCCCTCGACCCGCCACCTCGATGCCCATTACGCGGCGATCACACTGACCGACAAGATCTGGCACCCCTATTCGCTGGGGCGTCACCGCATCGAAGACGCGATCGAGATGATGGCGATCGCCCGGGGCATCGACAAGGAACAGCTGAAGTGCGAGCCCAGCGTCTTCTCCATCGTCAACAGCAACTCGCCGCTGCGCCTGGACATCCCGATGCTGCAGGGGCTGACGGCCATGGCCAAGGCCGGCCAGCCGGTGGTGCTGACACCCTTCACCCTCAGCGGCGCCATGGCGCCAGCGACCATCGCCGGTGCGCTGGCGCAGCAGAATGCCGAAGCGCTGGCCGGCATCGCCTTCATCCAGATGGTCAATCCGGGTGCGCCTTGCGTCTATGGCGGCTTCACCTCGAACGTTGACATGAAGACCGGCGCACCGGCCTTCGGCACGCCGGAATATACCCGTGCAGCACTGGTCGGCGGCCAGCTCGCCCGCAAGCACGGCCTGCCTTACCGCTCCAGCAATGCCTGCGCCGCCAATGCGGTCGACGCCCAGGCCGCCTGGGAATCCGAGATGTCGGTCTGGGGCGCCGTCATGGGCCATGCCAATCTCATCCTGCACGGCGCCGGCTGGATGGAGGGCGGCCTCGTCGCTTCGTATGAGAAGATGATGGTCGATGCCGAGATCCTGCAGCATATGGGCGAGTTCCTGCAGCCGCTGGTCGTCAATGACGACACGCTGGGCATCGATGCCATGAAGGAAGTCGGCCCCGGCGGCCATTTCTTCGGCTGCGCTCATACGCTGGCGCGTTACGAGACGGCCTTCTACGCGCCGATGCTGTCCGATTGGCGCAACTTCGAGACCTGGCGTCTCGCCGGTGCGCAGGATACTGCCCAGCGCGCCAATACCATGTGGAAGCAGCTTCTCAGCGATTACACGCAGCCGGCGATCGATCCGGCGATCGATGACGAGCTCAAGGCCTTCGTCGCCAAGCGCAAGGAACAAGGCGGCGTGCCAGCGTAAACTGGCAGCCTCTGCGATCAGCAAAAAGCCCGCCGTGATGGCGGGCTTTTTCTTTTGTGCCGGTCCTCTTTTATGCCCGTGCTCTTCTAGGGCGGTGCAGCGCGCTTATTGCACCGTCGGGTGGAAGAGCGGTTCCTTGGCAGAGAAGCCGTATCTGGCGAACAGTTTTGCATAACCCGGCAAGACATAGGCACCGTCGCGGGCGGTGAGTTCGTCGCGCCGCGCCAGATAGCGGGCGGAGCGCTTGTACCAGGCTAGGCCCGGCTCGTCGTGATGGATGACGTGCAGGTTGTTGAACAGGAAAAGCAGGCTCCAGAACGGCCCCGCCTGGCAGATCACCGTACGGCCGGCGACGCTGGGATGGGCGCGATGTTCGGCAAAGGAGCGCACCAGCGCCAAGGACGTACCCGGATAAGCCATGCCGAAGACATAGACCCAGAGCGGAATGCCGCAGACCTGCGTCGCCCAGTAGAGAATGAGCGCTACTGCCGGCAAGTGGACCGCCCAGGGCCGCAAGCCCCGCCAGTTGCCGGCGCGCAAGGTCAGCACCAGACTGATCAGGGTCATCACGGTATAATAAGCGGGTCCGACCAGCATGCGGCCGAAGAGCGGGCGCATGGCCTGCCGCACGGCGCGATGCAGGGGCGACAAGGCTTCCCATTGCGCCGGCGTTAGATAATTGGATTCCGGATCGATCGTGGGATCGGTCAGGTTCTCATCGATGTGATGATTGAGATGGGTCTTGCGATATTCGAGATAGGGCAGCCACAGCCAGAGCGGCCAGCCGACGATGAAACTGTTGAGCCCCTTCCAGCGGGTCGGATAGCCATGCGTCGCTTCATGCTGCAGCGAGCCGTGCAGCGCGATGACGAGGGCCGTCAGCGGGCAGGCAAGATACCAGGGCAGCAGATGATAACTGGCAGTGAGAAGGAGAAACGAAGCGTAGATGCCGGCTGCTAAAATCAGGGTGGGTCCGTCGACAACAAAGTCATGACGGCCGCGATCACCTTTGCGAATGCCGGCTAAAGTATCCGGCCCTGAGTACATGTTCATGGCAGCTGGTTATCTATGCCTGTATATACAAGTTATATCGTGTTAACCTGAGTCATTCAACAGGCAAATCGTAAAAAAGTCGTTGTTGCCGTTAAGTTAGGTCGAGATCATGCGGCAGCGCCGCGGCGTTTGGCAGCGAGAAAAGCTGGGGGAGGGACAAGTTGAGTGACAGTCTGGAAGCGACAGTGACGGCCGAACTGCGACGCGACGAGCGGCGCGGCGGCTGCCTGTGCGGTGCCGTTCGCTACCGGGTGCGGGGCGATTTCTCCCAGCCGAATCCGTGTCATTGTCACATGTGCCGCCGCTATCACGGCGCGCCGGGCGCCTTTATCGGGTCACGACGCGACCTGGTCGATCTGATCGGTGAAGCGGAACTGCTGTGGTACGCTGCTTCCCCCAAGGCGGAGCGAGGCTCCTGCCGGCATTGCGGCAGCAAGCTGTTCTGGCGGAGCAAGGAGGGTACCGACCTCGACGTGACCATCGGCAGCCTGGACCAGCGACACGATCTCACGCTGCGGGCACATATCTGGGTCGATCACCGGGGCGATTACGAGGTGATTGATGACGATCTCCCGAAATATGCCCAGTCATCCTTTCGAAATGGCGAGCCGGTCGAGCCGCTGACGGAACTCGAGCCGATGGCGTCGGCGGGCCCGGCCAAGGCGGGCGGCTGCCAATGTGGCGCGGTGCGCTTCGAGCTATCCGCTGCGCCGGAGGATGTTGTCGTCTGCCACTGTGCTCAATGCTTTCACTGGCATGGTTTCGCCGGCGCCTATAGCGCGGTACCTGTTGCGGCGCTCAAAATTCAGCAACCGGATCAGGTGACATGGTTTGCCGCTTCTCCGGAGTTACGGCGTGGCTTCTGCTCGGTCTGCACCAGCTGTCTCTTCATGCAGCCTCTGCGGGCGGGTGAGGCGGCAGAGAAGATCTTCATCTCCGCCAGCGCACTGGATGCGCCGACCGGATTGAAGACGTTGCGGGAGATCTTTTTGTCCGAGGGCGATGCGTCCTATCGAATGAGCGAAGGGCTGATCCGCGCTGCCAGTGGGTGGTCTTCGGCGGCGAGCTCGTTTTAACTTCCTTACATCAAGTGGTGGAAAGTCAGGCCATGATCGTTGGATTGCCCATGTATGCCTTGCCGGAACTGGATGCGGCGACCCACGCATGGGGGCGGGGATTGCTGCGGCATTTTGCCAGTGCCGGGCTCACGGATTTGCCGGCGGATCTGACCGAGCCCACCGATCTCGAAGCGCATTGGCTGGCACCGGATCTCCTGTTCACACAGACCTGCGGCTATCCGCTCACCCATGTGTTGGCGGGCAAGGTGCAATTGCTGGCCACACCCTGCTATAGCGCGACGGGATGCGATGGCGCGACCTACCGCAGCTATGTGGTTGTCAGGGAAGATAGTGGGATCGAAACGCCGGAGGGTCTGCGCGGCAAACGTGTCGCTTATAACGGCACGGATTCGCAAAGCGGCTACAACACCCTGCGTCATCTGGTGGCGCCTCTGGCCGAACATGGGCGATTCTTCGGCAGCGGCCTGGAAACCGGCGCCCATCGCCGCTCACTGGCGGCCGTACGCAGGGGCGAAGCTGATGCTGCCTCGATCGATTGCGTGAGCCTCGCCCTGATCGAGCAGGCCGCGCCTGAGGAATTGAAAGGTATCCGCCGGCTCTGCCCGACCGCCCCGGCGCCCAACCTGCCTTATATCGCCAGCCTCTCGACGTCGGCGGAGGTGATGCGCCGGCTGCGCGAAGGATTGCACGCTGCGGTCAATGATCAGGCTCTGCGGGCTGCGCGCGAAGCCCTGCTGATCGCGGATGTCACGGTGCTGCCCCCTGCAGCCTATGCCGCCATCCCGGCGATGGAAGAGGAAGCGGTGGCATCGGGCTATCCACGGCTGGACTGATCCCATGACCGCTCAGCCGCGCACCCCTTCGGCATTGCCAACGATTGCGATCCTGGTCTCGGCGATGCTCTGGGGCAGCATCTGGATTCCCTTGCGCCAGATCACCGGGACCGGTCTCTCCGGCGCCTGGGCATCGCTGCTGGTCTACGGCGCTCCTTTCTTCGTCATGCTGCCGCTGGTCCTCATCGGGCGAGGACGGTTCGGCTCCTTCGGTCTCGCCGCCTTCTGGGTCGGGGCAACGGCCGGCATCTGCAACACCTTCTACAGCATGGGTGTCATCTACGGCGCTGTGGGCAAGGTCGTGCTGCTGTTTTATCTAAACCCGATCTGGAGCGCGATCCTCGAACGCCTGATCCTGAAGACGCCGATTACAACAACGCGCCTTGCAACCATTGTGCTCGGTTTCGCCGGCATGGCGGTGCTGGTCGGCAATGAAGGCGGCATCCCGCTGCCGCATGGCCTTGCCGAGTGGTTCGGCGTGCTCGCGAGCCTCTTCTGGGCGCTGAGCCTGATCGGCATGGCGGTGAGCGGCTCGGCCGGCGTCATTCCCAAGACCTTCTACCAGTTCGCTTTCGGGCTGATCTGTTCCGGCGCGCTGCTGGTCCTGCAGGTCTTCCCCGGAAGCCTGGTCCCGGCGACGGGAGAACTGACCGGCGCCTTGCCCTGGGCCGTGGTCGCCGTGCTGGTCTGGATCATTCCCGGTATGGGTCTCAGCTTCTGGGCGGTGGGGCGCATGTCGCCGACCCGCGCCGCCATTCTTTTCATGTTGGAGGCAGTGGTCGGTGTGGTCTCGGCCGCGATCCTGACCGACGAGCCTTTCGGCTGGCGGGAAATCATCGGCGGCGTGATGATCCTGGGGGCCGGTTTGCTGGATGTCATCGGCGGCAAGATCGCCGCCGATGGCACAGCCGGCTCCGCCAAGCAGCTTGAAGAAGGAGTGCAGTAGGATGGCGCAGGTTTTCGACGCCCGCGGCATGAAATGCCCGTTGCCGGTCCTGAAGGCGCGCCGCCTGATCCGCGAGATGGAACCGGGCAGCGTGCTGGAAGTTCAGGCGACGGATCCCGGCGCACCGGCGGATTTCACGCATTTTTGCGAAACCACCGGCCATCGCCTGCTCGGCGTGGAAACCGCGGATCAGCTTTTCATCATCCGCATCGAGATTGTGCAGACGGCGGCGTAAGCCGGATCACGCCCTCAGATGACGCCGCGGGCGGTCAGTTCATCCTTCAGATAGGCGTAGAAAATCGGCGCCGCGATCACCCCGGCAATGCCGAACAATGCTTCCATCACCAGCATGGCGAGCAGCATTTCCCAGGCGCGGGCACGGATCTGCGAGCCGATGATCCGCGCATTGATGAAATATTCCAGCTTGTGGATGAAGACGAGAAAGAACAGGGAGCCGATCGCTGCGTAGAGCGACGAACTGAGGCAGACGATGACGATGACGGTATTGGAGATGAGATTGCCGATGACGGGAATGAGGCCGACCACGAAGGTGACGGCGATCATCGTCTTCACCAGCGGCAATTCGATGCCCAGCAGCGGCAGGAGGACGCTGAGATAGAGGGCGGTCAGGATCGTATTGAAGGCGGAGATGCGGATCTGCGCGAAGACCACGCGGCGGAAGGCACTGCCAAGAAAACGGATCCGGTCCTGCAGCGCGCTCGTCAGGGGGCCAAGTTTGGCCGGTTCGGCGCTGGTACTGATGGCGACCATGCCGCCGATAATCATGCCGACCAGGATGCGTACGAAGATGCGGCCGAAATTCTCGCCAAGCTGCCGGAGATCGCCGGCATGGATGCGGAGCCAATCGGCGGCGGTCGCCTTCAGGTCCTCGACATTGCTCGGCAGGTATTGCTGCGCCCAGCCGGGAAAATGAATCCGGCCGGCATCGATGATATCGGCCATGCGCTGCAGCAGGATGACGAAGCTGTCGGATTTCGAGGTTGCCAAGGCGGCCAGCGACCCGATCCCCATCAGCAACAAGAGTGTCACAAACGTCGCCAGCAGGCTGACGGCAATGACCTTGCCGGCTCGGTAGGTGACGCCAAAGCTGCGATGGCGAATGCCCGCTAGCTGCACGAATTCGTAGATCAGCAGACCGGGCAGCAAGCTGGGCAGGAGGCCGGCATAGACCACGAGGCAAAGGCCGATGCCCATGAGGATCCAGGCGGCGATGTCATAAGGCAGCCGGTCGCGGCCCCGCAAATGATCGAGTTCTCGTGTCAGATCTGCCTGGTTGGTTTGCACGACAATCGGACTCAGGCGCTGATCGGACATCGTCTCGTCTTTTCAGTGTCAACAATCCGCTGATCTTATGAGCTATTTTACCCCTGACGCAAGGCTGACGCGTGGCGGCAAGTTCTAGAAGCAGGGGGGGCAAGGAAACCTGGCCGGGGCCGGGCTCGCCTCAGTTGGTGGTCTGCAGCAGCCGCTGGACCCCCGGATGCAGCGGAAGCACCGTCGATTCGATATGGGCGCTGGCGGTGGCAGCAGCCGGATTGGCGGTCGTCTTGGTGCCGGGCTTCGGCACCACCAGGCTGCGGGCCAGATCGGTGGCGATCTCATCCTTGGTCGCGGAGGGAACGACAAACAGGATCGGGCTGATCAGCGTATCGGCCTGTCGCGCGCTCCCGTCAGTCCCGGCCGGCAGATGGGCGAGCACGAAATCGTGCCGCTCGGTGCCTATCTTGCTCAGCTCGGCCGGGCTGATGGAAACGAGACGCACGGTCATGTGATCGCTGATCGCCATGACGGTTGGCGCGTTCTTGCGGTCCATGATGGCGATGGCATCGACCTTGCCGTCGACCAGCTGGGCGGCCGCATCGGCAACGGATACCGGGATCAGCTTGGTCTTCTTGTCGACAATCCCGAGCAGGGTGAAGATCTGGTTCACGGAAATGGCGCTGTCACTTTCGGCCGTGCCAATGGCGATGCGGCGCCCCTTCAAGTCACTGAGGCTGTTGATGCTCGATTGATCCGGGGCGATGACCTGCAGCGTGGTATCGCCAACGGTGGCGATAGCCCGCAAGTCGGCATTCGGACCGGCCGATTTGAACGGGCCTTTGCCCTCGAGGGCCAGCGCCGCCATATTGGCTTGGACGATCGCCGCATCGGCACCGCCGCTCTTCAGCAGCTTGAGGCTTTCCACCCCGCCGGAGGTCGTCTGGGCAATGCCGATGACGCCGGGAACGCCGCAATTCTCGCTGACATCACAATCGGTCGCACCCGCCGGGTTGCTGATCGCCTTGCTGATATCGCCGGCAATTTCGAAGGATTGCGAACCGGGCCCGCCGCTGGCGATGCGGAAATAGCTGACATCCTGGGCATTGACCGGCGAGATCAGCGCGGGATCGAGCCACGCTACACCGATCGCAATGGCGGCAAGGCCGAAACCTGCGGCGATCCGGTAGGACAGGCGCGCATATCGCGGAGCGCCTTGTACCTTGCTTCGGTTCAACCGGTTCAGCCAATTCCTCGACACAACGCAACCCCTGATCATCAGCAGCGCCTGTTTCGGGGCTGCTGCATCTTTCTGCCGCTCGGTTCCGCCGGCAGCTAATCACTCACCGTCGCTGTATCACATGCGATTGCGGCAAGACTATGATCGCGCACACGGTTCGCTCTTGCCGTTCCGTGGCCGACTCCTGATGGTGCAGGGAGGACGCCGGGCATTTGCAGCCATGCGCAAACCCTCCGAAAACCCGCCGAAGCGATGCGGCCATTGCATAGTTTCCCCCCTTTCCAGGGAGCCGGCCGCTCTGCTACCACGCCATCCAGACTATGACGCCTATCACCTAAGGAAACGTTATTAATGTCCGGATCCATGACCAAGCGGCAGACAAATCTGCGGCGCCTGCTGAACCCGAAGCATGTCTGCATCGTCGGTGGCGCCGCGATGGAGGAAGCCATCCGTCGCTGTGACGAAACAGGTTTTGCCGGCCAGATCTGGGTGGTCAATCCAAAATATCGTGAAATCGGTGGCCGGCCCTGCTTCGCCTCGATTGCCGACCTGCCGGAAGCACCGGATGCGACCTTCATCGCCGTGCCCCGCGAGGCGACCATCGACATCATGTCGCAGCTCAATGCCCGGGGTGCCGGCGGGGCGATCTGCTATGCCGCCGGCTATGCCGAGGTCGGCGGGGAGGGTGTCGACCTGCAGCAGCGCTTCATCGAGGCGGCCGGCGATCTCGCCGTGGTGGGGCCGAATTGTTACGGCGTGCTGAACTATCTGGACGGCATTGCCCTGTGGCCCACCGGCCATCTCGGCAAGCGGGTCGAGACCGGCTGCGCCATCATCGCCCAGAGCGGCAATATCGCCCTCAACCTCACCATGAACCACCGCAGCGTGCCCTTTGCCTATGTCATCAGTTCGGGCAACCAGGTGGTCCTCAATGTCGCAGATTACGTCGATGCCCTGGCGGAAAACCCCCGGGTCAAGGCGATCGGCCTCTATATCGAGGGCTTGAACGATGTGCCGGCCTTCAGCCGGGCAGCTGCCAAGGCGCTCGCCAATGGCAAGCCGCTGGTGGCACTCAAGGCCGGCAATTCCGAACTCGGCGCCAAGCTCGCCATGAGCCATACCAGCTCGCTCGCGGGCAGCGACAAGATGTATGACGCTCTCTTTGAGCGTCTGGGCGTCATTCGCGTCCATACCATCCCGCAACTGCTGGAAACCCTGAAGCTGGTTACCTCTGCCGGCCTGCCCAAAGGCAAGCGCCTGGCGGTCTTCACTTGCTCGGGCGGTGATGGCCTGCTGACCGCCGATGTCTGCGAAAAGCTCGATGTGCCGCTGCCGGGCTTCCCCGAGAAGCAGGCGGAAGCGTTGCGGGCGCAGTTGCCGAATTTCGCCAGCGTCACCAATCCGCTCGATTACAATACTTCGCTCTGGGGCAGGGAACCGCTTCTGACCGAACTCTTCTCGACGGTACTGGAAGGCGATTTCGATGCCGGCATGCTGATGCTGGACTACGCGACCGAGAGCGTTGAGAGCGAGCAGGTGTTCGATGCCAGCCGTCGTGCCCTGATCACCGCTGCCAAGCGTCACGGCAAGATGCCGATCATCACCGCCACCATTCCGGAACTGTTCCCCGGCCATCTGCGGGATGAAACCATCGTTTTCGGGGCGGCGCCGCTGCAGGGCCTGCCGGAGGCGCTGACGGCCTTCGCTTCCGCTCAGCAATTCGCCCGTTACCGGGAACAATTGGCCGAAAGCGGCATGCAGATCGAGGTGGCGGCGACGCCGGCGCTGAAGGCGGATGCCAAGCAGACCCTATGGTCGGAAGCTGCCGCGAAGGCAAAGCTGGCCGAATATGGCCTGAAGGCGCCGCAGAGCCGCCTCGTTGGTCCTGAGGCTGCCGCAGCCGCGGCTAGCGAGCTCGGCTTCCCGGTGGTGGTGAAGGTGGCCGATCCGGTGCTCGCCCATAAGACCGAGGCTGGCGCCGTTGCCATCAACCTGAAATCTGCCGCCGAGGTCGAGGCGGCGGTTGCCAAGATGAAGACTGCGCTCGCCGCGTACAAGCCGGGTGCGACGGTGGCCAAGGTGCTGGTCGAGAAGATGGTCACCAATGTGGTGGCGGAGATGATCGTCGGCATCAAGCGCGATCCGCAATTCGGCCTGGCACTGGTGGTCGGCGCCGGTGGCATCCTGGTCGAGATGGTCGAGGACGCCACCATGCTGCTGCTGCCAACCAGCAAGGAAGCGATTGCTAGCGCTATCAACAAGCTCAAGATCGCCAAGCTGCTGCGCGGTTATCGCGGCAAGCCGGCCGGCGACATCAATGCCCTGGTCGATGCTGTGGCAGCCATCGCCCGGTTTGCCGAAGCCCATAACAGCAGCCTGGTCGAACTCGATGTCAATCCGCTGATGGTGCTGACCGATGGCGCGGTTGCCGTCGACGCGCTGGTGGTGACGGCGGAATAAACACGCATAAGACAGTCGCGTGACAGGATGATTTGATCACCCATTCAGATCATCCTGTTGCGACCCGCTTTTCGGGCCTGTGTCTTCCCGCCCGAACGCCCCGGCCAAGATGGCCGTTAGCGGTAGCAGGTATCCCAGCCTGCTTTTCGGGCCGCTCAGTCGTCGTTCGCCGTCGCTGGCAAGCCAGTTGAGTCGGTCGCCTATGGCTAACCTCAACGCATCACAAAGATCGCGTGGAGGAACAGATGGCCCATCAACCTGGACGGCACTTCCTGCAAGTGCCTGGTCCGAGCAATATCCCTGACAGCGTGCTGCATGCCATCGCCCGGCCGGTGCTGGATCATCGCGGGCCGGAATTCGCGCGTCTTGGCAAGGATGTGCTGGAGCGTATCAAGCCGATCTTCAAGACCAGGCAGCCGGTCCTGATTTTCCCGGCCAGCGGCACCGGCGGCTGGGAATCCGCTCTGGTGAACACCTTGTCGCCCGGCGATACCGTGCTGACCTTCGATACCGGCCAGTTCGCCGTGCTCTGGGGCGTGATGGCGCGCAAGCTCGGCCTCGATGTCCGCACGCTCGCCACCGACTGGCGCCGTGGCCCGAGCCCGGAAGCTGTCGAGGCGGCGCTCGCCGAGGACAAGGCGCATCAGATCAAGGCGATCCTCCTCGTCCATAACGAGACCTCCAACGGCGTTATGAGCCGTGTATCCGAGATCCGCAAGGCGATCGACCGGGCGAAGCATCCGGCACTGCTCATGGTGGACACCATCTCGTCGCTGGGCAGCGCCGATTTCCGCTTCGACGATTGGGGCGTCGACATTGCCGTCGGCGGTTCGCAGAAGGGCCTGATGCTGCCGGCCGGTCTCGCTTTCGTCGCCATCAGCGAAAAGGCACGGGCAGCCAGCAAGACCGCCAAGCTGCCGCGCGCCTTCTGGGATTGGGAGCCGATGCTGGCCAACAGCACTGGCGGCAACTTCCCCTATACGCCGGCTTGCAATCTCTTCTTCGGCCTGCAGGAAGCCTTGAACCTGCTGGAAGCGGAAGGTCTGGAAAACGTCTTCCAGCGTCATGCACGCCATGCCGAGGCGACCCGCCGCGCAGTGGCAGCCTGGGGCCTGGAAACGGTCTGCGCCGAGCCCAAGGAATACAGCCAGTCGGTCACCGCGGTCTTCGTGCCGGAGGGCCATTCCGCCGATGGCTTGCGCAAGGTCATTCTCGAGCGCTTCAACATGTCGCTGGGCGCCGGCCTCGGCAAGCTCGCCGACAAGGTGTTCCGCATCGGTCATCTCGGCGATTTCAACGATCTGATGCTATCCGGCACGTTGAGCGGCGTCGAAATGGGCCTCTCGCTCAGCAATATTCCGCATCGCAGCGGCGGCATCGTTGCGGCGCTCGATCATCTCTCTTCGGCAGCGGGGCTGCGCGCCGCCGCCTGATCTTTGTCACGCCTCACTTGTCAAACTGACAGCCGGCCCGGATGATGGGCCGGCTGTTTTCTTTGGTGCGGAATTTCCAGGCAGGGCGTGACAATGCAGATCGTTTTTTCCGAGGCACAACTGGCGCATGCACCGCAGCGTTTCCTGGTGCGGGGTGCTTGGCAGCCTTGTCCGGAAAAGCCGGAGCGGGCGACCATGTTGCTCGACGGTCTTCGCGCGGGTGGACAGCTGCCGGAGATACTGGCGCCCGACCGGCTTAGCGACCAGGTGATCGAGAATGCGATCGGCGCCGTCCATGATGCGCGCTATCTCGCCTTTCTGCGGACGGCACATGAGCGCTGGCAGCGTCTGCCGGGTGCTGCGGATCTGGTGACGCCCAACATGCATCCCCGCAGCCGCCAGGATGGCTATCCGCAATCGGTGGTGGGGCAGGCCGGCTATCACATGGCGGATACCGCTTGCCCGATCGGCGCCGATACCTGGGCCGCCGCCCGAGCTAGCGCCGCCACCGCTGTGCATGCGGTACAACTGGTGCTGGATGGGCGCGACAGTGCTTACGCCCTGTGCCGGCCGCCGGGGCATCATGCCTATGCCGATATGGCCGGGGGCTTCTGCTATCTCAATAACAGTGCCATCGCCGCACAGCATCTGCGCCAGCATTTCCGGCGGGTTGCCATTGTCGATATCGATGTGCATCACGGCAACGGCACGCAGGCGATCTTCTATGAGCGGGCCGATGTCTTCACCGCTTCGGTTCACGCCGATCCCGCCAACTACTATCCGTTCTTCTGGGGCTATGCGACGGAGACGGGGGCGGGCGAGGGGGCCGGTAGCAATCTCAATGTGCCGCTGGCGCTCGGCAGCCTCGATGACGTCTATCTGCAGGCGCTGGAGGCGATCATTGCCGCGACGCGCAAGCATGGCGCCGAAGCACTGGTGGTGGCGCTCGGTCTCGACGCCTTCGAGGGCGATCCACTGGCCGGGTTGAAGGTGACGACGCCCGGTTTCCGGGAAGCAGGTAAGCTGCTGGGTGCGGTGAAGCTGCCGACCGTTCTGGTTCAGGAGGGTGGCTATCCGGCGCCGGAGCTTGGCGTCAATCTGCGCGCCTTGCTCGATGGCTTTGCCGCCGGCCGCGACAGCTGACGGCTTCAACAGCTAACGAGGATTGCTCAGCTTTGCGGCACGACCCGGCTGGCCGGGAGGCACAATGACACGACAGTGCCGATGCCGGGCTTACTGGAGATATTGAGGCTGCCGCCCAGCAGGTCGGCGAGCCGCTTCGACAAGGCAAGGCCAAGGCCCGTGCCTTCGAATTTTCGCGTCGTGCCGCCTTCCGCCTGGAAGAACGGCATGAAGATATGTTCCAGCACCTGCTCGCTGATGCCGATGCCGGTATCTGAAACGGCAATAACGAGGGTGCCGTCGGCTTCGACAGTGGCATTGAGCTCGATCCTGCCGCCGCGCGGGGTGAACTTGACGGCATTGGAAAGCAGGTTGCCGATGATCTGCCGGGTGACGCGCTGGTCGATCATGAGATGCGGCAGCCCGGTGCCGAAATCGCAGACCAGGTTGATGCCGGCTTGTTCCGCCTTGACGCGATACGTGGCGATGACCGGCTGGACAATCATCTCGAAGGTCGTCTCCGCATCCTGCAGCACCAGCGTTCCCGCTTCGACCGAGGTAAGGCCTAGGATGTCATTGATGACGCCGAGCAACTGGTTGGCGCTTTCATGGATATCGGAGGCATAGGCGCCGTATTCCGGCGCACCGAGAGGGCCGTGGGTCTGCAGGTGCATCATCTCGGAGAAGCCGATGATGGAATTCAGCGGCGTGCGCAATTCATGGCTCATATGGGCGAGGAAATGCGTCTTCGCCCGATTGGCCTGTTCGGCCGCTTCCTTGGCGGCCAGCAGATTGCGCTCGCGCTCGGTCAGTTCGGTGATGTCATTTGCCGTGCCGCGATAGCCGAGATGGGCGCCGCTATCAGGATCGAAAACCGGCACCATGCTGATCAGCAGCAGCTTGAGCTGGCCCTGCTTATTGACCGCTTCGAAGACATGGTCGCGGAATGGCGTCATCACCTCGATGCGCTTCATCAGCGTATTTCCTGCCCGGCGGTTGAGCGCCAGGCCGTGCAGCGGCTTGCCCACCAGTTCCGCCGGGTAATAGCCCATGACCCTGGAGACGCGCTCGGACAGGAAAGTCAGGTTGAGATGAACATCCGCCTCCCATACCCAGTCGGAGGCGAGGCGGATCACATCATTCAACCGCTCCTGCATGCGCAACAATTCGCGGGTCAGGCGGGTGACATTCGGTGTCAGCTCGAAAGCGCTGCCGATCGCAATCAAAGTGCCGTCGTCAGCCAGCAACGGGGCAAAGCGGGCATGCAGCAGGTGATCCTTGCCATCAAGATCGACCGACCCATCGCGCCAGACGGTGCCGTCGGCGACCAGGCGCGACCGATCCACCCAGCGTGCCGGGTGATAGATATCCGCCAGGGAAGCTTGCTCGATCGGCAGATGCAGCAGCCGGTCGTAGGAGGCGGTGGACCACAGCAGGTGGTCGTCGAGGTCATGGACCGCCATCGGCGTCACATGATCGCCGAACGGCCCGACCATCAGTTTATTCAACTGGTACAGCAAACCCTGCGGGTCGCGATCTGCGGCAAGGCTGGCAGGGCGACGCGCGCGGCGGCTCATTTGCGGGTCTGTTCGAGCCGTTTGATCGAGCGCAGGAAATCGGGATTGAGCTTCCAGCGCTCGACAACCTTGGCGGCCGTGTCGGCCTTGAGGCGGTCGAAGAGATCGAGTGCCCGCTTCATCGCATAAGCGTCCTTGGCGAGCTCCTTGGGATGAACACGCTGCAGCAGCAGGAAGATGCTGGTGAAGCTGGTGCGGTCGATATCCGCTGAACGGGCGACGATGACCAGGCCTTCGGCGCCTTCATCATAGATCAGCTTGCGCACTGACGAAATCTTGATCCGTGCCATGCTGGCGAGCAGGGCTTCGAACAAAGCGATCTCACCCTGCCGCAGGGTCTGCAGCATAAGATTGGCATTGACCTTGTTCTGCTTGGTCAGCTCATGGGCCAGATTGCTGGCAGCGGTATCTTCTTCGCTTTGTACTTCGTTGTCTTCGATCACCGTATCGACGGTCTTGCCGACAGCGAGGTCGATGTCGATCTCGTCGACATGGAAGTTTTCCAGAATGAACTGGCGCAAGGCCGCGGAAACCCAGGCATACATCCGCTTGGCCAAGGCCGCTTCAAGATCGTTGCGGCGGAGCAGCGGTTCCTGGAATTCGTCAACGGTGCGGGACTGCTCGACGAGATAGGCCATGGTGGATTGGGAAATCTGTGCGCCATGGTTCTGCAGCAGGGTGCGAATCACATCGGTCGCATTGGTGGCGACCAGCGCATCGGACACCTGGAAACTGACGCTGCGCCGCATGGCGATCGCCAGACGGTGGGCCTGCGTGCGGTGATGGATGGTCTCGATCAGGGCGTCGTCGCTGAGGAGATCGCTTTTCAGCAGGATCGGCGAAGCGATGTCGAAATCGTCATTCGCCAGGATCTCCACCACTTCGCGCGGCGCGTTATGGGATTTGGCCAGCTTGGCGGCCAGGCTCTTGCGAATCGGCCGGGCGACATCCTGGATCAGTTTCTTCAGGATGTCGTTCATCAAGGCAAGTTCATGCGTCGTCAGCTGACGCGCATTGTCATCGACCAGATTGCCAATAGCCACCGCGAGGGTACTGCGACCCTCGATCGAACTGTCGCGGGCCAAATCAACGAGATGGCCCACATCTGAGGCAATGACTGTCATCCGGTTCTATCTCAATCGTAAGCGGCGCTGTCCGGTGATATGACGCAATGCATTGTGCTGCGGACACGCTGCGACACTAACTCTATGATAAGAATAGGACGGGAACGTTACTAAATGCTTAAATCATTGCTGCTAAAGCACTGATCTGTCTTGGTTCAGTACCAAACTATGTGACAGCACGCATCCTCATGTCTCGCGTTTTGCTTGCGCCCCTAAGGCCCAAATCATGTCGGCAGGTGACTTATTCTAAGGCTTTCGGTGAGGGAGCCGAGAAAGGCATGGTGCCCGCAGCAGGACTTGAACCCGCGACCTACTGATTACAAATCAGTTGCTCTACCAGCTGAGCTATACGGGCATCTGGCGGCTGAGCGCCGGTCGAAGCGGCCCTGTGATAGCCTGATTTTGTCCCCCCGATCAAGCCCGCGCAGTCCCCGGCAGGTATTTTCCACCGGCGGAACGGCTTGGCCGCCCCGCCGGCAGCGGGACTCAGGCCCGGTATTGCACCTTCGGCAACACGCAGAGCATCTCATAGAGGAGGTTGGCACCCAGCAGCGAGGTATTGCCCTGGGGGTCATAAGGCGGGGCAACTTCGACCAGGTCGCCGCCGACGATATCGAGGCCGCGGCAGCCGCGGATCACTTCCAGCCCCTGGATGGTGGTGAGGCCGCCCGGTTCCGGCGTGCCCGTGCCAGGGGCGGAGGAGGGGTCGAGGCCGTCGATATCGAAGCTGAGATAGACGGGCCCCTTGCCGAGTTGCTGACGCACTTCCGCCATCAGCGGCGTCAGCGACTTGTACCAGCATTCTTCCGCCTGGACGACGCGGAAGCCCTGGGCGCGGGGCCAGTCGAAGTCCTCCGCTTCATAGCCGGTGCCGCGCAGGCCGATCTGCACCACGCGCTTGCCGTTAAGGAGACCTTCCTCGACGGCGCGGCGGAACGGCGTGCCATGGGCGATCTTCTCGCCGAACATGGTGTCGTTGATATCGGCATGGGCATCGACATGGACCAGCCCGACCGGCCCGTGCTTGCGGGCAATCGCGCGCAGGATCGGCAGCACGATCGTATGATCGCCGCCCATGGTGAGCGGGATGCAGTCGTGGCTGAGGATCTCGTCATAGGCGGCCTCGATCAGGCCGATGCTCTTCTGCAGGTTGAAGGTGTTGATGGCGACATCGCCGATATCGGCCACCTGCAGGCTGTCGAACGGCGCCGCACGGGTCGCCATGTTGTAGGGCCGCAGCAGGCAGGATTCGGCGCGGATCTGGCGCGGGCCGAAACGGGCGCCGGAGCGGTTGGAGGTGCCGGTATCAAGTGGCACGCCAACGAAGGCCACATCGAGGCCGGCGGCCGTCGGCCGCGACGGCAGGCGCATCATGGTGGCGGGGCCGCCGAAGCGGGGCATTTTGTTGCCGCCGAGCGGCTGATTGAAAGTCTCTGACATCGCTCAACTCTCAGAATAGGGGATCGCTCTGATCCGTCGGACCGGATGGAGTGCAGATAGCAGTGGTCTTGCAGCCCCAGCTATGTTCCTTGAACGGGGCGGTGCCTCCACCGGCGCGCTTGACCAAGTGCTGCAACATACAGCAATGTCCGTTCAAAGTGTTATTTGACAATTGTTCAGTAGCACTAAGCAGTCGCATTGGGAAGAAGATCAGGTCAGGCCGTCATGCGTTATTCTCCATTCTGTGAGCGAATCAGCGGACCGGGTGTCGCCGCCTGGGACATCCATCACAAGGCGATCCAGGACAAGCGGGCCGGTCGCGACGTGATCGTGCTGTCGATCGGCGATCCGGATTTCGACACGCCGCCGGCGATCACCGAAACGGCGATTACCTCGCTCAGGCGCGGTGATACGCATTATTCCGACATCATCGGCTATCCTGACCTGCGGGCGGCTGTTGCGGCGCAGCATAAGCGGCGCTCGGGCCAGGAGGTGACCGCCAAGAATGTCGCCATCGTCGCCGGCTGCCAGCCCGGCCTGTTCGCGGCATCTTTGTGCCTGCTCGCGCCGGGTGACGACGTGGTCGTGCTCGACCCGATGTATCTCACTTATGAAGCAACGATCCAGGCGGCCGGCGCCAATCTGATCCGCGTGTCGCAGCGGCCGGAAAACCATTTCCATCTCGATCCCAAGGATCTCGAAAAGGCCATCACACCGAAGACCAGGGCGTTGTTCTTCGCGACGCCCAGCAATCCGACCGGCGCCATGATGTCGCTCGAGGTGGCGCAGGCGGTGGCAGAAATCGCCATTCGCCACGATCTCTGGGTGGTATCCGACGAAGTCTATGCGGCGCTCACCTTCGGCAAGCAGCATGTCAGCATCGGCGGTTTGCCGGGCATGGGCGAGCGTACCGTGACGGTCAACTCGCTCTCCAAGTCCCATGCCATGACCGGCTGGCGCATCGGCTGGATGGTGGGGCCGGAAGAGCTGGCACATCATGTTCATTCGCTGGGTCTCAGCATGCAATACGGCCTGCCGCCGTTCATCCAGCATGCGGCGACCTATGCGCTGACCCATGACGTGCCGGAAGTCGAGGAGATGCGCCAGGCCTATCAGCGCCGGCGCGATGCGGCGGTGGCACGTCTCAACCAGGTGCCGGGTCTTTCCTGTCATGTGCCGGAAGCCGGCATGTTCATGATGCTGGATGTGCGCAAGACCGGCATGTCGGCTTATGACTATGCCTGGGGCCTCTACAATGCGACGGGCGTGTCGGTGCTGGACGCCAGTGCCTTCGGTCCGAGCGCCGACGGCCATCTGCGGGTATCGTTCGTGGTCGATGAAGCCAGCCTCGACGAAGCCTGCAAACGCATCGCCAGCTATACCAACTCGCTGCCGGGCATCGCGGCTTAAGTGGCGGCGTCTAGCAGCCATTAGCGGTCATGTTCATCCAGGAAAGCGCGCGCGATCTCGCGCAGCTTCTCCTGGCCGAAACTGTCGAAATGTCCGCCGTAAGCCACGCTGACAGGTAAGTCGAGAACACGCTTCATTGACTTCACGTATTCCTGCATCTGCGTGTGATAGGCCTCGTAGGCGAGGGGGCCGTCATAGATGACGTCACCGGAAAACAGAATGCCGCTGGCTTTCTCATAAAGCGCGATCGAGCCAGGTGAATGGCCGGGCAGATGCAGCACCTCGAAGCTGCGATCGCCGAGGTCGACGAATTCGCCTTCATCGAGAAAGACCTGTGCCGGTGCCGGTTTTACGGCATAGAGCTTGGCATCCCAGTCGCCCGGTGGAAGGGCGGTGAAGATATCGTCGCTGACATAATCATCGGCGACGGTGTTGTGACGATCCGGCTGCACCAGGATTTCCGCCTCCGCGATATGGATGGCGCGGTCGGGAAATTCGTGATGGTTGCCGATATGGTCGAAATGGCTGTGGCTGGCGACGGCGAGCAGAGGCCGTTCCGTCACCAGTTTCACCTGGTCGCGCAGGCTGACGACGCCCATGCCGGAATCGATCAGCATGTCCCGGTCGCGGCCGCGCACATGCCAGATATTGCAGCGATAATAGGGCTTGATATGCGGTTCCCAGATCCAGGTGACGCCGTCACCGACAGCTTTGGTTTCGTACCAGGTTTCGGGTGTCGCGATCTGCATCGGCTGGAATTCCTTAAATGACGGCGCGGCTTCGGCGCTTTGTACCTGTTGCAACCTCACGCGTTATCACGGGCAGGCCGCTAAAGACGACATCGATCTGCGCTGACATGCGCTGCTTCATGACTTCGATCGGCATTGCTTCCTGGGTGATGAAGACGACGAAGAGGCAGTTGCAAACTTCGAACAGGATATCGCCGGCGATGCGGGCGTCAATTTCTTCGGCAAGATCTCCGCGCGCCTGCAAGCTGGCCACCAGCTCGCCGACTTGATCCGCCAGTTTGCGGTCGAGCTCCGCATAACCGATGCCGAAGGGCGATTCCGGCTGGGTGATAGCGGTGGCAATGGCGTTGCGCCACAATTCCTTGGTGAGATGGACCAGGGAATGGTCGACATAGGATTCGAGGAGGCTATGGATCGCCTTGACGGGATTCTTTGGCGCCTTGGCGATCAGCTTCTTGCCGTTAGCGCGCACTTCTTCGCCATCCAGCGCCACCAGCGCCAGCAGCAGATCGCCCTTCGACTGAAAATAGTTATAGACAGTGCCCGGCGCCACTTCGGCGCGCTCGGCGATGGCCTCGATGCTGGTCTCGGCATAGCCGGTGCGCTGGAACAGGGTTCCGGCCGCCTCCAGGATGTCGCGGCGCCGTGTTGCTTTCTGTCGCTCGCGTAAGCCAGCCATGCTCCCCGCATTCCCATGTTGTTCATGGTGAGAAAATGAATTGACTTAATTTTGTAGTTCATTCATTTTTCGTCAAGCAGGAAATGACGTCGTGAACAAGATCGGCCCAACGATCGCACGCCGCCGTCGGGGCATTGAGGAAGTGCCGGCCTGCTTCAAGCCAATTCGCAGGGGGTATCCGCATGTCCACATCTCCGTTCACCCGTTTCCTGAAGACGTCGGCGGCCGTCGCCGGCTTGCTGTTGTCCGTTTGCGTTTCTGCCGAAGCTGCGGATACGTTGAATGTGCTTACCTGGTGCGATCACGAGGACCCGGCCTTGCTCGGGCCGTTCGAGCAGGCCAATAACGTCAAGGTCAATTTCAAGGATATCGACAGCACGGCGGCCGCTTTGGCGGTACTCGGCCAGTCGAAGCCCGGCGACTGGGACGTTCTGGTGGTCGATCAGACGGATACCGGCCGCCTTGCCAAGATGGGCCTGCTGCAGGAACTGAATGCCAAGGATTTCCCCTTCGGTGACATTCCGGCGGAGATTGCCGATCCGAAGCTGAGTTCATTGGACGGCAAGCTCTACACCATCCCCGAAAAGTTCGGCTACAACACGGTCGCCTTCAACAAGACCGCCGTCGACCCGAAGGCGATGGAAGACATCAACGCGATATGGGACCCGAAGTACAAGGGCAAGGTCGCGGTCTATGATTATTATGTGCCGGAAATCGAATATGTGGCGATCGCGCTCGGCAAGAAGCCGTCGGAGCTCAGCGATGCTGATCTCCCGGCGATCAAGGAAAAGCTGATCGCGCTCAAGGCCAATGCCGCCATGGTCGGCGATGTCACCACCGTGCAGCAGGCACTGGCGACCGGCGCTGTCGATCTCCTGGTGGGCGGTGGTGAATGGGTGACGGCGGGTATCGCCAAGGACAATCCCAATCTCGATTACGTCATCCCGACCCAGGGTGGTGTCCGCTGGCAGCAGGGTCTCGGCGTTTTCGCCGGCTCGGCCAAGAAGGATCTCGCCACCAAGTTCGTGCAATACATCGTCAGTCCGGAAGCCCAGGGCAAGCTCGCCACGTCTTCCTGCTATTGGGGCATGCCGGCCAACAGCAAGGCCGTGCTGAACGACGAGCAGAAGGCGATCCTGCGCTGGGCCGACCAGCCGGGCTATATCAAGAACTCCTATCCCTACCTGCAGATGACGCCGGATTTCGACAAGAAGCTGCAGGCGCTGTGGGCGGAAGTTCTGCAAGCCAAGTAAGACCGATGGCAGGCCGATGGATCATCTGTCGGCCCGCCGCCACCTGACGACATAGAGATCTCATTCGTGCCGTCCACGACCACATCCGATAATGAAAAACTGGCGAGCCGGCGCTCGACCTTGGCGGGGCTTGCCTTCTCCTTGCCAGCTGTCGCCTGGATCGCGCTGTTCTTTGCGGCACCGCTCGTCATCATGAGCGTCTACAGCCTGATGCCGCTGGCGGGTGACGGCGCGTTCAGTCTCGACAATTACCGGCATTTCCTCGGCGAGCCGGCTTATGTGCAGGCGATCTGGAATTCGGTACTGACCACGGCGATCGTCGTCGTCATCAGCCTGCTGCTGGCTTATCCCTTCGCCTATATCCTGGCCTATAAGGTGCCGAAGCGCTGGCAGCGTCTGGCGCTGGCCTGCGCCATCCTGCCATTCTGGACCTCTTATGTGGTGCGCTCCTATGCCTGGCTGCTGGTGCTGGCGCCGACCGGCATCGTCAACTGGGTGCTGATGAGCCTGCACATCACCGATCACCCGATCACCTTCGCCTATAATCCCGGCGCCACCGATCTCGGCTTCGTGCATTTCTTCATCATGCTCAATGCCCTGACGATCTACGCCAATCTGGTGCAGATCAATCCGCGTTATGTGCTTGCCGCGCAGGATCTCGGCGCTT
>Ga0209148_1000435_pt1 | contig 46114 bp, 33 predicted proteins | sample AraplaCol_mMF_r2_2_FD_184288 | JGI IMG/M metagenome (GOLD analysis project Ga0209148, IMG submission 184288) | Arabidopsis root microbial communities from North Carolina, USA - plate scrape CL_Col_mMF_r2 (SPAdes) (version 2) | ecosystem: Host-associated > Plants > Roots > Endosphere | place...
TCGGCGGCGTACCGTCAGCCTTGGCGAACTTCTTCTTGGCGTCGGCGACCCACTTGTCGAAGTCTTCCTTGCTGACCGCGCGAACCGTGATCGGCATGAAGCCGTGACGGACACCGCAGAGTTCGGAGCACTGGCCGTAATAGACGCCCGGCTGATTGATCTTGAACCAGCTTTCGTTGACGCGGCCCGGGACACCGTCATGCTTCACGCCGAAGGACGGCACGGTCCAGGAATGGATCACGTCGGCACCGGTGATCTGCACGCGGATGGTCTCACCGACCGGCAGCACCACTTCGTTATCCGTCTGCAGCAGGTAACGGTCCTGCTGGTCGGCCGGCAGCTTGCTCTTGTCGAGCAGGTTGGCGTCGAAGGTGAAGTTGCCGTTATCGGGATATTCGTAGGACCAGTACCACTGATGGCCGATCGCGCGGATGGTGAGGTCAGGCTTCGGAATGTCGAGCTGCGTGTAGAGCAGCGGGAAGGAGAAAATGGCGATGCCGACCAGGATCAGCGCAGGCGCTACGGTCCAGATCACTTCGATCAAAGTGTTATGCGAGGTCTTTGATGGAACCGGGTTGCTCTTCTCATTGTAGCGGAAGATGCACCAGAGCAGCAGCGCCAGCACGAACAGCGTGATGACGGTGATGACCGGCAGCAAAATGACGTTATGCAGCCATTCCAGCTGGCTCATCAGGTCGGTCGCCGGCGCCTGCAACCCCATCTGCCCTGGCCGCGGCATCCCGACAACACCTTCGTCGGCCATGGCGGCGGTGCCGAACGCGATCCCGCCGACCAACCCCATGGCGGCAGCCTTACCAGCCAGCCGGGCCATTCCTTGCTTCAAGCTCATTCGAGTCATCCCATCCCTCGTTGATGCCGACCCGGGAACGGCCTGACGGCCTGAACGATCTCCCGGCTCAACCCTCCGGCCGTCCTGGCTACCGTCCCCCCGAAATGCCAGTCCGCTTCGCGAACCTAGCACGGGAATAGCCATGCCGACCGGACATAATCCGATCCTCCGGGTTTCCGCTTTTCCACCTTGAAGGGCGAAAGACGATTTCCCACATGCCGACGATCCGGCAGGGGCTCCCCGAATTAAGCCGGAACCTACACCCGCCCCTGACATATCTCAAGCGTTTCGCCACCCGCCAGGACGTTGCGGAAGGCTTTGATTCAGCGCAATTACTCAATGCGACGATCCGTCGCATCAATGCCCTCGGCGACGAGCTGGGGCGGTCAATGGGGCGAGCTGCATACCGGTTTGGGCCTGGCCGACAGCATTCCCGCGCGCTGTCATTTGATCGCCAAGCTCCTGGTCAAAACCCCGGATGGCAACCTATATCTACAGTCCTGGCCTGACCGGCCGATTAACCATATGGGAGCCCGCCATGTCCTCTCTTGCCACCACTGACCGGTTGTTTTTCGAGCGGGCCGGCCTGGATCTCAGCAAGACCCAGCGCCAGGTCAACGAGGCCCTGAACGGCGCCGAGGACGGCGAGCTGTTCCTGGAATACAGCCAGTCGGAAAGCCTCAGTTACGATGACGGCAAGCTGAAGAGCGCCGCCTTCGACACCACCCAGGGCTTCGGCCTGCGATCGGTGGCCGGCGAAGCGCACGGTTATGCGCATGCCAGCGATCTCAGTGAACAGGCGATCCAGCGGGCCGTGCAGACCGTCAAGGCGGTGCGCAGCGGCCATGGCGGCGAGCTGGCTTTGCCGCCGATCGGTACCAACCGCGTGCTCTACAGTGACGAAAACCCGCTCGCCGCCTTGGAATTCGGCCAGAAGGTTGCCGTGCTCGCCGAGATCGATGCCTATGCCCGCGCCAAGGACCCGCGCGTCAAGCAGGTGATGGCCTCGATCTCCGGGGTCTGGCAAGCCGTGCAGATCCTGCGCGCCAATGACCACCGGGTGGCCGATATCCGCCCGCTGGTGCGCCTCAATGTCTCCATCATGGTCGAGGAGAATGGCCGCATGGAGACCGGCAGCCACGGTACGGGTGGCCGCTATACGTACGACGCCTTGATCGATCCCGCCCATTGGAAGGCCAGTGTCGACGAAGCTTTGCGCCAGGCTTTGGTCAATCTGAGCTCGATCCCCGCCCCCGCCGGTGAGATGCCGGTGGTGCTGGGTTCCGGCTGGCCCGGCATCCTGCTGCACGAAGCGATCGGCCATGGTCTCGAGGGCGATTTCAATCGCAAGCAGACGTCTGCGTTCGCTGGTTTGATGGGTCAGCGGGTCGCCGCCAAGGGCGTCACCGTGATCGATGACGGCACCCTGCAGGACCGCCGCGGCTCGATCTCGATTGATGACGAAGGCACGCCCAGCCAGCGCACTGTGCTGATCGAGGACGGCATCCTCACCGGCTATATCCAGGACCGCCAGAATGCCCGGTTGATGGGCATGAAGCCGACCGGCAACGGCCGGCGGCAGAGCTTTGCCCATCACCCGATGCCGCGCATGACCAACACCATCATGCTGGGCGGCGAGCATGCACCGGAAGAGATCCTGAAATCGGTGAAGAAGGGCCTCTATGCCGTCAATTTCGGCGGCGGGCAGGTCGACATCACCTCCGGCAAATTCGTCTTCTCGGCTTCCGAAGCCTATTTGATCGAGGACGGCAAGATCGGCCCCGCCGTGAAGGGCGCGACCCTGATCGGCAACGGCCCTGACGTGCTGACCAAGGTCGGCATGATCGGCAACGACATGGCGCTCGATCCCGGTGTCGGCACCTGCGGCAAGGATGGCCAGGGTGTGCCGGTGGGCGTCGGCCAGCCGACGCTCCGCATCGATGGGCTGACGGTCGGCGGTACCGCCGCCTGAGGTCGCTCGCCGGTAATGGAAAAGAAAGAGCCGGGTCTCAAGGCCCGGCTCTTTTTCTTTGATCGATCGACGGAAGCCGCCTTATTGACCGGATGCCGCCTTGCGCTCGGCGATCCGTGCCAGGATGGCATGGCGCTGATCCGGCGTGGAGATCACCCAGTCGCGAATCTCGTCGATATTCCGCCAGCAGCCGATGCAGTAGCCGCTTTTGTTATCGATCTGGCAGACGCTGATGCAAGGCGAGGCCGGGCCGCTGGCCAGCAGGCGGCGACGCTCCTCGCGGCGCTTTTCCCGCGCCAACCGGTCGGCTGCAAGCCTGTCCGCTGAACGCGGTGCGAGATCGGGACTTTCCGAAGCCATTCTCGAGTCCATATAGTAAGGGCCGCAGCAAGACATCGATCCGATGCGGCCAGAGAGTATCGCAGGGTCTCTTATCATAGCTGCCATAGCCTGAACAGGCGCGGTCCCGGCGACCCAGCCTTGCAGGCACCACAGGACCACAGGTGTCGCCATCGCGCTTTCTCTTTCCCGCAACCAACTGATCAGCCGCACCCGGCTCATTACCGGCCTGGTGCTGTTTGCCTATGTTCTGACCCATGACCTCAATCACGCCCTGGGCCTGATTTCGCTGCCGGCGCTGGAAGCCGGCCGTGTCGTCTTTCTCGCCTTCTGGCATTTCCTGCCAATCCGCGCCATCTTCTATGTCAGCATCCTGCTGCACCTGTTGATCGCCCTGGAGGCGCTCTATCGCCGGCGCAGCCTGCGGATGTCGCGCAATGAAGCCTGGCAGCTGGTACTTGGCCTCAGCCTGCCGCCGCTGCTGGTGCTGCATGTGATCGGCACCGCAGTCGCCAACACGCTCTACGATTTGCATGCGACCTACAGCTATGTGATCTGGACCCTGTGGGTGGCGGTGCCGAGCTATGGTGTCATCCAGATCTGTGCCCTGACGGTCGCCTGGATTCACGGCTGCATCGGCTTGCGCTCATGGCTGCGGCTGAAGCCCTTCTATGCGGCATGGCGCGATGTTCTCTACGCTGCCGCGCTGATCCTGCCGGTCCTCGCTTTGCTGGGCTTCGTTACGATCGGCCAGCAGATCGCCTTGCTGGCACAGGATCCCAATTGGCTGGTGCAGATGTGGGCTGCCGCGGCGATACCGCCCGCCGCAGCGATCGCCCATCTCTATCACATCCGCACTGTCACGCTGGTCACCTATGCCGTCATCCTCGCTTCGGTCTTCGCCGCCCGTATGCTGCGGCAATGGCGCGAACGGCGTTCCGCCTTGACCGTGCATTATGCAGACGGCCATGAGGTCGTTGTCCGGCGCGGCACGACGCTGCTCGAAGCGAGCCGTATCGGCGGCATTCCACATGCCTCGGTCTGCGGCGGCAAGGGGCGCTGTTCCACCTGCCGGGTGAAAATCCTCAACGGCAGCGGCAATCTGCTCCCGGCCGGCAGCCAGGAAACCGCCTTGCTGGCCCGCATTGGCGCGGCACCCGGGACACGTCTTGCCTGCCAGGCGATTCCCACCGGCGAAGTGACCATCGCGCCTTTGCTGCCGCCGATGGCAGCGCCGCGGCAAGGCCTCGCCCATGCCGAACAGCATCATGGCAAGGAGCGCGAGATCGCCGTGCTCTTCGCTGACATTCGCGGCTTCACCCAACTCTCCGAGCACCGCCTGCCCTATGACGTGGTCTTCCTGCTCAACCGCTATTTCCGCGCCATGGGCGAGGCCGTCACCCAGGCCGGCGGGCGGGTCGACAAGTTCATCGGCGATGGCGTGATGGCCCTGTTCGGCCTCGATGTCGATCCGGCCACCGCCTGTCACCAGGCGGTCAAGGCGGCGGTCGCCATGTCGGTCAATCTGGAGCAGCTCAACCGCTTGATGGCGCATGACCTTCCTCAACCTTTGCGGATCGGCATCGGCATCCATGTGGGCCCGACCATTGTCGGCGAGATGGGCTTTGCCGGCGCGCAGGCAATGACGGCGATCGGCGATACGGTCAATACGGCAAGCCGGCTGGAAAGCGCCACCAAGGAATTCGGCTGCCAGCTGCTGATCTCCCGGCGGGTCGCCGATTTGTCGGGTGTCGATCTTGGCGCGGCAACACCGCATGATTTGCCATTGCGCGGCCGCAGTGGCACCGTCGCGGTCTATGCCTTGGCCGATGCGCGGGATCTTGCGCCACGCGCCGAAAGCAACGCGACGGCCGCAGCAGGCTGATCGTCCCGTCAGTGCGGCAGGTTGGCCTCGATCGCTTGCACCAGCTTGGGATCATCCGGTGCCACGCGTGAGGAGAAGCCGCCGATCACGTGGCCATCCGGCGCGATCAGGTATTTGTGGAAATTCCAGCGCGGCCGTCCCTCATCGCCGAGCTTTGCTTCCAACCATTTATAAAACGGATGTGCCTTGGAGCCGGTCACCGGCACCTTGGCCGTCAGCGGAAAATCGACATTGTAATTCGCCGTGCAGAACTGCGCGATCTCCGCTGCGGTGCCCGGTTCCTGAGCGCCGAAATCATTGCTTGGCACACCAAGAAGAACGAAACCGCGGTCGCGATACTTCCGCCACAGGGCCTGCAGTCCCTTGTATTGTGGCGTGAAGCCACATTTCGAGGCGACATTGACCACCAACACGGTCTTGCCGCGATAGGCATCGAGCGGCAGATCACCGCCTTGCAGGGCTTGGAAGTCGAAATCGAAACCTGAGTCCATTTCTGCCACCGCCGTCGGAATGGGTTTCGTGGAAATCATGCCCAGCGACAGAGCTGCGCTGCGCAACCAGATCTTAATCGTCATATCTCTCTTCAGTCCAAGGATCGCCGTGATTGTGATAGCCGCGTGTTTCCCAGAAGCCGGGCTTGTCGGCGGCGACGAAATCGATTCGCTTCACCCATTTGGCGCTTTTCCAGAAATAGAGCTTCGGCACGATGACGCGGAGCGGGCCGCCATGTTCGCGGCTGAGTTCCTGCCCCTCCCAATGCGTGGCAAGCAGTACATCCGCATCGGCGAATTCCGCCAGCGGCACATTGGTCGTATAGGTATCGTAGCTGGCCAGCACGACATGTTGCGCTTCCGGCAGTGGCTTCACCGCAGCGATGAGATCCCTTGCCAGCACCCCGCGCCAGCGATTGTCATAACGCGACCAGGAAGTGACGCAGTGGATGTCACTCATCGAGTCGCTCTGGGGCAAGGCCTGGAAGCCGGCCCAATCCAACCGCAACGGCTGCTCCACCAGCCCGCCCACCATGAGGCGCCATTTGTCGCGCGGGATATCGGGATGGACCCCGAGATCCAGCACCGGCCAGTTCTGTACCAGGCGCTGCCCCGGCGGCAGCCGGTCGACCTCTCGGCTGCTGGTACGGCCGGTCAGCAGCCGGCCCTCCGCCGCCCATTCCTGCTTGCGTTGGATCAGTTTCTGCCGTTTGCCCTCGATCGGCTCATCCGCCATTCGCCGCCACCCCTGGTCGTGATCGACATATACGTATTATCAATAATATAGAATGCCACATGGCGAGTCGTAATTGTCTAAATATTAACGAGCCGAGCCCGACAGTTTCCGCAGCTGTTCCTTCAAACGTGACCCTTTCGCTGGCGATTCTTGATGCCACAGGCCGATGAAATAGCCGAGCCGGCGCTCCGCGTCAGCCGCAGCCGATATGCCGAGCCTTTGATGGCAAATGCGGTCGGACTCATCGACATCGCCGTCATGGCAATTGCAACCTGCGCGCCGATCACCGCGATGGCCGGCAATCTACCCTTGGTCATCGGCCTCGGCTGCGGCATCTACGCCCCGGGCGCCTTCGTCTTTTGTACGATCATCATGACCATCTTCGCCATCGGCTATAACGCCATGTCCCGGCATATCACCACCGCCGGGGCTTTTTATGGCTATGTATCCCATGGGCTGGGCCAGACCATAGGTCTGGCGGCGGGCCTGCTGGCCTGCCTTGCCTATATGGTCTTCGAGATTTCCCTGGTTGGCATCTTTGCCTATTTCATCCAGCAATTCCTGCTGGCCGAATTCGGCATCGAAATCGGCTGGTTGGTTCCCGCTTTGGCCATGCTAGTGCTCAACTGGCTGCTGGCTTTTTACCGCATCAACATCGCCGCCAAGATCCTCGCCGCCTTTCTCAGCCTGGAAATCCTGAGCCTCCTCACGGTGGTGATCGCCAGCCTGCTGATGAACAAGGATCAGTCATGGCACCCCGCGGCGCTCAATCCGCTGGGGGCATTCCAGAGTATCCCGGGTGGCACCGCCAGTTTCGGGCTCATCATGGCCTTCTGGTCCTGGGTCGGCTTTGAAACCACCGGCATGTATGGCGAAGAATCGCGCGCACCAAAACGCATCATCCCGCAGGCGACGATGATCGCGGTGATTGGCGTCGGGCTGCTTTATATTCTTGTGGCCTGGGGTGCGATCGTTGGCAATGGCCACGATCAAAGCGTCGCCATCACCCAGGGAGCCAATCCGATCGATCTTTTGCTCAATCCCCTGCGGTTGCGCTTCGGCGACTGGATCGCCACCATCTTTCAGCTGCTCACAGTTACCGGCTCTTTCGCCTGCGGCCTTGCCTTCCACAATTGCGCGGCCCGTTATCTTTATGCGTTGGGCCGCGAAGGCATCCTGTTCCGAAGTGACCGGTGGTTGGGCAAGACCCATCCCGTCTATCGCTCGCCCTATATCGCTTCCAGTGTCCAAACCTTGTTCGCACTGGGAATCGTGCTGTTGTTCCGTTTCGATAGCCAGCTCGGTCCCTATGATTTCTACACCTTGCTGGCGGTGCTCGGCGTGATGGCGATTCTGATCGTCCAGACCGCCTGTTCGGTCGCCGTGATCAGCTATTTCTGGTTCACCCGACCGGACCAGTTCCGCTCTTGGCAAACCGGGATTGCGCCGGTGATCGGCGCCCTCAGCATGTCTTATGTCGTCTACCTGCTCTTTGTGCATATGGACGGGATCGTCGGCATCAAGCTGGCGGCAAGCGGTCTCTATTATGCGTTGCCCTGGATCGTCTTCGGCCTGGGCGGTTTTGGCCTGGTCCTCGGGCTTCTCATCAAGATGCTGGCGCCCGGCCGACACGCGCTGATCGGCCGCCTTGTCCTGGAGGATGTCGCCGCCGCGGACGCGGCGGGCTTGCAACAAGCCGGGCCGAAAGCGCCATCCCGCCCGCTTGCCTCCGTTAACTGACTGGAAATCCGCGCATTTGCGACGTATTTTCACGTCGCTTTTCGGCGATCCACAGTCGCGGCAATAGCAGCCGGGCTACCGGCCGGCGCCTAGAAATTCTGGCATGGTGATGTGGAGAAGACCGGGTAGGAGAGCGGAAGCAGCAGATGGCCGCCCAATCGGACCGAACCCTGTTTATCGCCTGCGGCGCCCTTGGGCGTGAGATCGTGGCGCTGACCAGCCAGCATGGCTGGAAGGAGCGGCTCGACGTCACCTGCCTGCCGGCAATCTGGCACAACTACCCCGACCGCATTCCGGCCGGGGTGAGGGCCAAGATCAGGGCAGGCAAGAAGAAATACGGCCGGATCGTCGTGCTTTACGGCGATTGCGGCACCGGCGGCATGCTCGACCAGGTCCTCCAGGAAGAGGGTGTTGAGCGGATCGCCGGACCACATTGCTACGAGTTCTTCGCCGGCAGCCGGGACTTCACCCAGCTTTCGGATGAGGAGCCGGGTTCGTTCTATCTGACGGATTACCTGGTTCGGCATTTCGACCGGCTGATCTGGCAGGGATTGGCGCTGGACCGCCACCCGGAATTGCGCGATGCCTATTTCGGCAATTACCGGCGAGTGGTTTATCTGTCGCAGATCGACGATCCGAAACTGCTCGCCAAGGCGGAAGCCGCGGCAGCGCGCCTGGGCCTGGAGTTCCTGCACCGCCGTACCGGCTATGGCGAGCTGGAGACCTATATGACCGATGCGCTGCGGCGGAACGGGGCAGCCTGACGCGGCATTGAAGCTGTCGCGGCATTGAGAGTTTGACCGGCGCGATCGGGGGCCGGGAGACGAAAGGGAGAATGATGGCGAGCTTGACCATCGTGTACTGGCGGGACATTCCTGCCCAGGTCATCGTCAAGAAGGGTCGCGAGACCGCCAAGGTGCAGTTGAACGAGCGCTTCGAAAAGGCGATCGACCGGGCGGCCATGCGCGCCAATCTGCGCGACACTGATTCCTACCTCGCCGAATGGCGTCGCGCCCCCGGCGTCGATGTCAGCGACGAGCTGCAGGCCGAAGCCGACAAGGCAGCAGCCAAGCTGGAAGCCGATTATCCCGATGATCGGCTGAAGGTGCTGGTCGAAGCCGGCGGCGTCGACGCCGCGAAAGCGGAGGGCTGAGCGCCATGTATGCTGTCCGGCTCTGGTCGGTGCGCCATGCGCGCGGCCTCAACCTCTTCTACAAGGGCTTCGAAAAGGCCATGATCGCCCTCCACCCGCTATGGAATGCGATCGGCTATCAGCGGCTGGAGAAGCCCTTCGAGGTGACCGAGAAAGTCGTGAAAGGCTTCCTCTTCGACTGCCAGATGTGCGGTCAATGCGCCCTCTCCTCGACCGGCATGTCCTGCCCGATGAACTGTCCGAAGACCCTGCGCAACGGGCCCTGCGGTGGCGTCCGCCCCAATGGCCATTGCGAAGTGAAGCCGGAAATGAAGTGCGTCTGGGTACAGGGCTGGGCCGGTGCCGAGCGTATGGCGCCCGGTTCGTCGGTCAAGGTCGGCGTCGATCCGATCGGCGACGTGCAGAAGCCGGTCGATAACAGCATCAAGGGCAAGTCCTCTTGGCTGCGCGTCGTGCGCATGACCAAGAAGATCGGTGAGTTTGCCCCGCCGCCGCCGAAGAAGCCCGCCGCCAAGCCGGCCGCCCCGAAGGCCGAGGGCGCCACTGGCGATGCCACCAAGAAGAACGAAGGGAAGGCCGCATGAATCCCGATCTTCCCCCGACATGGGATCCCGGCGCGCCGCTGCCGGACAAGGCCGGTCATTCGTCGCAGGGCCGTCTCGAGCGTGTGCTGCGTTCCGGCCGCTTCGCTGTCACCGCCGAGTTGAATCCGCCCGATTCCGCCGATCCGCGCGACGTCTATGACCGCGCCGTGGTGCTCTCGGAAGTCTGTGACGCGATCAATGCGACCGATGCCTCGGGCGCCAATGTGCATATGTCCTCGGTCGGCATCTGCTCGCTGCTGACCCGCGCCGGCTATGCCGTCATCATGCAGATCTCCTGCCGCGACCGGAACCGCATCGCCATCCAGGGCGACGTGCTGGGCGCTTCGGCCATGGGGGTGCAGAATATCCTTTGTTTAACCGGCGACGGTGTCCAAGCCGGCGACCAGCCGCAGGCGAAGCCGGTCTTCGATTTCGATTCGACCTCGCTGCTGGAATGCATCCGTGGCATGCGCGATACCGGCAAGTTCCTATCGGGCCGCAAATTGACCACGCCGCCCCGCGTCTTCCTCGGGGCCGCCGCCAACCCCTTTGCCCCGCCCTATCAGTATCGTGGCGTCCATATCGCCAAGAAGATCAATGCCGGGGCACAGTTCATCCAGACCCAGTATTGCTACGACGTGCCGCTGCTGCGGAGCTTCATGGCGCAGGTGCGCGAACAGGGCCTGCATGAGAAGGCTTTCTTCCTGATCGGCGTCGGCCCGCTCCCATCATCGAAGACCGCCCGCTGGATGCGCAGCAATGTGCCGGGCGTGCACATCCCCGATGCGATCATCGAACGGATGGAAAAGTCCAAGAACGAGAAGGCGGAAGGCAAGCAGCTCGCCATCGACCTTATCCAGGAGATCAGCGAGATCGAGGGTGTGGCCGGCGTGCATGTGATGGCCTATCGCCAGGAAGAATTCGTCAGCGAGATCATCCAGGCCTCGGGCGTGATGGCAAACCGGCAGCCGCGCCGCGCACCGCGTCAGGTAGCCGAGACCACGCCGACCGCAGAAGCCAATCCGGGCACGCCCAGCGCTGCCTGAACGTTACAGAACACAAGCTCTTCGTCTGAAAGGAAGACCAATGACCGATACCGTCGTCAGCTCTGCCACCAAGGAAGTCGTGATCGGCTTCGATCGCCCCTTCTGCGTCATCGGCGAGCGCATCAACCCGACCGGCCGTAAGCTGCTGGCGGCGGAAATGGCGGTCGGCGATTACAGCCGCGTCAAGTCCGACGCCTTGGCTCAGGTCGAAGCCGGCGCCCATATGCTCGACGTCAATGCCGGCATCCCAATGGCCGATGAGCCGCGCATCCTGGCGGAATCGATCCAGTTGGTGCAGTCGCTGACCGACACCCCGCTCTCGATCGACAGCTCGATTGTCGCCGCTTTGGAAGCCGGCCTCGCCGTCTACAAGGGTAAGGCGCTGGTCAATTCGGTGACCGGTGAGGAAGAGCGCCTGGAAGTGGTGCTGCCGCTGGTGAAGAAATACGGCGCCGCCGTCGTCGCCATTTCCAATGACGAGACCGGTATCTCGGAAGACCCCGATGTGCGTTTCGAAGTGGCCAAGAAGATCGTCCAGCGTGCCGCCGACTACGGCATCCATCACTCCGACATCGTCGTCGATCCGCTGGTGATGCCGATCGGTGCCCTCGGCCAGGCCGGCCGCGCCGCCTTCAGCCTGATCCGCCGCCTGCGCGACGAGCTCAAGGTCAACACCACCTGCGGCGCCTCCAATATTAGTTTCGGCCTGCCCAACCGCCACGGCCTCAACCAGGCTTTCCTCTCCATGGCGATCGGCGCCGGCATGACCAGCGCCATCATGAACCCGCTGCATATGGAAGAGATGACCGGCATCTGGGGCGCCGATACGCTGATGGGCCATGACGCCCATTGCGCCCATTGGATCAAGCGCTTCCGCGAACCGGCGCCGGAAGGCGAAGCGGCAGGTGCCCGTGGCCGTCGCGAGGGCCGTCGTCGTGGCGGCGGTGGTGCCACCGGTGGCGAGACCCCGAGCGCGTAAGAGTGAAGCGCCCCTGTTTCCACAAAGGAAACAGGGGCTTTTTCTTGAACGATGACTTTTCCAGTGCGATGCCGTTCTTGAAAAGATAATTGGCCCGTCCGTCTGTTTCAGCCGGACGGGTTTGCCGCTAAATGAAGCGGCGAATGAACAGCGTTCCGACCTATGGCCGAGTGAGAGTGAACCGTGACCGACACAGCAGATACCGAAACCGTCCACAGCAACGGCAATGGCAATGGGCATGACGATGCCCTGCTGGTCTTCATGCCTTCCGGTCGCCGCGGCCGTTTCCCGATCGGCACGCCGGTCCTGCAGGCCGCCCGCCAGCTCGGTGTCGATATCGATTCCGTCTGCGGTGGACGCGGCATCTGCGGCCGCTGCCAAGTCGTCGTTTCCGAAGGTGAATTCGCCAAGCTCGGCGTCACCTCGCGTGGCGACCATATGAGTGATTTCTCCGCGGTCGAGCAGCGCTATGGCGACAAGCGCGGCATGAAGCCGGGCCGCCGCCTCTCCTGCCAGGCGCATCTCCTGGGCGATCTCGTGATCGATGTGCCGGCCGACAGCCAGGTGCATAAGCAGGTGGTGCGCAAGCGCGCCGAGATGCGCGATATCACGCTCGACCCGATCGTGCGCCTCTATTACGTCGAGGTGCAGGAACCGGACATGCATGACCCGACCGGTGATCTGCAACGGCTGGAGAAGGCCCTCGCCGCGCAATGGCAGCTGACCGACCTCGATACCGATCTGCGCGTCATCCAGGGCCTGCAGGAAGCTTTGCGCAAGGGCGGCTGGAAAGTCACCGTCGCGGTCCATATGGGCAAGCAGATCACCGCCGTCTGGCCGGGCTTCCACGACAAGGCCTATGGCCTCGCCGTCGATATCGGCTCGACCACCATCGCCGGCCATCTCTGCGATCTCTCGACCGGCGATGTCGTCGCCTCCTCCGGCCTGATGAACCCCCAGATCCGCTTCGGCGAAGATCTGATGAGCCGCGTCTCCTATGTGATGATGAATCCGGGCGGCGACCAGGAAATGACCAAGGCGGTGCGCGAGGCGCTGAACGATCTCGCCGAGGCGGTCGCCAAGGAAGCCAAATGCACGGTGCGCGACATCCTAGAATGCACCTTCGTCGGCAATCCGATCATGCATCATCTGCTGCTCGGCATTAATCCGATCGAGCTCGGCGGTGCACCCTTCGCTCTCGCTTCCGACGGCCCCACCATGTTCTGGGCGACCGAGATCGACATCAAGGTGCATCCGAATGCCCGCATCTATGTGCTGCCCTGCATTGCCGGCCATGTCGGCGCCGATACCGCCGGCGTGATCCTCAGCGAAGCGCCGCATGAATCCGATGAGATGACCCTGATCGTCGATGTCGGCACCAATGCGGAAATCGTGCTGGGCAACAAGCAGCGTTTGCTGGCGGCTTCGTCACCGACCGGCCCGGCTTTCGAAGGTGCACAGATCTCCTGTGGCCAGCGCGCCGCCCCCGGCGCCATCGAACGCGTGCGCATCGACCGCGCGACGCTGGAGCCGCGCTTCAAGGTGATCGGCTGTGATCTCTGGTCCGACCACCCCGATTTTGCCCGGCAGACCGAGGCGATCGGTGTCACCGGCATCTGCGGCTCAGGCATCATCGAATGCCTGGCTGAGATGTTCCTTGCCGGCATCATCACCCAGGATGGTGTGGTCGATGGTGCGATGTCGACCATCTCGCCGCGCATCGAGGCCGATGGCCGGACCTTCTCCTATCTGCTGCATGACGGTTCGCCGCAGCTGAAGATCACCCAGAACGATGTGCGCGCGATTCAGCTCGCCAAGGCCGCGCTCTATGCCGGCGCCCGTCTGCTGATGGACCGCATGGGCATCGACAAGCTCGACCGCATCACGCTTGCCGGGGCTTTCGGCAGTCATATAGATGTCAAATACGCCATGGTCCTTGGCATGATCCCCGATTGCGACCTCGCCAAGGTGACCAGTGCCGGTAATGCTGCGGGCACTGGTGCCCGCATCGCGCTCCTCAACCGTGCCGCCCGCGACGAAATCGCCCGCGTGGTGAAGCAGGTCGAAAAGGTCGAGACCGCCGTCGAGCCGAAGTTCCAGGAACATTTCGTCGGCGCTATGGCCCTGCCGCACAAGACCGCGCCCTATCCGCATCTCGCTAAGGCCGTCAACCTGCCGACACCGAAAGTCGCCGCGACGGGTGGCGATGACGAAGGCGGACGCCGGCGCCGCCGACGCGGGTGATCGCATCAAGGCGTGGAAAGTAAGTCAAGCGAAAGCCCCGCAGCAAACTGCGGGGCTTTTCTTCATCGCAGGCGCTTGCCATGGCCCCCGCCGCTGACGCGAGGTGTTTCGCCCGGGTGTTGCTGGCTTTTCTCATGGCAACACGAATACATCTTCCCACCATCTGCTTGTAGGCCGCATCGTGAAGTCGTTGCCGCATATTGGCTGCAGCGCCGGCGCCACGTCTTTCCCGAACACGCTGTAGGTGATTAGCAACTTCAACACATTTTTCATCCTCTCACACCGCGGAGCACGCTTCTCATTCATATGAATGAGTGAGCAAATTCATCGGTGCATAAAACGCCAATATCCCGCGACGAAAGCGACAGCAGCGCTCACGCAATTCCCGGACAAGCTGGCGCATGCATATCATCCGCCCTAACCGTTGGGTTGTGAGGTGATGTAAAAACACCGCGTCACGTGGAGCTCTCACGCGGAGCAGCATCGTGAAATTCATTCCCTCATCCCTTGATAAACATGCCGACGCATCACATGACTCTCTTGTCACAACTTTGACTCTTGCCGCTGCGATTGCTGCATGAGTAAGTGGCACGACGTTCAGTGAAGCGGCATGACAATACCGACGATCTCATGTGCGGCATGACGTAAAGCGGCGCATGTGAGCGCCGCGCAGGGAAGTGCGTTGATCGAGCGCATGTCGGAATGCTCGATCACCTGTATCTGCTTGAAAGAGTTTCTCGATACGGCAGTGAGATGACCCGCATCGCCTGGCAGAGGTGATGCGCAATCGGTCACCGAGCTGACTTGCACCGTGCCTGCCGGATCGGCAAGCGCGCAGGTGGCTTTTGCCGTTCGGAGCTTGGGGCCAAGATCATGAAAAGCACGGATCGAACACTTTTTTCAAACCAGATCTCTCTCGCATATGGACTGTGCGCCGCATCACTCCGTGCAGCGCCCTGCGCCACCACGTGACTCGCTATTACGGATTTTCCGAGGAGCACATCAACGCATTCAACAACGACAAAGAAGGGGAGATACGGCCATGGCCAATACCAAGTCAGCAACTGCAACGCCGCATCCGGATGCAATCGCCCTCACCAAGACATCCGCAGCGCGGCTGAGCCAACTGACCGGCATCAGCGCCGACAAGCTCGCAGGACACACCATCGCCGATTTGCGCAAGGAACTGGAATGGCTCATCGATCCCAATCTGCTGCTGTTCCGCCGCATCTGCGGCCGAGTTGTGAAACACGACCCCGTCTCCGGCGATGATTGGGGTGTGCCCGGCGCCACCGTCCATGTCTACGACACCGACGTCAATATCTTCGGCTATTTCCCTGTCGGCTGGCATTTCGGCTGGTATTGGCCTTATTTCTGGCGTCGCGAGGAGATCGCCCACACCGTCACCGATGCCTGCGGCTATTTCTGCGTCTGGGTTCCCCGCTTCGATATCGACTGGATCCTGCGCTGGCGCCGTGAGCGCATTTGCTTCCCGGAAATTTTCACGAAACCCGATCTCGGCGATATCCTGAAGCGGCTGCGGGCCTATGTGGAAATACCGGTGCATATCGGTCCCAATCCGGATCCCGGACCGCTCGATTTCTTGCGCGGCGGCATCGGCTCGGCGGCAGTGCTCGCCCAGGCGATCGGCCCGCGGGCCGCGCAACAATTGCAGGGCGACTTCCAGCAAGGTGTCGGCCAGATGACCAAGGCGACGTCTTTGCTGCAGCGCCGTGCCTTCACGACGCAGGTCGCACCTCCCTTGGGCGATCATGTGCTGGAGCAGATCAAGGATCATCTCGGTCCCAAGCCGGAGAAGCGCTTCGAGATCGCCGGCGAGGTCGCCGCGGCGATCGGCCCGCGCTCCTGGATCGGTCCGTTCCTGCGCTGCATCGATATCTACGTACCGGAATTCCTGCCGATCTTCGACGTGCCTGACATCACCTTCGGCGTTACCCAGGATGTCGATGGCGACGGCACGGAAGAAGTTATCTATAGCGAGAGCCTGTTCGACACCCGCTGGGACGCCGGCTATATCCCGCCGGTCACCCTGGTCGCCAATCCGATTGCCTTCGCGACACCGACCTGTGGCCATCAGCCGCCGCTCGGTGCCTGCGCGGAACCGGAGATCGTCGTCCTCGGTCATATGCCGTTGCTGAACCCGACCGGCGCCGGTACCTTCCCCTTCATCGACATGACCAGCGGCTATGCTGTGCGCCCCAACCGGCCGCATTCCACCGGCCAGGTGGCACAGATACCGGCGGCGTCGGTGCATGCCACGGCGCCAGTTTCCGGCCTGCTCGAATTCTGGGGCTGCAACCATCATCTGAAGAACGGCACCGCAGCGACGCATTACCGCATCAATGCGCGGGTCAGTACTAACGGCGGCGTCAGCTTCGGCCCCTCGGCGCCGATCCTGGATACCTGGAGCAATTGGCGCGTGGTCGGCAGCCCGCCGATCCTGCAATACAAGGCGATGACGCAATTGCCGGGCGGCTGGTGGGAAGTGCTCAACCCGGCCGACCAATGGATTCCCGGTGATCATTATCTGCTGCAATGGCATAACGCGCCGAATGGCCTGATCGAGATGCAGCTCGAGCTCGGTAAACTCAGCGGCAGTACGGTCAATCCGATCGGCACGGCGGCGCCGGTGCGGATCGAAGTGGACAATTCCTATCCGGCACCACAGATCACCGCGCTCTATTGGCGGCTACCCGGTGGCGCCTTGCAGCCACTGCCACTGAATTGCCCGACTATCTTCCGCAACCACCAGGATATCGAGGTGGTGCTCGACGTGCAGGTGACGGCAACACATCTGCGCTCGGCCCAGCTGTTTGGCAGCGGTTGTGGCAACGGCAACCCGTCGTTGGTGAGCGGTTTCGAGGGATTGGAAGGCCTGGTCGCCGCGACGGCGGATTACTGGCACAAATCGCCCGGCGACAACGCGCTCAGCCGCCAAGTCGTCTGGTCGGTGCCGGCCAGCTTGTCCTCCGGCGCCTATGGCTTCGGCCTCACCGCCTGGAGCCGTGCCTTCGAGCCCGGTGACGGCCACGTCTATACACCGACCAATCCCGATGTCGGCTACGATCCGGGTCCGATCTGGAACTACGCCCAGATCACCATCGCCATCGTCGATTGAGGCCGGGGCGATCGAGACTGGACCGATTGAAGCGTGGGGGAGAGCGTGCCGGCGGCCCTGCAACGAGCCGCCGGCACGCATAAGAAAAGCCCCGCAGGGAACTGCGGGGCTTTTTATCCACTCTTTTGTCATCCTCGGGCTTGACCCAAGGATCCATAGCCACAGCGCGTTTTGTCGCTACCATGGATGCCCGGACAAGTCCGGGCATGACTATGAACAACTGACCTTAAGCCCGCACCAGCGGCTTGTACTTGATGCGGTGCGGCTGGTCGGCATCGGTGCCGAGGCGGCGATGCCGGTCGGCCTCGTAATCCTGATAATTGCCCTCGAACCATTCGACATGGCTCTCACCTTCGAAAGCGAGGATATGGGTCGCAATGCGGTCGAGGAACCAGCGGTCGTGGCTGATGATGACGGCGCAGCCGGCGAAATTGTCGAGCGCTTCTTCCAGCGCCCGCAACGTGTCGACGTCGAGATCGTTGGTCGGTTCGTCGAGCAGCAGGACATTGGCGCCGGATTTCAGCATCTTGGCGAGATGGACGCGGTTACGTTCACCACCGGAGAGGAGACCGACCTTCTTCTGCTGGTCGGCACCCTTGAAATTGAAATTGCCGACATAGGCACGGCTCGGCATCTTGATCTTGCCGAGCTCGATCTCATCGAGGCCATCGGAGATTTCCTGCCACACGGTCTTGTTGTCGTCGAGGCTGTCGCGCGACTGGTCGACATAGCCGAGCACGACCGTATCGCCGACCTTGAAACTGCCGCTATCGGGTTTCTCCTGGCCGGTGATCATGCGGAAGAGCGTCGTCTTGCCGGCGCCGTTCGGGCCGATCACGCCGACGATGCCACCTGGCGGCAGGCGGAAGGAGAGATCCTCGATCAGCAGGCGATCGCCGAAGCCCTTGTTGAGATGCTCGGCCTCGATCACGACATTGCCGAGACGTGGGCCGGCCGGAATGCTGATCTGCGCGACACCCATTTGCTTCTCGTTGCTCTGGGCAAGCAGCGTCTCATAGGCATTGATACGGGCCTTGGACTTGGCCTGGCGCGCCTTGGGCGATTGCCGGATCCATTCCAATTCGCGCTGCAAAGCCTTCTGGCGCGAGCCTTCGGTCTTCTCTTCCTGCTCCAGGCGCTTCTGCTTCTGCTCGAGCCAGCCGGAATAATTGCCCTCGAAGGGGAAGCCCTGGCCACGGTCGAGTTCGAGGATCCAACCCGCCACATTGTCGAGGAAGTAGCGGTCGTGGGTGACAGCGACGACGGTGCCCTTGTAGTCCTCAAGGAAATGTTCGAGCCAGGCAACCGATTCCGCATCCAAATGGTTGGTCGGTTCGTCGAGCAGCAGCATGTCGGGATTGGAGAGCAGCAGGCGGCATAGCGCCACACGGCGCTTCTCACCGCCGGAAAGCTTGGTCACATCGGCATCACCCGGCGGGCAGCGCAGGGCATCCATGGCGATCTCGACCTTGCGCTGGAGATCCCAGGCATCGGCAGCGTCGATCTTTTCCTGCAGTTCGGCCTGCTTCGCCAGCAGCGTGTCGAAATCGGCATTCTCGTCACCCATGGCAAGTGAGACAGCCTCGAACTCATCGAGCAGCGCCTTGGTCGGGCCGACACCTTCCATGACATTGCCCAAGACATCCTTGGAAGCATCGAGCTGCGGTTCCTGCGACAGATAGCCGACGCTGACGCCGTCAGCCGCCCAGGCCTCGCCGTTGAAGTCCTTGTCGATGCCGGCCATGATTTTCATCAGGGTCGACTTACCGGCGCCGTTGCCGCCGAGCACGCCGATCTTGGCGCCGGGCAGGAAGCTCAGCCAGATATTTTCCAGGACCTTGCGGCCGCCCGGATAGGTCTTGCTGAGGCCCTTCATCACATAGATGTACTGATATGCCGCCATCTGGCACTCCAACTGCGGAAATTGCGGGATTGGCCAGGGTTTTAGCCCAGGCAGGGGCGTAGGAAAAGCCCTGAATCCTGCTTCCCAGACCGGATGAAGGAACGATTCCGGCCACCCCGCCGCCGCCCCGCCTGGATTTCGGCAAGCCGCCTGATAGGATCGCCGCGCTACGGTGTGTTTCCCCTTTCTGCGAGGTAAGCATGTTGCCAATCGGCGAGCCCGACACGCCACTCGCCCGTCCCTCGGATGAGCGACCGGACATCTTCGTGCAGAAGATCGTCTCTGCCGATCGCAGTGGCCTCTTGCGCGAACTCGGGCCCGGCTTGATTACCGGCGCCGCCGATGACGACCCCAGTGGGATCGCCACCTATTCGCAAGTGGGAGCGCAATTCGGCTACCAGCTGGGCTGGGTCATGCTGTTCAGCTTTCCCCTGATGGCGGTCATCCAGGGCGTCAGTGCCGGTATCGGAGCCGTGACGGGCGCAGGAATCGCCGAGAATCTGCGACGGCATTATTCACCCTGGCTGCTGCGCCTCGCCGTAAGCCTTTTGCTGGTCGCGAACATCTTCAATCTCGGCGCGGACCTGGATGCCATGGGCGCCGCCCTCGGCTTGCTGATTCCCGGCCCGGAAAATTTCTATGCCCTGGGTTTTGGCACCCTCTGCGCCGCCTTAGAGATATGGATCAGCTATCGGCGCTATGTCACCGTTCTGAAATGGTTGACCCTGTCGCTGCTCGCCTATGTCGCGGTGGTCTTCGCCGTGCACGTACCTTGGAGCGAGGCTTTGCGCAGCACGATCTTGCCACAGATCGCTTTCGACCATGACCACGTGATGGCCCTGGTCGCTCTGCTGGGGACGACCATCAGTCCTTATCTCTTTTTCTGGCAGGCGGGCGAGGAGGTCGAGGAGCTGCACCGACGCCATCGCATCGGCCTGGGTATGGATCCGGAACATGCCAAAACCGAATTGATGCGAATCCGTTTCGACACGTTGGTCGGCATGGGTGCTTCCAACCTCGTCGCCCTCTTCATCATCTTCGCAACGGCCGCGACACTGCATGCCAATGGCATCACCAATATTTCAAGCGCTGCCGACGCGGCCGAGGCGCTGCGACCGATCGCCGGTCCCTTCACCTTCGCCCTGTTCGCAGCCGGGATCATCGGCACCGGCCTGCTGGCCGTGCCGGTCCTGGCCGCCGGTGGCGGCTATGCTGTCGCAGAAATGTTCCGCTGGACAGAAGGCCTTGATCGACGCCCGCGTGAAGCCAAGGGCTTCTACGCAACGATTGGCCTTGCGACCCTGGCCGGTATAGCCCTCGCCTTCTCGCCGATCGACCCGATGAAGGCACTCTACTGGAGCGCAGTGCTGAACGGCATTCTTGCAGCACCCTTAATGCTGATCATGATGGCTATCGGCCGGAATCGGCGCATCATGGGTGCTTTGGTGATGCCCGGCTGGATGGCGGTCACCGGCTATGCCGCCACCGCGGTGATGGCAGGCGCAACATTGGCGTTCTTCATTCTTTGACGGAACGGCGCGCGCACTCGTCCTCCGCGTCCCGTCCCCGCAAGCGAAAGGCCCGCCCGGCAAGCCGGACGGGCCTCTTTGACAGTTTAGCGACGTCTGGCCTTACCAGACGTCGATGCGATGGTCCTTGGTTTCGTGAATGAAGAAGATGCCGATCACGAAACAGACCGCCGCGATGATGATCGGGTACCACAGGCCGTAATAGATATCGCCCTTGGCCGCCGCCAAAGCGACACAGGTAGCAGGCAGCAAGCCGCCGAACCAGCCATTGCCGATGTGATAGGGCAGTGACATCGAGCTGTAGCGGATACGGGTGGGGAAAAGCTCCACCAGCATGGCCGCAATCGGGCCATAGACCATGGTCACCAGAATGACCAGGATCCACAGAACCAGCCAAGTCATGAAGTAGTTGATCTGTGTCGGATCAGCCTTGGCCGGATAACCCGCCGCCTTGACCGTATCCGTCACGTCCTTGGTGAAGGCATCCGTCTTCGCCTTCATGTCTTCTTTGCTGAGCCCGGTACCTTCGAAACTCTGGATCACCTTGTCGCCCACCTTGATGCTGGCGACCGTGCCAGCCGGGGCGTCTTCATGAGCGTAGTTCACCGAGGCCTTTGACAGCAGCGCCTTGGCGATATCGCAGGAGGTCAGGAATTTCGCCGTACCCACCGGATTGAACTGGAACGAACAGGCGGCAGGATCGGCAACCACGGTCACCGGGGCATTGGCCTGCGCTGCTTCCAGGCCCGGGTTTGCGAAATGAGTCAGCCCCTTGAACAGCGGAAAATAAGCGATCGCGGCAATCAGGCAACCGGCCATGATGATACGTTTACGGCCGATCCGATCACTGAGGGCACCGAAGACCAGGAAGAACGGTGTGCCGAACAAAAGTGCCAGGGCAATGAGAATATTCGCCGTGGCGGGATCAACCTTGAGCGTCGCCGTCAGGAAGAACAGGGCATAGAACTGCCCCGTATACCAGACAACGGCCTGGCCCATGGTGAGGCCGAGCAGCGCCAGGATCACAATCTTCAGGTTCGACCAGTTGCCGAAAGCTTCGGTCAACGGCGCTTTCGAGCCCTTGCCTTCTGCCTTCATGCGCTGGAAGGTCGGTGATTCACTCAGGCGCATGCGGATCCAGACCGAGATCGCCAGTAGCAGGGCCGAGACCAGGAACGGGATACGCCAGCCCCAGGCGCCGAAAGCCTCTTCGCCGATCGCCTGTCGCACAAAGAGAATGACCAGCAGCGACAGGAACAAACCAAGTGTTGCCGTCGTCTGGATCCAGCTGGTGAAATAGCCGCGACGACCATTTGGCGCATGTTCCGCGACATAAGTCGCGGCACCACCATATTCGCCGCCGAGTGCCAGACCTTGCAACAGACGCAAGGCGATCAGGATGATCGGTGCCAGGACACCAATCGATTCATATCCCGGCAGCAGGCCGACGATGAAGGTCGAACCACCCATGATCAGGATGGTGACGAGGAAGGTGTATTTCCGGCCGACGAGGTCGCCCAATCGGCCGAACACCAGCGCGCCGAAAGGCCGCACGATGAAACCAGCCGCGAAAGCGAGAAGAGCGAAGATAAAGCCGGCGGTCGGATTGGCAGCAGAGAAGAACTGCTTGCCGATAATGGCCGCCAGGGATCCGTAGAGATAGAAATCATACCATTCGAACACCGTCCCCAAAGACGATGCGAACACCACGGTGCGCAGCTCCGCGGCCGTTGGCTCGCGTGTTGCGACTGATGATGCAGCTGTAGTCATATAGCCTCCCGGTTTTATGATTGCCCACAGCATCCTTCTCGCCCCCGCCCCTCCTGGGCGGTATTCAGGCAATGGTGCTGTCTTTATTTTGTTCGGCCGGGTTCTTGAGGCGACCCGGACCTTACTTCCCCTCGCAATTAATCTTAACCTATCATTTCGGTGAGGCCCCCGCAACGCGACCGTTAGGAAATATGACCTAATTAGCCGCTGATTGGCGCTTGGAAGACGAAAACCGGCCAAAATTTGTCAGCTTCCTCTCCCGATAGCTCTTTGTGCGGCCGCGCACAGTTGGTCGGCGACTCGGCAGTCGCAGCTTGGCACCCGGGGATGAAGGCCGCACTATGCCGGCATATCTGCAACGACGGGCGGGATGTCATGCCGCCAGGAAACAGCTGATGGTTGCCCTCGAAACTCCCGGCGCCGGCGCCCAGCCGACCGGCGCCGCGCCCAGTCAGAACCCGCTGGATTTTGCCGCCGCGCTCAGCCGTTCCTTTGCGGCGACCCGGGATGTCGAGGCCACGGTGCGGCAGGCGCTGAATCGCATCGTCAAGCTGATGCATGTGGAGGCCGGCGCCATTTTCCTGCATGACGAGACGGCGGATGTATTGGTCTGCCGTGCCAGTGTCGGCCCGGTGAATATCGAAGGCCTGACCGTGCCGAAGGGCCAGGGCATCGTCGGCCGCTCAGTGGCGGAAGACGCGGTGCTGGTGGTCGAGCATGCCTACGAAAACGCCGCCTTCTATGCCGAAGCCGACAAGCATACCGGCTTCGTCACCCGTTCCATCCTCTGCGCACCGCTGACCGTCGCCAATAACCGGCTGGGTGCCGTCGAGGTCCTCAACAAGCGCGATGGCCAGCCTTTCGACGAAGCCGACCAGAATATGCTGAAGGTGATCGCCAGTTCGGCCGGCCTCGCCATCTCCAATGCGCGTCTCGCTGCGCGGCTGGTGGAGCAGGAGCGGTTGAAACGCGAGCTGGAACTGGCCGCCGCCATTCAGCGCAGCTTGTTGCCGGCAGCTGATCCAGAACTGCCGATTGCCGGGTTCAACCGGCCGATTCACGAGGTTTCCGGCGATTTTTATGACTTTTTCCAGCTGCCGGATGGCAGCATCGCCTTCTGTCTTGGCGACGTTTCCGGCAAGGGCATGAACGCCGCCTTGCTGATGGCAAAGACCTCCAGCCTGTTCCGCTGCCTTGGCAAGACCATCCACGATCCGGCACGGCTGATGAGCATCCTCAACCGCGAGATCTGCGACACCACCAGCCTCGGCATGTTCGTCACCATGGTGGCGGGGTCCTATGATCCGGCGACCGGCCAGGCGCGCTTCGCCAATGCCGGGCACATGCCGCCGCTGCTGAAGCAGGTGGACCACAGTTTCGAGACCTTTCCGGCCAAGGCACCACCGCTCGGCATCATCCGCGACGCCGTTTATGAGACCGAGACCGTCTCGCTCGATGGCCGGCAGTTTTTCCTCTATACCGACGGCATCACCGAGTTCCGCTTCGGCCGTGATGAGGAGTTGGGCGTCGATGGGCTCAGCCTGATGCTCGACAATGTCCAGGGAGCCAATCTGGTCGAACGGCTGGAACATGTGCTGCAGGAATTGCGCCAGGCCGGCTGGAAAGCGCGGGACGATCTCACCTTGCTGGCGATCGACGACGCCCTGGCTGCACCGATTGTCGGCCGGGAAACGCGCACCGGCCGCGAGGCACCGCCGGAAAGCGGTGAGTTCCTGGTCGGATTCACGCTCACGGCCGATCCAAGCCGGCTGAAAATCCTCCGTCCCGCCCTGCAGGCCGCCGCCGTTGCCTGCGGCTTTAATGCTGACGAGGTCCATGATCTCATGCTCGGCGCGGTCGAAGCGGTGGAAAATATCATGATTCATGCCTATGCCGGGCGCCGCGACGGTGAAATCACCGTCGCCATGCATCGCCTCCAGGACGGCATGATGCTCAGGATTCGAGACTTCGCACCCAAGGTCGATCCGGCTAAGATACAGCCGAGATCGTTGGAAGACGTGCGGCCGGGGGGTCTGGGCACGCATTTCATCCGTGCCGTCATGGACGACGCCACCTTCATTCCCTTACCGGATGGCGAAGGGAATTTGTTGGAATTGGTGAAGTACCGGACAGGCGGCCACGGCGGAAGCAAAGGGGCAAGCGGCGCGGCACTGCGGAAGCCGCCCGAGGGGAAGTGAGAGAATGGCAGTCGGCCAAATCAGCGAACAGGGCAGCTATATCGTCATCGCACTCGATGGCGAAATCGACCTCGAGACGGCGCCGGCCGTCCGCAAGGCGCTGCTCGACCATTTGAAAAAGGGCAAGAACCTGCTGATTGATCTGGCCGCCGTCAGCTATATCGATTCATCCGGCATCGCCAGCCTGGTCGAAGGGCTGCAGATGGCGCGCAAGCATGGCCATGACCTGGCCCTTGTCTCGGTCAGCCAGCGCGCCCATCGGGTGCTGGAATTGGCGCGCCTCGACAAGGTCTTCACCCTGTATGCCGATCTGGCAAGCGCGCTTGCAGCCGGCGGATAAGCATGATCATGCCGGCGGGTGCAAATCGCGATGATGCGACGGCGAGGGCGGCTTGATGACGGCCGTCGCGCGTTTCTTTGAAACTATTGGTCGCCGTACCGCCCAGAGCTTCGATGAAGTCGGCCATGGCGCCGGCCTGCTGGGCGAGGCCCTGTTCTGGCTGCTGCTGGGCCGGCGCTATCGCCAGCCGGTACGGATCGAAGCAACCATGCTGTCGATGCTCGCCTTCGGCGTCTCCGCTTTGCCGATTGCCACACTGCTCTCGGGTACCATCGGCCTGATGCTGGCGATCCAGAGCCTCTATTCGCTGGGCCTGTTCGGCGCCGAGAGCTTCGCCTATATCGGCATCGCCTTTGGCGTGGTGCGGGAGTTCTCACCCATGATCATGGGCATCCTGATTGCCGGTCGTTCCGGCTCCGCCATCGCCGCCCGCCTTGCCACCATGACCATCAACCAGGAAATCGATGCCTTGCAGGTGATCGGCATCAATCCGGTGCGCTTCCTGATCGCGCCGGTACTGATCGCCTTGCTGATCACGCTGCCTTGCCTTGCCATGTGGGCCAATATCGTTTCCATCACCTGCGCCGGGCTTTACGTCTCGGCATCGCTCGGCACGTCTTTTGGCGCTTATATCCAAGACACGATGAACGTGCTCACCAGCCACGACGTCTGGCACGGCATCGGCAAGTCGGCGCTGTTCGGCATCCTGATCGGCCTGGTCGCCGCGATCAACGGCGCCTCGGTCAGCGGCGGCGCCGAAGGTGTCGGCCGGGTGACAACGCGGTCGGTGGTGCAGTCGATCACCCTGATCGTCGTCGCCGACATGATCTTCGCTTATGTCTCCACCCATTGAGAAAAGCGGAAGCATGAGCGGACCAGCCGAACATATCCAGCATCTCGATCCCGGGCCCGTCATCTGGAAACCGAGTGCGGCCGAGCTTGCCGCGCGCCCGAAGGTGATCGAGGTCGAGCGTCTCGATTGGTCCTTCGGTCCACGCCAGGTGCTGTTCGACATCAATCTCGATGTCCGCCAGGGCGAGATCATGATCATCATGGGCGGCTCCGGCTCCGGCAAAAGCACGCTGCTGCGCCATCTGGTCGGGCTGATGCCGCCGCTCCCCGGCAAGGTCAAGCTGCTCGGCAGGGATTTCGGCAGCCTGAAGCCGATGGAAAAGCTGGATCTCCGCCGCAGGCTCGGCGTCGCCTTCCAGTTCGGCGCCCTGTTCAGCTCCATGTCAGTTGCCGAGAATGTCAAGCTGCCCTTGCGCGAGCTGACCAAACTCAATGAAAAGACCATGGACATCATGGCGCGGATCAAGCTGGAGGTGGTCAATCTCTCCGGCTTCGGCGACCTGATGCCCGCCGCCTTGTCCGGCGGCATGGTCAAGCGCGCCTCGATCGCGCGGGCGATCATCATGGATCCGAAGCTGCTGTTCCTGGACGAGCCCTCCTCGGGCCTCGATCCGGCGGTTTCCTCGGCGCTGGACGATCTCATTCTGCGGCTGCGCGAGGCGATGGACATCTCGGTCGTCGTCGTCACCCATGACATCGACAGTGCCTTTAAGATCGGCGACCGCATCACCATTCTCGATCGCGGCCGCATTCTCGCCTGCGAACGGGTGGAAGACATCCGCAACAGCACCAATGAACGGGTGCAGAATCTGCTGAACCGCCGGGCCGACGAAATCGAGGTAGACCCCGGTGAATATCTGCGCCGCCTGACCGGTGGTTGAGACGCCAAGAACACGGACGAACGGATGGGCGGCGCCAATTGGGGAAGCGCCGAGGGGAAGAAAGACGACGGTATGCGAAGTCACTTTTTGAACTACACGGTTGTTGGCGTCTTCGTCTCCGCCATGGTGGTGGCGCTGATCGTCGTCCTCATCCAGCTGAGCGGCCGCAGCGGTCCGACCGATCAATATTCCATCGTCTTCGACAATGTCAGCGACATGAAATACGGCACCGCCGTGCGCTATGAGGGCTTCCCGATCGGCGAAGTGGTGCGGATCGAGCCGGAACGGAAGGATAACCGCTATCACTTCCGCGTCTTCGTCGAAGTCAAGAAAGGCTGGCAGTTCCCCAAGGATGCAATCGCGCGCATCGCCGCCTCGAGCTTCCTTGCCGCTAAGACCATCGAAGTCACCGGCGGCCAGTCGCCAGAATTGATCGCCGTCGGCGGCGAGATCCCGGGCGGCTCACCGGCCGATATCTTCTCGCTGATGAGCTCGGTCGCCGCCGAAATCGGCGATCTCAGCAATTCCTCGCTGAAACCGATGCTGGCCAAGATCAGCGACATGATCGACAAGATCGGCAATTCCACTGACGCCAATCTCAACCAGCTCTTCGGCTCGCTGAATGCCATCGCCAAGAATGTGCAGGACAAGACGCCGGAAATCACCGACCAGCTGACCCGCTTCTCGGAGCAGATGAATGTCCAGATGGGTCAGGTCGCCAAGATGCTGTCAGACCGCAATGTCGAGCAGGTCGACCAGATCCTGGGGCATATCCAGACGGCTTCGGCGAACGCCGCCTCGGCAACCAATGACCTGCGCAACCTGTCGCAGCAAGCCAGCCGCCTCGCCGACCAGCTGACCCAGCTGGTTCAGAGCAACAGCAAGAATCTCGATAAATCGGTGTCGGATCTTGCCTATATCCTGCGCACGGTGTCACAGAATATCGATGCCATTACCCACAATCTCGACGGCACCACCCGCAACCTGAGCGAATTCAGCCGCCTGATCCGGCAGAATCCGGGCCTGCTGCTCTCAGGTGGCACGCCGAAACCCGATTCCGGACTTACCCCGGTCCCCGATGCGCAGAAGGCACCGTGACATGAGGTCTTACTTACGCCCGCTTCTTCCCCTTCTCATCGCCGGCAGCCTGACCGCCTGTGCGGCGCCGGAAGTGCCCAAGGAGCAGTACTTCCGGCTGGTGGCGGCGCCAGGCGACGTTCATGCGACGAAACCGCTGGATGGTGCGGTCGAAATTCCGCCTTTCGATGCCGACGGTGTCATGAGCGAAAGGCCGCTGCTCTTCACCGCCGATGGCGGCCACAAGCTGGAACAGCGCAACTACGCCTATTGGACCAACACGCCGCCGCAGATGCTGCGAGATCAACTGGTCACCTATCTCCGTGCGGCCCAGCTGGCCCCGCAGATCGTCCCCAGCGAGCTACGTGTCGATGACGTGAAATACTCGATCCGCGGCACGGTGCGCCGCCTGGAGCAAACTGCCAATCCCGATGGCGGCACCATCGAGATCGAACTGGCGCTGCTCGAGAAGGACAGCGACAAGCTGATCCTCAGCAAGGTCTTCCATGTCGACGAGAAAACCGGCAGCGGCAAGATCGATGATGCCGTCACGGCGCTCAATCAGGGCATGAATGATATCTACAAGGACTTCGTCGCCCTGGTCAGCCAGCGTAGCGCCGCCGCCGGCTGAACACCCGACAGTCACTCCGCCGGCGCCGGCACCATACTTGCCTCGTCGCTGCCAGCGCCCTGGCCGGCGATCTCGTAATCCTCGGTATGAACCAAAGCCCCGTCATCCTGCAATAGGATGATGCCATAGGCTGCCGGTTCCGGGACGGAGAGGCTGCAATCCACGCGCTCAAAATCCATCGGCTGCTGATGCACCGGGCTCTTGAAGATCGAGAACGGAATGCCGCGGGATGAGCCGCTGATGGTGCGGTGGACGTGCCCGGCGAAGATGTGGCGCACATTGCCATGGCGCCGCAGCAGGTCGTAGAACGCCGGGCCGTTCATCAGCTTGATCTCATCCATGCCGGGAAAACCGACATCATGCGGCGGGTGGTGCATGAAGATGTAGCACGGCCGCTCGCCTGCCTCGGCCAGCCGCCGGTCGAGCCAGGCCATGCGATCGGCACAGAGATAACCTGACGAATAAGGGAAATCATGCGGCGGCTCTATCAGCGTGTCGAGCAGGATCAAGCGTCCCTCCGCCGTCTCGATGACATCCTGCACATAGCCGGTGGGATCGACCGGAACTTCAGGAAATTCGGCCCGGAAGGCGGCGCGGGCATCGTGATTGCCGAGCAGCAGGCTGTAGGGAATCGTCAATTCCGATAGTATTTCGCGCAAGCGGCCATAGGAGACGGGGTCGCCCTTATGGGTGAGGTCGCCGGTACAGATCACCCGGGTCGCATCACTGTGATAGCGGTTGACGTGCCGGACGCCGTTCAGCAGCCGCTCATAGGGATCGAGGCCGATGATACGCCCGCCTTCCGGCAGCATGTGAAGGTCGGTGAACACGATCAGCTTGGTCATCAGGCGCGTCTCCAAAGATACCGGCGGGGTTGTCATCCCGGCCTCGGTTATCGGCGAAATCCGCCATGGCGGTCAATCACCGCCTGATGACACTCGCGGGAAGCTGGCAGATGGAGATCGGTGATGCTCAGAACAGGCCCGAGGCGATGTTGATGGTCAGGGCCAGCAGGGTGGTGTTGAAAAAGAAGGCGAGGATGCAATGCAGCAGGCCGGTGCGGCGCATTTCCGAGGTGGAAAAGGTGACGTCGGCGGTCTGCGCCGATGTCCCGATGATATATGAGAAATAGAGGAAATCGCCGTAATCCGGCTGGTCGGTCCCGGGGAATTGCAGACCGGCCGGCAGGCCGCGCAGCTGGGCCGTGTAGTAGTCATGTGCATAGTGCAAAGCGAACATCAGATGCGTAAAGGCCCAGGACGAGAGAATGGTGAGAACCGTCAGAGTGAGATGACTGTAGCGCTGGAATCCCTGCAAGTCCTTGACCATTGCCAATTCGACCACGATCGCCGCCAAGGTCGTGAACGTCGCCAGCACGACCAGCATCAGGACGACGACCCGTCCCTCGTCCTGCATCCGTGCCCGAAGCCGCATTTTTTCATGGTTCGAACCGAACATCATCCGAACCGCCAGGCCGAGATATAGCCAAGCGCCGGCATTCCAGCCGATGATCCAGCGGGTGATCGGCTGCTGGATCATCGAAGACGGTAACAGCAAGGCAACCGCGACGCCGATCAGGCAGGAGAGGATCAGCCGCGGCCGGGCCCGGAACTGCCGGATCAGAGGATGGTGATGGGCATGCGGATGATCCAGGCGGACGGCCATAAAATATTCCGGTCTATCTCGGGGCGTATTTCTGACCGAGAGCAAACCATTGCCGCCTGTCAATTGCAATCCAGGCTGCCGACTTGCCGTCAAATGGGAGGAATGTGAAGCTGTCAGGCCTCGGCGGTGAGCAGCATGGTCACCCGCAAGCCCGGCAGATTGTCACTGAGATCGAGTCGGCCGCCATGCAGATGAGCGACCGCCTCCACCAGGCTCAGCCCCAATCCGGTTCCCGGCGTGCCGCGGCTGACATCGCCGCGATAGAAACGCTGCGTCACTTTGGGCTTCTCATGATCGGGAATGCCGGGCCCGTCATCGGCAACCGAGATACCGATGACGCCATCGCCCCCTTTGACGATGGAAACGGCGATATGGCCGTTATTGGGTGCGAATTTCAAAGCGTTATCGATCAAGTTGCCGATCGCCTGAGCCAGCAACAATGCGTCCCCATGGATCGTGACCGCATCGCAGCGGCCCAGAACCAGCGAAATGTTACGCAATTCCGCCGCCGGCAGATAGAAATCGACGGCTTCGCTCGCCAGTTCGGCCAGATCGACATTGACAAAACCCGCCCGCCTGGCACCCGTATCCAACTCCGCCAATCGCAATAAGGCGTCAAATACCCGGATCACCCGGTCGACATCCGCGACGGCCCCATCGATCTCGGTGAATGTCTCTTCAGCCGGCGGCTTGGTCAGCGCCAGTTCTTCAAGGCGCGAGCGCAGCTCGGTCAGCGGCGTACGCAAATCATGGGCAATCGAATTCGAAACGTTGCGCACGCCATGCACCAGCTTTTCGATCTGATCGAGCAGGCTGTTGATGGTGCGCGAGAGCGCATCGAGTTCCGCGGTTGCCCCCGGCATCGGCAAACGACGCTTGAGATCTCCTGCGACGAGTGCGGCGCTGGCCTGGCTGATGCCTTGGATGGGTGAGAGCATGACCCGGCGAATCAACAGGGCGCCGATCACACCGACTATCAACAACGCGCAAATGGCCGTCGCCAGGCCATACCAGAAGCGGACCTCCAAACGCACGAGGCGAGAAATGTCCCGACCGACCAGGAGATGGTAGCCGCCCGGCAGAAGAGTGTGGATGAAGAACGCATTTGCTCTTCCGTCATGCAGCGGCAGCTCGATATTATAGCGCCCGGCAACCTCGGGGACGCCGGCGGGCCAAGCCGCGAGATTGCCGGCGAGCGGTTGTTTGGCGGCATCGGTCAATAGAACGAGGCGACCGCTCATGAACTTCATGTCGACGAGGGCATTGATCCAGGCGACGAGCTTGTCAAGGCCGTCGCTCTGATAGCGCTCGACAATACGCTGCGTGTCTTCCTGCAGAAGTTCGGCGCGGCCAGCGTCGATGGTCTGTCGCCAGCTGTACCAGAGCGGTGCTGCGAACAAGATCAGCGCGATCACGCTGAGCAACACATAGCCAGCCGCTAGAGCCGCAGCGGAAGAGCGTGCCAGCCTAAGCATCAGCCGTGATCATATACCCGGCACTACGGATGGTGCGCAGCAAGGATCGGCCAAAACCGGAATCGATCTTCTGTCGCAATTTGCTGACATGGACATCGACGATATTGCTCTGCGGATCGAAGTGATAGTCCCAGACATTCTCCAGCAGCATGGTGCGGGTCACCACCTGGTCCTTATGCCGCATCAGATATTCCAGCAGCTTGAACTCGCGCGGCTGGAGGGCGATCGGCCGGCCCTCCCGCGTCACCTTGCGGGAGAGCAGGTCCATCCGCAACCCGTCCACCGTCAACAGCGTCTCGACTGCGGCGCCGATCTGGCGCCGGCGCGCGAGAATGTCGAGCCGGGCCAGCAATTCGCCGAAAGCAAAGGGTTTGGTAAGATAATCATCGCCGCCGCTCTTGAGGCCCCGAATACGCTCGTCGACATCCGACAGGGCAGACAGGATCAGGATCGGCGTGGTATTGCCGTCCCGTCGCAGCGCCTCGATAATGCTGAGGCCGTCGATGCCGCCCGGCAGTAACCGGTCCATGATAATAGCATCATAGGGTTCGCTGGCGGCCAGAAACATGCCGCTTCGCCCGTTATCGGCATGATCGACGGTATGACCGGATTCAGCCAGGCCCTTTTTCAGAAAGCGGATGACGCGCTCATTATCCTCGACAAGCAGAATCTTCATCTCTTACCTATCTACGGCATGGCCGTCCCGTTCATCCGGGACCGGCAGCCGCACCTCCCCATTATACCAGATTTTTATACCAGACTTTCTGGCGTTATTCTCCCGCGACAATGGCCGGGACCGCTGTCTCATTCTTCGCAGCCTTGCGTTCTTTATTACCGCGCAGATGGCTCAGCCAATGATTGACCCGGTCGAGATAGAGATAGACGACCGGCGTGGTGAAAAGCGTCAGCATCTGGCTCACCAGCAGCCCGCCTACCATGGTATAGCCAAGCGGCTGCCGCAGCTCCGAGCCGGTGCCATGTTCGAGCATCAACGGCAGGGCGCCGAGCAGGGCCGCCATGGTTGTCATCATGATCGGCCGGAAACGCAGCAGGCAGGCCTGGCGGATCGATTCCTCCGGCGTCATACCGTGATTGCGCTCCGCCTGGATGGCGAAGTCCACCATCATGATGCCGTTCTTCTTGACGATGCCGATCAGCAGGATGATGCCGATCAGCGCGATCACCGACAGATCGACATGCGCGATCATCAGGATCATCAGGGCGCCGAGCCCGGCCGACGGCAGGGTCGAGAGAATGGTCAGCGGATAGATGTAGCTCTCGTAGAGTACGCCGAGGATAATATAGACGGTCACGATCGCCGCCAGGATCAGCAGCGGCGTGCTCTTGAGCGAATCCTGGAAGGCTTGCGCGTTGCCCTGGAAAGTGCCGAGGATGGCCGGCGGCAGGCCGATTTCCGCCTTCACCTGGTCGATCGCCGTGACGGCATCGCCGAGTGCGTAACCCGGCGCCAGGTTGAAGGACAGGGTGATGGCCGGGAACTGGCTCTGGTGGTTGATCGAGAGATAGCTGACCTTGTTGGTATCGAACTTCGCGAAGGTGGAGATCGGCACTTCCTGGCCAGTGAGTGGTGATTTCACGTAGATGCGATCCAGAGTATGGGGATCGCCCTGCAGCTTGGGGTCGATTTCGAGAACCACGTGATAGGTGGCATGCTGCGTGAAGTATTGCGTCACTTCACGCTGACCGAATGCATCATAGAGCGTGTTGTCGATCAGCTGCGGCTGGATGCCGAAACGTGATGCCTGATCGCGATCGATCGCCAGCGACAGCGTTCCGCCGCTGGTCTGCTGGTCGGTGGCGACGTCACGCAACTGTGGCAGGGTCTTCAATTTGGCGACCACCCTCGGCGCCCAGGCATTCAGTTCGTCGATATCGGAATCCTGCAGCGTGTATTGGAACTGGGTCCGCGCCAGGCGCCCGCCGACATTGAGATCCTGCGCCGCCTGCATGAAGAGGGCGATGCCCTGCACCTTCGCGAGCTGCGGCCGCAACCGGGCAATGATTTGATCGGCAGAGGCCGTCCGCTCATCACGCGGCTTCAGGCTTATCAGAATCTGGCCGGTATTGAGCGCACGCGCGCCACCGATCGAGGAGCCCCAGGCGGCAACATCCGGATCTTTGGAGATCACATCCGTCAGGCTCTGCTGCAGGCGCGACATCTCCGCAAAGGACACATCCTGGGCCGCTTCGGAAAAGCCCGTGATCAAGCCGGTATCCTGCTGCGGGAAGAAGCCTTTGGGCACCTGGGTGTAGAGATAGCCAGTCAGGCCCAGCGTGGCGAAGAAGACGCCGAGGGTGATGCGGCGATGACGCATGACAAGATCGAGGCCCCGCTCATAGAGCGCCAGCAGCCCATCGAAGAAGTGCTCGACGAGCATATAGAGCCGGCCATGGCTCCGGTGCTTCTGATCACGCAGGAAGAGCGAGCACATCATCGGCGTGAGAGTCAGGGAGACGAAGGCCGAGACGGCGATGGTCATGGTGACCGTGACCGCGAATTCGCGGAACAGGCGGCCGATGATGCCGCCCATCAGCAGCAGGGGGATGAAAACGGCCACCAGCGAGACGCTGATGGAAACGATGGTGAAGCCGATCTCGCCCGCCCCCTTCAGGGCTGCCTCGTAAGGCGTCATGCCTTCTTCGATATGGCGGTAGATATTCTCCAGCATGACGATGGCATCGTCGACCACGAAGCCGACGGCGATGGTCAGCGCCATCAGCGAGAGATTGTCGAGGCTGTATCCGACCACATACATGAGGCCGCAGGTGGCGACCAGTGCCAAGGGCACGGTGATGCCGGGAATGATTGTGGCCCAGAAGTTGCGCAGGAACAGGAAGATCACCATGACCACCAAGGCGATGGTCAACATGAGGGTGAAATTGACGTCCTTGACCGAAGCGCGGATCGTCGTGGTGCGGTCGATGATTTTGTCGACATGGACCGAAGGCGGTACCGACAGCAGCATATGCGGCAGCTTGGCCTCGATATTGGTGACGGCGTCGATGACATTGGCACCCGGCTGCTTGAAGATGATCAGCAGGATGCCGCGCTTGCCGTTCTGCCAGGCGGCGAGCTTGCTGTTTTCCGGCCCGTCGACGGCGACGCCGATATCACGCACGCGAATGGGCGCGCCATTCTTGTAGGCGACGATCACATCGTTCCAGGGCTTGGCGGTGGTCAACTGGTCGTTGTCGTAGATCGTGAAGTTGTGTGACGGGCCGTCGATCGAGCCCTTGGCGGCATCCACGGTGACGGTCGAGATCGCGCTGTTGATGTCTTCCAGCTGCAGTCCCATCGAGGCCAGTTTGGCGGGATCGACCTGGATACGCACGGCGGGCTTCTGCTGGCCGCCGATGATGACCTGTGAAATGCCCGGCAATTGCGACAGCTGCTGCGCGATCTGCGTTTCCGCGTAGTCGTCCACCTGCGTCAGCGGCAGGGTGTCGGAATGCACGGCATAGACCAGGATCGGTGAATCCGCCGGATTCACCTTGCGATAGGAAGGCGGGCTCGGCAGGTTCTTCGGCAGCTGGCCGGCCGCCGCATCAATCGCCGACTGGATGTCCTCTGCCGCCGCGTCGATATTGCGGTCGAGGTCGAACTGGACCGTGACCTGGGTGCTGCCGAGCTGGCTGGTCGAGGTCATCTGCGTGACCCCGGGGATATCGGCGAATTGCTGTTCCAGCGGCGTCGCCACGGTCGAGGCCATGGTCTCCGGGCTGGCGCCGGGCAGATTGGCGCTGACGGAAATGGTCGGGAAGTCGATCTGCGGCAGCGGCGCAACCGGCAGCAGCGGATAAGCGGCACCGCCGACCAGCAGCAGACCCAGCATGATCAGCGAGGTGGCGATCGGGCGCTTGATGAAGGGGGTCGAGATATTCATGGCGTCACCTGTGCCAAGGTCGCCGCCGGCTTGGCGGTCTCGTTCTGTGCCGATTTGTCAGGGTTGGCCGCCTTGGCCACCGGTTTTGCCTTCACCAAAGTGCCGGCCTGGAGACGATACTGGCCACCCGTCACCACCTGCTCGCCGGGATCAAGTCCCTGCGTCACGACGGCAACCTGGCCGGTATCGTAGCTGACCTGGACCGGCTTCGGCGTCACCGTACTGTCCGGCTTGACGACATAAGCAAAGAGGCCATCCGGTCCGCGCTGCACAGCGACCGACGGCACCGTCACGACATTCTGCTGCGTTCCCTGCAATACCCGGACATTGACGAACTCACCCGGCCAAAGGGCATTATCGTCGTTCTGGAATTCCGCCTTGAAACGCGCAGTGCCGGTGGATTGGTCGATCTGGTTGTCGACGATCGTCAATTTCCCTTGCCCGAGCACCGTCTTGTTGTCGCTGGCAAGCGCGGTCGCCGAAACCCCGCCGGCGGACATTGCCTTCATCACGGCCGGCAGATCTTCTTCCGGCAAGGTGAAGACGACGGAGATCGGATGCAGCTGAGTGATGACAACGATGCCGCCGGTATCCGCGGCATGCACGTTGTTGCCCTGGTCGACCAGACGGAAGCCGGCGCGGCCGGTAATCGGTGATGTAATCGTGGTGTAGTCAAGCTGGGTCCGTGCGCTATCGATCGAGGCCTGGTCGCCCTGGATGGCGGCCTGCAGCTGATCGACCTGGGCACGTTCGGTATCAAGCTGCTGCTGGCTGGCGAACTGCTTCTGCGACAGGGCGGTGAAGCGCTGCAGGTCGCGCTGCGCATTGGCGAGCTGGGCAACATCCTGCGCCTTCTTGGCAATCGCCTGGTCGAGTGCGGCCTGGAAGGTGCGCGGATCGATCTGCACAAGAAGATCGCCGGCCGTGACGTCCTGGCCCTGCTTGAAACCGATCTTCTGAATCTGGCCATCAACGCGCGTCGTGATGGTAACGGTATTCAGGGCCTGCACGGTACCGAGGCCCGCCAGATAGACCGGCACATCCTGGCGGCCGACGGCGGCGGTATCGACCGGTATGGCGGCCGGCTGCGGCGGCGGCAGGGTCGCGAGTGCCGGCCGATTGACCCACCAGTGCCAGCCGCCGGCGCCAGCCAGACCGAGTGCGATGAGCGGGAGGATGGTTTTGTACTTCATGTCGATCGCACCATACGGTCGGGATTTGCGGGTTGGACGTCATCGGCGCAAACCATCCTCTGAGCGGTCGCCGCCCGTATGGCGACGCCCCGGCCGATTCAGGCTGGCAGGGTGAAGATAGGGACTCGCCGATTAAAGTCGCTTCGACGCTTCATGAAGTTTTGTTCATGTCATCTGAGTGCCGCCGTATCGGAGACAAACGGCAACAATTGCGGTGCCAGCTGATGACCACTCACCGGTCAGGTCCTGTGCAGGGGAGAGCCCGTCAGGAATAGGTAAGCTCTAACGGCCTGCGGCGCGAAGATCGCAGAGGCAGCACCGGATTGGCCGTGAAGATTGTGGGGGGCGGTTGGTGGGCCCGGAGGGACTTGAACCCCCGACAACACCGTTATGAGCGGCGCGTTCTAACCAACTGAACTACAGGCCCGACCGGGCAGGGCCTTGAGATGGCCTTGCAACAAGGTCGCCGGTCGCGTGCAACCGGCGCCAGAGCTATAACACCCTCCCCCTGGTTTGGGGAGAGGGTGTCATCAATCTGAAAGGTTCAGGTATCGAGGAAGCTGCGCAGCTTGCGCGACCGGCTGGGATGCTTCAGCTTGCGCAGCGCCTTGGCCTCGATCTGGCGAATACGCTCGCGGGTCACCGAGAACTGCTGGCCGACTTCCTCCAGCGTGTGATCGGTGTTCATGCCGATGCCGAAGCGCATGCGCAGCACGCGCTCTTCGCGCGGCGTCAGCGAAGCAAGGACGCGGGTCGTGGTCTCGCGCAGATTGGCCTGGATGGCGGCATCGAGCGGCAGAACGGCGTTCTTGTCCTCGATGAAATCGCCCAGATGGCTGTCTTCCTCGTCGCCGATCGGCGTTTCCAGCGAGATCGGCTCCTTGGCGATCTTCAGGACCTTGCGGACCTTTTCCAGCGGCATCATCAGCTTTTCCGCGAGCTCTTCGGGGGTCGGCTCGCGGCCGATCTCATGCAGCATCTGGCGGCTGGTGCGGACCAGCTTGTTGATGGTCTCGATCATATGCACCGGGATGCGGATGGTGCGGGCCTGGTCGGCGATCGAGCGGGTGATCGCCTGCCGGATCCACCAAGTGGCGTAGGTCGAGAACTTGTAGCCACGGCGGTATTCGAACTTATCGACCGCCTTCATCAGGCCGATATTGCCTTCCTGGATGAGATCAAGGAATTGCAGGCCGCGATTGGTATATTTCTTGGCGATGGAGATGACGAGACGCAGATTGGCCTCGACCATTTCCTTCTTGGCGCGGCTGGCCTCGCGCTCGCCCTTCTGCACGATATTGACGATGCGACGGAAATCGCCGACCGGCAGCTTCACCTGGTCGGCGACAGCGGCAATCTCGTCGCGCACGTCCTTCGCATCATCCTTATGCTTGAGGACGAAGTTCTTCCAGCCCTTGGAGGTCAGGCGACCGAGTTTGGCGAACCATTTCGGATCGAGCTCGGAGCCGTAATACTTCTGCAGGAACTCCTCACGCTTCACGCCGGCTTTCTGGGTCAGGCGCAGCAACTGGCCCTCGAGGCCCATCAGCTTGCGGTTGAGCCCGTACATCTCATCGACCAGGGCTTCGATGCGATTGTTGTTGAGCCGCACCGAGCGCATGAGATCGACCATCTCGAGCTTCATCTTCTCATAGGCCTTCTCGGAGCGCGGATTGAGCTCCTCGCCGGCGAGAATGGTCTCCAGGCGCTTCACCTGGACCTTGTCGAGTTTTTTCTGCAGGGCCGCGATGTTGTCAAAGGTCTCGATCAACTGCGGCAGGAGCTGCTGCTCCATGGCAGCCAGCGACATGTTGTTCTCGTCGCCTTCGCCCTCGCCTTCGGCGTTTTCGCCGCCTTCACCCTCGGCGCCCTCTTCCTTCTCGGCTTCCTCGTCCTCGAAGTCGCCTTCGCCCCCACCCATCATCTCCTCGCCCTCGCCGGGCACGCCGCCCATGGTGGCGTCGAGATCGATGATGTCGCGGAGCAGGATTTCGCCGGCCTTCAGCCGGTCACGCCATTCCAGGATGGCGCGGTGGGTGAGCGGGCTCTCACCGATGCCGCCGATCATCATGTCGCGGCCGGCTTCAATACGCTTGGCGATGGCGATTTCGCCTTCGCGCGAGAGGAGCTCGACCGAGCCCATTTCCCGGAGATACATGCGCACCGGGTCATCGGTGCGGCCAACTTCGGCATCATTCAGATTGCCGGTGACCCGGCCTTCCTCGTCGTCATCGCTGCCGGCGTCGTCATTATCCGCCTGCTGCTCGCCTTCTTCGGCTTCTTCATTTTCGACGACATTGATGCCCATCTCATTAAGTAAAGCGAGCGTGTCTTCGATCTGTTCCGAAGACATCTGCTCCTGGGGCAGGACGGCATTGAGCTCGTCATAGGTGACGTAGCCGCGTTCCTTGGCCTTGGCCAGCATCTTCTTGACGGCGGCATTCATGCCATCCATCAGCGGGCCTTCGCCCCCTTCCTCGCGTGGCTTTACCGGTTCCGATTTGGCCGAGGATTTCGCTGCCATTGACGCCACCTGTTTCAATTCTGTTCCGACAATGCCTGCTGCGAATAACGACGCGCAGGCCTAGTTCTTCACGACCCGACCGAAAGCATCCCGGTCGATGTCCCGGCGTTTACTCTCCGCTTCCAGCGCCAGGCGCTGGGCAGCCTCGAACCGCGCCCAATTCTCATCGGTCATGCTATTGGTCAGAGCCGCCGCAGCCTCAGCCAGTTCGGCCAGGATGTCAGGCTCCCGCAGCACGGCCATAACGTGCAAAAGCCCCTCTTCAGCAGACTGCGGGTCTGCCGAACGAAGGGTAAATGGGTAATCTGCCGTACGCGCCAGGAGGCCATCCAAAACAGCAGAAAATCCCTGATCCCTCAGATGGTTCTGCAATGCGGTGGCGTCAAGTCGCGGAAACCGAGCAGCGAGGTCTATAATGGCGCCTTGAAGCTTGTCAAGCTCGCCGGCCGAACCTGCGTTTCCAAGGGTTTCCGCCGCCGTCATCCCTGTCATGTCCGGACTGAAATCCGGTCCCGCGGAGACCGTGCTGCCGGGGAAATGCAAAAGGGCAACGGCTTCGCCATGCCGGTGAATGAGATCGGGATGGTTAAGGAGAGTTGCAAGGACTTTTTCGTAAGGCAGGCGTCGGGTACCGGCAAGGCCGCCACGGGCATCCTCACCACCCATTTCCGCCAAATGTGCCGCCCGCGACCAGCGTGGCAGATTGCGGCCCATGCCGACATTGGGCAGCTGGTCAAAATTTGCTCGACCAGAACGAACAAAAGTGCGGCCGCGGTCACCACCTTTAGTTGTTTCGCCCTCACGCCGGCGCCGGAACAGGCCGTCGAACCGTTCCAGCATGTCCTGGCGATAGGCATCCTGGATCGATTTATCGGCGACCCGGCCAACCGCCGCCAGGATATCCCGCTTGAAGCCGCTGCGCCGTTCTGGCGTATCCAACGGCCGCTCGGCCATGGTCATGCGCCAGAAGACCTCCACCAGGGGCTCCGCCTGGTCGAGGATCTGCCGCATGGCCGCTGCACCCTGGGCCTTGATCAGGGAATCCGGATCCTCGCCGGTCGGCATCCAGGCAAAGCGCAGTGACAGGCCGGGCTTCAGGATCGGCATCACCCGCTCGGCTGCCCGTGCCGCCGCCTTCTGGCCGGCGGCATCGCCGTCGAAACAGAGGATCGGTTCCGGCACCATGCGCCACAGCAGCTCGATCTGTTCTTCGGTCAGTGCTGTGCCAAGGGGTGCCACTGCCTGGGGAAAGCCGGCCTGGGCCAGGGCGATCACATCCATGTAGCCCTCGGTGGCGATGATCTCGTTCTTGTCGCGCGCCGCCTTCTGGGCATGGGAGAGGCCATAGAGCACCCGGCCCTTATGAAAGAGCGGCGTCTCGGGCGAGTTGAGATATTTCGGCTTCTCGTCCGTCAGGATGCGGCCGCCGAAGGCAATCACTTGGCCGCGCCGGTCGAGGATCGGGAACATCACCCGGCCGCGGAAACGGTCGTAAGAGGGGCCGTTGCCATCTTCCGGCTTGATCAGCAACCCGGCCTCGATCGACAAAGCCTCGGGCACCGACTGCTTTTCAAGATGCGCCTTGAGCGCACTGCGGCTATCCGGCGAGAAGCCCAGCCGGAAACGCTTGATTGTCTCGGCAGTGAGGCCACGCTTCTTGAGATAGTCGAGCCCGGCCTTGCCGCTGCTGGCGCCCAGATGGGCTTCGAAGAATTTCGCGGCCAGTTCCATGACGCTGGTCAGCGTTGATTGATGCTCAGCGCGGTCGCGGGATTCCGGGCTTTCCTGCGGCACCGTGAGGCCGGCCTCACCCGCCAGTTTCTCGACTGCGTTGCGGAAATCGAGTCCGTCGCTGTTCATGACGAAGCCGATCACGTCGCCATGGGCGCCGCAGCCGAAGCAGTGATAGAAGCCCTTATCCTCGCTGACCGTGAAGGAGGGCGACTTCTCGTTGTGGAACGGGCAGAGACCGCTCGCCTCATGGCCGCGGCGAATCAAGCGGACCTTGCGGCCGACCACATCGGTGATCGAGACCCGCTGCCGCAACTCTTCCAGAAAGGATGGGGGGAAGGCCATCCGGCTACCCCGCTCTCACTGTGCCACCCGCACCCGGCCGTCAGCCGAGCTTCTGCTTGACCAGGCCACCGGCCTTGGCGAAATCCATCTGGCCGGCAAAGCGCTCCTTCAGCGCCGCCATCACCTTGCCCATGTCCTTGATCGAGCTGGCACCGAGATCGGCAATCACCTTGTCTATGGCCGCTGAGGCCTCGGCTTCGGAGAGCTGCTTCGGCAGATAACGCTCGATGACGTCGATCTCGCCCTGTTCCTTGTCGACCAGTTCCTGGCGGCCGCCCTGCTTGTAGAGCTCAATGCTCTCGCGGCGCTGCTTCACCATCTTCTGCAGCATATCGACGATGCCTGCGTCATCGATCCCGCCCGTGTTACCCGATGGCCGGGCAGCGATATCACGATCCTTCAGGCCCGCCAGCACCATGCGCAGGGTCGAAGTCGTATCCTGGTCACGCGCCTTCATCGCGGTTTTCAGATCGTCGTTGAGACGTTGCCGCAGCATCTGTCACTCACTTTCATCAGGGTTAAGCGTCGGAAATTACACTGTTTCCGGCCCGCGGGACAACCCGAAGAGAGACCTTTCCACCGGTCTTCCCCAGGATCATCCCCAGGAAGTTTCGCTTTATCCACAGATAATATTCCTAAGGGCTGAAATACCGGCTCCGTCGTGATTCAGCCGGAATCGGATTGACGCCTACCCCGACCGGGGATAAAACAACACCTCAGGACATTTTGTCGTATCTTGTCGTAAAACGTCGTTAACGGAATCCGCATGCGCCCGGAGCAACAGCAAGTTCTGATCGATTGGGCGCGCGCCGTCGGCCTCACCCAAATGCATGGCCGCAAGGCCATCTATGAGCGCTTCTGCGAACTGGTCGAACCGCTCGGCCACAAGGTCCCCAGCCTTCCTGCCATCGATAAATGGATCGAGCGCGGTGTCATCCCCTGGCGCTGGCAGATCGTGCTGGGCGATCTGCGACGACAGGTCGAAGGCGACGGGCCGCCCCCAGCCACTACCTCAGCCTCCACAGCACCGACCACGACTCCCCAGCCGATCACGGCCGAACCGCAAACCGAACGGACACAACCGATGAGCAGCAACGAGACCAGCGCCCCCGCGCCGACGCCGATCAACGGCGACCGGCCCCTGCACACGGCCTTGCTGATCCTGGCCGACGGAACCGTGCTGAAGGGCCGCGGCCTGGGCGCCGCTGGCGCCGCCGTCGGCGAGGTCTGCTTCAACACCTCGATGACCGGCTACCAGGAGATCATGACCGACCCCTCCTATGCTGGACAGATCATCAACTTCACCTTCCCCCATATCGGCAATGTCGGCGCCAACCCGGAAGACATCGAGACCGTGACGCCGGCCGCTCGCGGCTGCGTGCTCTCGGCCGACATCACCGAGCCCAGCAACTGGCGCGCGGCGCAACATTTCGATGCCTGGCTGAAGAGCCACAACCTGCCGGGTATCGCCGGCATCGATACCCGCAAGGTGACTCGTCGCATCCGCGACGGTGGCGCCCCCAACGGCGTTGTCATCCATGATCCGGAAGGCCGTTTCGATATCCCGGCGCTGGTCGCCCAGGCAAAGGCCTGGCCGGGCCTAGACGGCATGGACCTCGCCAAGGACGTGACCTGCCGCCAAACCTATAGCTGGGACGAGACCACCTGGTCGCTCGGCCGCGGCTACGGCAAGCAGACGGCGCCGAAGCATCGTATCGTCGCTATCGATTACGGCGCCAAGCGCAACATCCTGCGTTGCCTCGCCGCCGCCGGCTGCTCGGTGACGGTCGTACCAGCGACGGCCACCACCGATGACGTGCTGCGGCATCGGCCGGACGGCGTCTTCCTCTCCAACGGCCCCGGCGATCCGGCGGCGACCGGCGAATATGCTGTGCCGGTGATCCGCGATCTCATCAATCAGGGCCTGCCGGTCTTCGGCATCTGCCTCGGCCATCAGATGCTGGCTTTGGCGCTAGGGGGCAAGACCGAGAAGATGGCACGCGGTCATCGCGGCGCCAATCACCCGGTCAAAGACCTGACCACCGGCCGGGTCGAGATCACCAGCCAGAATCACGGTTTCCAGGTGATGCCGGAAAGCCTGCCGGCCGAGGTGAAGATCACCCACAAATCGCTGTTCGACGGCTCGGTCGAGGGCCTGGAACTCAGCGGCAAGCCGGTCTTCTCCGTACAGTACCACCCGGAAGCCTCCCCCGGCCCCGAGGACAGCCACTATCTCTTCGACCGCTTCGTCGAGAAGATCGAACAGCAGAAGGCCGGAGCCTGATCTTGCTGGCGGAGAAGGCATCGCCCCCTCCCCAACCCTCCCCCGATTCGGGGGAGGGAGCGAGGGAGCGCGCGTCTTCTAAGTCCGCTGGTCATAGCAACCGCTCGAACTCTCCCCTCCCCCAAGATGGGGGAGGGTCAGGGAGGGGGCAAACGGCGCATGAACTGCGCACCGAACCCGCGACGCTGAAACGCGCCCGTAGACTTCGGCAGCAGATGACCGATGCTGAGCTGAAAATCTGGTCGATGTTGCGCCGTGGCCAATTCGACGGGCATCATTTTCACAAGCAAGTACCGATCGGTCCTTATGTCGCCGATTTCGCGTGCCTGAAGAAACGCCTCGTCGTTGAGATTGACGGCGGACAGCACGCGGTCAACACGGAACCGGACAAGACACGAACCGAATGGCTCGAAGCCCACGGCTACCGTGTCCTGCGTTTCTGGAACAATGAGATTCTGACCAATCCTGACGGCGTCCTCGCACGCCTTCATCACGCTTTCACTGAAATGAGTGACGATCATGCCGAAGCGCACAGACATTAAATCCATCATGATCATCGGCGCGGGGCCGATCGTCATCGGCCAGGCTTGCGAGTTCGACTATTCGGGCGCCCAGGCCTGCAAGGCTTTGCGCGAGGAAGGCTACCGGGTGATCCTGGTCAATTCCAACCCGGCCACCATCATGACCGATCCGGATCTCGCCGATGCGACCTATATCGAACCGATCACACCGGATGTCGTCGCCAAGATCATCGAGAAGGAACGGCCCGACGCGCTGCTGCCCACCATGGGTGGACAGACGGCACTCAACACGGCGCTGGCGCTGCACAAATCCGGCAAGCTGACCGAACTCGGCGTCGAGATGATCGGCGCCAATGCCAAGGCGATCGACATGGCGGAAGACCGATTGCGTTTCCGCGAGGCAATGGACCGCATCGGTCTCGAAAGCCCGCGTGGCGATCTCGTCTCCACCCTCGAGGAAGCACTGGCCGAGCTGGAACGCGTCGGCCTGCCTGCCATCATCCGTCCCTCCTTCACTCTGGGCGGTACTGGTGGCGGCATCGCCAATAACCGCGAAGAATTCATCCGCATCGTCGAAGGCGGCTTGAAAGCGTCACCCGTGGGCGAAGTGCTGGTCGAGGAATCGGTGCTCGGCTGGAAGGAATATGAGATGGAGGTCGTGCGCGACCGCGCCGACAATTGCATCATCATCTGCTCGATCGAGAATATCGACCCGATGGGCGTTCATACCGGCGATTCTATCACCGTCGCGCCGGCGCTGACCTTGACCGACAAGGAATATCAGCTGATGCGCAACGCTTCGATCGCGGTGTTGCGCGAGATCGGCGTCGATACCGGCGGCTCCAATGTGCAATTCGCCGTGCATCCGGAAACCGGCCGCTTCATCGTTATCGAGATGAATCCGCGCGTGTCGCGGTCCTCGGCGCTGGCCTCCAAAGCAACCGGCTTCCCGATCGCCAAGGTCGCGGCCAAGCTTGCCTGCGGCTATACGCTGGACGAGCTTAACAACGACATCACCAAGGTGACGCCGGCCTCCTTCGAGCCGACCATTGATTACGTGGTCACCAAGATGCCGCGCTTCACCTTCGAGAAATTCCCCGGCGCCGAGCCGATCCTCTCCACCTCGATGAAGTCGGTCGGCGAGGCGATGGCGATTGGTCGTTCTTTCAGCGAATCCGTGCAGAAGGCGCTGCGCTCGATGGAAACCGGCCTCACCGGCTTTGACGAAGTCGACCTGCCGGATGACAAGGACGAGATCCGGGCCCAGCTCGCCAAGGCGACGCCCGACCGCCTGCTGGTGATCGCCGAGGCGCTCCGTCGCGGCTTCCCGGTCGAGGAGATCTGCGCCATCAGCAAATACGATCCGTGGTTCGTGCGCCAGGTCGCCCATATCATCGAAGCCGAAGCCACCATCCGTCGCGAAGGCCTGCCCACCACCAAGGCGGCAATGCTGCGCCTGAAGAAAATGGGCTTCTCCGATGCAAGGCTCGCCAAGCTGGTCGGCCGCAAGCCAGCCGATGTGACGGCGCATCGGCACAAGCTCGACGTACGTCCGGTCTATAAGCGCATCGATACCTGCGCCGCGGAATTCGCCTCGGCCACACCCTATATGTATTCCTGCTACGAGGGCGACGGCATCGAAGCCGCCGAATGCGAAGCCGATCCCAGCAGCCGCAACAAGGTGATGATCCTCGGCGGCGGCCCGAACCGCATCGGTCAGGGCATTGAATTCGACTATTGCTGTGTCCATGCTGCCTATGCGCTGAAGGAAGCCGGGCACGAGACCATCATGGTCAATTGCAATCCGGAAACCGTCTCGACCGATTACGATACCTCGGATCGCCTTTACTTCGAACCGCTGACGGCGGAGGACGTGATCGAGATCGCCCGCGTCGAACAGCGCAAGGGCAAGCTGCTCGGTGTCATCGTGCAGTTCGGCGGCCAGACGCCGCTGAAGCTCGCCCATGCGCTGGAGCAAGCCGGCATCCCCATCCTCGGCACCTCGCCTGATGCGATCGATCTCGCTGAGGATCGCGAACGTTTCCAGAAGCTGCTGCATAAGCTCGACCTGCGCCAGCCGGCCAATGGCACGGCGCGCTCCTCGGAAGAAGCCGAGCAGATTGCCGACCGGA
>Ga0209148_1000436_pt1 | contig 45857 bp, 38 predicted proteins | sample AraplaCol_mMF_r2_2_FD_184288 | JGI IMG/M metagenome (GOLD analysis project Ga0209148, IMG submission 184288) | Arabidopsis root microbial communities from North Carolina, USA - plate scrape CL_Col_mMF_r2 (SPAdes) (version 2) | ecosystem: Host-associated > Plants > Roots > Endosphere | place...
CATGGCGATGCGCTGGAACGGCATCTCGCCTTCCAGCACCGTGAAGGCGCCGCCGCGGACCAGGAAACGGCCGCCATAAGCCTCGATGGTCGGCATCACCTGGGTGCGGTACTGCTCGAACATCTGCGGATCGTCGATGCTTTCATAGACAATGCAATAAGCTTTCATGGCATGCCTCTAGTTGGGGAAACGTCACGCCGATCTAAAAGCTGGACGGGCCGAAAGGCAAGATAAGAGACGGGACCGTCTTGTGAAGATTGGCGTCAGATGCTTCTTACCTGGCGCCACGCAACAGGAGGAGCCAATGGAGCGTTGCTAATCGCCCCGTGCCGCTGATCTTGCTTACTGGCCCTTGGCGATCTCGGCCAGGCTGTCGCGCAATTCGCCGATGCCGATGCCGTCATGAGCGCTGGTGACGATAATCTCCGGATGGCAGGCCGGGCGTTTCGACACCTTGGCGGCGATCTTCTGCTTCATCGCCTCGACCTCAGGCAGTTTCGCCTTGTCGGCCTTGGTCATGACGATCTGATAGGAAAGGCCGAAGCTGTCCATCAGATCCATCAGCTGCTCGTCGGATTCCTTGTAGCCATGCCGACTGTCGACCAACAGCAGCACCCGGCGCAGGGTCGAGCGGTTGCGGATATAGCTCTGGGTGACGGCGCTGAAGGATTTGCGCTGAGCCTTCGAGACCTCGGCATAGCCGTGCCCGGGCAGGTCGACCAGCCAGATCTTGTTGCCGAGATTGAAGAAATTGAGCTGCTGGGTGCGCCCGGGCGTGTGCGAGACACGGGCCAGGTGATTGCGGCCGGTGAGGGCGTTGAGCAGGCTCGATTTGCCGACATTGGAGCGGCCGGCAAAGGCCACTTCGGTCAGCCCGAGCGGTGGGATTGCCGTGGCGCGATCGGCACCGGCAACGAACTGGCATTCCTGGGCAAACAGCCAGGCGCCATCGAAATCGTCACCGGTGCCACTCATCTCGCTTCAATCCAACTTTCAGGGATACCGGTCAGGCCTTGGCCCGGCTCGGCATCGGATGGTTCATCCGCCACATCAGGAAACGCTGCTGCAGGATGGAGAGCGTATTGTTCCAGGCCCAGTAGATGACGAGGCCGGCCGGCATGCTGCCCAGCATGAAGGTGAAGACGATCGGCATCGCCGTCATCATCTTCGCCTGCACGGGATCCGGCGGCGTCGGGTTGAGGCGCTGCTGCATGAACATGGTGAAGCCCATGATCAGCGGCCAGATGCCGATCGACAGCGTGTGGACGATGCCGCCCACCACCGGGATGGCAGCGAGATGCGAGACGTCATAGGGCAGCAGGCCGAAGAGATTCATCCAGGAGGTGGGATCCGGCACGCTCAAATCGTGGATCCAGCCGAAGAACGGCGCCTGGCGCATCTCGATGGTGACGTAGAACACCTTGTAGAGCGAGAAGAAGACCGGAATCTGCACGAAGACGGGCAGGCAGCCGGCGGCCGGATTGACCCTCTCCCGCTTGTAGAGCGCCATCATCTCTTGATTGAGCTTCTGCTTGTCCTCGCCGAACTTCTCGCGCATCGCCTGGATCTGCGGCGTCAGCTGCTTCATCCGGTTCATCGACTTGTAGGACTTGTTGGCGAGCGGGAACATCAGGGTCTTGACGCAGATGGTCAGGATCATGATGGCGATGCCGAAATTGCCGACCGTCTTGTAGAGCCAGTCGAGCAGCAGCATCAGCGGCTTGGTGAAGAACCAGTACCAGCCGAAATCGATGGCGAGATCGAAATTGCCGATCGCCTGGTTATCGCGATAGGTGCGCAGCAGGTTGACTTCCTTGGCGCCGGCGAACAGCCGCTGGGTCGTGCTGACACTGGCGCCGGCCGCAATCTCGCGCGGCTTGCCGGCAAAGTCGGCCTGATAGGAATCGGTCTTCGGCTCATAGAAATAATCGCCGGTGATCGGTTCGGCATTGTCGGCGATCTGCGCCACCAGCCAATATTTGTCGGTGATGCCGGCCCAGCCGCCAGTGCCGCTGTAGGTCAGGATGGGGTTGGCGGCATCTCCCGCCTGCTTGCGCACATCGGAATAAGACGGGTCGCGCAGGCTGCCGCCCAGCTCGCCGATCATGCCTTCATGCAGCACATAGGTCTGGCTCGGATGCGCCGGCGTGCCGAAACGCTTGACGCGGGCATAGGGACGCAGATTGACCGTGCTGCCGCTCTTGTTGTCCACCGACTGGGTCACGGTGAACATGAAATTGTCGTCAATGGCGAAGCTGCGCTTGAAGACCAGGCCCTGGCCGTTATCCCAACTCAGCGTCAGGTCCTTGCCGGGGGCGAGCGTCGCGCCATCGGCCTGCCAGACGGTATCGGCGCCCGGCAGAGCGATCTTGGAATCGTCGCTGGTCCAGCCGTAATCGGCATAATAGGCATTGGCCGCGCCATAAGGCGACAGCAGGGTCACCAGCGGGCTGTTATGGTCGAGCGTCTCGCGATAGTCCTTGAGCTCGAGGTCGTCGAGACGGCCACCCTTGAGGGCGATCGAGCCCTTGAGGCGCGGGCTGTCGATGGCGACGCGCGGGCTCTGCTTCAACGCCGTGTCACGGTCGAGCTGCGGCACGGCCGGCTCGGCCGGCACAGTGGCGGCCGTGCTCTTGGTTCCGCCCTGTTCGGCTGCTTGCTGGGCCGCCTGCTGCTGCGCGATCTGCTGCTGGTGCAGACGCGGCGCCTCGAAGAAAAACTGCCAACCAACCAACACCGCGATGCTGAGTACAATGGCGAGAATCAGGTTCTTTTGTTCCATGACAGTCCTAGTTTCGGCTGGCCTAGTTTCGGCTGGTCTTCATGATCGGTTGGGGCCGGGCCGCTTAACAGAGCGAGCCGGGTAGGTGACGATGGCCATGTCGGCAGCCGTCCTTCGTCTGCGCCGGACCGTTTTGCGGTGGCAGGCTTTCGGGCACCGGGTCGTAGCCGCTGCCGCCCCAGGGGTGGCAGCGCGCCAGGCGTAATAAGGTGAGCCAGCCACCGCGGATCAAGCCATGCCGCTCCAAAGCTTCCACCGCATAGGCGGAGCAACTCGGGTGATAACGGCAGCTAGGCGGCAGCAACGGCGAGATCGCCATCTGGTAGACGCGGATCGGCAAGATGGCAGCACGGCGGAGCAGCTTCATAGCGGACGGTCCGCCTGATAAGCGCCAAGCTTGCGTAGCCCGTTGGTCAGATCCTGCACGAGAGCGGGAAAATCGCGGCTGACAGTGCCCTGGCGGGCGATCAACACGATGTCGTAGCCAGGGGCGCCATGCTGCGGGACGATGACGTCCACGGCTGCCCGCAAACGGCGCTTGGCGCGATTGCGGGTGACGGCATTGCCGACCTTGCGGCTGGCGGTGAACCCGACCCGCATCGGCGCCTGGCCCGTCGGTATCGGCTCGCTGGCGCCTTGCTCGGCGCGCAAAAGATCAGCGCCACCTTTTGGGGTGGCGTTGACTGTCTCCGATCGAACGTGGCGGCAGACCTGCAGGATCAAGCCGGGAGCAACCCATTTGCGATTGGCCGCTGCGACTTGAAGGAATTCGGCCCGCCGCTTCAGGCGGCCGATCACCGGTCAATCCTTAGGCGCTGAGACGCTTGCGGCCCTTGGCACGACGCGAGGCAAGAACCTTGCGGCCACCAACAGTCGCCATGCGCGAACGGAAGCCATGACGGCGCTTGCGAACAAGCACGCTGGGCTGATAGGTGCGCTTCACGGTAAATCTCCACTCATTCCAGTATTTTACGGTTGCGGCGGGTGTATAAAGAAAGCGACCGCCAGAGTCAATTGTCGGGTGCCCTCTGCGAGCCCAGATTGCGGCCGAATTTGCGGTTCATGCCGGATAGACCCGCCCAAGGACCGCCTGAAGCCCCAATGTTCTAGTCTTGTACCGGTCTGGCACGGGCTCGAGCCACCCCGTATACCGGCCTTCGCCCCGGCCGTCATTCCCGGCCCGAAGCTGTTCTCAAAAATACAGATTAACCCATTGAAAGAAAGCCCAAGTTTCACTAACTCACTGGCGCGAGCCGCGTATCGGGCGGGGTACGACATCGCGCCCGACCTGATCGCTCCCGGATAAACCTGGTATCAGGCGGTCGGGGAGATGTAGGCAGGTCAGCCGGCATCTGTAATATGCAGGCGATGGTGGCTGGGCTCGCCCTCATCGCGCCTTGAAAAAGGTTAATGGCGGGATCCACCCGGCCTCTCGAAATGGCTGTAGAGCGGGTATGGAATTTGCTTAACACGCGTATCAGCTTCATCAGCTGAGTCGCGAAGACGGATTGCCGGGTGCCGGGCGACAGGCGGGATCGGCGCGAAATGACGCAGCGGCTGGTCACGGAAAGACCGGCATGGGGGAAACGGGCCAATGGCCGTGATGGAATGGTTCAGACAATCGGGACGCAAGCGGGCCGCAGGAGCGGTGCCCGCCCTCGGCGCGCCGAAGAAGCGGGACCTCATCATGCCGGGCTTCGGCCTCTCCGCCCGCGTCCTCATCCTGACGGTGATTTTCGTCATGATCAGCGAGGTGCTGATCTATGCGCCAACCATTGCCCGCTTCCGCATGTCCTGGCTCGACAGCAAGCTGAGCTCAGCCCATCTCGCCATCATGGCGCTGGAGGCGCAGCCCAATTACATGATCGATCCGCAGCTGGAGCTGAAGCTGCTCGATCATGTGGGTGCCTATCTGATTGCGCTCCACACGACAGACGGCAAGAACCTGATGTTGCGCGGAGCCGCCCCGCCGCTCATCGTCAATGCCACCATCGATCTTTCGGATCGCAGCTGGACCGACGATCTCGGCGATGCCATCGATACCCTGCGCCAAAGCGACAAGCGCCTGCTGCGGGTCAAGGGCTATGCCGACCGGGCGCCCGATACCCAGGTCGAGATGGTGATCGACGAATGGCCGCTGCATCAGGCGATGATTGCCTATTCCTGGCGGGTGCTGGGCGTCTCGGTGGTGATCTCGCTGATCACCGCCAGCCTGATCTTCGCGGCGCTGCAATGGCTGATCATCCGGCCGGTGAAGCGGGTGACCCGGCGCATCCTGCGTTTCCGCGACAATCCCGAACTGGCGGTCGATGACCAGGCTGTCTCGCGGCGCAGTGACGAAATCGGCGTGGTCGAACGCGAACTGGTCGATATGGAAGCCCAGGTCCGCCAGGCTCTGACGCAGCATGCCCGCCTCGCCGCTCTCGGCACGGCGGTCGGCAAGATCAATCATGATCTCCGCGGCATCCTGGCGACGGCGCGGCTGGTCGCCGACCGTATCGTGGAGAGTGACGATCCCGATGTGCGAAAGGCGGCGCCGGCTTTGGTGCGCTCCCTGGACCGCGCCGTCGATCTCTGTTCGGACACCCTGAACTTTACCCGCGAAGGACCGCCGAAGCCAGAGCTCAGCCAGTTTCCGCTGGCCGCGCTGCATGACGAGATCGGCGAGAGCCTGGCGACTCAGCTCAATGGCAGCAATGTCTGGCGGGCGGAGTTCCCGGCCGATTTCGCGCTCACCGCGGACCGGGAGCAGCTCTTCCGTATCATCCGCAATCTCGCCGAGAATGCCTTCCAGGCGGGCGCGCATGAGGTGTGCCTGGTGGCGCGGCAGGAAGCCGGCGGCAGCCATCTCGAAGTGCGCGATGATGGCCCGGGCCTGCCGCCCAAGGCGCTGGAGAATCTCTTCGTGCCGTTTCGCGGCTCGGCGCGCGCCGGTGGCACCGGCCTCGGCCTCGCCATTGCCCGCGAATTGCTGCGCGCCCAGGGCGGCGAACTCAGTCTGCAGCGCAATGGCAGTGACGGTGCAACCTTTGTCCTCCACTTGCCGCAGCGTCCGGGTAATATCGCGGCCTAATCGTTCATCAAAGACCGCGCAGGATCATGCTCGCCATCGCCCTCGAAACGCCGCAGCAGCCAGAAGTCGAAGCCCTGTTCGCCCAGTCCGAGGCCTATGCCGCGGCACTCTATCCGCCGGAAGACCGGCATATGGTCGATGCCGATTTCCTCGCCGGAACCCATGTGCGGTTCCTGGTGGCGCGCTGGCAGGGCAAGGCGGTGGGCTGTGGTGCTCTGGTCATCAGTGATAGCGAGACGGGCGCAGGCGGAACCGCGGAGGTGAAGCGGGTGGTGGTCGATCCGGCCGCCCGTGGCCAGGGCATCGGCCGCGCTTTGATGCAGGAGCTGGAAGCCATTGCCAAGGCTGAAGGCATCCGTCTCATCCAGCTGGAAACGGGGCCCTATAGTACCGAAGCCCTGCGGCTTTACCGGGCCTGCGGCTACCGCGAAAGAGGGCCGTTCGGCAAGTACGACCCCAGCCCCTATAGCCTGTTCATGGAGCGGGAACTGGCCTAATCCGGCCAGGAACGGCCGTGGATGGCTGGGATGGCGCGCTGTTGCCTCGCTCGCGGAATTCAGCCTATAAGAACGGCCATTCTCGGGATCACCAGCAGATGGGATGGGGTATTATGGATCTTTCGCGGCTTGGGATAATGTTCTTGATCGCCGTCTTTGGCGTTGGCGCCCTGTTCGTTGCGTCGAATGGCCAGCACGGCCTGCCCTATTGGGGCGGCATCGCCTTTTTCGTCTTCTGTATCCTGCTGCTGTTCAAGCTGATTTCCGTGCACGATGAGCACGCACACTGAGGATTAGCCGATAGGCCGGAACGAAAACAGGCGCCTTAAGGCGCCTGTTTCTTTTGGGGTTTCGTCGATACTGGTTGCTCAGTCGAGCTGCAGGGTGAGGGCCTTGAGATAGGCGCTTTCCGGCAGCGACGGGTGGACCGGGTGGTCGGGCGCCGCGAAGCTCTGGAACAGCACGCGTCCCTGGCGCCCCGCATCGTTGAGGCCGCGTGCCACCTGGGCGCCGAATTCGTCGACCGGCATGTTGTGCGAGCAGGAGGCGATGAAGAGAATGCCGCCCGGTGCCACGCGGGCGGCGGACAGCCGTGCCAGCTTGCGATAGGCGCGGGCCCCCTGGTTGAAATCCTTCTTCGATTTGACGAAGGCCGGTGGGTCGGCCACCACCACGTCATAGCGCGGCTCATTGGTGCTCGCCTCCAGGAAGTCGAAGACCTCGGCTTTCTCCGTGGCGAAGCGCGGCGCGACGCCGTTCTTTTCAGCAGCAGCCGTCGCCGTGCGCAAGGCGAGGTCGGAACGATCGACGGCGAGAACCGCGCTGGCGCCGGCAAGGGCCGACTGGATCGCGAAGCCGCCCATATAGCTGTAGAGATCGAGCACCCGGCGATCCTTGGCAAAGCGGGCGACGAGCGCGCGGTTATCGCGCTGGTCGAAGAACCAGCCGGTCTTCTGGCCCTCGCGCGGATCGGCGAGGAACTGCGCCTGATATTCGATGACCGGCACCGGCCCGTCGATCTCGCCTTTCAGCATCCGGCTATAGGCCGGCAGCCCTTCCATCTCGCGCGCCGGTCCGTCGCCGCGCATGAGGATGGCTTTCGGTGCGATCAGGCCGTCGAGCGCTTCCAGCAAAGGCTCGGCCAGCCGCTCCATGCCGGCACCTGCCGCCTGGATGACGATTGTATCGTCATAGCGGTCGATCACCGCGCCCGGCAGGCCGTCGGCCTCCGCATGGGCCAGGCGATAATGTGGCACGCCGATCAGGCGCTGGCGCAGATCCAGGGCGCGCTGCAGGCGTTTGCGCAGGAAGGCGGCATCGATCTTCGCCTGGGGATCGCGGCTGAGCAGGCGGGCGCTGATCAACGGCTTCGGATTGAAGACGGCGGTGCCGAGGGGCTTGCCGTCGGTGCGCAGCAGGGTAACAACCCCGCCGGGCGGCAGCGCCTTGGCCTCCTGCGTCATCTCGATCTCGTTGGAATAGATCCAAGGGTGACCGGTGAGCAGGCGCCGGTCACCGCCGGATTTCAGGCGCAGGGTCGCGCGGTCGGTCATCGATCACTCCTGGTTCGCAGTTCAGTTACCGGCTTTCAGTCGCCGAGCGCGACGCCGTCCCGCCTGGGATCGCTGGCACCGGTCAATACGCCGTCGCGCATTTGCACGATATTGAGCCCGCTCATCAAGGGTTGAATTTTGACCTTCTGGCCGATCCCCTGCAGCCCCGGCGCCAATTTTTCGGCCGCCGTCCCCTGTTCCAGCGAGGTCGGGCCGTTGCGGTTCAGCATATGGGCGGCGGCCACGGCCTCGCCCGGCGTATAATCATGATCCAGCATCAGCAGCAAGGCCTGCGCCACATAGCCGATGATATAGGGCCCGCCGGGCGAGCCGACCGCCAGGACCGGCTGGCCGCTGTGATTGAGCACGATGGTCGGCGACATCGAGCTCCGCGGGCGCTTGCCGGCCTCGACCCGGTTGGCGACGAAGCGTCCCTGATCGACCGGCTTGAAGGAAAAATCCGTCAGCTCGTTATTGAGCATGAAGCCGTCGACCAGGATATGCGAGCCGAAGGCGCTTTCGATGCTGCTGGTGAAGCTGACGACATTGCCGGCATCATCGACGACAACGAGATGGCTGGTCGATACCGGTTCGAACTGCTGCTGGCTCGCCCAGCCCAGCGTCATGGAAAGATCGACCTTGCCGGGTTCGGCCTTTTCCATCACCTGGTCATGACGGATGAGATCGGCGCGGCCGGCAATATAGTCGGATGCCATCAACGCGGCGGTCGGGACCTGAACCTTCTCGGGATCGCCGACATAGCGGTCGCGATCGGCGAAGGCGAGCTTGCTGGCCTCGCCCAGCAACTGCGCTGCGGCCAGGCTGTCCGGCGCCAGGTCATCGTAATTGGTATGCGACAGCAGCCCCAGGATCTGTGCTACCGCAAGTCCTCCCGAGCTGGGTGGCGGCATGCCGCAGACCTGATAGTCGCGATAAGGCAGGCAAAGCGCCATGCGGGCCCTGGCCTGATAGGCGGTAAGATCGCTCAGTTGCAAGGTGGCCGGCTTCACCGGCGAATTGCCATGGATGGCGGCGACGATGTCGGCGGCGATCTTGCCGGAATAGAAGCCATCGGCGCCTTGGGCGGCGATGATGCGGAAGGTCTCCGCCAATGCTGGGTTACGCAGGATGGCGCCGGTCGCCGGCGGCTTGCCGGCGGCATCGAGATAGTAGGCGCGTAGCGCTGCCATCTGCGGAATATCGTCATCCTCGGCAATGGCCGCGGCCAGGCGTGGGGGCACCGGGAAGCCTTGTTCGGCAAGCCGGATCGCCGGCTCGAACAGACGCGCCCAGGGCAGGCGGCCATGATCGCGATGCGCCAGTTCCAGCATGCGCAAGACGCCGGGAACGCCAACCGATTGGCCGCCGATCTGTGCGGTATGGAAGTCGAGGGGCTGGCCCCGGTCATTGAGGAAGAGGTCTGGCTGCACATTGGCCGGCGCCGTTTCGCGCCCGTCATAGGCCTGGATCTGCTTGCCGATGGCGTCGCTGTAGAGCAGGAACCCGCCGCCGCCGATGCCGGAAGATTGCGGCTCCACCAGGGTCAGCACCGCCTGCATGGCGATGGCCGCATCGATGGCATTGCCGCCGGCGCGCAGGATCTCGCGGCCAGCATCGCTGGCAAGCGGTGTCGCCGAGACGGCCATGTGCTGGTAGGCGACGACATTTGGCGCCGAAGCAAGCTGTGCCGTGGCGGTCAGTGTGTTGTCGACAACGGCCTTGCTGGATTGCGTTGCACTGCTCGGGTTTTCGCCGGGCTGAAGTCCGTTCTGGCAACCGGTGAGGAGAATTGTGGCCAGCATTGCACTGACAAAGAGGAAGCGATGCCGGGTCGGCACCACGGAGCTGACGGTCATTTGTCACGATCCCTGATTATCGCGCTTTCAGGCGCATGCAGCCCAAGGTCTTGCCTGCCCGGTGCCTTTCATCTGCTATAGACCGCCATGCCAGCGCTGGCCAGTCTCGTAAAACCGCAGGCGGATGAGGGCATAACCGGCTGGGCTGCCATGCGGTGAGGGCAGGACGCTCTTGCGGAAAAGCTGTTGTGCGGCGCAAAAAGATGGCGGAAAATAAACAGAAAGGCCTGATAAAAGCCACGATGATGGCGTTGCGTAGACTGAGCGTGCGGGAGGGTGATGTGAGTGTACATCTGTCGGACCAGGGCACTGGCAACCAGAGCGGCGCGCGCCAGACGCGCATTTCCTGCCCCGAATTGACAGCGCGCAAGGGCGGCGACCCGATTGTCTGCCTCACTGCCTATACGACCCCGATGGCACAGCTGCTCGATCCCCATGTCGATCTCCTCATGGTCGGCGATTCCCTTGGCATGGTGCTCTACGGTTTCGACAGCACGTTGCCGGTGACCCTCGACATGATGATCGCCCATGGCGCCGCGGTGAAGCGCGGCTCCATCCGGGCCTGTGTCGTCGTCGATATGCCGTTCGGCAGTTATCAGGAGAGCACCGAGCAGGCCTATCGCAATGCTGTCCGCATGATGCAGGAGACCGGCTGCTCCGCCGTGAAGATGGAAGGCGGCCGCGATCTCGCACCCACCGTCGAGTTCCTCGTGCGACGCGGCATTCCGGTGATGGGCCATGTCGGCTTGATGCCGCAATCGGTCAATACCTTGGGCGGTTATCGTGCCCGCGGCCGCGCTACCGATGAAGGGGCCGGCATCATGGCCGATGCCATCGCCATTGCCGAAGCCGGCGCTTTCTCGATCGTCGTCGAAGGCGTCATGGAGCAGCTCGCCGTTGCCATCACCGCGCGGATTTCGGTCCCCACCATCGGCATCGGCGCCTCGGCCGGCTGCGATGGCCAGGTCCTGGTGGTTGATGACATGCTGGGCCTCTTCAGCAGCTTCAAGCCGCGTTTCGTCAAACGCTATGCCGAGCTTGGCAAGGCCGTCGGCGAGGCGGCTGCCGCCTATGCCGCCGATGTGCGCGGCCGCAACTTCCCGGGCCCCGAACACATCTTCGGCGCCATGAAGAAGTCGAGCTGAGCGGCACCGCTTTAACACACAGAGCCAATAAAGGAAGACCGCGATGTCGACGCCGGTTGTTCGCAGCATCGCCGATTTGCGCGCGACGATTAGCAGGTTGCGGCAGCAAGGCCACAAGATCGGTCTCGTGCCGACCATGGGCGCCTTGCATGACGGCCATCTGGCATTGATCGCCGCCGCCAAGGCGCGCGGCTGCAAGGCGGTCGCCACCATCTTCGTCAATCCGAAGCAATTCGGCCCCAGCGAGGATCTCGCCACCTATCCGCGCGATGAAGCGGGCGATCTCGTCAAGCTGACGGCGGCCGGCACCGATCTCCTCTTCGCGCCGATGCCGGAGGAGGTCTATCCCGATGGCTTCGCCACTTCCGTCGCGGTGAGCGGTGTCAGCGAGCATCTCTGCGGCGCCACGCGGCCGCATTTCTTCGGCGGTGTCGCTACCGTGGTGACCAAGCTGCTGCTGCAGGCGCTGCCGGACATGGCCTTTTTCGGCGAGAAGGATTTCCAGCAATTGCAGGTGATCCGGCGCTTTGCCCGCGATCTCGACATTCCGGTGGAGATCGTCGGCGTGCCGATCGTGCGTGAAGCGGACGGCCTCGCCATGTCGTCACGCAACCGCTATCTGACGCCGGAGGAGCGCCTGATCGCCAGCCATCTCCCTGTCGTCATGCGCGATCTCGCGGAAGCATTGCGCGATGGCAAGTCGGCGGCGGATCGCATCGTCGCGGCAAAGGACCGCCTGCTGGCGGCGGGCTTCGACAAGATCGATTACCTGGAGCTGTGCGATGCTGATCGCATCCAGCCGATCACCGCTGCCAAGGCGCCCTGCCGGATCTTCGTCGCCGCTTTTGTCGGCCGCACCCGGCTGATCGACAACTGGCCGGTACTCTGATTCCGGGTGCTATAATCCCGCCAGAGCGCGATCGGTTTTGATGGAAGCACACTCGCGTCCGTCAAAAACGATCCGGCTCTAGCCGCAACGGCCGTGTGGAGGAGCCGATGGATATCGCCAGCTTTCGCACCTCGCTCGACCAGCCAGCCCCGCCAAACGGCCTGTCTTTTGCCCTGCAGGCGCTCTGGTGGGATGCCAAGGGCGACTGGACCAAGGCGCATGAGCAAGCGCAGGCCAAGGAGGATGCCGCCGGCAACTGGGTGCATGCCTATCTGCACCGCAAGGAAGGCGATCTCGCGAATGCCGGCTACTGGTATCGCCGCGCCGACCGGCCGATGCCGCAAGTCGGCCTCGAGGCGGAATGGGCCGAGATCGTGGGGACACTCATCGCCTAGACGCGTGATCCGCGGCGGCGGCACAGACTTACCGAAAGTGGCGCGGCACCTTTGCTTCCAGCAGATGGATGAGATCCGGGTCCATGAAAGCGTAGTCGTCCGGGATATCCAGGCAGATGATGCGTTTGCCTTTTATCGACGGGCGGAACTTCGCTGACAGCTTGTTGCGGTGGGTGCGCTCCATCACGAAAATGATGTCGGCCCAATCCAGCAATTCCGGCGTGACGGGATTATCGGCATCATTGTTGAGCCCGGCCGAGGCCGTTTCCACGCGCGGATCGGCAGCGAAAATTTGCTCAGCCGTCGGGCTGCGCAAGCGGTTCTGGCTGCAGATGAAGAGAACGCGTTGGATCATTCCGCTGGCTCAGCGTGGCCGGCGGGGCGAGGCTGATCCAAGCTTACGCCTTCTGCTGCTTGACGATCGGCTGCACGAATTGCGGTTCGATGTCCCAGGGGAAATAGATCCAGGTGTCCTGGCTCACTTCGGTGACGAAGGTATCGACCAGCGGCCGGCCGGCGGGCTTCGCATAGATGGTGGCGAAATGCGCCTTCGGCAGCATCTCGCGGACGAATTTCGCGGTGCGGCCGGTATCGACCAGGTCGTCGATGATCAGCCAGCCGGCCCCGTCGCCGCTGATGCCCTTGAGGAGGTTGATCTCGCCGGCCTTGTGCTCGTCCGTGTAGCTCGCCATGCAGACGGTGTCGATCAGGCGGATATCCAATTCGCGGGCGATGATCGCCGCCGGCACCAGGCCGCCGCGGGTGATGGCGACGATGCCCTTCCACTCCGTCGTGCCGAGGAGGCGCCAAGCCAGGGCCTTGGCGGTACGATGCAGTTCTTCCCAGGAAACCGGGAAATGCTTTTGCTGGCTGACCGACATCTGGTGTCCCCTAATCTGGCTGACAGTCTGGCTGATAGTCTCTAGCTGACGGCGGCCTGAACCGTTGTCCGGCCGCAAACGGCGGGATCAATAGCGGATCGCCCCCCGCTCGGCAAGCCGGCTTGGCCGGGCTTGGGCAACCTCGGGCGGGGTCACAGCTTGGCGCTCAGGTGCTGCGGTCGTCCAGTAGTTCCAGGATGCAGCCATTGATCTTCCAGCCGCCGTCAGGCTGGCGTTGCATCAGGTAATGGGCGAGATAGGCGCGGCCGTCCGGCCCCAGGACGAAAACCCGCTGATCGAGCCCGTCCGCCGCTGGCACCAGGTCGCGGAACTCCACCTGCTGCGGCCGGTAGACCGGGGCATAGCCGCTCTTCACCATCTCGAGGAAGATATCCGGGCGCTGGAAACGGCCCTGGATGAAGGGGGAAGCATCGTTGAAGGCGGCGGTGGCATCGTCCCGCCGGAAAGCCGCCATCTGGTCGCTGATGATGCCGCGAATGGCCTGCATGGTTGCCGGATCGGCCGGCGCAGCTTCGGCCTGGGCAAAGAGCGTCTCGGCCTGTGCCTGCGATGTCGGATCGCCGAAAGCCTCCTGTCCGCCGGCGAGCAGCAGGACAGCTGCCAGGACTGCCAGGCCGCTGCAGTATCGGGGGTGACGGGCTACCGTGGGAAGATCGGGCATCGGCGATCTCCTTGTTGTCCCCATCTTACGCCGGGAGAGGGCTTTTGGATGCGCCGAAATCGAGCCTCAAAACGAAACCGGCCCCAGAAGGGGCCGGCTCGGTTCGAGGTTACGTCCGGCCGTGACCGGGAGCGTAGAGGGTGAACTGTCTGGCACCGATCCTAGCACAAAGCCCGATCAGCGCCTATGTCCGGGTCAGCGGACGTAGAGATGCACCTCATTGGTCTGGACATTGGGGTCCGTGACCTGGGTGACGCTGAGCCGGTCCTGCGGCAGGCCCATATTCAGCAGCGAGCGCATGACCTTGTTGGCATTGGTGCGGGCGATGTCGCTGTTGAGGGCAACCTCTGCCGGGGTGCCATTGGCGGGCGCCACCGCCACCAGGTCGAAGCCGGCATTGGGGCGGCGCTCCAGCGCCTTGCTGGTGGCCTGGTAGAGCGCCTGCTCGTAATCCACATTGGCCTTGTCGAAGCGGATGATCACCAGCGGCCGGCCGGTGGTCATGCCGGTGCCCGGCTGGGCGGTCGGCAAGGGCTGCGGCGTGGTGCGGCTGGCGAGCGTCGTGCCGTAGAATTCGCCGTTATTCACCGCCATGGCGAGCTGGGTCAGGTTGCTGCGCTCGATGCCGAGGAAGCGGTTCTGGCGGTTGATGTCGTCGCTGAGCTGGTTGAGCAGTCGGTCGATCGAGACCGAGGTCTGCTGGGTCGAATCTTCGAGGATGCGGAGCTGGCGGTGATCCTCGTCGACCGCGCCGGACACCGTGTAGGAGGCGCGGATCGAATCCAGCAGGTAGGAGGCAAAGGCCGCGTTATTGGCGACGTCATTGGCCAGGGCGTTCATCTGGTTGAGATCGTTATCGACGCCGCCCAATTCGTTCTGGGCCTGCTTCCAGGCGGTGACGACGCCCGGATTGCCCGGCGTGGTGCCGATCTGCAGCTTCGCATTGATGGCGCCGACCGTGGTCTGATAGGTCGAGGCGTTCTGCTCGGCATCCTCATGCAACTGCTGATGCCGGGTCGCCTGCTGCTGCACGCCCTGCTGCAGCTTGGTCAAGTCGGCACGGAAATCGACCACTCGTTGACCTACCAGGGTACCGGTCGGCTTGCCGGGCTGCGAAGTATCGAGCTGGGCGACGGTGATCGGCTTGGCCGGAGCGGGGGCTTGGGCCGAGGTATTGGCCCCGATCGGTGCGCCGGAAGTGCCTGATGTGACCGGCGAGGCTGCATTCTGTGTCGTCTGGCAGGCGCCCAACGCCATGCCCGCGGCAACCAGAACCGCGACTTGCTTCAGCTTTTTCATTGATGCCCGAACCCCACCAAGCGGCATGATGATGTGCCGATTAATCCCTGAATTGTTTGGCAGCTTTTGCGTAAATAATCAACCGCCTTGCCCAAGCGCCGGGGGATGCAAGACTTTCCCGGCGGCCCCTGACAGCACGCCCCGGGCCCGGTTCCACGGCCACATGTTTTCGCGCGATTCGGGCTTGAAAAGGCGGCTTTGCGGTTGCTCTTGCAGGTGAGAAATCCATCCCGGCCAGCGGGTTAAGGGTTTATGACGAAATTTTGTGACAAGCCGCATTCGGGGCTTGCCAGCCCCGGGCACGTTGTGTAGGTTCCGCCACCGCAAGCAACCGCAGCCTCTTCGGGGTCTCGACGCGGTGCGGCGAGTGCGCCCGTAGCTCAATTGGATAGAGCATCTGACTACGAATCAGAAGGCTGGAGGTTCGAGTCCTTCCGGGCGCGCCATTTCTTTCAGGCGCTTAGCTAAAATTGTATCGACTCCCCACGCAAGGGTGCTGGACTCTCAGCGCGCGGGACTCCTCACGACATCAGCATGACCCGATCCTGTCCTTCTCAAAAGAGAAGCGCCGGGCCCACATGCCATCACATGTTGCGACGAAGATACGTCCGTTGCAGCTTCGCGATGTGGTGCGGACACGGCTCTGCGGGACGCGCGGTTCGCCCGGGCGTCGGATCAGCGCCTCTTTAGCCCGGACGCCGCTTGGGGCCAGTCGGCATTTTCGAGCGCTGGCGGTGCGAACCTTCTGCCGTCATTTCCACATGCTGCGCATGCGGCCGGCGATATCGACACGGTGATCCTTGAGGGCGGTGGAGACACCTGGCGGTGCAAAGGCCGTCCAGGTGGTTCTGTCGAAAAGCGACAGCAGGGATTTCGGAATGAACCGCGTCCGCTCCGCATAGACATGGCGGTCACCTTGGGACCGCTGGTTATGGGTATAGAAGCGCTGGGGGACGATGAGCTCGAGATCATCCTTGGCGCGGGTCATCGCGACATGGAGGAGCCTTCGCTCTTCCTCGATATCCTCGGATTCGCCGGTCCCGAGATCGGAGGGAATGCAACCGTCGACAACATTGAGGACGAAAACGGATTTCCATTCCTGGCCTTTCGCGGAATGGATCGACGAGAGAATGAGATAGTCCTCGTCAAGGAACGGCACGCCGGATTCGTCGCTGGTTGCGTCCGGCGGGTCCAAGGTCAATTCAGTGAGAAACCGCTCCCGGCTGGGATAGCCGGCGGCGATCTGCTGCAACTGGTCGAGATCGGCAGCCCGTATGGCGGCATCTTCATGGATCCGCTCGAGATGCGGTTCATACCAGCGCCGGGCCACCTCGATCTCTGACGGCCAGCCACTCTTGTAAAGCCGCAGATCGATGATCGCGTCAACGAAAGCCTGCCAATGCTCGGCTGCACGCGGCGGGGTCGATGCTTCGGACAGCGCCCTCAGCGGATCGGCGGCATTGAAGATGTGCTCCAGCACACGCTTCGCCGAGGCAGGGCCGATGCCGGGCATGAGCTGCAGAACACGGAAACCGACCACCTGGTCCCGCGGGTTCTGGGCAAACCGCAGGAGGGCCATGATATCCTTCACATGGGCCGTATCGAGGAATTTGAGGCCGCCGAATTTGACGAAGGGGATGTTCCGGCGGGTGAGCTCGACCTCGAGGAGGTTGCTATGGTCGGAAGCCCGGAAGAGAACGGCCTGCTGCTTCAGCGCCATGCCTTCCTCCCGGTTTTCCAGGATGCGCTTGACGACATAGCGGGCCTGGTCGCCTTCGTCCGGCGTGGCGACCAGCTTCGGCGGCCGGCCAACGGCCCTGTCGGTCCACAGATCCTTGGTGAAGCGCTCAACCGCCGCGCCAATGACGGCATTCGAAGCCGCGAGGATCGATTGGGTCGACCGGTAATTCTGGTCGAGGGTGATGACGGTGGCGGCCGGTGAGAAGCTCGCCGGAAAATCCAGAATGTTGCGGACCGTCGCTGCCCGGAAACTGTAGATCGCCTGGGCATCGTCACCGACCACGGTCAAGCCTCGGCCGTCGGGCTTGATTGCTGTCAGGATCGACGCCTGCAAGCGGTTTGTATCCTGGTATTCATCAACGAGGATATGGTCGAACAGGCGAGCGATCTCTGCGGCCATCACCGGATCCAGCATCATCTGCGCCCAGTAGAGCAACAGGTCATCGTAATCGAGGACGTTCTGGCGCTGCTTGGCGTCGACATAATGGCTGAACAGCGTCTTCAGCTCGCCGGTCCAGTCGCTGCACCAGGGGAAGTATTGCCCGACGGCTTCTTCGACGGTGATCTCGGCATTGACGCAGCGCGAATAGATCGCGAGGCAGGTGGCTTTCTGCGGGAAGCGGCTTTCGGCTTCGTGGAACTCAAGTTCGGCGCGCACCAGGTTCATCAGATCCGCGGAATCCTCGCGGTCATGAATCGAGAAATTGGGTGACAGGCCGATCTGCTCGGCATAGCGCCGGAGCAGCCTGGCGCCGATTCCGTGATAGGTGCCGGCCCAGCTCAATCCGGAGGTCACGGCATGCGCCTGGTTGCCCATGACTTGTTGCGCGATCCGTTCGACACGCCGGGTCATCTCGCCGGCCGCACGGCGCGAAAAGGTCATGAGCAGGATCCGCTGCGGATCCGCGCCGTGAATGACGAGATTGGCGACCCGGTGGGCGAGGGTATTGGTCTTGCCGGATCCCGCCCCGGCGATAACCAGCAGCGGGCCGCCAATATGGGTTCCCGCAACCTCATCGATGCCATGCTCAGCAGCCAGGCGTTGCCGCTGATTGAGCCTTTCGAGATAGTCGGCTGATTTGGCCGCGGAGCGGGGCTCCGCGAGCAGACCGGCATCATCCATAGCGTCGCCGCCCCATATGCATGCTTAGAACAAATGCGGAACCTATCACGAAAAAAGCATGCCGGTCAAAGACCTCAACCTCGCGACGCCGCCCGCGAACGCTACCGGCGCAACGCGCGGACTCTTTCCGCGCATAATCCGCGCATCCACAAGGACCGCATCATCGGCGACTATGCCGTCAACGGCGCCCCGCCGCCTTATCAGTGGCGGATCGGCGGGTATAGGTCAGGGTTGGGCCTTGTCCGTGAGGTCAATAGCAGAAAAGAAAAGAGCGACACGGATATCTCACCTCGCGTAACCGCCCATGGTTACGGGGCGTGGGGGCGTCATAGATTGTCGCTGGCTTCAGCGCGATCAGACAGCGCTCAGGACCTGACGTTCGATATGCGCGAGTTCCATGTCCTCAAGCTTGCGCGGCCGTGGCTGAGCGACGATCTCATCGAGGACAAACCTGCCCTCGCGCAGGACAAGCACGCGGTCGGCCAAGGTGATCGCCTCATGTACGTCATGGGTAATGAGGATGGCGGTGAAGCGATGCTGCTGCCAGATCTGGGTGAGAAGCTGATGCATCTCGATCCGCGTCAAGGCATCGAGTGCGCCGAACGGCTCATCGAGCAGGAGGACGCCCGGATGGTTGACCAGGGCGCGGGCCAGCGCGACACGCTGGCGCTGGCCGCCGGACAGCACCGCCGGCCAGTCATGGGCGCGATCGGCGAGGCCGACATCACCGAGGGCTGCACGCGCAGTGTCGCGCCAGTCCGGGCCGCGGGCGATGCCGACATTGGCGAGCACGCGCTGCCATGGCAGCAATCGTGCCTCCTGGAACAGCAGGCGTACGCTGGGCTGCAGCCCGTCAACTTCCTGGCCGTCGATCGTGATACGGCCACTACTGGGAATGTCGAGACCGGTCAGCAGCCGCAACAAGGTCGACTTGCCGCCGCCCGAACGACCGACAATGGCGACGAATTGCCCGGCTGGTATTTCAAGATCGATGTCTTTCAGGATTTCCCGCTGGCCGAAGGATTTGCTGACACCCTGCAGCTTGATTGCGAGGCCCTTGTCGCCCGTTTGCGTCGCCCGATGTTCCACCGGCAGGTGCTGACTGGTCTGAACAGAGGGCTGTGGTGCGAACGGGACGGGATCGACATCCGGCCGGTAGATCTGCTGGCGGCGATCGCCGACGGTGATCTTGGCATGGCCGAATTCTGCGGTATTGGCCGTCATGCTGGCACCTCCGCCGATTTGCCGTTGAGGACCACTTGATATGCGGGGTGCCAGGACAGGGCCTTACGCTCCAGCCAGCGGGTGGCGAGATCGGCGACCTTGCCAAGCAAAGCGTAAGCGAGGATGCCGAGCAGGACCACATCGGTCTGCAGGAATTCGCGGGCATTCATGGTCATGTAGCCGAGCCCGGAAGAGGCGGAGATCGTCTCTGCGACAATCAGCGTCAGCCACATGATGCCGAGCGCGTAGCGCAAGCCGACCAGGATCGACGGCAAGGCACCCGGCAGCAGTACGCGCCAATAGAGTGCGCGTCCCGACAGGCCGTAGACCTGGGCCATCTCGACCAGCGTCGTGTCGACCGTGCGGATGCCGTGGAAGGTGTTGAGATAGATCGGGAACAGGACACCGATCGCCACCAGGAAGATCTTTGCCTCCTCGCCGATCCCGAACCAGAGGATCACAAGCGGGATGATGGCGAGATGCGGGATAGTGCGCAGCATCTGCATGGAGCTGTCGAGCAGCCGTTCCGCCACGGGCAATGTGCCCGTCAGCAGGCCGAGCACGAATCCGAGACTGCCGCCGATGAGCAGGCCGTAGAAAGCCCGCAGCGTGCTGATTGCCACATGATGCAGCAGCGTGCCGTCGCGCAAGCTGCTCCAGCCAGCCAGGGCCACTGCACTGGGTGCCGGCAGGACACGTGAGGAAAGCAGCCCGGCGCGGGCGGCAATCTCCCAGACGACCACGAGAACGACCGGCAGCAGCCAGGGCAGAAAGCCGTCCAGGATGGGGTGGATCTGCTGCCATTGCTCCAGATTCCGCCGCCGCGGCTTCCGCATTTCGCGTGGTTCGCGCCGCTGACCGGTCTGTGTCAGACCGGGTCGCAGGTGCTGGTTGATACTGGTGCCGGTCATGTCCACTGCCTCCTGTCGTGCCGCCACGTCAGAAGCTGTCGTCAGGTACCCGGCTTGCGCACCGCATCCGCCACCGTGATCGGCTTGGGAATGAGGCCGAGCTGCAGGAAAGTGTCGGCGATCTTCTGCTGCTCGACGACGACCTGGTTATCGATCGGGCGCAGGCCGAAGCCAAGGCGGCCGATCGCAACCTTCAGGACATCGACCGGAATGCCGGTTTTCGGGCTGAGATCATTGGCGACTTCATCCGGATGCTTGGCCGCCCAATCATCAATCTCGTTCAGGGCAGCCAACGTCGCGTCGATCACTTGCGGATGGGCGGCGGTGAATTTCTGCTCGGCCAGAAAGAACTGGTGATTGGAAACCAGGCCCTTGCCATCGCTGCCGGTGCCGTCAACCAGTGTCTTGGCACCGGTCGCTGCCTGGCCGGCAGCATAGAAGGGATCCCAGATCGCCCAGGCATCCACCGCGCCACTTTCGAAGGCGGCGCGAGCGTCGGCTGGTGTGAGGAAGACCGGCTGGATGTCCTTATAATCGACGCCGCCGGCCTGCAACGCCTTGACCAGGAAGTAGTGGACATTGGAGCCCTTGTTGAGGGCGACCTTCTTGCCCTTGAGATCGGCAACGGATTTGATTGGGCTGTCCTTCGGCACCAGGATCGCCTCGCCGGTCGGCGCCGGTGGTTCATAGCCGACATAGAGCAGCGGTGCGCCTGCCGCCTGGGCGAATATCGGCGGCGCTTCGCCAGCCGTGCCGAAATCGATGGCGCCGACATTCAGGGCTTCCAGCAGCTGCGGCCCGCCGGGGAATTCGGTCCAGGTGACGGTATAGCCGAGCGGCTTCAGCTTCTCTTCCAGCAATCCCTTTTCCTTGAGGATCACCAGGGTTCCGTATTTCTGATAACCGATGCGCAGATCGGCCGCCTCGGCGTTCTTTGCGCCGAAGAGGCTGGCTATCCCGGCCAAGGCAATGGCTGTGAGCACGAGTTTGCGAACCATGATGCTTCCCTTTCGCGAAACAGATTGTCCCGTCTGGTCGCAGCAGCCCTTTGGCCAAGCCAACCATGCCTCATAATCTCTAGCTCATTGATAGAGTAAACCGAGCAAAAGTCGTCGCCGCCCAAGAAAAACTCGCGCGAGAAAACCATCACGCGAAAAACCACCGAGAGAAAGCCGCTGGCCGCGAGACCGGGCGGACAAATCCGATCGCTCTGCAAGGTGGATTGCCCAGCCCAGCGAGTTTTTCTTTCGACCCGGCGAGGAATTCTCTGTTTACACTACTGATTTAGTAGAGAATTCTGGCGCCTCGTGCGCTGTCACGCGCCGCCGCCGCGCGCACCGTTTCGACTTCGAGATGGACCACATCATCATGACCACTACCGTCACGCCAATACACCAAGCCGCCGCCGAAAAGACCGCAGATGTCCTATGGTTTCTGCCGACCCATGGGGACGGCCGCTATCTCGGCACCGATGTTGGCGCGCGTCACGTTTCACTCGGTTATCTGAGCCAGATCGCGCGGGCCGCCGATGAGCTTGGCTATTATGGCGTGCTCCTGCCGACCGGTCGTTCCTGCGAGGATTCCTGGATCGTGGCTTCAGCCATGGTGCCGCTGACCCAGCGCCTGCGTTTCCTGGTGGCGGTACGTCCCGGGCTCAGCGAGCCGTCGATGACCGCGCGCATGGCGGCAACGCTTGACCGTATCTCCAATGGCCGCCTCTTGATCAATGTCGTCACTGGCGGCGACCCGGCAGAACTGAAGGGCGACGGTGTCTTCCTCGATCACAAGGAACGCTACGACGTCACCAGCGAATATCTGGCGATCTGGCGTCAGCTGATGACTGGAAAACCCGTCGACTATAAGGGCAAGCATCTTTCGATCGAGGGCGGCAAGCTGCTTTATCCGCCAGTTCAGCAGCCCTATCCGCCACTTTATTTCGGCGGTTCCTCGGCCGCCGGGCAGGAAGTCGCCGGCGACCATGTCGACGTTTATCTGACCTGGGGCGAGCCGCCGGCCGATGTCGCGGCCAAGATCGCCGATATGCGCCGCGTCGCCGAGGCGAAGGGGCGCAAGCTGAAATTCGGCATCCGCCTGCATGTGATCGTGCGCGAGACCGCCAAGGAAGCCTGGGCGGCGGCCGATGATCTGATCAAGCATCTCGATGACGAGGCCATCGCCACCGCGCAGCAGGCCTTCGCCAAGTTCGATTCGGTCGGCCAGCAGCGCATGTCGAAGCTGCATGGCGGACGGCGCGACAAACTGGAAGTGAGCCCCAACCTCTGGGCCGGTGTCGGCCTGGTGCGCGGCGGCGCCGGCACGGCCCTGGTGGGCGATCCGGACCAGGTTGCCGCGCGCATGAAGGAATACATCGATCTCGGTATCGAGAGCTTCATCCTCTCCGGCTATCCGCATCTCGAGGAATGCTACCGCTTCGCCGAACTGGTCTTCCCCAAGCTGCCGTTGAAGGTGACGACCGGCAACAATCTCGGCCCGGCCCGCAATGCCGGCCCGTTCGGCGAGATGATCGCCAATGTGGTGGCGCCGTCGCTGCGCCAATCGCAGTCCTGATCGGTCGTATCTGATCGTGCGGGAAACGCCGCATATCGTCATCGTCGGTGGCGGCTTCGCCGGTGCCACCGTGGCATTGCATCTGCTGAAGGCGGGACAGGCGGCTCCTTTTGCTTTGACCATTGTCGAGCCGCGCGCAGTGATCGGGGCCGGTCTCGCTTATTCATCGGAAGATCCGGAACACCGCATCAATGTGGCGGCGGCCCGCATGACGCCGCTGCCGGATGATCTGGAACATTTCGACCGCTGGTTCCGGCAATCCCCTGACGCGGCCGCCGACCCCGCGGCCATCATCGCCGATGGCCGCGCTTATCCGCGCCGCCGTGTCTTCGGCCGCTACGTCGACGGGCTGGTGCGCGCTGCGGCCGCGCAGGCGCCGCATATTCGCTTCCAGCATGTACAGCATCGTGCCAGCGGCATCACGCCGGTCGGGGACGGCTATCGCGTCATCCTGGCGGATGGGTCGTACCTTGATGCCGACCTGGTCATCCTGGCGACCGGCCATAATCGGGCGGGCATCCCGGACGTCTTTGCCGACGTTGCCGGTCGGTCTCGCTTCATCGCCAATCCCTGGGACAAGAACGCCTTGAAGCCGGTCCGCGGTGAGGACTGGGTACTGCTGATCGGCACCGGTCTTACCATGGCCGACACAGTCGCCTCGTTGCGCGCCCGCGGTCATATCGGGCAGATCACGGCGATTTCCCGGCGCGGGCAGTTGCCGCAGCCACGGACAGCACTTCCCGTACAGGCAGCGGGCGATTTCTCCAGCAAGCCGGCCGTTTCGCTTTCCGCCTTATTGCGGCAGGTGCGCAACACCGCGCGTGATCTCCAAGGTGAGGGCCGGCCCTGGGAAGACGTTATTGATGCAATCCGCCAACAGGGTTTCACCATCTGGAACAGCTTGTCCTTGGCCGAGCAGCAGCGTTTCCAGCGCCATCTTCGCCCCTATTGGGAGTCGCACCGTTATCAGATTGCACCGCAGGTCGATGATGTGCTGCGGGGCGAAATCCGGCGGCGCGGCTTGCAGGTCATCGCCGGCAGTTTCACGCGTGTCACCTTCGAACAGGAGGTCTTCCGGGTGAAGCTGCGCCCGCGTGGCGGCCGGCCGGGTGCCTTGCAGGAACGACACTTCCACGCAGTGGTCAATTGCACCGGTCCCGATCACGCCGCACAGATCTCCGGCAACGAGCTTCTCGCGTCGTTGCAGGGCCAGGGGTTGTTGGCGGCCGATCCGCTCAAGCTGGGCGTCCATGTCGATCGCGACAGCCAGGTGTTGGACGCAGCGGGGCGCAGCCAGCCCGGCTTGCTCTTTGCCGGCCCGGCCGCGCGCTACACGTTCGGTGAGTTGATGGGGCTGCCGCAAGTCACCTTGCAGGCCAAAGCTGTGGCCGATCAAGCCGGGCTCTGGCTGGCCAACCGGCAAGGCGATGCCCCAGGCCGGCGCCGCGCCGCCTATGCTTGATGCCGCTTCAATTCACAACGCTTCCGGACCGGAGAGGATTTCCATGAGCAAGCTGCAGATCGTCGGTTTCAGCGGCAATTTTTCCCGGCCGTCGCGGACGCGCGGATTGGTGCAGGCAGTGCTCGGGGAAATCTCCGCCCGCGGACTGGGGGAGACGCAGCTTTTCGACCTTGTCGATGTGGGGCCGGAATTCGCCGGCGCCTATCGCCGTGCCGATCTCTCACCCCAGGCGCAAAAGGTCGCCACGGCGATCGAAGGGGCTGATGCCATCATCGTCGGCTCGGCGATCTACAAGGGGGCCTATAGCGGGCTGTTCAAGCACTTCTTCGATCTCTTCGAACCGGCCGCCCTGACCGGTAAGCCGGTTATCCTGACGGCGACCGGCGGCTCCTCCCGTCATGCGCTGGTGATCGAAACCCATCTGCGGCCCCTTTTCTCCTTCTTCAATGTCGTCTCGGCACCGGCCGGGATCTTCGCCACCGAGGCAGACTTCAATGGCTATGACGGCATCAAGGACAGCCTCTCCATCCGCGTCGACGAGGCGATCGGCCAGTTCGCGCGCCTGCTGCCGAGCGCGGCCACGGCCTTGCCGTTGAGCCGCATCGCCTGAGACCGGCAACCCAGGACGCTCAACCGGCCGTCAGTTCCTTTTCCGCCTGTGCCAGAATCTCATCGGATAGGTCCGGGTCGGTGACGATCCGTGACAAGGCGAGGGCGCCGATCATCGTCGAGACGGCGACGATCGCCCGTCGCTTCGCCGCATCTTTCCGCCCGTCATATTGCGCGGCAACCAGGTCGACCAGCCGTAAAAAGCCCTCGGTCGCCACATCGCGGATGGACACGTCCGCGCGGGCCAACTCGCTGGCATTGGCCGCCAGAAAGCACCCCGTCTCCGGGTGATCGCGATGCTTGGCTGACAGATATTCGGCGGTGACGACCTCGGCACCATCCTGGCGGCTCTTCAGCGTAACCAGCTCGGCCAAATGGGTGGCCAGGGTGTGAAAAGCCAACGCGCTGGCTTCGGCGACGAGGTCGTTCTTGGTATGGAAGTGGCGATAGAAGCCGCCATGGGTCAGCCCCGCAGCCGCCATCAGGTCGTTCAGGCCGGTGCGATCAATGCCGTTCTTTCTGAACTCCGCCGCGGCCGCTTCGACAATCCGTTCGCGCGTTTCCGCGGTCTCCTGTTTCGATCTCTTCATCTCGACCTACGAGAATTGTGGGGCGCCCGATAAAGGCGGTTGACTTTTAGATGTTACCCAACATCTATATAGATGTCGAGCGACATCTAAAATGGCAGATGGTCGCGGCAATGTCGGAGCTGCCTATGTCTTTTTACCTATCCGGGTCTTCCTCGCGCCTGTCACACACCCCGATCTGGCTCGCCGTGGCGGCGCTCAGCCTGTCGGCCTGCAAGCCGCAGCCGGAGGCGGCCGCCGCTGATGTCCGTATCCAGGACCGGCTGGTTGCCGCAACGACGGTGCAGCCCGGCGCCGGTTACGAGCAGGCCTATACGGGCCTCGTCGCCGCGCGGGTGCAGAGCGATCTCGGCTTCCGGGTGCATGGCAAGGTGCTGAAACGCTATGTCGATGTCGGCCAGGTGGTTCATGCCGGCGACCCGCTGATGCAGATCGACAACAATGACCTGGTGCTGGCGATTGCCGACAAGCAGCAGGCCGTCTCGGCGGCAAAGGCCCGGGTGATCCAGACCTCGGCGGATGAAATCCGCTACCGCAATCTCTATCCGACCGGAGCAACCTCCAAGGAGAGTTATGAAAAGGCGAAAGCCGATGCGGATAGTGCACAGGCCGAACTCGCTGCCGCAGAAGCCCAGGCGCAGGTCGCCCGAAACCAGAGCAACTATTCGGTCCTACTGGCGGATGCCGATGGAACGGTAGTGGAAACCTTGGCCGAGCCCGGCCAGGTCGTCGATGCTGGCCAGATCGTCGTCAGATTGGCACATGCCGGCCCCCGTGAGGCCGCCGTCTTCCTGCCGGAGACCAGCAGGCCAGCGTTGGGATCGATCGCCGAGGCCAGCCTCTATGGTGCGGACAATGTCAAAGGGACGGCGCGGTTGCGCCAGCTATCCGACGCAGCAGACGCAAAAACGCGCACCTACGAGGCGCGCTATGTCCTGGAAGGGGATGCGGCAACGGCGCCGCTCGGCGCCACGATCAAGATTCGCATCAAGAGTGATGGCGCGGGCGCCTTGACGGAAGTGCCGCTCGGGGCGATCGACGACGAAGGACGTGGCCCGGGAATCTGGGTCATCGACCCGCAGACCCTCAAGGTTGCCTGGCGCGCCGTGAAGGTCATGAAGTTCGGCACCGAGACGGCCTTCCTGACCGATGGTGCAACACCCGGAGAGCAGATCGTCGCCATTGGCGGTCACTACCTGCATGACGGCGATCAGGTCCGGCTGACCGGCGAAAAGGCGGCCATGCGATGACCCGCTTCAATCTTTCGGCGCTTGCCGTCCGTGAGCGTGCAGTGACGCTCTTCATGATCGTCGCGTTGACCGTTGCCGGCATCTATGCCTTCCTCAATCTCGGCCGCGCCGAAGATCCGCCCTTCACGATCAAGATTTTGACGGTCTCCGCTTCCTGGCCGGGCGCCACCGCCCAGGAGATGCAGGATCTCGTCGCGGATCGATTGGAAAAGCGGCTGCAGGAACTCCGCTGGTACGACCGGGTCGAAACCTATACGCGCCCCGGCCTCATGCTGATGACCTTGTTTCTCAAGGATTCGACGCCACCCCAGGACGTGCCGGAAGAATTCTATCAGGCGCGCAAGAAATTGGGTGACGAGGCGCATAACCTGCCGGCCGGTGTCGTCGGGCCGGTCACCAATGACGAATATTCCGACATCGATTTCGCGGTCTATTCGATCGAAGCCAAAGGCCTTCCCGATCGCTTGCTCGCGCGACAGGCCGAATCCGTGCGTGAACGTCTGCTGCATGTGCCGGGCGTTAAGAAGGTCGGCATCCTGGGGGAAAGGCCGGAACGGATCTATGTCAATTTCTCAAATGCGAAACTGGTGACTTTGGGCGTCAAGCCGCAGGACGTCTTCGCGGCACTGCGCAGCCAGAACTTCGTCACCCCAGCCGGCTCGATCGAGACCAGCGGCCCGCAGGTCTTCGTGCGGATCGACGGCGCCTTCGACGATCTGCAGAAAATCCGCGACACCCCGATCGTCGCGGGCAATCGGCTGCTGAAGGTCTCCGACGTGGCCGAGGTGGAGCGGGGCTATGAGGATCCGCCGACTTTCCTGGCGCGTCGTGACGGTACTGAAGCCTTGATGCTGACCGTGGTCATGCAGGAAGGCTGGAACGGTCTCATCCTGGGCAAGGCGCTGGAGGATGCGGAGGTGTCGATCAATGCCGACCTGCCGGCCGGCGTGACACTCGGCAAGGTCACCGATCAGGCCGTCAACATCAAGGAAGCGATTGACGAGTTCATGCTCAAGTTCTTCGTTGCCTTGGCTGTGGTCATGTTCGTCAGCATGATCAGCCTTGGCTGGCGTGTTGGCATCGTCGTCGCAGCTGCCGTGCCGCTGACCCTCGCCACCGTCCTCGTCATCATGATGATGACCGGCCGGGTCTTCGACCGGGTGACCCTGGGGGCGCTGATCATCTCGCTTGGCCTCCTGGTCGACGATGCCATCATCGCCATCGAGATGATGGTGGTGAAACTGGAGGAGGGGCTCGACCGCATTTCTGCCGCCTCCTATGCCTGGAGCCACACCGCCGCGCCCATGCTGTCGGGCACCCTCGTCACGATCATCGGCTTCATGCCTGTCGGTTTCGCGAAGTCGACAGCGGGTGAATATGCTGGAAATATTTTCTGGGTGACGGGCTTTGCGCTGATCACCTCCTGGCTGGTGGCGGTGGTCTTCACCCCCTATCTCGGCGTCAAGCTGCTGCCGGAGATCAAGAAGGTCGAAGGCGGGCACACGCATATCTATTCAACGCCGCGCTACAATCGCTTCCGCCGGGCCGTCGTCTGGGCCGTCCGCCACAAATTCATCGTCGCCGGCCTGGTCGTTGCCTCATTTGCCGCTGCCGTCGTCGGCATGGGACTGGTGAAGCAGCAATTCTTCCCCAATTCGGACCGCCCCGAATTGCTGGTCGAGGTGCAGATGCCGGAAGGAACCAGTATCGAGGCGACTGATACCGTCGCAAAAAAGGTCGAGGCCTGGCTGAAGGATCAACCCGAAGCCAAGATCGTCACCACCTATATCGGCGCCGGCGCGCCCCGCTTCTTCATCTCTTATAATCCGGAACTGCCGGATCCGTCCTTTGCCAAGATCATTGTGCTGACGCCCGATGCCGAGGCCCGCGACCGGCTGAAGTTGCGATTGCGCGACGAGGTGGCGGCAGGGATGGCGCCCGAGGCACATGTCCGGGTCGGGCAGCTCGTCTTCGGTCCCTATCAGCATTATCTCGTCAGCTTCCGCGTGATGGGCCCCGACGCAGGCATCCTGCGTGACGTCGCCAAGAAGGCCGAAGCCATCGTCCGGGCGAATCCGCATACGCGGGAGGTCAATCTCGATTGGGGCGAGCGGGCGCCGACGGCACATTTCGTGGTCGATCAGCAGCGCCTGCAGCTCATCGGCCTGACACCGTCGGAGGTTGCCGACCAGCTGCAGTTTCTGCTGACCGGCACGACCGTGACACAGATCCGCGAGGATATCCGGACAGTTGACCTCATTGCGCGCAGCAGTGATCCGGCGCGTCTCGATCCGGCAAAGCTCGGTGACCTTACCTTGGTCAATCACGACGGAAGGTTGATCCCGGTCAGCCAGGTCGGCCATGTCGAGGTGCGCCCGGAAGATCCGATCATGCGCCGGCGAGACCGGGTGCCGACCATCACCATCCAAAGCGATATCGACGAAGGCTCACAGCCACCGGAAGTGTCGATGGAGATCGAGAAGGCGCTGCAGCCGCTTCAGGCGGCACTGCCGGCCGGATATCATATCGAGACCGGCGGCAATATCGAGGATTCGGCCAAGGCGAATAACGCGCTCGCCCCGGTCTTCCCGGTGATGATCGCCCTGATCCTGTTCGTTCTCGTCCTGCAGGTGCGCTCGATCTCCGGCATGTTCATGGTCTTCCTCACGGCACCCCTGGGGCTGGTCGGGACCGTGCCGATCCTGCTGATCTTCCATCAGCCCTTCGGCTTCAACACCATCCTCGGTCTGCTCGGTTTGTCCGGCATCCTGATGCGCAATACGCTGATCCTGATCGAGCAGATCCACGCCAATCAGGCTGCAGGCCTGACGACATACCAGGCGGTGGTTGAGGCGACAGTGCAGCGGGCACGGCCGGTGCTGCTCACGGCATTGGCGGCGGTCCTCGCCTTCATTCCGCTGACGCAGTCGATCTTCTGGGGTTCGCTCGCTTATACCCTGATCGGCGGGACCGGGGCAGGAACGGTATTGATCCTGATGTTCCTGCCGGCGCTCTATGCCATCTGGTTCAAGGTGCGGCCGGATGAGACAGCGGCGCAGGATGAAGCGAGCGCGCACCACCTTTCCTTCCGCGCCTCGGAAGCGGCCGCCGAATAGAGGTCAGGCGTTGAATCCGGATCTGCTCCAACGCGACTGCGGATCGGTCGGAACCGGCCGGACAGGCAGTCGCGTTACAGCCGGGCAACAACACTCTTCAGCTTGCAATAGCTCTTGAGCCCTTCGAGCCCCTTCTCGCGGCCGAAGCCGGATTTGCGGTTGCCGCCGAACGGCACCTCGATGCCGCCCGCGAAATATTCGTTGATATAGACCTGGCCGGCATCGACCTCATTGGCGAAGCGATAGGCCTTGGAGATATCGCGGGTGTAGATGCCGGCAACCAGCGCGAAATCGGTCCCGTTGGCGAGCGTCACCGCTTCGTCGAAATCATGCGCCACCTGCACGGTGAGGACGGGGCCGAAAATCTCTTCCTGGACCAGGGGATCGCTGCTGTCCCGCGCCGCGACGATCGTCGGCTCAAAGAACCAGCCGCCGCCAAGCTTGGCGTCAGCAGCGACCTTGCCACCGGCATGAATGACATTGCCGGCAGCGCGGGCGGCGGCCACATGGCCATCGATCTTCTGCAATTGCTGCAATGAATTGACGGGCCCGAGATCCGGGTTCGAGAGGCCGTGCCCCAGGGTCAAGGCCGAGACCCGCTTTACCAGGCGGTCGAGGAACTCATTCTGGATCGCGTGCTCGATCACCAGGCGCGAGCCAGCAGAGCAGATCTGGCCGGCATTCTCGTAGATGGCATCCATGGCGCCCTGGACGGCACTGTCGAGATCGCTGTCCTTGAGGACCACGACGGGTGACTTGCCGCCAAGTTCGAGGACGACGCGGGTAACGTTATTGGCGGCGGATTGCATCACATTGATGCCGGTCGCGACCGAACCGGTGAAGGTGATGTGATCGACATCCGCATGCGCCACCAAGGCGGCACCCGCTTCGGCGCCGCGTCCGGTCACGACATTGAGGACACCCTCAGGCAACCCGGCCTCGTGCAGCAGCTCCGCCAGCAGCAAAGCGGTGTAAGGCGTCTGCTCGGCCGGTTTCGCCACCACGGCGCAGCCGGCAGCGAGAGCCGGCGCGATGCCACGCATGGCGGTCGAGATCGGATAGTTCCAGGGAATGATCTGGCCGGCGACACCGACCGGTTCCTCGACGGTGAAGCCGACATAATCCGGCCCCAGCGGCAGGCTGTCGCCCTGCAGCTTGTCGGCGGCGCCGGCATAGTATTCCAGGCAGCGGATGACGGAGCGGACATCTCCCTCCGCTTCGACCAGACGCTTGCCGCTGTCGAGGCTTTCGACGACGGCGAGACGCGCGGCATCGCGGCGAACGAGCTCAGCCGCCCGCATCAGGATGCGGCCGCGCTCAGCCGGTTTCACCTTGCGCCAGGTTTTGGTGAAGGCCTGTTTTGCCGAGGCAACGGCATGGTCGACATCGGTGGCGTCACCGGCGGCGAATTCAGCGAAGACAGCACCGCGGCCGGGATCGTAGCTTTCCATTGATCGGCCCTTAGCGGCGGGCGTCCAGCGGCCGTCAATGAAATGACCCGTCGGCAGACCGTTCAGCGTGCCGCTTGCCTTGATCTCCGCCAGCAGCGTGTCGCGGTTCGCCGTCATTTGCCCACCTCGCTCACCTGATATTGCGCCTTCTCGAGCCAGGCCGGATTGATCTCCTGGCCCCAGCCCGGACCGGCAGGGATCTCGACCATGCCGTCACGCGCTTGCAGCGGGTTGCTGAGCACCCCGGCTTCCCAGGGATAGTAATCCGGCCCTTCGATCGAATATTCGACATAGGGGCCGGCATTGGCGATGGCGCCCATGATATGCAGGGTGAATGCGGTCACCAGACTTTGATTGGCCGAATGCGGTGTCACCACCATGTTGGCGTCCGCGGCCATCTTGATGACCTTCATCATGCGCGAGACGCCGCCGATATAGCAGATATCCGGCTGCACCACGTCGACGACGCGGTTCTCGATCATGTAGCGCCAGATGGTGAGGTCGCAATCCTGCTCGCCACCGGTGACATCGAGGTCGAGCGCCGCCGTCACCTCCTTGGTCCAGTGATGTTCCCAATAGGGGCAGGGTTCTTCCATATGGATGACGCCATAATCCTGCAGCATCCTGCCGACCTGGATCGCCTTTTCCGGCGTGTAGCTGCTGTTGGCATCGACCAGCAGCCGTGCCTTGTCGCCCAGGGCCGCCCGCACCTGCGGGACGATCGCCTCGGTGCGGCCGGGCCACTCATCCTCGTCGTGGCCGCATTCCTTGCCGATGCGGAACTTGAAGGCGGTATAGCCATATTCGCCCTGCAGCCGCTTCAACCGCTCGGCTTCCGCCTCCGGCGTGATCTCGCCGCGCTTCATGCTGGAGGCATAGACCGGGAAGGGGCGCGGCGTGCCGCCCAGCAGCTCGCAGACACTCTTGCCTTCGAGATGACCGCGCAGGTCCCAGAGCGCGGTATCGAGACCGGTCAGCGCCCGGAACAGATAGGAGCAGGGAAATTTGTGTTCGCGCTCCGGAATGGTCTCGACCAGATGGTCGATGTTGAGGGCATCCTCGTTCAGCGCCCAGCGCGCGACCTGGCGATGAAAGACCTGGGCCGTGATATCGGCGTTGTAACAGGACAGCTGCCCCCAGCCCTGCCTGCCGTCATCGGTGGTGACGCGGACAAAGCCGACATCGCGGGTCGAAAAGGTCTCCAGACGGCTGATTTTCATGGCTTCTTCCAAAGGTCTCGCGGCACGACACGGGCCCGGCGCCAAGCCTGACCGCCTGTCCAGGATACTTTATGGCAAAATGGTCTGCTGCTAAGGTCCATTCTGGAGAAAATGGCAGACCAATTTAGTGGGCCGCCACAGAGTTAAGCGTCATGAGAGGAGAGCCATGGTCAAGCGCGCTGAGGGCGCGTTGCTGCAGTCGATCCGGATCGACCGCTCGGCGCCACAGACCCTTAGTCTGCAGATCACCTTCGGACTGCGTGACCTCATTCTCAGCGGTGCCCTGAAGCCGGGTGAGCGCCTGCCCGCCACGCGGACCTTGGCGGCCGAGTTCGGCGTTGCCCGCGCCACCATCGTCGAGACCTTCGAACGCCTGGTTGCCGAAGGCATCGTGGTGACGCGGGTCGGTGCCGGCACCTATGTCAGCGAGGCACTCAATGTCGACCGGCCGGTTCTGGCGGTGACGCCCTCGGTGCCTTCGGTCTCGATCGCCCGGTTGGCGCGCGGCATGGCCGCCGCGTCCGGTCGCTTCGGTGCCCGGCTGGAGCATGAGCCGCGGCCTTTCACAACCGCCATGCCGGCTTTCGATGCCTTCCCGATGGCGCAATGGGCGCGCCTTTCCAGCAAGAACTGGCGCATGGCACGTCATGCCGTCCTCGGCTACCCGGATCCGCAGGGTTACGAGCCGCTGCGGCAGGCGATCGCCAACCATCTTCGCGTCAATCGCGGCATCCAGTGCGACTGGCATCAGATCTTCATCGTCGCCGGCGCCCAGCAGGCTTTTCAACTGATTGCCGCAACCCTGGTCGATGCCGGGGACAAGGTCTGGTTCGAGAATCCAGGTGCCATCGGTGCCCGCAACAGCTTCGTCCTTTATGGTGCCGATATCGTGCCGGTGCCAGTTGACGAGGCCGGCCTCAATGTGCGGCGTGGTCTGGATCTGGCGCCCGAATTCAAGCTGGTCTTCGCCACGCCCTCCCACCAGCAGCCGCTCGGATCGAAGATGAGCCTCGAGCGGCGCTTCGCTTTGCTGGACGCGGCAGAGCAGACTGGCGGCTGGATCATCGAGGATGACTGGGACGGGGAGTTCTGCTTCGAGGGCCCGCCGCTGCCGACGCTCAAGGGTATCGATGCCAGCGGCCGGGTCCTCTATGTCGGCACCTTCTCAAAATCGCTGTTTCCGGCCTTGCGCCTCGGCTTCCTGCTGGCGCCGCCGGCTTTGACCGAATATTTCCGCATGAGTCTCGAGGCCTATTCCCCCGGTGTGCCGACGGCCCTGCAGGCGACCGTTGCCGATTTTATCAACGAGGGGCATTTCGCCACCCATATCCGGCGCATGCGCAAACTCTATGCCGAAAGATACCAGGCCTTGCTGGAAGCGGTGTGGCAGCATCTCGTCGACTGGCTGGATCTGGTGCCGACGACGACCGGCATGCATACCATCGCGTATCTGAAGCCGGGTCTCGATGCCGACATTGTCAGTACCGCCGCCGCCAAGCGGGGTGTCACGGTCACCCCGATCGCCCGCTTCTACCTGGGGCCGGCGCCGCACCAGGCCCTGGTGCTCGGCTTCAGCGGCTTTACGCCGGCCAAGATCCAACAAGCGGCACAGATCCTCGAAGAGGTCTTTCAGGGTCTCGCGCCGCGCAAGCGCAAGGCGGCCCGATAGATCAAAATTGGTCTGGCTTTTTCACCAGAATGGATCTCGCAGGCAGACCAATATCACCTTAACGTCTAAATCGGGGCAATGAGCGTGAGTGATATTGACGTGGATGCGTTCGACTACATCATCGTGGGCGCCGGCTCCGCCGGCTGCGTTCTCGCCGGCAGGCTGAGCGAATCCGGCAAGCATCGCATCCTCGTCCTGGAAGCCGGCCCGGCTGACAACAATCCTTGGATCGATCTGCCGATCGGCTACGGCAAGCTGTTCTATCATCCGGTCCTGAACTGGATGTACAGGACGGAACCTCAGGTCCATCTGGATGGCCGTGTCATCTATCAGCCGCGCGGCAAGGTGGTTGGCGGCTCCAGCTCCATCAATGCCATGGTCTATGCCCGTGGCCAGGCGAAGGATTACGACGACTGGGAGCAGGCGGGTAATCCCGGTTGGGGATGGCGCGATGTGCTGGCGGCCTATCGCCGGATGGAAAATCATGCCCTCGGTGAAAGCGCCTGGCATGGCGGCGACGGTCCCGTCCATATCACCGACATAACAGCATCGGCGCATCCGCTGACCCACACTTACGTCAAGGCGGTGCAGGAGACCGGCCTGCCCTTCAATCCCGATCTGAACGGCGCGACCGCCGAGGGCGTTGGCTATTACCAGATCAATACCGGTGGCGGCTTTCGGATATCGGCGGCCAAGGCCTATCTCAGGCCGGCCGAGCGGCGGGGCAATGTCCAGGTCGAGACATCCGCATTGGTCACCCGGATTCTGCGTGAAGGCCGGCGGGCAGTCGGTGTCGAGTATCGCCAGAATGGCGTGCTGCGTAAGGTCAAGGCGCGGGGCGAGGTCATTCTCAGCGGTGGTGCGATCAATACGCCACAGCTGCTGCAGCTCTCCGGCATCGGTCCTGGCGCCTTGCTGCAGGAACACGGCATCGCGGTGAGCGCCGATCTGCCGGCGGTCGGCCAGCATCTGCAGGATCACCTGTGCTATGATCATATCTACCGGTCGCGCAAACCCAGCCTGAATGACCTGCTCTTGCCGCTCTCCGGCAAGATACGTGTGGCACTGGATTACCTGCTGTTTCGCCGCGGACCGCTGTCGCTCAGTGTCAACCAGGGTGGCGGCTTCATGCGCAGCCGCCCGGAATTAGACCGGCCGGACATCCAGCTTTATTTTTCGCCGCTCTCCTATGAGCGGGCCGTGCCGGGCGTTCGTGCTTTGATGAAGCCGGATGATTTCTCCGGCTTCTCGACCAGCGTCTCGCCCTGCCGGCCGAAGAGCCGGGGCCATGTGGCGATCCGCTCGTCGGACCCGGCCGTGGCACCGCTGATCGCGCCGAACTATCTCTCGGCCCCCGAGGACCTCGCCAATCTGCTGACGGGTGCCAAGTTCCTGCGCCGTCTCGCGGCCACGCCCACATTCAAGGAAACCATTGCCGAGGAATTGAAGCCCGGCCCGGCACAGACATCGGACGAAGCGCTCATTGCCGATATCCGGGCCCGGGCCTATTCGGTGTTCCATCCCTGCGGCAGCTGCCGGATGGGTCCTGATCCCCGATCCAGCGTTGTCAATGCAAGACTCAAGGTCCACGGCTTCGATGGCTTGCGGGTGGTCGACGCCTCGATCTTCCCGATGATTCCTTCCGCCAATACCAATGCGCCGGCGATGATGGTCGGCGAACGGGCAGCACAGCTCATGCTGGATGAGGCCTGACGGCGGCTTCGCGGTGTTGCCGCGCATTCCCATGGACAAGATCAGGTAACATCAATTGGAAGCGTCCTCGGGCGGGCGATGCAGATCATCCTTGCTCCAGGAGAAGACGAAGAACACGGTCGTCTTCCGCTGGTAGGATGCAGAGGGATCGGGCCGGGACGAGGCGATCAGGCCACCCTGCTTGGCGTCATAGGCTGTCGCGGCAAATTTCGCCACACCTTGCTGCGTATCACGCTTATAGAGAGCGATTTCCGGCAGCGAGAACTGGCCGGCAAGCGGGATCGGCAGATTGGTCTGGGGAATGCCGATGAGGAAGTCGCGGTCATCCACCGATAAGGCACCGGCGCGAATCTCGACGATGACATCGGCCTTGCCGCGATCATCGATCAATCTCTGTCCACTGCGCAGCAGATGATCGCGGATCGTGCCGATCGCATATTTGCTGTCATAGCCTTCGAAATTCGTGGCATCGACGAAGACCAGCTTGTCCTTGGGGATGTCGAGGGCGAGTGTTTCGGCGGCATGATCCGCGGCGGTCGAGATCAATAGCTGTTCGGTTGCCGTGCGCTGCGGATCGGTGCTGCGGATGGTGGTGCAGCCGCCCAGCAGCAGGATGAGAGCCGTCAATTTCAGGCCGACCGCGGCGAAGCGGGCAGTAAAATCGCGATAATGCATGGATGACGCTCTGGCTGTTTTTGGTCAGGGCTTGTGGGGCTGGCTCCGGCCTGGCGGCCGGCCGTTCCTCGTCTAACAGCGGAATTGCTCTTTCGCTCCCGGGGATCGCCGTTCCTGGCGATAATGTTATGTCAAGCGGAGCGCTGCGTGGCGGGGCTGGTTGCCCGGGTGAGGTTGAGGGCGGTATTGATCAAGGCGATATGCGAAAAGGCTTGGGGGAAATTGCCGAGAAACCGGCCTTCCACCGGGTCGTATTCTTCCGACAGCAGGCCGACATCGTTGCACAGCGCAACGAGGCGTTCGAATAATGCGCGGGCTTCGTCGATCTTGCCCTGCAAGATGAGGTTGTCCGCCAGCCAGAAACTGCAGGCGAGGAAGACGCCTTCACCCGGCGGCAGGCCATCCGTGCTGTCGGTGGTGTCATAGCGCAGCACAAAGCCTTTCCAGGTGAGATGGTGCTGAATGGCATCCACTGTGCCGATGATGCGGGGATCGTCGGGGGGCAGGAAACCCACCAGCGGGAGGAGCAGCAGAGCGGCGTCGAGCTCTGTCGACCCATAGGCGCGGACAAAGCTGTTCATCTCGGCATTGAATCCGCGCCGGCAGATTTCCGTATGAACTTCGTCCCGCAAGGCGATCCAGCGTTGCAAGGGGCAGAGATCGTCGGCTTGTTCTGCCGTTCGGATCGCCCGGTCAAGTGCCACCCAGACCATGACCTTCGAGAAGGTATAGTGTTGCCGTTCGCCGCGCGATTCCCAGATGCCATCATCCGGCTGTTGCCAGATCTGCTCCAGATAGCCGATGATGGCCAGCTGCAACGACCAGGCGCTTTCGCTGGCCGACAGCTGGCCCTGTCGCCCTTGATACAGCGCATCCATCAATTCGCCGAAGATATCGAGTTGCAGCTGGCTGGCAGCGTCATTGCCGACACGGACCGGTGCCGAGCCGCGATAACCTGGCAACCAGGAGAGCGCCTGCTCCGGCAGCCAGCGTTCGCCGGCAATGCCATAGAGCGTCTGGATCTGAGCCGGATTGCCGGCAATCGCCCGCAGCATCCAGCTGCGCCAGGATTCCGCTTCCTCGTAATAGCCCGTATGCATCAATGCCAGCAAGGTGAGGGTGGCGTCGCGGATCCAGCAATAGCGGTAGTCCCAGTTGCGCAGGCCGCCAATTTCCTCTGGCAGGGAGGTGGTTGGCGCGGCGACGATTCCGCCGGTTGGCAGATAGGTGAGCGCCTTCAACGTGATCAGTGATCGTGTAACCACCGCTTCATAGGGGCCGTCATAGGTGGAGCGGTCAGTCCATTTTTCCCAATAGGTCTTGGCCTGCGCATAGGCCTGCTGCACATCAACCGGGTCCGGCAACGGCACATGTGATGCCGTATAGGTCATGACGAAAGAGACTGTCTCATCAGCCGCGACCTCGAAATCAGCGAGGGTGTGGAAATCGGCACCCCTGGTTGTCACGGCGCTACGTAAGACGGCGCGGTACGGCCCGGCGACGGCACTGATGCCGGATCCGTCGGGCAGGCGCTCGACCCAGGGGATAGTAACGCCGTAGTCGAACCGCAGGATCAAATCCATTTGCATCCTGACGCGACCCCGGCGCCCCATGACCAGCCGCACAATATTGGAATGGCCGTTGCGCGGCGACATGAAGTCGACGACCGAGACCTCTCCCGTCGCCGTCTCGAAGCGCGTTTCCAGCAACAGCGTGCTGTCGATGTAATGCCGCTCCATCCTGATGACGGCATCGGCAGGCGCCAGCAGCCAGCGCCCATTTTCCGCCGTGCCCAGCAGGGCAGCAAAGCAGGCCGGCGCATCGAAACGCGGCCAGCAGAGCCAGTCGATCGAGCCATCACGTCCGATCAGCGCTGCAGTGTGCAGATCGCCGATCAGGGCATAGTCTTCAATGCGCTGCGTCATGAAATGCGCTGGTTGTTGATATGCTGGCGAAGTCGATGACGACCTTGATGTCATCATCCCGGCGGTCAAAGGCCTGCTGCCAATCATTGAGCGCGACCCGCCGGGTGATCAGCCGTTCCAGCCAGGCGCGGGGTGCCTTTTCCAAAGCGGTGACAGCCTGTTCGTAGTGCCGGCGATTGGCGTTCACAGAACCGAAAATGACGTCATTGCCGAGGACCAGGCGGGTGCCAAAGGCGTTCAGGTCGAGATCGGCGACATGTTGCCCGCTGGAGAGGCCGGCGAGGCAAAGGATGCCGTTCGATGCGAGGAGCTGAAAGGCATCGACCAGGACGCCCGCGGCACCCGTGCATTCGATGATGATGTCCGGTTGCAGATAGAGCGAGGACAGGCTGCCATTGTGATACTGTGCGCCAAGATCGCGGACCAAGTCTGGCTTCGGCCCGGATGTGTTGCGATCGAAGACATGGATGTCAAATCCGAGTTGCCGCCCAAGCAGCGCCGCCAGCAGGCCGATCGGGCCGGCACCCGTGATCAGGACGTGGCAGGGATGCCAGCTGCTGCGGCTGCCGATGCGCAGGACCTGCTCCCAGGCTTTGGCGACGACGCTGACTGGCTCCGTCAGGACGCCGACCGACCGCAATGCCATCGGCAATTTGATGGCGTAGTCCGGCGACAAGATGAAATGCTCCGACGCATAACCATCAGCGGCCTTGATGCCGCGCTCGGTATAACCGCCATTGCGGCACATATCCCATTCGCCGGCCGCACAATTCTCGCAGGGTACGGGATCCGGCCGCCGCACAAAGCCGACCACCAGATCGCCACGGGCAAAAGGTGTATCCGGGGGCGCCTGCAGGACTTCGCCAAGGCACTCATGGCCGATCACGAGATGTTCCTGTCGGCCTGGTGCCTCGCCATAATGGCCGGCCACAATCTCGCTATCGGTGCCGCAAATGCCGATCTCGAGGCATTTGACCAGAAGCTTGCCTGACTGGGGCACCGGGGGATCGATGGAGCGCAAGCCCAGGGACCGGGCTTGCTTTGGCTGGACGGTCAACGCGTGCATGAAACTCCGCTTGCTGTTGGCTCCCCTACCCGGAAAAGAAACCCGACCGGCCGCCTTGGGTTCCCGGCTCCGGTTCACCGTTGCGTCAGTCGCGAACGTGGCGGCATTCGCCTCAGCGCCGTGATAGGATGCGCCGGAGCGGGATAAAAAAGGGGATGAGGGGTACCGGGGAAATCATGCCGGCCGGCTTGAGAAACATCGTCTTTACCCTGAAGTCTTTCGCCGGCGCGATGCTGGCCATGTTCATCTCTTTCGAGCTCGACCTGGAAAGACCGTCCTGGGCTGTGCTGACGGCCTATATCGTTGCCCAGCCTTTCGCCGGGATGGTGCAGTCGAAGGCCCTGTACCGCGTGGTCGGTACACTGGCCGGCGGCGTCCTGGCGGTCATCGTTCTTGGCAACATGTCGTCAGCTTCCAGCCTGCAGGCCCTGGTCCTGGCGCTTTGGCTCGGCCTCTGCGTCTATCTCTCACTGCTTGATCGCACCGCCCGCAGCTACAGTTTCATGCTGGCCGGCTACACCGCCTCGATTATCGCCTTTCCTGCGGTCGATACGCCGGGCGCCATTTTCGATATTGCCGTGTCGCGCTGCGAGGAGATCATTATCGGTATCGGTTGTGCGGTTATTGCCAATCAACTGTTCTTTCCCCAACGGGCCGGCGTGGCGCTGCAACAGCGCATCGACGACTGGATGAACGATGCTGCCCAACTGATCGACAAGGTCCTGCGGCGTCACAGCGAGGACGATGCCGCGCTTGCCAATCAGGGGCGGCTATTGGCGGCTTCGATCGCCATCAACACCCTGCAGGAGCATGCCGTCTTCGACACCCCCGCGTTGCGGGATGCGCGGGCCTGGATCTATGAATTGCAGCGGCGTATGCATAGCGTCATGGCGGTCACCGGCTCGATCGAGGACCGGCTGTCGATGCTGCGGCGTGAACGCAGCGACCTCTTGCAGGAACATGCTGCCTTGCTGGAGCGCACGGCCGCCTATGTGACCGCCGACGATGCCGACCGGGTTGTCCGTGATAATCTCATCCGGGACATCGAAGCCGGCTCGCCGAGTGATGTCCAGATTGTTGCCGACCGCCATCTGCTCTTGACCACCACGGTGGTCGCCAGATTGAAGGATATGCTGCTGGTCTGGGATGAATGCCGTGATCTGCAGCAGAGGATCCGGGAACATCGCCGCGCGCCGATGGCAGCAGTGCCGCTTTCACTGCATCGCGATCATCTGATGGCAGCGCTCGGCGGCATCTCGGCGACGCTGGCGATCCTGATCTGCAATTTTCTCTGGGTCTATAGCGCTTGGCCCAGCGGTTCAGGGGCCGTCATCCAGGCGGGGGTGCTTTGTTCGATCTTTGCCGCGGCCGACAATCCCGACCAACTGTCGATCGGCTTTCTCAAAGGCACCGTGATCGGCACGGTTCTGGCGGGAATATATGTGCTCTTCCTGTTGCCGCCCGTTGCTGGGCCGATCTCGCTGCTGGTGGTGTTGTGTCTGTTCTATCTACCCTACGGATACATGTTAGGGTTGCCGACGCAGGCAGGCAATGCCTTGCCGGTCATCCTCGGCTTCACTACCGCGCTGGGCATCCAGAACAGCTATGACATGCCATTCGACAGCTTCCTGAATAGCGGTGTTGCCAGCATTCTTGGTATTGCCGCTGCCGTGATCGTGCAGCGGATCTTCCGCAATATCGGTGGCGACTGGATCATTGAGCGCCTGATCGCGGCCATCCGTCGTGACCTTGCCCGGGTCGCGGTGGGCGACCGGATGCTCGATCGCAAAACCTTTGAAAGCCGCATGTTTGATCGTCTTAACGGCCTGTTGCTGCGGCGCCGGCCGGATCATGAACGCACCGGGATCATGCGCGGCAGCCTTGCCTCGCTGCGGGTCGGTCTCAATCTCTTCATGTTCGCAGAGGTGGAGAAGTCCCTCTCGCCAATGGCCCGAAACTCCACCCGGCTGGCACGTGCCGAGCTAGCCCGTCTTTTCCGCCGCCGCCTGCCGGATCCACAGCAACTGGAGCATGCCTGCGAGTTGCTGGACCGCGCGATCAGCGACATCGCTGCCGATGGCCTGGTGCCGGAGACCAAGCAGGCGGTGCTGACCATGGGGGCCATCCGGCTCTTGTTGCTCGGGCATGTCGAGTTCTTCTGCCGCAAGCCTTTCGTACAACCGCCTCTCGCCGCAACGCAGGTTCCCGCATGATCAAGGAAATCGATATCGGCGGTGTCTATATCACCCCCTTCCTCGCCTGGGCCATCGTCGCCCTGGTCATCAATATGATCCTGATGCGGATATTGCAGCGCATCGGCTTCTACCGGATCGTCTGGCATCGCTATCTCTTCGACACTGCGCTCTTCATCATTCTGTTCACCGTCGTTACCGTCGTCATGACCCGGGTATAAAAATGAAAGCATTGCTTCTCTTGCTGCGTGTCTGCATCACCCTGGCGATTGTGGTGGCGGCGGGGTTCTGTGGCTGGTATCTCTGGGACTATTACATGGACGCGCCCTGGACCCGCGACAGCCGGGTACGCGCGGATATCATCCAGGTAGCGCCCGATGTCTCCGGCCTGGTGACCCAGGTGAATGTCATCGACAACCAGACGGTGAAGGCCGGCGATGTCCTCTTCGTCATCGACCGCGACCGCTATCAGCTGGCACAGAACCAGGCGCAGGCAAGCCTCGAAAGCCGCAAGGCGACTTTGGCCCAGGCGCAACGCGATCTTGCCCGCGTGACGCAACTCAACACCATTTCCATTTCGGTAGCCCAGCGCGAGCAATATCAATCGGCCGTCGATGTCGCCCAGGCCAATGTGCGGGAAGCTGAGGCAGCTCTCGATATCGCCAAGCTCAATCTGGTGCGTACCGAGATCCACGCACCGGTCGACGGCTATATCACCAACCTGCTGCTGCGTCAGGGCGACTATATCAGCAGTGGCACCGCCGTCATGGCGCTGGTCGATCGCAATTCCTTCTATATCTCCGGCTATTTCGAGGAGACCAAGCTGCCGCGGATTCATATCGGCGACCGCGCCACGATCCGCCTGCTCGGTATCGATCAGCCGATCGAGGGCCATGTCTCCGGCATCGCCAGCGGCATCGTCGACCACGAAAGACAGACCAGCCCCAACCTGCTCGCCAATGTCAATCCGACCTTCAACTGGGTGCGGCTTGCCCAGCGCATTCCGGTGCGGATCGATGTCGATCACGTGCCGGAGGGCGTGAAGCTGATAGCCGGCCTGACCGCGACCGTCGTGGTCGAGACCCAGGACCAGAAGAAATAGATGATCAGAAGCGGCGGGTGAAAAGGCCTCGTCGCTCATAGACGGCAGCGGCCTCCGTCACGAAATCGGCCATCTGCGTCGCTTTATAATCACACCGCAGCATCTCGGCGGCTTGCAGCAGACTGCTCTTGTCCTTGGCCCGGCCGGGCCGCAGCAATTCATAGACCCGCAGCAGGACGTCCTGGGGAATATCGACCAGTTCGGCCGCGCGCTCGAAATTCTGTGCCAGGGTTGCGCGATTGGCGGCGCGGGCGATTGCTGCCTGTTGCCGTAGGGCCGTCGCGGTGATGCGGAGATCGGCCATGCTCACTTGTCCGGCTTCGAGCGCTTCCAGATTCAAGGCACCAAGCTCCCGGCCCGAGGCAGTGCGCACCAGTTCCGGCCGCTGCTCCGCCAGGGGATAGTCGGCGACGGTGAGATCGGGGCGATCCGTGGATTGGCTCGTCATGGCTGTAGCTCCAGGAAGGTGACAACGATCTCTTCGGGTGTGGCGCCTTCGGTGGTCAGTCCCGTCTCGATCGCATAGATCAGTGCTACCTGCGCATGGAACCGCGCGCCCAAGGCCTCGCCCTGGGTCGGCACGACGACCGGTTCCGGCGTCTCGCCGGCGGCATAAGCGGCGGCATTGGCGCCCAGGCGGCGGTAGTGTGCGAGTTGGGTGATCGGTGCATTGGAGAAGAGTTCCAGATTGTGATGCGGCAGGCGGTCGGCCTGATGGATGACGGCCGTGCCCTTGGCCTGCAGGCCGATGCCGATCCCGGAACCGGCGAGGCGCGCGGCGCTGAGGCCGAGGAAGGAGGTATCCGCCGTATGTCCCATGCGGACAAAGCGCGCGACGGCACCACGGCTTTCGATACCGGCGCGGATTTCCCGCAGGATCGCAGAGAGCGGATGGCCGGCGAGGCTGCGGAACAACTGGCGGCCGAAAGCCGGGCTGACCCCGATAACGACCTCGTTTTTCGCCGTGCCAGGTTTCGCCTTGCCGAGATCCTGGTAACGGATGCGGACCGCTTCGGCCGCGGCAAAGGTGGCCTCGGTCCGCAGGACTTCTTCGCGGTCCAAGACGTCGCGGATCGCCGCCAGCTCCTGGCGGCGCTCGGCGCTCAGGCGATAGCCGCTGCCCGGCCCGGCATAGGCATTCGGGTCGTTGACGGCACTGATGATCCGGCCGTTGCGGATCACAGCCGCGGTCTGCAGGTAATCGCCGGAAACGCGCAGGCGGACGAGATTGAGGAGGTTTTCGGCCTCATCGCGAAAGCCGCGCTTGGCCAAGGCACGGATGACATCGAGGACGGTGATGCCGCGGGCCTTGATCGCCTCGCTGATCACCGCGACCTCGCCCGGCAGATAGCTCGCTGTCTCGTTTGACCCGGAAGCCGCCGCCACGCTGGCGCGCATCGCGGCGCTGGGTGTGCCAAGCTGCAACTCTTCCAGCACGGCACCGAGCGCATCGACGGCGCGGCGCCGGACCGCAAGGGCGCGGCTTTCCTCGATCGAGGTCAGGCCGCCATCGGCCTCGAAATCCCGTTGCAGCACCAGGAAGTCCTCCATCTCCTCGCCATTGAAGGAGGAGGGATTGAAGGAATTGTCGTAAGCGAGGATCGAGCCGAAGCCGGAACAGGTGAGGTCGGAACCCGCGAGCAAGGTCGGCGCCATCTTGGCGCCGACGCGGATCTCCGATTCCGAATGGCGGGCGTCATTGCCGGTGGCGCATTCGAGGTCGAGCCAGACGGCGATCAGATTCTCGGCCATCAGCTCACGCACGCCGCCCGGCATGGTGGCGGCCAAAGGTGCGCCGTCGATGCCGCCATTCTGGGTGCCCTGGACACCCATCGCACGCTGCAGGCAGAGGCAGCGTGCTTCGAGATAGAGCAGGGATTTCGCTTCGTGGAATCCCATGAGCAGCTCCGAGGCTGCTCCCGAGGTACAGCGCATCTTGATGCCGCGCGATGCATAGGCGGCAGCCAGGAAGGCCTTGGACCAGGGCGTGTCATCGCCGTCGACGAAAGCGCGCTCGGTGCCATAGACCGAGACGGTTTCGGCATAGGAGGTGAAGCCGGCCATGGCGATCTGCAATTCCTCGGCTTCCTCGCTGGCGCATTGGAACAGCGTGCCCCAGCGGCCGACCGATGCACCGACTGCACCGGCCAGGGCATTCGACCAGGCATTGCGGGCGACCCGCATGGTGGTTTCGACCTCATCGAAGCCGAAGGCGACAGCGGTGGCGGCATCGGCGGCGAGTTGCAGGGGATCATCCTTGGCATTGGTGACATGGGCCTGGTTGCCGGGTGTCTGCCGTGCCCGCATCTTGGAAAAGGCGAAGGCGATCTCGATTGCCGATAGTTGCGCCACCACTTCGGCGAGCTTCGCCGGCGTCATGCCATGGGCAAGGCGGACGAGCTCGGTGCGCGGCACATTGATATCGACCAGCCGGCGGGCGATCTCGGCCGAGGGCAGCGCCATGATTTCCGGCGCGATCGTCAGATCGAGATGGTGCTGGGCGATGAAGGTGTCGATCATGTCGAAATCAGCGACAGGCACGCCATCCATCGCGGTGATCCGGCCCTCTGCGATGGTGAGACCGGGTGCGGGATCCTTGGCACCTTTGAAAGCGGCAAAGCCATTGGCCGGGTCCTCGACCGCAAAGCGATCCCGCCGCAGCGGACGTTCGTCCCATTCAGCGAAGCGCCGCCAGCGATTGCTGCCTGCTGATTCCGGTATCGGCTGCTGTTGATCCGTCATGCCGCGACCCCATAGCTACGCGATCCGCCACCTTAGCAGCAGAGACGGCATCTCGGCGATATCTTCGCGGCAGAAGGCGATCTGACTGCAAGGCAGTGCTGCAGCCAAAGCAGAGGTTGCACCCAAGCAGGCGTCGGCGGCGATGCTATAGTGCGCCGCCGATCGGGGAGAAGACATGACACGCGTAACGGATTTACAGACGGTGGTCACGCGCGGCCTTTGCACGGGCTGCGGCCTGTGTGAAAGCATGCTGGGGCGCGACACCGTAGAAATGGGCATCAGCAGCAACGGCCAGATGCGGCCGCAGATCAAGCAGGCGATCGCGCCGGCCAAGCTGCAACGGGTCCTTGATGTCTGTCCCGGTGCTGTCATGCGCGGGCCGGAAGCCGGGGTGCTGGAAGGGCAGGGGCGACTCGACCCGGTCTGGGGGCCGATGATCTCGCTCTACCGCGCCTGGTCC
>Ga0209148_1000437_pt1 | contig 45737 bp, 38 predicted proteins | sample AraplaCol_mMF_r2_2_FD_184288 | JGI IMG/M metagenome (GOLD analysis project Ga0209148, IMG submission 184288) | Arabidopsis root microbial communities from North Carolina, USA - plate scrape CL_Col_mMF_r2 (SPAdes) (version 2) | ecosystem: Host-associated > Plants > Roots > Endosphere | place...
GAGATCGGGGCCGGCGATCTGCGCGCCGGAACCGAGGCGCAACAAGGCGTCATCGAGGCCGGCATTGATCAGGTAATCTTCGAGGGCGCGGTCATCCTTCAAATAGCGCTCCGACTTGCCCTTGGCAGCGCGATAGAGCGGCGGCTGGGCGATATAGAGATAGCCCTTCTCAATGAGCTGCGGCATTTGCCGATAGAAGAAGGTGAGGAGCAGCGTGCGGATATGCGAACCGTCGACATCGGCGTCGGTCATGATAATGATCTTGTGATAACGCGCCTTGTCGATGTCGAATTCTTCCGGCCCGATGCTGGTGCCGAGTGCGGCGATCAGCGTACCGATTTCGGCGGAAGAGAGCATCTTGTCGAAACGCGCGCGTTCGACATTGAGGATCTTGCCGCGCAGGGGCAGGATCGCCTGCGACTTGCGGTGGCGGCCCTGTTTGGCTGAGCCGCCGGCGCTGTCACCCTCGACGATGAAGAGTTCGGACAAGGCCGGATCGCGCTCCTGGCAATCGGCGAGCTTGCCGGGCAGGGAGGAGATGTCGAGCGCGCCCTTACGGCGGGTCAGTTCACGCGCCTTGCGGGCGGCTTCGCGGGCCGCGGCGGCCTCGACCACCTTGCCGACGATGCGCTTCGCCTCGGTCGGATGTTCCTCGAACCACTGGGAGAGGCGCTCATTGACGATGTTCTCGACCACGGGACGGACTTCCGAGGAAACCAGCTTGTCCTTGGTCTGCGATGAGAACTTCGGATCCGGCACCTTGACGGAGAGCACGCAGGTCAGGCCTTCGCGGGCATCGTCGCCGCTCAGCGTCACCTTCTCCTTCTTGGCGATGCCGCTATCCTCGGCATATTTGTTGACCTGCCGGGTGAGGGCGCCGCGGAAGCCGGCGAGATGGGTGCCGCCATCCCGCTGCGGGATGTTGTTGGTGAAGCACAGCATGGTCTCGTGATAGGCGTCGGTCCATTCCATCGACACTTCGACGGTGATGCCGTCCTTCTCACCCTGCATGACGATCGGTGCATGCAGCGCGTTCTTGCTGCGGTCGAGATAGCGCACGAAGGCTTCGATGCCGCCCTCATAATAGAGCTCAACCTGCTTCGGCTCGACACCGCGGGCATCGGTGAGGAACATGCGCACACCGGAATTGAGGAAGGCCAGTTCGCGCAGGCGATGCTCCAGGGTCGAATAATCATATTCGGTCTTGGTGAAGGTTTCCTTCGAGGCGAGGAAGGTCACTTCGGTGCCGCGCTTCGGCTTGCCGTCGACCACCGGCGCATCGCCAACAACAGCCAGCGGCGCTTCGACATCGCCATGGCGGAAGCGCAGGAAATGCTCCTTGCCGTCGCGCCAGATGGTGAGATCGAGCCGCTCGCTCAAGGCATTGACGACGGAGACGCCGACACCATGCAGGCCGCCGGAGACCTTGTAGGAGTTCTGGTCGAATTTACCGCCGGCATGCAGCTGGGTCATGATGACCTCGGCGGCCGAGACGCCTTCCTCCTTGTGGATGTCGACGGGAATGCCGCGGCCATTGTCGCGCACCGTCACCGAGCCGTCGCCATTCAGGATCACGTCGACGCGGTCGCACCAGCCGGCCAGGCTTTCATCGATGGCGTTATCCACCACCTCATAGACCATGTGATGCAGGCCCGAACCGTCATCGGTGTCGCCGATATACATGCCGGGGCGCTTGCGCACCGCATCGAGGCCCTTCAGGACCTTGATCGAATCCGCGCCATACTCAGTGCTGCCGCCATTATTTTCGTTCTCAGACATCTTCAATCCAATCGATCTATCAAGTGACAAGCCGCGATGGGCAGACGCCGCGGGTTCGTTTTCCCGGATGCGCCGCCTGGCGGCAGCTAGAGGGCTGCTTGCGCAACCTTGCCGTCGGTGACGGCAAAATTTTGGACGGCCCCGCTGAGCGGCTTGAACCAGTCGCGCTCGGTGCCGGTGAGCCAGGCCTGGGCACCGAGCTCGAGGACAATTTCGAACAGGGCCTGCCGCCGGCTGCTATCGAGATGTGCCAGGGCTTCGTCCAGCAACAGTATCGGCGCCTGACCGCGCAGGTAGCGGGTGAGCCGGGCCTGGGCGAGGATGATCGACAGCAGCAGAGCCTTCTGCTCGCCGGTCGAGCAATCACTGGCCGCAAGAGCCGCGCCGCCGAGCGCGCGGCCGAGATAGGTGACAGCGAGGTCGCTGCGATGGGTGCCCCAGCGGGTGGTGCCGCTCGCCGCGTCATCGTTGCGCGCGGATGCCAGGCATTCCCGCAGGCGGTCCTCGGCCGCGAGCGCCGGCATTTCCTTGAGCCAGGTTTCGACCGCACCGTCGATGGCGAGGCCGGCCAGCGGGAAAACGCTGCTATTGTTTTCGCCCGCCATGAATTCGGTCAGCCGCGCCACGGTGTCATTGCGGGCGGCGGCGATGGCGACGGCGAGGCCGGCGATCTCCGCTTCCAGGGCATCCAGCCAGGTAGCGATCTCGGCGGCGCCGGCCGATACCTCGCCGCGCAGCAGTTTCGCCCGCTCGCGCAAGGCGGTCTCATAGCTGTTCAGCCGCGTCGCCTGGGCGGGATCCGTGGCCGCCACCAGCCGGTCAAGGAAACGCCGCCGTGACCCCGTGGCATCGCCCAGCAGCCGGTCCATCTGTGGTGTCAGCCACTGCACCGAGAGGATCTCGGCAAAGCCGGCACGGTTGCGCAAGGGCGCCCCATTGAGACGCAGCAGCCGCCGGTCGCGACCGATCTGTGCGGGACCCAAGGGATCGCGTCCCGTTCCCAGCAGATGTTCGCCTTGCGGCGTCTGCAGCCGGGCATGGACGGCCCAGGCCATTTCGCCCTGATTGCCGGCGCTGCGGCAATCGAGTTCCGCGAGCTTGGCCTGGCGGAACCCGCTGCCGGGTGCCAGGAAGGAGATCGCTTCCAGCAGATTGGTCTTGCCGGTGCCGTTGGTGCCGGTCAGCACCACCGGCCGCGGGTCAAGCTCCAGCGTCACCTGCCGATAGCTGCGGAAGGCCGTCAGTGTCAGATGCGTAAAGCCGGTACGGGCTTCCACCTGGCCCATTTCAGTCGGGTTGGCCGTCAGCACGCGTTCCTGGCCCGGTTGAGACAAGAGGCTCAGACCCGCATCGGCATCAGGACATAGAGCGCCATGGCATCGGCGAGATCGCGCACCAGAGTCGGCGCCACGGAATCGGCCAGCACCAGTTGCAGCCCGTCGCCTTCGATCTGGTCGGCGACATCCAGCAGATATTTCGAGTTGAAGCCGATTTCCAGGGGGGCACCTTCGTATTTGACTTCCAGTTCTTCGACGGCGGTGCCGTTCTCGGCGCTGGTGGCGGAAAGCGTCATGGTATTGGCCTTGAGGCTCAGCTTCACCGCGCGGGATTTCTCACTGGAAATGGTGGAGACGCGGTCGACAGCATCGCGGAAGCTGCGGCGGTCGACTTCCATCACTTTGTCATTGCCGGTCGGGATGACGCGCTGATAATCCGGGAAACTGCCATCGATCAGCTTCGAGGTGAGGATGGTGTCGTTGAAGGCAAAGCGGATACGCGAGTCAGACAGCGAGACCTCGACCATGCCCTCGACTTCCTCGATCAGCTTGCGGATCTCGTTCACCATCTTGCGCGGCACGATCACGCCGGGAATGTTCTCGGCGCCTTCCGGCAGCGGCATTTCCACCCGCGCCAGGCGATGGCCGTCGGTGGCGACGGCGCGCAGCGACTTCTGCTTGCCGGTCGAGAAGGCATGCAGATAGATGCCGTTGAGGTAATAGCGGGTCTCTTCGGTCGAGATCGCGAACTTGGTGCGATCGACGAGGCCACGGAGATCGATGGCGGAAAGCGGGAAACGGTGCGGCAAGTCGCCGCCGGCCGTCGCCGGGAAATCTTCCTTTGGCAGGGTTGCAAGCGTGAACCGCGAGCGGCCGGCTTTCAAAGCAACCTGGGCGCCATCGCCGGCCAGTTCGATCTGTACCTCGGCACCGTCCGGCAGCTTGCGGACGATGTCGTACATGGTATGGGCCGGCACCGTCGCGGCGCCCGGGATCGCCACATTGGCGGCAGTCTGCTCGACGATGGCGAGATCCATGTCGGTGGCGGTCAGGCTCAGGCGGTCGCCCTTGGCCTCTACCAGTACGTTGGAGAGGATGGGGATGGTATTGCGCCGTTCGACGACACTCTGCACATGGGCAAGGGAACGCAACAACGCAGTCCGATCAATGGTCAGCTTCATGGCCACTCACATTCGTCCTATGGGCCGCTCCAGCTCTATCGACGGTTTATCCGCCGCCAGCTTCTGAACGGTCTTTTCATCCCAATCACCTTGCCGGGAAAGTCGGTTCGACCGACAACGGAGGGGGCAATCGGCATCCGAATCGCGCCCCCGCGACAGCAAGTGGAGAACTATAGCAGCCGGCTTCGCCCACAACAGCTTTTTTCGGCAAAAATCCGGGAGAATCAGCCGCTAAAGGGCGGCAAAATCGATTCCGTCGGTACTTTTCCGAGGCCCACAGGGTGCCCCGAGTCGCTGCGTTGGGCGGGAGAATCCGGATGTCCTGCTGGCGGCGGCGCTGCGCTCGCCTCACCGGAGGGAATGTCGCCATGAGGGCATTTAGCGACGTTTCTGACCCCGATAAACCAAGCCGAACTGGCTTCAACCACATGTGAACAGCGATCCGCCGGCTCGGCTGGGATCCCGCCGCAAAATCGCCTTAGTTGGACGGCTCATTGTCGGCCTCGCCGGCGTTGAATCCTTCAACACCACGTCAACAAACCTGTCGGCCCAATGGGTCAGCCCCCCAAGGGGGCTAAAGAGTGGGGACCAGAGTAATGCCGGGGATACCGGTCAGCACCGCCAGCACTGCCATCGCGCGCCAGTTTCATCACGATGCCCGTCAAGCTCCCCGCCACGCTCAGGGGGCCTTCCTAGACCGGTGCGGTTTCTCACGCAATTCACTCAAACACACTGTGCTTTCGGTAGGTCTTCTCGTTGCCGGCGCCTGCGGCGTCCTGGGGACGGCCTCAGGGGCGATGGTGCAGGGGGCGATGGCGAAGGATCTCGGCGATCGCTTTCCCGCCACGGCACCAAGCGCGGCGGCACAGCCGGCGAAGAATGCCGGCGGGCTGATCGTCTCGATGGCCAATGTCACAGCGGACAAGGGCAACATGCTGGACCGGCTGCTGGCTGCCCAGAACGTGCCGGCGGATAATCGCCGCGCCGTGCTTGCCGCCCTCAGTGACATGATCGATCCGGCCAGTCTGCCGGCGGGATCGCGTCTGCGCCTGACTTTCGCGCCGGCAGATGATGCCACGGCCGGCAGCGCCACGCGCCTGGTGCAGACGGTCGAGGTGACGACGGGCGATACCACCAGTCTGATGGTGCATATCGATGCCGCCCGCCCGGTCTCCGACCAGGATGTCGCCAAGGCTTTGCAGGCCCGGTCCGGCACATCCGGCGGCAAGGCGTCGATCTGGATTGTCAATCAGAAGCCGGCAGATCAGCAGCCGGATGGCCAACAAGCGGCGACTGGCGGCAGCACAACGGACCGGTCGCAGGCGGCAAGCCTCGGCACGCCAGCCGAAAGCGGGCAGGCCGACAGTGCAGAAGGCGACGGCCAGTTCGTCGTCCAGCATGTGACTGGCACGGTCGGCAAGAATTTGCGGGCTGCCCTCATCGCCAAGGGCCTGCCTGCCGCGGTGGCGGATGAAATCGTGCTCGGCTTCAAGGCCGGACCCGGCCGGCTGCCGGCTTTGCACGCCGCGGCCACCTTCGAGGTGATCTATGAGGGCCTCCAGCGCGGCAGCAAGCTCGACGATCCGCAATTGCGCTATGCCATGCTCGATGACGGCGGCAAGACCCAGCGCATCTATCGCTATCAGACCGATGAACAGACCACGACCCTGATGCAGGAGGACGGCCACGGCGTTGCCCTGGTCGATCTCGGCAAGCCGTTGCAGATCGATGCCCGCATCACCTCGCCCTATGGTTGGCGCATCCATCCCGTCTTCGGTGATCGCCGCTTCCATGAAGGGGTTGATTTCGGTGCCCCAACCGGTACGCCGGTGGTCGCGACCAGCGACGGTGTCGTCGAGGATATCGGCTGGCGCGGCAATTACGGCAAGTATGTCCGGCTGCGCCATGACGGCCATCTCGCGACCGCCTATGCCCATCTGTCCGGCTTCGCCCGCGGCCTGCAGCGCGGCAGCACGGTGAAACGCGGCGACATCATCGCCTATGTCGGCCGCAGCGGCGTCGCCACCGGTCCGCATCTCTATTACGAGGTGCTGGTCGACGGCAAACAGATCGATCCGATGAAATCGATCCCCGGCGAGCCGGTCAGTCTCACCGGCCAGCAGCTGGCGGAATTCCAGAAATACGTGGAAACCGCGCCTGAGGAATAAGGCAAGCTTTCACGGAAAAGAAAAAGCCGGGTCGATCAGCATCGGTCCGGCTTTTCTTATAGCCTCATCACCTGCAGGTGGCACTCAGCCCTCCAGCATGCGGCGCAAGAGATCGACATCCTCGGCGAAGCCGGAATCACCGACGCAGAGTTCTTCCACCTTCTTCACCGCATGCATGACGGTGGTGTGGTCGCGGCCGCCGAATTTGCGGCCGATTTCCGGCAGTGAGCGGGTGGTGAGCTGCTTCGCCAGATACATCGCGATCTGGCGCGGGCGGGCAACGGTGCGGGCGCGGCGCGGCGACTGCATATCGGCGAGCTTGATGTTGAAATGCTCAGCGACGCGGCGCTGGATTTCCTCGATGCTGACGCGTCGGTCATTGGCGCGTAAGAGATCCTTCAGGAGCTCCTGTGCCGATTCCAGGGTCACCGGCCGGCCGACCAGGGTGGCATGGGCGGTGATGCGGGTGAGGGCACCTTCCAGCTCGCGCACATTCGAAGCGATGCGGTGCGCCAGGAATTCCAGCACCTTCTGCGGAATCTCGACACCGCTCTGCTCGGCCCGCGACTGCAGGATGCCAAGGCGGAGCTCATAGGTGGTCGGATGGATATCGGCGACGAGGCCCCAGCCGAGGCGCGAGCGCATGCGCTCTTCCAGGCCTTCGAGATCCGAGGGCGATTTGTCGGCGGAAAGGATCACCTGGCGGTTCTGGTCGGCCAGCGCATTGAAGGTGTGGAAGAACTCTTCCTGTGTCGATTCCTTGCCGATGATGAACTGCACGTCATCCACCATCAGCACGTCGACGCTGCGGAACTGCTCCTTGAAGGCCATGGTGCTCTTGTTCCGCAAGGCGCGGATGAACTGGTACATGAACTTCTCGGCGGAGAGATAGATCACCCGCTTATGCGGTTTCCTGCGCCGGATATGCCAGGCGATGGCATGCATCAGATGGGTCTTGCCGAGACCGACGCCGCCATAGAGGAACAGCGGATTGAACGGCACGGTATCTGCCTCCGCCACCCGGTAGGCGGCGGCATGGGCGAGCTCGTTCGACTTGCCGACGACGAAGTTGTCGAAGGTCAGGCGCGGATCGAGCGGCGCGCTGACATCGTCGAAACCATCGGCCTCTTCACTGCGGAAATATTGCGGGGCGGCCATCGTTGCGACCGTGGCGGCACCGACACTGTCGGCGCGGAGCGCCGGGGCGCCGCCTTCCATCACACCGGCGGCAGCATTGCCCTCTGCCGTCAGTGCCAGATCATCCAGCGCCGCCTCGTCATTCATCTGTGCGCGGCCGGCAAGGGCATCGACAATCACCTCGACCGACCGGATTTCCGGATTCTCGGTCGACCACAGGGCCTTGATGCGATCGCCATAATGGGTCGTCACCCAGTCACGCATGAAACGCGATGGCACCGCAACGCGCAGATCGGCGCCGCGGCGGCCGGCCAGGGTCAGGGGCTTCAGCCAGCTGCGAAACGTCGCTTCGCCATATTCCGCCCGCAGGCGGCCACGGATGCGTGCCCATTGTGCATTGAGCTGGGTATCGCTGTTCAATTCCGACATCAATCTTCCCCGTCTGCCGTTCCGCCTGGGCTCCTCTTCGGCCCCTGAACACCCTGGCGGTCCTGCATAAGCCTTGGCTTTCGCCACCTCACCAGACCGGACGGCGCCCATGCGTCTGCGCGGTCCCACTTACTGATGCAGCCGGTGTCGCGTCGACCGGCCGCCTTACGCCTTTTGCTGGACCTTCTAATCCTGGGTCCAGGGCAGGCCGGCAAACCGCCAACCGCCAACTGAGCTGCGATGTCCGGCGGCATCGCGATCCCCCTCGAAACCGCCGGCGATGTTGTAACACTGGGTGTAACCGGCAGCGGTCACCGCCAGGGCGGCTGCCTTGGACCGGGCGCCGCTTCGACATAGGAATAAAAGTGGTGTATCCTTGTCGCCAGCAGCCAGCTTCTCGGTCAGTTTGGCGACGAAATCGGCATCGACGGCCATCTGCGGATAGGCCTGCCAGCTCAGCAGAATCGGCGCCTTGCCGAGATTGCCGAGGTCCGGACGACCGACAAAGCTCCATTCCGGTACCGTCCGCACGTCGATCAGTTGTGCGCCCTTCTCGGCTGCCAGAAGCTGCCAGGCTTCATTCACGTTGAGATCTCCGGCGTAACTCATGAGCGGCCCCCGGAGGTCGGCATCGGGCGACTGGCATGAATCGGTTCCTGGCCGGCAGCCGGCATCTCTGCCGTCTTCCGTCGCACCTTGTGGCTGCACTGCTGGGACATCTGGGAAACCTTGGGAGAATGAAAAACTGATCCCGACCGTGGCCTCGAGGTCACGGACAGAGCGACGGCGCAGCGAACCCGGGTACGCCCTATCGGGGCGCCCGCAGCGGGTGCTGCGTCACTCAGGAATACAGTTTTTGGTGGAATTATATCCGGAACGATCGAAGGTCGCGTGACGGCTGGCGGGGCGATAGCAAATGAACGAAGCGCCTTGTTGCATATTAGTCACTACCCTTCTGTGCGCCAGTGCCCTCAAGTCCTTGCGGTTACCTGGGGCATCGACCCCATGATCTAGACCAACCGCAAAACTATCCGAGCTCTACGCCCAACTATCTGAAATTGTTTTAATTTTTTGAAGCCTTTGACCAAATGGTCGGCTTTGCCTCAACCCGTCTACTCTTGGGGATAACTCTACGTGGAGCAGCTTCGGAAGGCAATATGATCGAATCGAGAACGCTGAGATAGCCGGTCCTGACGTCGATTCCGTGTCAAAAAAACAACAACCGTCCTTGGATCAGGGAAAAACCTGCCGCCTGGTTGCAACGCAAAGTGGCGAACCCGATTTTCGCGCAGACAAAAAGACAATCGCTGCAGCTGGCAAACTGCAGCGATTGTCTAATAGGCAGTGACAGTTATGTGACGTGCTTGAAGCGCGTCGGCAGGCGTCAGCCGGCGGCGAGCGCCTTCACGCGCTTGGTCAGGCGCGACACCTTGCGGGCCACCGTATTGCGATGCAGCAAGCCCTTGCTCACGCCGCGATGCAATTCCGGCTGGGCCGCCTTGAGGGCGGCTTCGGCCGCAGCCTTATTGCCGCTGGCGAGCGCCTGCTCGACCTTCTTGACCTCGGTCTTGATGCGGCTGGTGCGGGCGCGGTTCTGCGCGGTACGCGTTTCGGTCTGGCGAATGCGCTTCTCAGCCGATTTATGATGAGCCATGGGTTTAATCCGTCGAATTCAGTGTCAAAGGGACAAGCAAATTTTCAGCGGCGGCTTATACAGGCGCAGGGGCCCAGCGTCAACCCGGCGTCGACCCAACGTCGACCCTGTGCCTGCCGTCCCATCACGGCGGGCAAACTCGGCCATCAGTTCATCACCGCCCGAGCCATCGCTAAGCTGGGCCGCGTTAACCACATATGGATAGCGGTGGACAAGCCTCCCCGGAAGGCTACAAATAGCCGCCATATCCGGGGCGGCCAGATGGCCGCGACGAGGGGTGCTGCGGTGCCCGAAATCGTTTTCTGACAGGTCATCCGATGCCGGCTTCCAGCCAAACCGCCGCCTCGCGGTCCGATCCAGGTCGCCCAGCCCAGCCAGGGCTTGCCCAAGCAGCGGCCGGCAAGCTGCCTTTTGCCAAGATGCATGGCCTCGGCAATGACTTCGTGGTGCTCGACTACCGGCAGGGCGGCCCGCGGCTGAGCGATGCCCAGATCCGCCTGATCGCCGATCGCCGCCGTGGCATCGGCTGTGACCAGCTGATCATCCTGGAACCGGCCCGGACCGCCGGTACCGATCTCTTTATGCGGATCCACAATCCCGATGCCAGCGAATCCGCCGCTTGTGGCAATGCCACGCGCTGTGTCGCGGCCCGTGTCATGGATGAACTCGGCCGCGAGGACCTAGCGATCGAAACCGTTGCCGGCCTGCTCGCCGCGGAAAGCCGCGATGGCGGCGCGGCGGTCGCCGTCGATATGGGGGCGGTCCGGCTCGATTGGCGCGACATCCCGCTGGCCACGGCCTGTGACACAGCACATCTGCCGTTGAGCCTGGGGCCGCTCAGCGATCCGGTTGCCGTCAATGTCGGCAACCCGCACGCAGTCTTCTTCGTGCCCGATGTGGCTGCAATTGACCTCGCCGGCCTCGGGCCGCAGCTCGAGCACCATCCGCTCTTTCCCGAGCGCGCCAATATCGAGATCGTACAGCTGCTCGACGACGGCCGTCTGCGCATGCGGGTCTGGGAGCGCGGTGCCGGCATCACGCAAGCCTGCGGCAGCGGCGCCTGCGCGACCGCCGTGGCGGCGGCGCGGCGCGGTATCACCGGCCGCTCGGCGGAAGTCGTGCTCGATGGCGGCAATCTGCAGATCGACTGGCTCGCTGACAATCATGTCCGCATGACTGGTGGCTGGACTCACAGCTTCGACGGCATGATCGATCTCGCGGCGATGGATGTGGCGCGGTTCGAGACCGGCCAATGACAACTGCCGTCTTCCAGCCGGGACCGGATCGGCCTACTGCCGGACCATTGCCGTCGCCCCAACTGCTGACCTTCGGCTGCCGGCTCAATGCCTTCGAGACCGAGGTGATGCGCGGCCATGCCACCGCCGCCGGGCTCGACAATGCGGTCATCGTCAATACTTGCGCCGTGACGGCGGAGGCCGAGCGCCAGGCCCGGCAGGCGATCCGCAAGGCGCGCCGGGAACAGCCGCAGGCCAAGATCATCGTCACCGGTTGCGCCGCCCAGATCGCCCCGGAGCGTTTCGCGGCGATGCCGGAAGTCGATCATGTGATCGGCAATGATGAGAAGCTGAAAGCTGAGACCTTCACGGCCTTCGCGACGGCCGGTATTGAGGCACCCCGCATCACCGTCGCCGATATCATGACGATCACGGAAACCGCCGGTCATTTCGTCGGCGGCCTGGCACAGCATATCCGCGCCTTCGTCGAGATCCAGCAGGGCTGCGATCATCGCTGCACCTTCTGCATCATTCCTTTTGGCCGCGGCAACAACCGCTCGGTGCCGGTGGGCGAGATCGTCACGCAGGTTGCGCGCCTCGTAGCAGAAGGTGCGCGCGAAGTGGTGCTGACCGGGGTCGACATCACCGGCTACGGCGCCGATCTGCCGGGCCGGCCGACGCTCGGTCAACTGGTGCGACGCCTGTTGAAGCTGGTTCCCGATCTGCCGCGGCTGCGCCTCTCCTCACTCGATGTGGTCGAGGTCGATGAGGAGCTCATGCGCCTGATTGGCGAGGAGGCGCGGCTGATGCCGCATCTGCATCTCTCGCTGCAGGCGGGCGACGATCTCATTCTGAAACGCATGAAGCGGCGCCACAGCCGCGACGATGCGATCCGGTTCTGCGACGAAATGCGCCGGCGCCGGCCGGATATCGTCTTTGGTGCCGATATCATCGCCGGTTTTCCGACTGAGACGGAGGCGATGTTCGCGAACAGCCTCGATCTCGTCGAGCGCTGCAGCATCACCTATCTCCATGTCTTTCCCTATTCCGCCCGGGAGAATACGCCAGCGGCGAAGATGCCGCAGGTGCCCGGCGATATCCGGCGCGACCGCGCTGCCCGGCTGCGAGCGGTCGGAGAAAGCGCGCAGCAGCGGCACTTCGCCAGCCAGATCGGCCGCATGGCGGAGCTGGTGGTGGAAACCGTCAAGGCTGACGGCAGCGTCTTCGGCCATGGCCGTGATTTCATGCCGATCCGGGTGATGGATCCGGCGCGCCGGCTGAAACGCGGTGATCTCGTCACCGTTCGCCTTCTTCATCATACCGACACGGAACTGATCGCCGAACCGGCGGTTGCCGTTGCCGCCTGACAAAACCGAAAAGCAGATTTGACCTGATGAGTGAGCAGACCAACGAAACCGAAAAGCGCGGCTGGTTCGCGCGACTGAAATCCGGCCTCAGCCGGACCTCGACCCGCATCACCGGCAGCATCACCGGCATCTTCACCAAGCGCAAGCTGGACCGGGAGCTGCTGGATGAGCTGGAAGAGGCGCTGATCGCCGCCGATCTCGGGCCCGCCACCGCTGAGCGCTTGATCAAGGTGCTGGCCAAGGACCGTTTCGACAAGGAGATCGACGAAGGCGAAGTGCGTGAGATCTTCGCCGGCGAGATCGCCAATATCCTGCGCCCCGTGGCTCAGCCATTGGCGCTGCGGCCGTTGCAGCCGCATGTCATCCTGGTGGTCGGTGTCAATGGCAGCGGCAAGACCACCACTATTGGCAAGCTGGCAAAGCAGTTCCAGGCCCAGGGCAAGAAAGTCATGCTGGCGGCCGGCGATACCTTCCGCGCGGCGGCCGTCGAGCAGCTCAAGGTCTGGGGCGAGCGCAGCGGCGTGCCGGTGGTGGCGCGGGAGGCCGGCGGCGATGCAGCAGGGCTCGCTTATGACGCGCTGGCGCGAGCCAAGGCCGAAGGCATGGACGTGCTGCTGATCGATACCGCCGGCCGGTTGCAGAACAAGGCCGGGCTGATGGAAGAGCTCGCCAAGATCATCCGCGTCATCAAGAAGATCGATCCCTCGGTGCCGCATGACTGTCTGCTGGTGCTCGATGCCACCACCGGCCAGAACGCCCATTCCCAGGTCGAGATCTTCAAGGAGATGTGCCAGGTGACCGGCCTCGTCGTCACCAAGCTTGACGGCTCGGCCAAGGGCGGCGTGCTGGTTGCCTTGGCCGAGAAGTTCAAGTTGCCGGTGGTCTCGATCGGTGTCGGCGAGGGTGCCGACGATCTCCGTCCGTTCGAGGCCGAAATCTTCGCCCGCTCATTGATGGGGCTCTGAGCGTCTTAGCGCGTCCCGGGCGTCAGCGCGCCTTGGCGTCCGCCAGGATGTGATCTGCCGCCTTCTGCGCCAGCATCATGGTCGGCGCATTGGTATTGGCGGAGGGGACCAGTGGCAGGGCCGAGGCATCCACCACGCGCAAGCCTTCAACGCCGAAAACCCGCAACTGCTGATCGACAACTGCGTCGCCGATCCCCTTGCCCATCCGGCAGGTCGAGGTCGGGTGGTAGACCGTGCTCGCCCCTTTGCGGAAATCGGCCAGGATCGCCGCATCGCTCTTATCCGCCAACACCGGTGCGATCGGCTCGCTGATCAGCGATTGGAAGGCCTTGGAGCCCTCCAACTCGCGGATGAACTTGCCGCCGGCAACGGCCACCGCCTGATCGTCTTCGGTGGCGAGGTAATTGGGCTCGATCACCGGTGCCGCCGTCGGATCGGCACTGCGAATGCGGATATGCCCGGCGCTGGTCGGGCGGCAGGGCTGGAAGCAGAGGATGAAGCCAGAGAAGGCATCCATCTCATAATGCCGCTTGGCGCCTGTGCCGACCCCATAATAAGTGACCGGATTGTAATAGACCTGGATATCCGGCCGGGGCGCATCGCGGTGCGAGCGGATCAGGCCACCGCATTGATTGACGCTGATGCTCAAGGGTCCCTTGCGGGTGGCGAGATAGGTCAGGCCGGCTTTCAGTTTGCCGAATAGCGGCCGCAGCGTGTTGTTGAGGGTCGGGCGATTGGCCTTATAGGAATAGGTCATCGCCAGATGGTCCTGCAGATTGGCGCCCACGGCGGCATTGTCGATGATGACATCAATGCCGTGCTGCTTCAGCAAGCCGGCCGGGCCGATGCCGGAGAGCTGCAGCAGTTGCGGTGAGTTGACCGCGCCGCCGCTCAAGATGACAGACGCCTTGGCAAAGACTTTCTCCTCGCGCCCATCCCGCCGATAGGCGACGCCGACGGCGCGGCCGTTCTTGATCAAGATGCAGGAGACGAGCGCGCGGGTGCGCAGTTCAACATTGCCGCGCTGCAGGGCTGGCCGCAGGAAGGCGTCGGCCGCCGACCAGCGCCGGCCGTTCTTGATGTTGATCTGGTACATGCCGAGCCCCTCCGGCTGGTCGCCATTGGCGCCGCTGCCAGGCAGGGGATCGCGGTTCATGTTGTCGGTCTGCGGCAAGCCGAGTTCGGTTGCCGCCTCGAAGAAATAGCGCTTCAGCGGATGTGCCTGCGCGCCGATCTCGCTGATCACCAACGGGCCGGCATCGGCGCGCGGATGGGCGAGGAAGTTTTCGCTGCGACGGAAATACGGCAGCACGTCCGACCAGCCCCAGCCGGTATTGCCGAGCGCCTGCCAATCATCGTAATCGGCAGGCAGGCCGCGCATATAGACTGATGCATTGATCGAGCTTGAGCCGCCGACCACCTTGCCGCGCGGCCAGTAGATGCGGCGGTTGTCAAGGGCGGCGACCGGCTCGGTCTCATAGGCCCAGTTCACCCGTCGGTCGAAGAAGGTCATGCCGTAGCCGAGCGGCACTTTGATCCAGAAACGGTTGTCGCTCCCGCCGGCTTCCAGAACCAGGATCTTGTTGCGGCCATCGGCCGAAAGACGATCTGCGAGCACGCAGCCGGCTGAGCCGGCGCCGATGATGATGTAGTCGAACTGATCCATGATCCCAATCCGGGCAGGTACTCCAATCCGGCCCAAATCCATTTGGACGGGCCGGCGCGAGGCTGCGGCTGCCGATACCGACGCCTCCGGTTGCTAGACAAGAAAAACCAGTCCCTGTCCGCCATCTTGCCAGCGACGGGTATTGCGACCGTCCGGACTTTGCCTCGATGTCGTGGGTGATCTGCCGAACAAGCCCCGCATCTATGGGCGTATAGAGAGATTCTATTTTATGTCAATTATGTGACATGCAACTATGTGTCATGTGCGGCGCCTGGGCGGCGAAGTCCTGGCCAGGCAACCAAGGCCGCCGATCATGGTGCAAGATGACTCTCTCTCCCCTTATGGCCCTGCTGGTCCTGTCGGCAGCCCTGATGCATGCCGGCTGGAATGTGATGGCCAAGACCGCCGGCGACAAACTGCTCAATATCGGTCTGATTTCCGTAGGACTGGGCGTGGTTGGCCTGGTTTTCACGCCCTTTGTCGACTTCCCGGACCGGGCCAGTTGGCACTTCCTGCTGGGATCTCTGGTTGCCCATCTCGGCTATTATGTCTTTCTATCGACCGGCTATCGCCATGGCGATCTCAGCCAAGTCTATCCGATCGCCCGCGGCATGGCGCCGCCATTGGTCGCCTTCACCGCCTGGCTGCTGATCGGCGAGACCCTGACGCCCTTGCAGCTCACTGGTGTGCTGGCCACCTCCTTCGGCATTCTCAGCCTCGCCTTAGACAAGCCGCTGGAGCGCGCCCATAGCTGGCGGCCGATCCTGTTCGGCCTGCTCACCAGCCTCACCATCATGAGCTACACCCTGTTCGACGGGCAGGGTGTCCGCGTCGCCGGTGATCACTTCGGCTATATCATCTGGCTGTTTGTGCTGGATGTGCCGCTGGTGCTTGCCTATTGCCTGTGGCGGCGGCCTGGGGCGCTCGGTTATTTCCGCCGGCGCTGGCGTTTCGGCCTGATCGGCGGCGTGCTGTCAGGCGGCGCCTATGGCATTTCCATTTTCGCGATGTCGCAAGGCGGTCTTGCCAGCGTCTCGTCGCTGCGTGAAACCAGCGTGATCTTCGCGGCGGTGATGAGCTCGCTGCTGCTCAAGGAGCGTTTCCGCCACCGCCGTTATGTCTCCGTGGTTCTAGTCGCCACCGGTGCGGTGCTGCTGCACTGACAGCGGGCAGCAACGAATATCGCGGCCCATATCGCCGTCATGTACCGGCGGCGACGCTCCTTCAGCTATGTAGTACGCGCGGTTCCTTCAGCGCATATTTACCGCTGACCACGAGCCCGGCCATCGACAGCGATTTGCGCGAGCCAGGTTCGTTGACATTCTGCAGCACGACATGCGGCGTCTCGTAGCGGTCGGTATAGGCGTGGATCACCCGCCATTCCGGAAAACGATTGCGCGGCAGGAAATCAGAACTCTCAACCAGGACGGTGCCGATAGCAAAGGCCGGATCGTCATCATGGATGATGCGCGGATCGGCAGACTTGCGGCTAAAAAGCGACAGTTTCAAGACAACCACTCCCCAAAGGCCGTCAGTGCGCTGCTTGCCCGAGATGGGGATCGCCTCCTAGCGATCTGTCGCCATTTTCAGCTTTACACAGGCGACGCAAGAGCTACAGCCGCATGTGATATTGCCAAGAAGCTATTAACAATTAGTTGCGGATATACAGCATTTTAGCGGCATCCATTAATAGCGCCCCTGAGGGATCGGGAAGGCCAAACCGGCCCCATATCCTGCAATACGATCAGGCCTAATAGGAAACGGGCCCGACCTGAGGCCGGGCCCGTCTCAGCTCTGAAAAAAGTGAACCGATCAGGAGTCGAAGCGCACCGACTTGATATGGTCACCCTTCTTGATCGCATGCAGTGCCGGCAGGCCATCGATCACCCGTCCGAACACCGTGTGCACACCGTCGAGATGGGGCTGGGACTCCAGCACCAGGAAAAACTGCGATCCGCCGGTGTCGCGGCCGGCATGGGCCATGCTGAGCGAGCCTTCGAGATGCTCATGGGGATTGCCCTCGGTTTCGCAGGCAATGCGCCAGCCGGGGCCGCCCGTACCGGTGCCCTGCGGGCAGCCGCCCTGGGCGACGAAGCCGGGAATCACGCGGTGGAAGGTGAGGTCGTCATAGAAGCCGTCGGTCGCCAGGGTGTAGAAATTGGCGACGGTATTGGGGGCCACATCGGGATAGAGCTCGATCACCATATCGCCGGCATCGGTCGACATGACGCAACGGGTCAATGTCTTGAGCTTGTCCGGGTCGATGTCATGAACTTTCACACTTCCGCGCGCCATCTAGTTTCTCCTCACCCATTGGCTACCTGCCACCGGCCGCGGCAAAGGCCCCGGCAGCAATCGATCGCCGGACACTAGAGCGCGAGGGCGCCGAGGGGAAGCAGAAATCGGGACCTTTGCACGACCTTTTGCCCGGTTAAAACTGGCCGGAAAGCTCAGCCACCGGCCAGATGCTGGAACTCCGCCACCACCAGTCGGTATAGGTCGCGCTTGAAGGGCACGATGAGGTCGGGAACCGTCGTGAAATCGACCCATTGCCAGGCCGAGAATTCCGCGTGCTTGGTCGCGATATCGATGTCCTTGTCGGTCCCCTCAAAGCGGAAGGCGAACCATTTCTGGCGCTGGCCGCGGAAACGGCCCTTCCAGATCTTCGGTACCAGGTCATGGGGCAGGTCGTATTCCAGCCAGCCGCGACTTTCCCCCACCAGCTCGGCCTTGTTGGTGCCGATCTCTTCCTTCATCTCCCGCCAGGCGGCCTTCAGCGGATCCTCGTCGTCATCAATGCCACCCTGCGGCATCTGCCAGGCCGGGCCGGGATTGTCGATGCGCTGGGCGACGAAAACCTTGCCGTCCTGGCGAAACAGGGTGATGCCGACGCAGGGGCGGTAAGGCAGGGCGGCGATTGCTTCCGCGCTCAGGACTTTGCTCATGGAACCTCGACAGATTGGCGGGATCAGATCGCCCGCGCCAAAAAATGGATCGTAGCCTCAGATGGGTTGTATCCCGGGCAGGCTGCTATTGCGCCAGCATATTGCTGGCCGGCGTCAGGGCAAGCCCCTGATTGGCGAGCTGCTCGCTCCAGCTGGCGAGCAGGGCGAGGGACAGGGGTGAGGGTAGTACCACCAGCAACGGGCTCTGCTTGTCATGGGCGGCAGCGGCGAGCACGTCGAGGCGACGCAGCAAGGCATCGCGTCCCGCCGCCTCGTCACTGGCAAGCAGAGCCTTGAGATGCGGCAGATGCACGGGCGGCGCCAGTTCTCCCGTCAGCAGGCGCGGATCCGGTGATGCTTCGACGATGGCAACACCGCGTTTATGCAAGGCCGTGAGCACCGGTGGCAGGGCGCCGCGATCGGTGAGGAATCGGCTGCCAAGCTGGGTGGCAACACCCAAGGCCTGGGGAGCTCGTTCCAGGATCCGGTCGAGCCGGGTGATATTCTCTTCGGGCCGCAACCCGGTCATCAGGGCATCGGCGCCCGGATCGTCCTGCGGTGCCGCGGATTCCAGCGGTAGATCGACCAGGGCTTCATGACCATGGGCCCGCGCCGCCTCGATCCAGGCGCCGAGTTCCGGGGCATAGGGGCTGAAGCTGAGCGAGATGTCCGGTGGCAGATAAAGAATGGCGGCGGCGGTCAAGGCGCGGTTGAGCCCGAGGCCTGTCACCAGGACGGCGCAATGCGCGCCCGTGACGGCGCTGGCCGGACGCTGGAAACGTTGCCAGAGCGGCAGGTCGAAGGCGCCTTCGGCCAGGGATTGGCCGGCGGCGGGCGGATACTGCGCCATCAATTCGCTCGGCGACATTGAGCGCAAGGTCACCGGCCCCGTTAAGCTTGGTGCTGCTCGCAGGGCGCCTGGGGCTGCGACGGCCTGACCGGCGGCGGCAAGGCCCAGTTCGGTGAGGAAATTGGCGGCTTTTTGCAGCAGTGGCGTCCCAGTGACAACGACGACGCCCCCGGCCAGGCCGGCCGCCAGCAGGAACATGCCGAAAAAGCGCAGGGGACCGCCGGACCGGCGCGTGGTCTCCGATAGCAGAGCCCGCTCCCCGTCACCTGAATGGCTGGTATTGATCATGCTGACCAATTTGGCCTGTCCTGCTTGCCGTGTCCTGTTAACTCACGACTAACAAGCAAAAAACGTACCGCCGTGAACGGAGGGGTGGGGCCGGAAAATAATTCGCCCGGATCAGCAGGTTAGTGCTGATCCGGGCGGGAAACAAATGTAACTGAGGCGTCGCTGGTCGCGGCGGTTTTTACCGCCCGGCCAGTCCTGCCGCCGGGTTTAGCCGGCCTTCTGTGCTTGCACCAGAGCCAGGCCCTTCAACAGGTCGAGGGCACGGCCGAGCTGGTAATCCTTGTCCGGATCGGTGATCGCTTCCTTCTCCGAGCCGACATAGGGCTTCTTATTGGCCTGGTCGGCAGGCTTGCCCGCCGCCCCGGCCACTGCCTTAGTGGCATCCTTGTTCTGCGGATTGGCATTGCTGTCCGGCTTGGCGGCCCCGTTATTGCCGTTGCCGTTATTCTGATCCGCCGGCGCCTGGCTGTTGTCGTTCGAATTGGTGCCGCCCTTGTTGGTGAGGGCGCCCTTCAGATCCGATTCATGGCGGCTGGTATCGTTGTCGACCTCTTCGATCTTGGCCTGTTCAACCAGCAGATCCGGATCGATGCCCTTGGCCTGGATGCTGCGGCCCGACGGCGTGTAATAGCGCGCCGTGGTCAGGCGGATGGCACCATGATTGGCGATGGGGATGACCGACTGCACGGAGCCCTTACCGAAAGAGCGGGTACCGAGCAGGATGGCGCGGTGATGATCCTGCAGCGCACCGGAGACGATTTCCGAGGCCGAGGCGGAACCACCATTGATCAGCACGATGATCGGCTTGCCGTTCATCAGGTCACCCGGCTCGGCATTCCAGCGCTGCGCTTCATCCGGGTTGCGGCCACGGGTCGAGACGATCTCGCCCTTGTCGAGGAAATCGTCGGAGATGGCGATCGCCTGGTCGAGCAAGCCGCCCGGATTGTTGCGCAGATCGAGGACGAGGCCGCTGAGCTTGTTCTGGGTCGCGTCATTCAACTTGGCGATCGCATCCTTCAGGCCGGAATCGCTCTTCTCGGTGAAGCTGGAGATGCGCACATAGCCGATATTGCCCTCTTCCAGCTCCCAGCGGACCGATTTCACGGCGATCACGGCGCGCTTCATGCTGACGTCGAAGGGATCCTTGTTGCCCCGGATGATGGTGAGCTTGATACTGGAACCGACCTCGCCGCGCATCTTCTCGACCGCGTCATTGAGGCTGAGGCCCATGACCGGATCGCCGTCGATGCCGGAGATGAGGTCACCCGCCTGGATACCAGCCTGGGCCGCCGGGGTGCCATCCATCGGCGAGACGACCTTCACCAGGCCGTCTTGCATGGTGACTTCGATGCCGAGGCCACCGAACTCGCCCTTGGTCTGCACCTGCATATCGGCGAAGTCCTTGGCGTTCATATAGCTGGAATGCGGATCGAGCGAGCTCAGCATGCCGTTGATTGCGGATTCGATCAGCTTGTCGTCGCTGACCGGCTCGACATAGCTGGAGCGGACGCGCTCGAACACGTCGCCGAACAGGTTGAGCTGCTCATAGGTATCGGCCGGTTTGGTATCGGCGCTGACGAAATGCGGTCGCAAGGCGAAGGTACCGAGGGCCAAGCCGACGGACAGGGCGGTTGCGATAAGGAGGGACGATCGAAACATGCTTTACTGACCTTCGCTGTTATCAACACGAGTTAGACTGCCGAACCACGGTGCCGGATCCACCGGCTGACCGTTGTGGCGCAGCTCAACATATAATTTCGGGTGGTCCTGGTTAGAGGTTACCGAGCCAGCAGCCGATTGCCCCGTATCGGCCGTCGCCTCGCCGGACGTTCCCATGATGCCGACCGGTTCTCCGGCCACCAACCATTGCCCAACAATGGCGTCGACCCGGCCCAATCCGGCAAGGACTGTATGATAGCCGCCCCGATGTTCAATGATCAATATTTGCCCATAGGAGCGGAAAGGCCCCTGAAAGACGATCCTACCGTCAAATGGCGCCACCACCTGGGCCTGTGGCCGCGTCTCCAGCAGAATACCGCGGGCTTGTGACAGATCGCTGGCAGCGCTGCCGAAGGCGGAAACCAAGGTGCCGCGGACCGGTATCCGGACGCCGTCGCCGCCACCCGGTTTGTCAGGAAAGGCGCGCGCCGCCTTGCCGGCAGGAGCGCCGATGCCGAGATCGGCCGAGGTCACGGACGGATTGGCGCTGGCCAGATCGGCACTCTTGCCAGTTGCATCATCCTCATTTGATCCCGGCCGACGCGAAGCCTTGCGGGTCGCTTCCTGGCGCTTGGCTTCTTCTGCTGCCGCGGCCTGGGCCGCTGCCGCCTGCTTGGCGGCTTCTTCCTCCTTGGCGCGATCGATCCGATCGAGAAGGTCCTTCAGGCTCTGCGCCTGATCGGCGAGCAGCTTCAACTTGTCCTGGGCGGTGGCACCTTGCGCCAGGGTCGATTTCTGCAGCTTGGATTTCTGCGCGATCAGATCTGCCAGTTTCTGGTTCTGGTCGGCGAGGGTACCGAGCGTCGTGGTCAGTTTCTCGCGCCGATCGACGATCTGTGCATGGAGATCATGCAGATCGGCCAGCTGCGCCTTGAGTGCATCGGCGCGCTTGTCGAGTTGCGGCACGATCAGGCTCAGCAGGCTGGCGGTGCGGGCCTGGTCGATAGCGGAACGGTCGGCAAAGAGGGCTGCCTGCGCGGGTTGCACGGAGAGCCGCTCCAGCGCCATCAGGGTTTCCGTCATCTGCTGGCGGCGCACCGCCAGTTCATCGGTCTTGTGCTTCTCTTCCTCGGTCAAGGTCGCGAGGTTGCTTTCGAGGTCGGAGGCCTGCTGCTCGGAATCCTGTACCGATTGCGCCGATTTCACCAGTGCATCCTGCAGCTGGTTGATCTGGCGCCCGAGATCCTCCGCCTGTTTTTGCAATGCTGTCGCCTGGGCCTGGCCCTGCTCGATCTGCTGGTGCAGCGCATCGAGATCCTGGCTCGATTGCGCCAAGGCCGGCAGGTAACTGCAGCAGAGCACGCCGGCAGCGGCCAGGACCAGCCCGCTGCCAGCCCACAAACGGGGCCGCCGACGGCCGTCCTGCTGCATGATCAGGATCCGATGCGAAGCAGTGCGTAACAAGGAGGATCAGACCGTGCGGATCACGCGGTGGCGCGCTTCTGCCCGCCGACTTCCGCCTGGGCATCGCTGATCAGGGAACGGCCGGTCATCTCCTTTGGCTGCGGCAGGCGCAGCAATTGCAGGATGGTCGGTGCCACATCGGCGAGCTGGCCGTCGCGCAGCTTGATCGATTTGCCGGCGCTGCTGGCGACGATGAACGGCACGCGGTTCAGGGTATGGGCGGTATGCGCCTCGCCGGTCTCGGGATCGCGCATCATCTCGGCATTGCCGTGATCGGCGGTGATCACCAGGGCGCCGCCCTTGGCATCGACGGCAGCACGCAGGCGGCCGAGGCAGCGATCGACGGCTTCCACCGCCTTGATGGCAGCGCCAAGGATGCCGCTATGGCCGACCATGTCGGTATTGGCGAAATTGACGACGACGAGATCGAACTGATCGCTCTCGATCGCCGCCACCAGCTTGTCGGTGACTTCATCGGCCGACATTTCGGGCTTCAGATCATAGGTCGCCACTTTCGGCGAGGGGATAAGGATACGTTCCTCGCCGGGAAACAGGCGTTCCTCGCCGCCATTGAAGAAGAAGGTGACGTGGGCGTATTTCTCGGTCTCGGCGATGCGCAATTGCTTGAGGCCGGCCTTGGACACGACCTCGCCCAGTGTGTTGGTCAGTTCGGCCGGCGGGAACAGGCAGGGCATGAATTTCGCCAGCGCGGTCGAATATTCCACCATGCCGAGGACCGCACCGAATTTCACCACACGCTTGCGGGCGAAACCGTCGAAGGCGGGATCGAGCAACACGGTCAGGATCTGGCGGGCGCGATCAGCGCGGAAATTCGCCATCAGCAATCCGTCGCCATCCTGCATGCCGGGGAAGCCTGCAATCACCGCTGGCTTGGCGAATTCATCGGTCTCGCCGCGGCCATAGGCGGCGGCTACCGCCGCCGGTGCATCTGCCGCGGTGAAGCTCGACTGGCCGAGGAAGGAATCATAAGCGAGTTCGACGCGGTCCCAGCGCTTGTCGCGGTCCATGCCGAAATAGCGGCCACCGACCGAACCGAACTTGATGTTGGTGCCCTTGAGCGCTGCCACCACCTCGGCGACATAGGTCTTGGCGCTGGAAGGTGGCGTATCACGGCCATCGAGGAACGCATGCAGATAGACCTGGATGCCGGCGCCATCGAGAATCTTCGCCACGGCGACGATATGGTCCTGATGCGCATGGACACCGCCCGGCGACAGCAGGCCGAGGAGATGGCAGGCACCTTTGCTCGCCTTCAGCTTGGCGATGAAAGCGATCATTTCCGGATTGCGGGCGATCTCGCCGGCGGCGATTGCCTTGTCGATCCGCGGCAGGTCCTGCATCACCACCCGGCCGGCGCCGAGATTCATATGCCCCACTTCGGAATTGCCCATCTGCCCGGTCGGCAGGCCGACATGCAGTTCGGAGGCGTCGACCAGGCTCTGCGGGCAATCGCGCTCCAAAGCATGCCAGTTCGGGGTTGCCGCCTGGTCGACCGCATTGTCGGCGATCTCGTCGCGATGACCCCAGCCATCGAGAATGCAGAGAACGACCGGTTTCGGGCGGGAGGTCTGGCTGGCTGCTGGGGTCTGGCTCATCGTTTCCATTCTGTTCTTGTGCGGGTTTGGCCATGCCACCCGGCGTGGCGGCGCGAGATGGAGCGATCCTAGCCGGATTCTAATCCCGATGGTAGGGATGGCCGGCCAGGATCTGCTGGGCCCGATAGAGTTGTTCTGCCAGCAGTACCCGTACCATCTGGTGCGGCCAGGTCATGGCGCCCAGTGACAGCAGCAGGTCGGCCCGGTCGCGGACCGCTTCGTCATGGCCATCGGCGCCGCCGATCAGGAACACGATCTCGCCGGCGCCGTCATCACGCCAGGCGCCGATTCGCGTGGCGAAGTCACGGCTCGTCAGGCTGCGGCCCCGTTCATCCAGCACGACGACGATCTGACGGCCGGCTTTGCCGCTGCCCGCCTTGCCGCCGTCAAGTGCCGCGAGCAGCAATTCGCCCTCGCGCTTCTTCAAGGCGGTGCTGGGCAATGGCCTCTTTTCCTCAACCTCCTGGATGGCGAGGGGCCAGGTGAGGCGCTGACGATAGTCATCGATCAAGGCGATTTCGGGGCGCTTGGTTCCAGCGCGGCCGACTGCCAACAGGCGAAGTTTCATGGATCATCCCACTTGCGCATATCCGGTGGAAAGCGGCCGGTTGTCGGTGCGCGTCTCAGCGTATACCGGGCGCGAACAGGCCGCTATCGTCGCCGGCGGCACGGCGGCGCTCCAGTTCCTCACTGTAGCGGCGCAGGGCCCATTGCTCGGTCAGGTAGCCGAGGATGCGCCGTTCATGGACATCGCTGATCACCGGCAGGACGTCGACCGCTGCCGCCTTGAACCGCTGCAGGGCGGTGCGCAGGTTTTCCATCGGCAGCAGGAAGGTGGTGTCGGCGCGCATCAAATCGCGCACCGTCACCTTCTTGTCGTCGGCAATGGTATCCGGCGAATGGGCCTCGGCGATATCGACCACGCCGACCAGCCGGTTCTCGGTGTCGATCGCAAAAGCCTGGGTGGTACTGCCGAGCAGGAAGGCCTGGCGCAGGGTGCTGAGCGGGCTGTCGGCGCGGATCACCTTGGGGTCGCGGCGCATCAGGCGGCCGACCTTCAGCTCGTTGATCCAGCCCACATCCTCGGCGCTGCGGATCTGCATGCCACGCAGATGAAAGCGCCAGGTGGCGAAGGAATAGCCGAACCAGTGACGCACGACGCCGGCGGCGACGATCACACCGACCATGACGCCGATGCTGACCGAGAAATCGCCGGTCGTCTCCAGCACCAGCAGGATCATGGTGATCGGTGCGCCAATGATGGCCGCGGCCATGGCGCCCATGCCGACCAGCATATAGGTCTGTGGATCGGCCGGCACGCTCGGCAGGACCAGCTGCATCAGCAGGGCGGCAGCGCTGCCGAGCAGGCTGCCGAGAAACAGCGAAGAGCTGAACAGGCCGCCGCGGAAGCCGGTGCCGATCGACACGGCGGAAGCGAGGATCTTGGCGACCAGCAGGGCCAGCAGATAGACCAGCGAATAACCCTCGCGGATATTATGCAGGATGGCACCGTGACCGCTACTGAGCGCCTGGGGGAAGCCGAGGCCGATGCAGCCCACCACCATGCCGCCGATCACCGGCCGCAGCCAGACTGGCGTTCTCAGCTGCTTGAACCAGCTTTCGGTCTGGGTGACGCCGATCATCACGGCGATCCCCAGTAAAGCGCTGATCAGCCCCAGCACGGCAAAAGCGTAGTAGTCATGGGTCTGCAATTGCAGGGCGCCCTGGACGATGAAGATCGGCTCGGTGCCAAACAGCCAGCGCGAGGTGAAGCCGCCCATCAGCGCTGAAATGCCGATCGGTACCAGGATATCCAGCGTGTAGCTGCCCATCACCAGTTCGAAGGCATAGAAGGAACCGGCGAGCGGTGCGTTGAAGGCGGCGGCGATGGCGCCGGCTGCACCACAGCCGACCAGCAGGCGGATGTCTTCGCGCCGGAGCTTGAGGCCGAGGCCGAGCTTGGAACCCAGGCTGGCGCTGAGCTGGGTATAGGCCGCTTCCAGGCCGACGGAGGCGCCGAAGCCACCGGACAGGATGGTCAACAGCACCAAGCCGAGGCTGTCGCCGAAGGACATGCGCCCGCCGAACAAGGCATTGGCTTCAATGGCGTCGACGATATCGCGCGGCCGCCAACGCTTGATGAGCCAGGCGCTGCCGCCGACCAGCAGGCCGCCAATCATCGGCATGACCAGCAGGCGCCAGGGCATGACGCCGGTGGCATCGCTGAGATGGGTCGTATCCTGCAAGGCAAAGAGCAGGCGATGCAGGATGCCAACCAGCCCGTCGAGCAGTGCCACAACCAAGCCGGCTCCGATCCCGATCACGCCGGCCATGATAAAGCGGGTGACGCGATTTTCGCGCGCTTCTGACCTGGAAAATGCTCGTAAAAATAGCCGCCATTGCAGCAGCAAGAACCGGAACAGGCCGATCTTGGTGGCGCGGAATGAATGGCTGAGGCTGGACATGGTGGCACAACTGCATACGCGATGCACCCGACCCTAGCATGTCCCGAACCACCAATGCGAGCAGCAGGTGATGTCAGCCGCGGAAATAGCTTCACATATCGGTGACTATTTGCAGGGCTTATCAGCTCATATAGCGCAGGCTTATCGCGGCCTGCCGAAAGCATGCGACGGTGTGCAAGATCACCGTCGGCGGACACGCCGTCGGGCCATCAGCTATGGGACGGGGAGTCAGGCTGCTTGCAGCGGCGAGGGTCAGGAGGCGGCCGCCGCCTTCTTCATCGGCGTCGCGGTTTCTGCCAGCTTCTTGAAATCGAAGTTCGGCTCGGGCGGCTTGCCGTTGCGCGAGGTCTCGGCAAGTTCACTGATCTCTTGCAGCTTGGTGTTGATCGATTCCCGCATTTCCTTGTCAATCGCCGCGCATTTCTCGATGATTTCCTTGCCACGCGCCGGATCGGTCAGGCCGGCCTTGACCGCTGCGGTCATATTGAGCCGCACCTTGTCGGCGTTCAGCATATCGACCAGGGTCAGGCCGAATCCATTGGGCACGCGGGTCAGCAGCGCATAGACATCATTCGATGGCAGGCCATAGAGGCAGAGGCCGAAGGCCCGGAGGTCGTTCTCCAGCAAAGCGGCATGGAAGATCGTGCTGTTTTCCTTGTCACGCTGCAGCAGCAGCGAGAGCAGGGGATTGTTGGGCGCCGGCGAGGTAGTGTCGACCGGCACGTCCTGGCGCACCGGCTCGCCGCGTACCAGCTTCTTCACATGCAGCTCGTCATGGAACAGCAGCGAGACCATCTTGCGCATATGGCCGTGCTTCTTGGCGTAAAGCGCCTTCAGCAGCACGCCGCGCATATTCTTGTCCCGCTTCAACAGGCGACGACACAGCAGCACTTGGCGATAGGCCTTCTTGGTGGCGACATCGGAGACGCCCATGCCGGCGACGGTCTCTTCCACATTCTGCTGCAGCAGGTTGAGGAGATCCTCGAACATGCCGTCATTGGTGACACTGATCAGCTGCAGGAAGGCGGTGCTGCCATCCTTGACGTTGCGGTAGTCGAAGAACAGCCGGCAGGTGGTTTCGCGGAGCGTCTTGCTGGCTTGGCTGGCGACCGATTGCTTGAGCACGTGCTGGCTGAGGAGGCCGCGATTCTCGGCAAGGTCACTCGCAAAGATCATGCTCATGAAATGGGCACGGATCTGCTCTTCCTTGGCGCGCTCCACCACCGCGCGGTCGATATGCTCCAGCGACAGATGCTTGGTCTGAATGAGGGCGTTGATCGACTGCCATTTCGGCGTCGGCATCAGGATCTTGCCGAGCGGGCTTATGCCGGCCTTGTTGGCGCGCGAGAAATCGACATCGAGGGAGAGCAGGGTGCGGGCCATTTTCATGGTCTCGCGGCCTTCATTGCCGCGCAGGCAGTCGGCGAGGTAGTGCCAGATGCCGTTCTGCTCGCTGTCCTCATGGTTGAGGAAGGTGTAGACGCGCTTTGCCTGCTGCTTTTCTTCCCAATAGGCCTTGGAGACTTCCAGGATCACGGCGGCTGCTTCGACATCGTTCTGCGACAGCTTGAACTGCAGATAGTTCTCGCCGTTATCGCCGAGCGCCAAATAAAGCTTGTCGGTATTGTCCTGGAACTTGATCCAGTTGGTGAAGAACGAGCCGAATTTGCCCATCGTCTTGCTGAGGCGGGCTTGCACATCCGCGTCAAGCGCAGCGATCGTTGGGCGTGGCTGTGTACTCATGACAATCTTCCCGTGATATCCCTGCCACCTCGGCGGCCGGATCCATCAAGTCAGCACAAATGGTTCATCCAGAAGCTGGATGCCGGATTGGCAAATATTGCCCGCCAATATTAATTAATCGTTTACCAGACCGTCATTTCGCGGATAACGCGCATTCATCAACAGCGGAACACGCGCTCTATCCCGGGCCGTGTATTGATTCCTGTTGGTTGTTGCTCTGACATATCGCCGAGGGGCATCACGTCAGGTCCTGGGTGATGCCTTCTTCCTCCAACATCTGGCGATAGGCCGGACGCTGCACGCTGCGTTCGACGAGCGCACGGATCTGCGGCCAGTGCTGCAAAGGCTGCGGCATCGAGCGGCTCCAGCGCACCAGCATCGCCAGGAAATAGTCACAGATATAGAACCGGGTGCCGCAGAGATGGGGGCCTTTGGCCGCCAGATGCGCATCAAGGAAGCTGGCCATGCCGGCCAGTCGGCGTTCCGCACGCGCCTTTATCTTGGCCTGCTCGGCGAGGCCATCGACATAGTTGTCGGCGTGCCACCAATGCATCAAAGCTTCCTGCAGTGTGTTGGTGAGATAGGCCATCCATTGCAGATAGGGTCCGCGGTCGGGGTGGCCGGGTGAGGGGGCGAGATTGGCGTCCGGGTGACGCTCCGCCAGAAACATGGCGATGGCGGCACTTTCATAGATCACGCGGTCATTGTCATAAATCAGGGTCGGCACGCGGCCATGCGGATTCAGCCGCAGATAGCTGGCGTCACGCTGGCCACCTTGCTCGAGATTGACCTGGATCATCTCGACCGCCGCGCCGATCTCGCGCAAGGCAGCATGAACCACCATGTTGGCGCCGCCCGGCGCCCAATACAGCTTGTACATCAACGATTCTCCCATGAACTCCCGGGGACGATATGCCGCTAAAAACGGAACTCCGATAGTGGCCTTGCGCGACCGGCGGACCGGTTGGCGTTTGGCGCATGCATATCGGGGTGAGCGCGCGACGACGGCAAAGGCGGCGGCGGTGAATCAGCCTTCAATGTGCTAGGCTCCGCCTTCGTTTCCTGCCTTTCGGTTCGCCCGCCCATTCATGTTCGTTCTCAAGCCGCTTTCCGACCGACGCATTGCTTATTTATGGAGCGGCCAGCTCCTGTCCGCGACAGGTGCGGAGTTCTACATGGTTGCGGTCATCTGGAGCGCGTCGACGCTCATTGGCCGCGATGCGGGTTATGTGTCTGCCCTGCAGGCGGGGCTTCTCCTGATAGGCAGCCTCTTCGGCGGCATCGTGACCGACCGCTGGTCGCACCGTGCGACCATGATCGCGGTCAGCCTCGGCCGAGCGATCCTGCTGCTCATCCTGTCGGGCGCTGCGGCCTCCGGCTTGATGAACCTGCCTTTGCTCGCCGGTATTGCCGCTTTGGTGGCGCTGGCAACTTCCGCTTATGACCCGGCTTTGCAGGCGAGCCTCCCCTTGCTGGCGCCGGAGGCGTTGCGGCATGCCACCAATGGCTTGTTCGATGCCACCCGGCGCATGGCGCGTATCGCCGGCCCGAGCTTGATCGCCCTCATCAATGGCATCTTGCCGGTCGGCCAGTTTTTCCTCATCACCGCTGCGGGTTTCGTCTTTTCAGCCCTGGGCGTCGGGTTGGCCCTGCGCGGGGCAGCGATGGCCGTCCCTTTGAAGACTGGCGGGGCAGGCCGGGATGCTTCGGTCTTCCTGGACAGGCTGATCGGTGGATTCCGCGCCATATGCGGCCACCGGCTGATGTATTACGGCCTTGCCGCCGATCTCATCGGCAATGTCTCCTGGTCGATGGGCGTCTTGCTCGGCATGGCGCTTTATCTGAGGGCCAATAGCGCGGATCCGCTGACCGATTACGGCCTGATGATGACGGCCTATGGCTTCGGCAATCTCGGCGCCAATCTCGCGCTCGCGAGTCTTCGCCCGCGGCGCCCGGCTCTGTGGCTCGTCCTGTCGAAGCTGATCTTCGGCGCCGGCGTCATGCTGCTGCCGCTGGCACCCGACCGGGGCTGGTTGATGGCCTTCGCTGCCTTCGCCGCGATCAATGGGCCGCTGGAAAACCTCGCTTTGCTGCACATCATCCAGCACGACTTTCCGCAGCAACGGATCGCCCAGGTCTACCGGCTGCTGATGTGCGCCGCTTTCGCCGGCCTGCTGGTCGGCTATCTGAGTGCGCCCGGGCTGTTCGGCGCCTTCGGGCTGCGGCCGATGATCATGGCCAGCGGCGCCGTTACACTGGCGATTGGCTTGCTCGGGATAAAGCGGGCTCGCCGGTCACCGATAACGGCAGCGCAGCCCGGGACAACCGGTCCCGGGACGACCGGCGAGATCAGCCAGACCGCTCCTTAATGCGCTTCCGCCCAGTTATCGCCGATGCCGGCTTCGGCGATCAGCGGTACGGAAATCTGCCGGGCCGGCTCGGCTGCCTTCTCCATCACCTCGCGCACCAGTTCGGCGGTGTTGCCGGTCTCGGCTTCGGGCACCTCGAACAGCAATTCGTCATGCACCTGGAGGAGCATGCGCGCCTTTAGGCCTGCCCGTTTCAGGGCATCGGGGATGCGGATCATGGCGCGCTTGATGATATCGGCCGCGGTGCCCTGCAGCGGGGCGTTGATCGAGGCGCGCTCCATGAAGGCGCGGCGTGCCGGGTTCTTGTCGGCGATCCCCGGCATATAGCAGCGGCGCCCGAACAAGGTCGTCACATAGCCATGCTTGCGGGCGAATTCCTTGGTCCGTTCCATATAGGCGCGGATTTCCGGATAACGTTCGAAATAGGCCTGGATATAGGCTTTGGCTTCGCCTTGCGGAATGCCGAGCTGTTGCGCGAGCCCGAAGGCGGAGATGCCATAGATGATGCCGAAATTGATCGCCTTGGCACGCCGGCGCACCATCGGGTCCATGCCTTCGACGGGCACGCCGAAGACCTGCGAGGCGGTCATCGCATGAATGTCGTCGCCACGCTGGAAGGCGTCCTTCAAGGCGGGAATGCCGGCCATTTCCGCCGCCAGGCGCAATTCGATCTGCGAGTAGTCGACCGAGAGCAGCTTCATGCCGGGCTCGGCGACGAAGGCGCGGCGGATCTTGCGGCCCTCCTCGGTGCGGACCGGGATGTTCTGCAGATTGGGATCGCTCGAGGACAGGCGTCCGGTCGAGGTCAGTGCCAGGGCAAAGGAGGTATGGACGCGCTTGGTCACCGGGTCGATCTGCGCCTGCAGCGCATCGGTATAGGTGCTCTTCAGCTTGGTCAGCTGGCGCCAGTCGAGAACCTTCAGTGGCACGGGATGGTTGGTCGTCGCCGCCACTTCCTCCAGCACCTCGGCGCCGGTGGCATAGGCGCCGGTCTTGCCCTTCTTGCCGCCGGGTAGCTTCAACTGGTCGAACAGCACCTCGCCCAATTGCTTCGGTGAGCCGACATTGAAGTCGACACCGGCAAGAGTGCGGATTTCCTTCTCGATTTCTTCCGCGCGCTTGGCGAAATCGGCCGAGAGACGCTGCAACTCAGCGGCATCGACCTTGACGCCGGCACATTCCATATCGGCGATGACGGGAATGAGCGGCCGCTCGATGGTCTCGTAGACGCTGAGCAGATGCTGGGCGGCGAGGCGCGGCTTCAAGACCTGATGCAGGCGCAAAGTGACATCTGCATCCTCGGCGGCATAAGCGAGGGCCTTGTCCAGCGGCACCTTGTCGAAGGTGACCTGGGCTTTGCCGGTGCCGGCGACCTGGCTGAAGGGAATCGGCGTATGGCCGAGATGCAGCTCCGAGAGCTCATCCATGCCATGGCCATGGGCGCCGCCTTCCAGCACATAGGAGATCAGCATCGTGTCATCGATCGGCGCGACGTTGATGCCTTGGCGCGCGAAGATGCAGATATCGTATTTGATGTTCTGGCCGATCTTGAGCACCGCCGGGTTTTCCAGCAGCGGCTTCAGCGCCGCCAAAGCCTCGGCAAGGGGGATCTGTTGCGGGCGATCATGGCTGCCCAGAAGATCGCCGCCGCCCATGCCATGGCCGACCGGAATGTAGCAGGCCTTCCCGGGCGCAAGCGCCAGGGAAATGCCGACCAGATCGGCGCTGGCGATCTGCAGCGAGGTGGTTTCGGTGTCGACGGCGACAAAGCCTTGCGCCTTCGCCTGATCTACCCAGGCAGTCAGGCTGTCGATGTCCTGGATGAGCTGGTAGCTGCCGGTATCGATCGGCGTCGTCGTGGCGCTGGCAGGCACCTGCGGCGCGAAAACACCGGTGTCAGCGCCATAGGGATGTCCGGCGCCATTCTTCTGGGCATGCTGGGCGATGGCCTGGTCGATGGTCGGCCGGCCGATCGTGGTCTTCGGCGCGGTTGCCGCAGCATTGGCGCCGAAACGGCTCTGCACCTTGGCGACGACGGAACGGAAGTCGTTGAACTTGAGAAACGCGATCAGCGTTTCGGGCTCGATCGCCCGGCGGCCCAGTTTCTCCAGCGGCACCGTCACCGGCACATCGCGCTTCAGGCGCACGAGATCGCGGCTGATGCGCGCGAGATCGGCATTCTGTTGCAGGTTCTCGCGGCGCTTCGGCTGCTTGATCTCGCCGGCGCGGGCCAGCAATTCATCCAGCGAACCATAGGTGTTGATCAGTTCCGCCGCGGTCTTGACGCCGATCCCCGGCACGCCGGGGACATTGTCGGTGGAATCGCCGGCCAGCGACTGCACATCGACCACCTTGTCGGGACCGACGCCGAACTTTTCCACCACCTCGGCGGCGCCGATCGGCCTGTTCTTCATCGGGTCGTAGAGGCGTACCTTGTCGCGCACCAGCTGCATCAGATCCTTGTCCGAGGAAACGATAGTGACATCGGCACCGGCCGCCACCGCCTGCTCGGCATAGGTGGCGATGAGATCATCGGCCTCGAAACCCTCCATCTGCAAAGCGGGGACGTTGAACGCTTCGGTTGCCTCGCGGATGAGGGCGAATTGCGGGATCAGCTCTTCCGGCGGTTCCGGCCGGTGGCCCTTGTAATCGGCATAGATCTCATTGCGGAAATTGCGCCGCGCCGCGTCGAAGATGACGGCAAGATGGTCGGCATCGGTATCCTCCAGCAGCTTCATCAGCATGTTGGTGAAACCGAGCACGGCATTGACCGGCGTGCCGTCCGGCCGGGTCAAGGGCGGCAAGGCGTGGAAGGCGCGGAAAATGTAGCCCGAGCCATCGACCAGATAGACATGCCGGGGCGGCGCCCCGCTGCCATCGGGCGGCACAGATTGCATATCGGCGAGAGCCGCGATCGCCGTGTCGTCGCCGCCGCTCACGGGAGTGTTTGCGCTCAATGCGCGTCTGCCGGATGGGCGCCCTGCTTGAGCACGAAATGGCGGCCGCAATAGGGGCAGTCGATCTCGTTTTCCTTGCTCAGGGTGAGATAGATGCGAGGATGGCCAAGAGCGCCGTCGCCGCCATCGCAAGCGACCCGGGTGCTTTCAACTTCAATCGTCTCAACCGGCTTCATGGCCAAATCATGTCCTTCAAACTTATGGCAAATATCGGTCCGGATGACGCCGCCGGAGGCCCGGTCGGAGCGGGCGGCGCGACATTGACCCGATGCGGGGCGGATGATACCTGTCTCCCCGGCCGATAATCAACCTTTGGCGATACCTGTCTGCAGGCTTCTCATGGAGGAGCTGCCACTGGCGGGATTGCCGGCTTTCCGGGGATCGGCCCCATCCGGACCGGTCCGCCTGATTGGTCCCTTGCACCCGATTGGCGCCAAAGATGTCACAGCAATCTGCCTCCGCCGCCCCCTCTACGGCCCATGCCGATACCGCCGGGTTGCCGGATTACGCGGTCTCGATTCGCGGCCTGACCAAGATCTACGGCAAGGCCGGGGTCGGCGTCGCGCCGAAGAAGGCGCTCGACAATGTTGATCTCGACATTCCGCGCGGCAGCCTCTTCGCCCTGCTCGGTCCCAATGGCGCCGGCAAGTCGACGCTGATCAATATCCTGGCCCAGCTGGTGGTCAAGACCAGCGGCGAGGTCAAGGTCTGGGACATCGATCTCGACCGCGATCCGCGCCATGCCGCGGCGGCGATCGGCGTGGTGCCGCAGGAGCTCAATGTCGATCCCTTCTTCACGCCACAGGACCTGCTGGATCTGCAGGCCGGCATGTATGGCGTGCCGAAGGCGGAGCGGCGCACGACCGAGCTGCTGGCCGCCCTCTCGCTGAGCGACAAGGCGAAATCCTATTCCCGCACCCTGTCGGGCGGCATGCGCCGGCGCCTGATGGTGGCGAAGGCGATGGTGCATAATCCGCCGGTCCTGGTGCTCGACGAACCGACCGCCGGCGTCGACGTGGAACTGCGTCAGCAGCTCTGGGCCTATGTGCGGCAGCTCAATGCCCAGGGCGTCACCGTTCTGCTCACCACCCATTATCTCGAAGAGGCGCAGGAGCTCTGCGACCGCATCGCCATCATCAATCATGGAAGGGTGATCGCCTGCGAGACCAAGAGCGAGTTGCTGGGGCGCCTCGACAACAAGGAGATGATCTTCACCGTGGCGGTCGATATCGATCTCGACCGCCCGGAGCTGCTCGTGCTGCGCGAGCGTTTCCATGCCGAGAAGCTGGAGCCGCGCCGCCTTCGTATCCGCTACGCGCCGTCACAGATCCGGGTCGATGAGATCCTCACCGCCATGCATCAGGCCGGCTTGCCCATCGTCGATCTCTCGACCGTCGAGACCGATCTTGAGGACATCTTCCTGCAACTGACGCGCCAGGAACCGCAAGGCTGACGATCCCGGCTGACGTGCCAAACCTCTGTGCCAAGCGCCGGCGGTAGATCAGGCTTTCACCAGCTCGGCGCCCCGGGCAGATCGGTGCGGGCTCGCAGGATCATCTCCGGTGCCAGCTCGACCGCGGCCGCAAATTCCAGCAGCAACGGTTCCCAGTTCAGCAGGTAATCGAGCACGGCGCCCAGCCCGGCCTTGTCGGTGGCGATGGCGCGCAGCGCCGTCATATCGATTCCCGTCAGGTTGAGAAAATGGTTCAGCCGCTCCTCGTCTTCGACGAGAAAGGCGAGCGCCTGCAGGGCAATGGTTTCGCCATCGGGGCGAAGAGGCTTCTGGTGCATGTCCCGAGCTATAGCAGTGTCGCCGGCGGCACGGAAGCGTCGCCTCCAAGAGCGTTTTCGTCCTGCCAAATTTCGTTTCTGAGCTATTGCGGTGCAGCATCACAGCTGCGTAGGCCGGTTGTTTCTCCGGCGCGGCTGACTTAAACTTGTTGCCTTGAACCCTTGTTCCACGACAGCGCACAGACACCGATTTCAGTCGATGATTTCTGTGAAGACCAGGCGGAGGAAACAATGACGGTTACGCAATTGCTGCGCGGCAAGCCGGCGCGGCTCATCACCATGCCGACCCACGAGACCCTGGCGAAAGCGGCGGAGATCCTCGCCCGCGAACGCATCGGTGCCGTGGTCGTCACCGCCCCGGGCGGTGATCTTGCCGGCATCATCTCCGAACGCGATCTGGTGCGGGCCATTGCCAAGGATGGGCCGGCGGCACTGACCAGCAAAGTCAGCGAGACGATGACGGCGAATGTCACCTGTTGCGATCCCGGCGACACCATCGATGACGTGATGGCCTGGATGACGGACAAACGCTTCCGCCACCTGCCAGTCAAGGAGAACGGCCGGCTGATCGGCATGATCTCGATCGGCGACGTGGTCAAGGCCAAGGTCGAGGATGTCGAGCGCGAGAGCGCCGACTTGCGCGCCTATATCGCCGGTACATAAGGCGCGCCGCGCCGTTCGGCGCTGGCCTGTGCTCCCAGGCCCGGCGCCGAAGGGCGTGTTCCAGCCGCACCGGCCATTCTGGCCCGGCGGGCTGCTATGCCTGGCGCTGGCCTTCGGTAAGGCCTTGATATAAAAATGTAATCCTCGATCAGCCGGGCGCGCAAAGACCGGATTGAGGGGTTTTAACCTTCATCCTGCAAGACTTGATGCGGCGCAATAGCTCCTGTATGTTGCGCCCACGCCAAGTCGCGATGCACCCGTAGCTCAGCTGGATAGAGCGTTGCCCTCCGAAGGCAAAGGTCGTACGTTCGAATCGTATCGGGTGCGCCAAATTTCCGAATAAAAACAATTAGTTAAATGCCGAACCTTGTCGCATCTGAATGCTTGCGTTCGTAGGGGAAGCATAGGGGAAGCAGAAGCGATCGTTTTAGATCGTATCTGCGACGTCGGATTACGTCTTAATGCTTGGCCGATTGGCCGATAGCCGCCCGCAACGACTCCGGTTCTAAGTCTTTCCAGCTTGTCATTGTCTGCTCCGCTGAATGAGGCCTCCATAGCCCTAGCGATCGCTTGGAACCCGGCTTCCCTTGACCGGCCGTTCGGGCGCGAATTTCGAAGCTTCATTGTCCAGGCCGCGCAAATATTGAGGAAGGCAGCGTTCACAGGTCTCGCGACATTCCAGGTGGTCGACCGTAGAATGCCCTATCCAACCTATGCCTGGTGCAGTTGCCTCAGGAACTGCCGCAGGCGCTCATTTCCCGGATTTGCAAAGAATTCACCCGGCGCGCCTTCAGCCTCGACAACACCTCGGTGCAGAAAAACAACCCGGCTTGATACTTCGCGTGCAAAGCCCATTTCGTGGGTCACGACGAGCATCGTGCGGCCCTCGGCGGCGAGCCCGCGCATGACCCGGAGCACCTCGCCGACGAGTTCAGGGTCTAGTGCAGAGGTCGGCTCGTCGAAAAGCATGAGGGCAGGTCGCATGGCGAGCGCCCGGGCAATTGCAGCACGCTGCTGCTGGCCACCGGAGAGATGCGCCGGGTAATGATGGCGCTTCTCGGCAATCCCGACTTTGGACAGCAAAGCCTCCGCTTCCTCGATGCATTCGGATCGGGGCCGCTTCTGGACATAGATCGGCGCCTCAATAACATTCTCGAGGATCGTCTTATGGGACCAGAGGTTGAAGCTCTGAAACACCATCCCGATGCGCGAACGCAAACGGTCGATCTGCTTTAAATCGGCGCGTCGCCCCGTATCGCCGCGGCGCGGCACCAACCGCAATTGCTCTCCGGCGACCTCGATCTCGCCGGCGTCAGGCATTTCGAGAAGGTTGACGCAGCGCAGCAGCGTTGACTTGCCGGATCCAGAACCACCAAGAATCGAGACGACTTCCCCTTCGCGTGCGTCGAGCGACACATCCTTCAGGACTTCCAAACCACCGAAGCGCTTGCTGACATTGCGGATGCTAACCGCGATATCGTTGGAGTCAGTTCTCATGAGGCATTTTCCTGTAGTCGTCTGCGCGGCACCAGCGACGCGGGCCGCAAATCTGGCGTCAACCAATATTCCGCGGCAGCGATCAGCCGGGTCAGCGCAAAATTGATCAAAAGGTAAAGGGCGCCCGCCGCGACAAATACCTCAATGATGCGGTAGGTCTCGGAGACGATCTTGGCAGCGATGCCTGTGATTTCCATCAGCGTGATAATGGAGGCAAGCGAGGTCGATTTGACCATGAGGATAAGCTCGTTGCCGTAGGCCGGCAGCGCCTGGCGGATGGCAAGGGGGAGGATTACGCGGCGAAGGAGCAGGCTTCGCGACATGCCGATAGCACGTGCCGCCTCTATTTGCCCGTACGGCACGGCGAGGAGGCCACCCCGCACAATCTCGCTTCCATAGGCTGCTGTATTGAGTGTTAGCGCCAGCACCGCGCACCAGTACGGCTCACGCAAAAACGGCCAGGCAAAGCTTGCCCGAACTGCCGGGAACTGGCCCAGGCCGTAATAGATGACGAAGATCTGCACCAGAAGCGGCGTGCCGCGGAACACGAAGACGTAGAGCCGCGCGGCCGCGTCAAGAAGCGGTAGCCTGGAAACTCGCATGGCTGCGAGCACCAGCGCGAATGCTGCGCCAGCTCCAGTTGATAGGAGCGCCAGCTGCAGCGTGAGTGGCACGCCGGTAAGCAACGCATAGAAGGTCTCAGAAAGGAAGGGGATATCCATTAGCCGCGCCTCGCCCCTCTGGTGTAATGCCGCTCTGCACGGCGCAAGGTCCAGCCAGAGACCGTCGTGATGGCAAGATAGAGCATTGCCGCCGCGATGTAGAAGTCGAATGGTTGGCCTGTGGATCCTGCTCCCACCTGTGATTGACGTAGGAGCTCGACAAGTCCGGTCACCGAGATCAGCGCCGACTCTTTCAGCACCAACTGCCAGACGTTGCTGAGGCCGGGTAGCGCATGGCGGAGCACGAGAGGTGCGACAATCCGGCGGAAGCGCAGTGTTGTACCCATTCCGACGGCGCGCCCGGCCTCGATTTCACCCCGACTGACAACGCGGAAAGCGCCCCGAAAGACCTCCGTCTGGTGTGCTCCGGAGACGACACCCATGGCAAGGACGCCGGCGACAAAGCCCGGCATGCCAATGTAACCGTCGGCCCCGAAAGTGCGCGCGAGCGCGGAGACAGCAGCGGTGCCGCCGAAATAAAAGAGATAGATCACCAGGAGGTCCGGAACGCCGCGGAGCACGGTCGTGTAGAAATCGGCAAAGGTCCGGATTACAGGTCCACCGGTGAGCTTCGCCCAAGCACCGAATGCGCCAATCACCATCCCGACGAGAAAGCCGCCTGCTGCGACAGCAAGCGTCATCGCGGCACCCACGAGGAGTGCTTCTCCCCAGCCATCGGGACCGAAGCCCAGTAAACCGAATAGTCCGACGGAATTCATGTGGACCGGCTTTTCATCGGTGACAGCGGGGTTCGTGCAGAAGTGCCCATTGGCAACATGGCTTAGTCCCCGGCCACTGCCTTTTGGGCTGCTTCTGTTTGTGGCAGCGTGGCCAACTCCGCAACCGTGATCGGCTTGACCGGTGGCCGCTGCCGGTAATGGCCGATTTCTGCCGGCGACTGCGCACGCGCCTTGGCAATCATCTCGGTCACGGTCAGGCCGCAAAGTCTCCCCTGACAGGGCCCCATGCCACAACGCAAGAGGGCTTTCAGTTGATTGGGTCCGGGGCAGCCACGAGCAATAACTTCTTCCACCTGGCGCGCGGTTACTTCCTCGCAGCGGCAGACAATAGTTTCGCCGGTGGGCACGCGCAATGCCGCCGAGGGGCGATAGAGGAGGTCGATGAAATGCCGGCCGCGGTCAGCCCGGTTGAGGGCCGCCCGGTATGGCACGGCAGCCCTATCACGAGCGACCTGATCGATCCGGCCAAGGAGGCGCGCCGCTTCGAGAGCGGCAAGGCGGCCGCGATGCTCCGCCGCTACGGCGCCGCGGATTCCCGCGCCGTCCCCGGCGATGGAGATTCCTGGAACCGTGCTCATTCCCCACTGGTCCGTTGCCGGCACAAAGCAGTGCTGGACCGGGTTCCAATTGTGCTCGCAGCCAATCGCATTGGCGAGATTGACGTTCGGCGTGACGCCTTGGTGCAGCATGAGCAAATCTGTCGGAATCGCTGTTTCGGATCCGCCTCCACGCCGGTATCTGATCATTTCCAGCCGCCCGTCACCATCCGCGGCAAGCGCGGTAACACCACTGATGACTCTCACCTGCCGCTTCACCTCCCGCATGAGTGCAAGGCCCTTGGGCGCATAGGAAGACAGCAGGAAAGCCGGCAGATGCGGGAGCGCAGCTCGCCAGTTTCGGCGTGGCGTCGTATCGAGCACCGTCTCGATCTTCACCTTCGCCCGGAGCAGCTGGGCGGCAAGGAGCCAGAGGAGGGGACCCGTACCCGCCAGCACAATCCGGCAATCCGGCACAAGGCCGGAAGTCTTCATGAGGATCTGCATGGCACCACAGGTCATGACACCAGGCAGCGTCCAGCCTGGTATCGGAAAAGGTCGCTCAAGGGCACCGGTCGCCAATATGATGTGCCGGGCTGATATGAGCCGTGCGCCCGCGCTGTTTGAAATGCCGATTTCGCGATCGGGCGTGATGTTCCATACGGCTGTACCGGGCGCATATTCTGCGCCGCTGATATGAAACGCATCCGCGAGGTCGCTGCCGCGCCAGTAGTCGGACCCGAGTACCGTGCGCTCCTGGACAGGCGTCTTGGTTACTGCGCGGTAGACCTGCCCACCAGGTGTCGGCTGCTCGTCGAGCAGCACCGTGGCAAGGCCATAACAAGCGGCGAGCGTGGCGGCGGCAAGCCCGGCTGGTCCGGCACCGATGACGGCAACGTCGTAGGCTTCCTCTTTCGGCATGCCGATCATCGGCCTGCCTCGCGCTTGCCCTGCTGTGTTTCGAGCAGCATTCCATCCCGGACCGGAGTGAGACACGCTTGCCGGCTGCCGACGCCGTCGATCCTGACCAGGCATTCAAAGCACACGCCCATCATGCAGAATGGACCGCGCGGTGCTCCCGAAACCGGCGTGGTGCGGCAGGTAAGGAAGCCAGCTTCGAGCAATGCGGCGGCAACGTTGTCGCCGGCACTGGCCGTGACGGGCCAGCCGTCGACCGTCAGGCGCACCGTGGCGCCCTCAGGCTGGGATAGCCTGCGAAACATCGAACCTCCTGGCGCTGAAGACATGGAGATCTGCCGCCAGGTTTCCGGCGGCGATCATGGGGGCAAGTGCAAGTGCGTGATTGGCAGCAAGTGTCACGCCGCTGTGGCAGGACGCAGAAAAGGCACCTGGATGGCTGAGGGACTGATCATAGATTGGAAACCCGTCCGTGGTCATCACCCGCAAGGCGGCCCAGCTTCGGACGACCCTCAAAGCCCCCAGCAGGGGCAGCTTGCGAACTGCGCGATCCGCGATCGCCGCCAGGACGGGGGTTGTGACGTGGTCGTCCCAGCCGGCTTCTTCGACACTGGTGCCGAGGAGCACGCTGCCATCGTCAGTCTGGCCTATTCCGGACATCGCATAATGGAGAAAGGGTCGGACACGCTCCGTCACGATGATCTGTCCACGCTGGGGGCGTACCGAGACGCTGAGGCCGACCATTGGGGCGAGCCGCGCATTGGCGTGCCCGGCAGCAAGGACGACCTTCTCGGCCTCGCATATGCCATGAGGCGTCATCAACCGGAACACGCCGCCCTGTCGCTCAATCCGCTCAACGGCATGATTGGCGAGGTAAGTGACACCGGGGCGCGCCAAGCTGGCTTGGAGCGCCCTCAGCAATCGCAGGACGTTGCAATGCCCGTCCAGTGGGCAAAAGCTCCCGCCAACAACTTCCGGGCCGATCTGTGGCAGCATCTTTTCGATGGCGGTGCGGTCGAGGATTTCGTGGGGGTAGTTGACCATGTGAGGCTGGTTGTGGAGGCGTTTCAGTCCGTCCGCACATGCGGCGAGTTCCGCTTCGGAGAGGCAAAGGTCGATGCCACCGGGGCGCTGGAAACCCACGTCGATCCCGGTCTCCTCCTTCAGGAGGGCTGCGAACCTCGACCAGCTTTCCGAGGAACGGTATGTCCAGGCGGCGTATTCCGGCATGCCCAGGCCCTTACCCTGGACCCAGACGAGGGCGGCATTGCCACGGGATGGGCGAAAGGCGGCATCGCCCTCGTCGAGGATCGTGACCCGCTGTCTCTCCCGGGCCAGCCCCCAGGCGATTGCCGACCCCAAGAGGCCGCCACCGATGACGGCGACGTCAGCCTCGAAATGTGAGTGACCGCTTTGGGGCGATGTGTTGGATGCCATGACGTTATGCCTGACGCATTCAATCCAGGCGCAGGGGCGGGATCGCCCCTGGCCATTACGAACGCTTCATTGTTTCGGGGACACGTCGATCTTGAACCATTTCAGGCTCAGCTTTGAGATCGTGCCGTCCGCCTGGGCGGCAGCGATAGCCGCATCAAGCTTGTCCTTGAGGTCGCCATCGGTCTTGCGCAACCCGACTGCCACACCCGGGCCGAAGACACCGCGGGCAAAAGCGGGGCCGGCGAGATGAATTCCCTTCATTTCGGGCTTGCCCATCGCCGCGGTCAACACCGTGGCGCCAGCCATGATCGCATCGATGCGCCCGGCGGTGAGATCGAGATAAAGCTGGTCTGTCGTCTTGTATTCGCGCACTTCGACGACGCCCTTGAGGTATTTGTCCGCGAAGTCAGCGGCGGTCGTCGACCCCTGGACACCGATGACCTTGCCTTTCAGAAGCGGCGCTAGAGACTGGACAAGCTCCTTGCCCTTTGCTTCGTCTGTCGTGAGATCAACCCGCTCGCCGCTGCCGGGCAGGTTTGCCAGAGGCCCGTCTGCGGCCACGGCGAAGGCCTCGATGGAGACTGCATAGGGGTTCGAGAAGCCGATTACCTGCTTGCGCTTGTCGGTAATGCTGAGAGCCGCCATGATGGCGTCATAACGTCCGGCATTGAGGCCTGGAATGATGCCATCCCAGTTCTGGGCAATGACCTCGCATTTCGAATTCATCCGTCGGCAGAGATCGTTCGCGAGATCAATCTCGAAGCCATCAAGCTTCCCGTCAGCCGAGCTGAAATTCCAGGGCGCATAGGCGCCCTCGGTTGCGATCCGCACGGTCTGCCAGTCCCCGGCCTGGACTAAGTTGCTGTTTGCAGCAAGTGCCAGGAAACCAAATGCGCCGGCCATGGCCAGCGCGCGTAACTTTCGCATCGTCTTCCTCCCTGTTGGCATTTTTTTGCTCTGCCATTCGCGCAAGACGAAACGTCCTCTATGGAGAGTATAAGGTCAAATATCAATAATTGAGGTTAGAATACATAAATGTTATGCTTTCGTGATGGGACCGAGTGCTAAGCAAGTCGAAGCCTTCCGTGCCGTTATGTTGTCCGGCGGCGTGACGCCGGCCGCGGAGACGCTGCACGTCAGTCAACCGGCCGTAAGCCGGCTGCTGCGTGATCTCGAGGAGGTCATCGGGCTCAACCTCTTCGTGCGGCGCGGGAACCAGCTCATCCCGACGCGGGAGGCGTATTCGCTGCTTGGCGAAGTTCAGCGGTCGTTCGTGGGGCTTGGCCAAATTGGCGCTTTCGCGGAAGCCCTGAAGTCTCAAGATGTCGGTTCACTTCGCATCGCGGCGATGCCGGTGCTTGCTACAGGCGTCCTGACACGCTTTCTGGCGAAATTCCTCCACCGCCGTCCCAAGGCCCGCGCTTCGATCACAGGCATCCCGTCGTACAGCGTCATCGACGCAGTCTCTTCCGGGCAGGCGGATCTCGGTTATGCTGACAGTCCGGTCGAGCCGGCAGGCCTCGCCATCAGCCGCATCGCAATTCCAGCCATTGTCGCCATTCCTGAGCAACATGAGCTGGCGCGTCGCAAAGTGATTGCGCCGAAGGATCTTGCCGGCGAGCGAATTGTCGGGCTCCTTCCCGGTTCTCTCTTCCGTTCACGGCTTGACGTTGCGCTGGAGGGTCTCGGCTGCAATTTCTTCGTCGAAACGCAGCTGGCGCATACCGCCTGCCTTCTCGTTGCTGAAGGTGCCGGTATCAGCATTGTCGATCCTTATGCGGCAATAGCGCTCGAGGGGCGCGGCCTGGTGATCCGGCGGTTTTCTGTCACGTTGGACACCGGTTTCCTCTGCGTGCGTTCCGAACGGCAGCCGGCATCTCTGCTTGCCACGAGCTTCGCAAGTGAATTTGAGGTCCACATCAGGGAGCTGATGGCTCCGTATGGAGCCTGACTGAAATCACATTCCCCAGGTGACAGCGATGCTGCGCTCAGGATACTCGTGTCTACTTGCTTATGACCGCTGGAGCAAAATGCTCCTCCAGGTACAGCCTGAACTCCCGTTCGAACTGGTCTTGCAATAATGACGATCGCTTCTCGCGACGGCGCGTGAGATAGACGTAGTTGGGTATATAGGGGGAAAACGGCTTAACGATGAGGATTCCGCTCCAACGTTCTGCAGCGAAGGGGTCAACAATCGAGATGCCAAGGCCTTCGCCAACAAGGGCGCAAGCAGCGTCGTCGAAATGGGCTTCAAAGCGTGATTTAAACTGGACACCGGCATCGTCGAGGCGACGTGCGATAGCCTGCCGTGCTCCATCTTCACGGCCGACAGCGATAAAGCTTTCGTCTCGTATGTCGGAAGGCTCGATCGAGTCTTTTTGACTTAAGCGGTGGTCTGTCGGCAATACACAGACCGAGGCGGCTTCAAAGATAACGTCACACTTCGTCGCCGGGTCCACAGCAGGCATCGACATCAAGCCAATATCCACCTGCTTGCTTGCCGTGAGCTCAGCGATCCGCACTGAGGGAGCCGGCACGAGCGCAAGTCTGGCTTTTAGATGGCGCTTTGCAAATCCACCAATGAAGCGGGGCAAAACGATGCTGGAAAGCGCCGGGTAGGCTGAGATCGTCAAGCGGCCCGCTTCCAGCTGCTGGATGTCGGCTGCCAGGCGACGCAGGCGCGCCATGCCGTTCGCAATGTCTTCAACTTCTTCATGCAAGAGATGGGCTTCAGCGGTGGGAGAGAGGCGTCCTCCCTGGCGCACGAAGAGTTTGATTTTCAGTGCTTGCTCCAGGTTGGCGATATGGGCGCTGACCGAGGGCTGGGAAATATGCAGGACCTCCGCGGCTCCGACCACGGTTCCCGTATCCATCACGGCCCGGAACGCCTCCAGCTGCCTGTAGTTCATCGCAACCTTGCCGAGAAGTGGACAGTATAGGGAAAAGCTATACTGGACGAAGCTTTTCGTATTTGTCAATGAGGCTGGGTTTCGTTTTCAATAGAGATGTTCGACGGGCTTTCCTTTGACCTGGGCAGGGACTGGCCATCTCAACCGGCCCCACTTGCACACCAATAGTTGTGTATCCCTGTAGATGCGATTGTCAGGGGAGGGCAAGGCGCGTCCAAACGAGAAAACAATGACCCATGGGAGGGAAAATTGAAGATTGCACGATGGGCAGGCCTTGCTGCCGGCATTCTGATGTCACTTACCGTTGCCGCACGCGCAGACGACACCAACAAATGGGCCAAAATCCGAATTGCGACCGAGGGCGCCTATGCGCCGTGGAACTTCATGACCTCGGACGGCAAATTAGCTGGCTATGAAATCGACCTCGCCCAAGAGCTGTGCCGCCGCATGCATGCCGAATGTGAGATCGTGGCGCAGGACTGGGACGGTATGCTGCCAGCCCTGAACGCCGGCAAGTTCGATGCGATCATTGCCTCAATGGGTGTCACGCCAGAGCGCGAGAAAGTCGCCGCTTTCTCGATACCTTATTCCGGGGCGCCGAATGCCTTCCTGATCATGAAGGACAGCCCCCTCGTAAAGGCGCTCGGCCCAAAAGTCGACTACAACATGACAAAGGACCCGGGCGGCTCCCAGAAAGCCGTCGACGCGATGGCCGGTGCGTTGAAGGGCAAGATTCTCGGCGTTCAGGGTTCGACGACAGCTGCCAGGTTCGCCGATGCCGAGTTGAAGAATTTCGTCGAAGTTCGCGAGTACAAGACAGCCCAGGAGGCCAACCTTGACCTTGTGGCCGGTCGCACAGATTTCGTCATGGCCAATATTACGATTTTGCAGGCCGCGGCAAAGCAGCCCGAATTTGCTCAAACGACCGTTGCCGGCCCGACCTTCAGAGGCGGCGTGCTGGGTAGTGGCACGACCAATGTTGCCATGCGCAAGGGTGACACCGCGCTCAAGGAGAAATTCGACCAGGCTATTAAAGAGGTCAATGCTGACGGCTTTAACAGGGCCCTGACGATCAAATGGTTCGGGGTCGACATCACGCCCAAGGACTAACTTCAGGAATGGCAGGGGGCCGGTACCGGTGTCCCCCTGTCCCTCTCTGGTTACGCATTGCAGCGGGTCACGTTCGAAGCTCGTCCACGAATTAGTGGCATTTGCCGATAGCACGATCCTCTGTGCCGGCTGGGCCTCATCCCTGTTTTCGGACGCGCCCTGCAATGCGCTCTCGCAACACGCTTACGCTTTGAGTTGCC